>Ga0206868_10026_pt1 | contig 42842 bp, 37 predicted proteins | sample Alteio_BWOrgCont_38_FD_152901 | JGI IMG/M metagenome (GOLD analysis project Ga0206868, IMG submission 152901) | Enriched cells from forest soil in Barre Woods Harvard Forest LTER site, Petersham, Massachusetts, United States -... | ecosystem: Environmental > Terrestrial > Soil > Temperate forest >... | reverse complement strand
TTTATTGCTTATAATTAAAGAAAGATAAGCAAATACGAGGTTGAATATGCCAACTTCTGAGCAACAGGAACAAACCTATCCCGTGGTTTATTACTATCCTGGAAAAGCAGGTACATTGCAGCACTTTGGCCATGTAGCAATTGCTTTAGACAAAGAGAATTATCTCACCTTTGGGGAAGATAAAGGTTTCAGGCACCAATGCTCAGTTGATGCTGGAGTAGGAAAAGAAACAGAAACTTATCTCAATCCCGGTGAGAAGCCGTTTATTATTCCATTACCTCCTCCTCCGGAAAAATATGATACTCCCGAGAAGAAAGGGGGCTTTCTTGATTGGTGGAATGGAGAATTTCCTGGTAATAAATATAATTTACTCACAAAAAATTGTGCTCATTCCGTTTCTGCTTGTTTAAGTAAACTGGGTTTTGGTCGTTTATTGGGTTTAACAGATAATACAAGACCATCTACTGTAGCGAAACGCGCTTGTGCTATTCAATTAGAGCACCTTGAAAATGAATTTAAAGAAATTGAAATGAAAAACATTAATCCGAAAGAAAAACTAGAAATGCTCTTGGATAATCGGATTAAACAGTTAGAAATTCAACTTATCCAGGACAATGTTGGCAAATTTGGTAAAGCTTCTGAATTTGGTAAACTTTCTAATGAAGCCCCTCCGCCAGAACAAAAGACCAGGCATTTTTTTCAACGTCGTCAAAGCATGACATCCCTCAATAAAAAACAAATAGAATTAGAGGCGTTAACTTCATTGAGACAATCCATGTCGAAAAAAGATATTTCGTATGTTATTGGAAACTTAAAAAAACTCACTGAAACTAGCGGTGATCATTCTTTCGAAAAATATCTAATAAACATAAGTGACCTAAAAGCTAGTAGCATGCCTCAGATAGAAGAAGAGTATCAAAAGAATAAGATTCAGAAATTAGTTGAAGATTTATCCCAAGATTTATCGGATTCTGTAGAAAAAAACAAGAAGATGCAGACCCATTCATCGCAAGAGCATGGAAAAATGGCCGCTACCACCAAAATTATCATCTCAATGAGTCCAGATTTTTTTTTCTCATTACAGGATGCTGTGAAGCATTTTAGTGATCACCTGATGGCGAATCAGGAGCTAGATAATAAGAGTTTGTCTGATGCATTAAAAAAAGAACATAAAGATTTTAAAAACCTAATAGAACTTATTAATTTTATTCAACTTGAAGTACGAAAAATTCAAAATGCGCCTGAGAGTAGAAAATTGATTTGGGATGAATTTTCTAGCACAGTGATATCTGCGTTAGATAGCAGGACTCCACCTGAACAGATAATGAAAACTTTGTTAACAAAATTTAATGAGCGATTAAACGATGAGGAGTTAGATTTGACAAATAATGATAGAAAAAAATTATCAAACATTATTTCGAAGTTAGAAGAGTATGTTCCTGCTCAGGAAGTAAGTAGGCCGTCTCTTTCAAGAAGTTAAGAGAAAAAAGTGAGAAAGATCAAACTATGATCAATTCGACACTTGACCTCCTGATATCTAAAGGTGTACAAGAGGCGCTGCATAAACTAAAATCATCAGGATTTGTTTGGATTGGGTGAGCTACACTGCCATTAAGTTAAGGACACGTGCCATCCCGCAAAAAACACGTCCTTTGTCCTGTTTAAGAAAACAAGCCTTTGTTACGTGTTTTTGTGCGGAATCCGGTAGCGGTTTTAATCTGTGCTTTCGTTTTCTTGTTGCGTTCGCTACCAGACCCCGCACAAATATCCGCATCAGCGACAATATTCTTGTCTATGTCCATGAGCGGATATTTTGCAGGGTGACAGTTCGAGGCAGTGGCGCAACAAAACCCTTAACTTAATGGCAGTGTGGGTGAGCTATTACGAAAATGGTTGGGATAGGATAGGAGCAATGATATGAAGACTGTTTCAGGATTAAAGATTAAATTATTTGCAGATGGTGCAGATAAACAGGGAATGCTGGAAATGTATAAAAACCCGATGATACAGGGGTTCACGACCAATCCAACAATCATGCGTAAAGCAGGGATCACTGATTATCAAGCTTTTGCCTTGGATGTGCTAGAGACGATAAAAGACAAATCGATCTCTTTTGAAGTGTTCGCAGATGAATTTAATGAGATGGAAGAACAGGCTAGGCAAATTGCTTCATGGAGCAACAATGTCATGGTTAAAATTCCAGTCACGAATACAAAAGGTGAATTTGCTGGAAAATTGATAAAAAAATTATCTGATGATGGTATTGCACTGAATATCACTGCTATTCTAACGCTGGATCAAATACAGGCTGTTGCGGATTGTCTGTCACCGAATACCCCTGCTATTGTCTCCGTTTTTGCAGGTCGGATAGCGGACACTGGCATTGATCCAGTACCTGTGATGCAAGAAGCACTCTCTATTTTGAAGCATTTACCAAAAGCGCAATTACTCTGGGCAAGCCCTCGCGAATTATTGAATGTGGTACAGGCTAATGATGTTGGGTGTCATATTATTACCGCGACTCATGATATTTTAAATAAGTTGAATTTATTGGGTAAGGATTTAGTGGATTACTCTCTTGATACGGTGAAAATGTTTTATAGAGATGCGCAGGCGGCGGGGTTTCAGATAGCGGCGTTGGAAACGGCATAAAAGAGAAGAAATGATGCAGGTTGAGGGATGGGTTCAGCACAAAAAAACGCTCGCTTGGATATCAATCGGCCTGCTTATTTTTATTGAATATTGTTTATTTCGTCAATATGTCATACGTGAAATCATTCCTTATTATCCACTGATTTTGATCAAAGCGGCTATCTGCAGATCTCTTATGCTTTATATGGAGATATTTTAAGGCATGGCCTTAAAAAAGCGTTTTTTACTCTTTCGCTGTTCCCTCAGACGTTACTTTTTCCAGTGCAGGCAGCCGTAGCGTATCTTATGTTCGGGGCTTCAAGGCTGACGGCATTGTCATTAAATTTTTTCTATTTCGCTCTACTACAAGTTTTTCTCTTTCAAACTATAAAAAAAATAACAAATAGATATTTATTTGGATTTCTATTGATAGGGATTTTGCTTTCCACGCGATCCTTTTTTATATTGGGTGGCGCATACGATTTTCGTATTGATTTTATGGCACTTTGTTTATTTGGTATGTTTGTCAGTAGTATCTTAAATTCAAATATTTTTTTAAATAAAAAATGGGCGTTAATCAGTGCAGCGATGGCCTTTTTTTTAATTACAATACGATTTATTACAGCAAGTTATATAGGTTGTATCGCCTTGGTTATGTTTTTTTATTATGGAGGGCTATGTTTATTGCAGCGCAATGTTCATGAAAATAGGCAGCGAGTAATGAATATAGTGCTTTTTTCAGTAATTGTTATGTTATGTGTCGCCCCTATTTTATGGTGGCATCGCGATCTGATTTATTCTTACTACGTAGTGGGTCACTACACTAGCATGGAAAAGCTCATGCGAGCGAGAGAGGCAGGTGTCATTAATTTTTATACTAATTTAATTTATTATCCTGTTACATTTTATCGGGAACATCTTGGGGGCAGAACAGTTGCCAAGATAGTAAGCGTATTGATTTTTCTTGCCATGAGCTGTCTTGTATCTTCTTTCATGAAAAATAAACAAGCGGGGCTCAAATCAAACTGGAATTACCAAAATACATTTATTTTTTTAAGTGTGTGTATGGTGGTGCCCATAATTATTCTAACACTGGATCAATCTAAGTCACCTATTGTGCCTGGTATTATACTGATCCCTTTTATCCTTTTTATAACATTATCGATAGGTTTTTTTTACGAAAAAATATTTTTAGTAACAGCGAAAGCCAATGAACTGATGATGGTTATTACCTTATTTTTTTTAATAAATGGGTTAAATAATTATCTTAGCCATACTAGTTCACATAGCCGATTGTACGACCAACGAATGGTAGTCGTAACGACGATGATTAATGACATAGGAAATTATGCTGTGAAGGTGGGATGGCAAAATGTGTCAATATCAGCGGATCAGATAGCGGATTATTTAATTTACCCTGTAGCGCCTCTTTACTATGAAATGCATCATGTTTTATTAAATGTTAGCCCTGGGTTAGGTGCAACAGAAGTTAACCCTGAAACAAAAGAACGTGCCATAGAAAAATTAAAGAAATCACATTTCTTTATTGCGAATATCAGTGGGTATGTACCAAATAAGATATATCCTTTTGAAATATCTATCGCAAATGATCGCGCTTTCTTGAGGGAGGTAGCAAATAAATTGTTTAGGGTGTTAGGTAAGTATCGTATTAATGGCAATTTGTATATAATTTACCCAAAATAGACTACATATAGATAAAAATAGTAAGGTACAGCTATTATCGTTGATTGTGGTCATAGGCTTTTTTGCGGCCGTCGTGTTTTATATTATTGGGGTTTATTACCATCTACCTTTTCACAAGAATACTTTTTTATGTTTACCGGAAGTTGATTTTGCATTCTCTGATTTTGCACCCATTTATGATGCAGCAAGTCATTTAACACCTTATGCTTCTCAAAATCATTGGGGCGGTATTTATTTTCCTTTCTGTTATCTTTTTTTTTACACCTTTAGTTATTTTTCATTGCAGCATGCTTTAATCGTAAGCGCTAAATTTACCGCTCACTCAGCAAAGATCGATCAATATTAAAAGGTAGCAACGCTTCAACCTCTTCTTCAGATTGGCACGATGGTATCCGTTGCAACACATACCGAAACCAATTATAAGGTTCAATCGCGTGATGCTTACAGGTTTCAACTAAACTAAATAGCGTCGCAGCCGCTTCTGCACCGACAACGCTGTCAGCAAATAACCATCCTTTTCGGCCTATTACAAAAGGCTTAATCGCACGCTCGCTACGGTTATTATTATTTTCTAATCGTCCATCTTCTAAATAAGTGAGCAGCTTAGGCCATTGGTTAATGGTATAGGTAATAGCTTCGCCTAATGGGCTTTTAGGATAAGTTCGTGGATGCATTTCAATTAAGTAATGATAGAGATCCTCTAATAGCGGCTTTGCTTTTTTACGACGAATAGCTAGCCTATCCAGCGGTGATATTGTTTTAATCTCTTCTTCTATTTTGGACAGTTTAGCGATGAAAGCCACCACGGTGTGCGCCACGCCTTCTTTTGCATTCGATAGCTTAGTGATTTCAATAAATTTACGCCTGGCATGGTACAGACATCCAGAAAGAACAATATCAGCTGACCTACTGGCCAAGGCATCGTACCCTGGATAACCATCGCAATGGATGTAACCTTTATATCCTTCAAAGAACGTCAGCAGCACATCATGCGATCGAGAAAGATGATAATGATAGTAATACGCAAATTGATCAGGAGGCCCGCCAGCAAATAACCACATATATTTTTTGCTTTTTACTCCTTTATTAGGCTTTTTTAATACTTGTACAGTGGTTTCATCGCTATAAGCGATATCATATTGGCAAATAGCCCGTTTGATCAGACCCATCATCGGCTTCAATAGTTCATGTGATCGAATCACCCACAAGCAAAGCGTTGATCACGGAATATCAATTCCAATGCGTCTCAACATTTGTTCTTGTCGAAATAAAGGTAAATGATCTTCGAATTTGGACACAATCACATGGCTTAATAAGCCAGGCCCTGCAATGCTACGCGGAATAGGCTGAGCGGGCATGGAAGCTGTTTTAATAGTTTCCTCGCATTTCCTACAAGCGTATTTTTTGCGGATATGCTCAACGACATAGACTTTAGCTGGAATGATTTCTAACTGCTCTGATTTTTCATCTTTAATATGGATAAGTTCGTTCCCGCAATGACATATCTTTTCATGGATTTCTAAATCATAAACGCGTTGCTCTCGCGGCAACGCAGCAGGCAATGCTTTTCTACCGGGTGTTTTACGTGTATAAGACGCAATACTGATTTCTTCTTCTGCGTTTTCTATTATTACAGGTTGTTTTGGTAATTCTGCTTCATTAAATAAACTCAACTGATCAGGTGGCGCTTTCTCAGATTTCCTGGCAAATTGACGCAAGCGATACAAGTGGATAAATTCGTTGAGAGAATGAATTTGCTGCGCTTGTTGTGTGATGTGAATATCTTTCTCAATCAGTAATTGGAGTAATTCTTCTTTCGATTTTTCTTGGTATGCTGTATTTAATTTCATGCGTGCATGATAACAAAATACAGCATTTATTGCCTTACTTTTTTAAAAAATCTTATCGTATTCTATCTCATAAAAATCACCCATGATCTCAAAATTAAGTCCTGCTAATAATCCATTTAACTGAGTTTCATTAATGATATAATGTAGCTGACCTGATTTAGGCACAATATAACGATGTTTTTCTAATCGTTTATAATGTAGCGCAAAGCCATTACGATCCCAATATAGAATTTTGACTTTGTCATGCGATCGGTTGAAAAATACAAACACATGTCCAGGGCGTGGATCGTGCTGAAACTCATCGAGAACTAACATAGCTAATGTATCGATGGATTTTCTAGCATCAATTGGGCGCGTGCTAACGTAAATTTCAATACCCTGTCTCATCTTAAGCATGCTGCACACTTAAGCATTGTATCAATGCTGTAATACTTTCTATTTTCATCGTATCGGGTAGATAAACAGAATGGCCTGATACTAGTTTAATTTGTATGACACGGGGAGTGTCAGATAACATGGGTTTTGTTGTTACGACCTTCACAGGTGTAAATGTCGATTCTGCAGGCTTTGTTTGCGATTCTGCTAAAAACATACTTCGCCAATAAACAAATGTACTGTATTTTATTCCTGCTTCTTTACAATAGGCTTCCTGTTTAAGCTGACTTGTTTCCCAGCGCTTCACCTGGTCATGCCAATAATCCCGTCTTGCTGTTTGCTTTGATTCCGCGGCTAACTGAATTTTTCTTTGCATAATGCCTCCGTTAATAGAAGGAACGCATCATGCCTGAAACAAAAAGAGGTGTGTAGGTGTGGGAGAATTAGCGCTTACCTTTAATCGTTATGTTAGCCATTTTTATAGTCGGCTTAATAGCCTTTAATTATTATTATATCACATTGGGTAATCACCATTCTTCTTGTGCTACTGTTTCTAACAATTTTAATTTTTACTCAAAGCCTTGTGAATAAATTTTCGTCGAAGATGCGATGTGCTAAAAAGACAATTTCTTAGAACGTAATTGACAAAGCAGTCTATAAACTTTGCCCAGTTCCTTTAGGCAACCCCAAATAACTTTTGCCTCGACTTTGCTTTCTCCGTGTACTCTATTGGTAAATACGGTGGGTATTTCTTTGACCTTGCCTTGGCGTGCTTTAATCTGGACAAGCGATTCACCAAAGGCCCAAAAACCTGTACTGATTTTCCCTGCTTCTTCCAGTGTGACTTTAACGGCACGTTGTGAATAAATTCGGTAGGCGTTCATGTAGTCTCTTATGCCTAACTTTAATAAAACCCGACACGAAAAATTAGCTAAAAAGTGGAGTATCTTACGTTCAATGGGCCAGCCTATGATTTTACTACCTGGTAAATCGCGGCTGCAAATAACAATATCAGCGGATTCTTTAATTGCAGTGTTAATGAGTTCGGGTAATTGTTCTGGGGGATGCGAGCCATCGGTATCCATTTCAATGACATAATCAAACTCTCTTTGGGCTAATAACTTAAAACCTGCCCGTACGGCAGATGCTCTTCCTGTTCCTCCTGCTCTTTTAATTATTTGATAATCAACATTAGGGTTGCTTAAAGCAAGACGAGAAATAACTTGCTGCGCTGCGGTCGAAGTTTGGTCATTGGGGGAGTCATCAACGACTAGTACAGCAGCATCAAGATTTTGCTTAAAAATGTTTTCTAGTAGATGCCCAATATTTTCCGCTTCATTATAAGTCGGTAAAACGATCCCAATTTTTTGTCTCTTATCCTGCATGTATTTCCTTAGGCTCATAGATAGTTAATTTTAATCGATCAATATGTTTGACAGCTTTGTAGTTTATTGTAATAAGTTTATAGAATTGGTGTAGGGATTGATTAAAATCTTTCCCTTGAGCGGCATAGTAAGCTGCATAATCAAACATCAGTAAATAAGCTACCTTAGAATAGTCTTCATCTTCCAGAATAATTAAGTCGAATTTTTGATTTTGGATCGAGCGCTTCACATTGTCCCAGTAGGCTGTCCATATCGTTTCCGCTTCCTTCCTTTTTGCTATAGGTACGATTCTTCCTAAGTGCAACCCAAAATAATCTCTCTTGACGTTATCTTGAAAAGGGCCGCGGAAATGTTGTGTGTGGGAGGAATCATAAATAGGCAATGATTGATCCAATAGTATATTTGTTAGCCAAGGCGAATGGAAAACATTTTTTTTATTTTCTAGGAATTTTGAAATAATAGCAAAGTCATTTTCTGATGATTTGTCCCACATAGCATTGTTGGCTGCATAGGTATTTAGAGCTTTCCAGTTGACAATATCTGTCGGTTTCTTTGTGGTGGTAATAAATTGTCGAAATGCGCTCGTTTCATTTTTAAGTTGTTTATAAATAAAAGGGAATAACGCTAGCGATAACACAATGTATAGAGTAAAAAATTTTCTTGGATGATTTAGTTGGGAAAATAGTTTAGCAGTTACACTGGCAACGAGAAGATAAAATAGGGGGTCAAAAAGTTCCACAAAATAAGTCCAGGATCTGCCTGTATTTCTTCCCATATAAAACATGGCTACTCCAAAAAAACAAACCATATAAACCCAAAATGACAGCGAACCGTATTCGAATAAATTGGACGATGTATTTTTTTTATTGTCGGACAATACGGACTTGTTTTGGTTAAGTAAGAAGTAGATTGCAATAGAGGAGGCTACAAGAAAATATACCCAAAAAGCATTGATTCTCCAAAAAGCTTGCAGTTCTCCAATGAGGTGGTGATAGGTTCCGCCTAAGTAGGCAGAATATTGAATGAATGTGTTCCATAAATACCAGGGAAAATAATATTGCATGGTGATGACAAAAATAATCATCATAGCTAAAGATACGCTATACCATAATATGGTTTGCTTCCAGTTGGTAGCAAGAGGTAACCATATAAAGACAGCAATGCCATAAAAAGCAAAGTAGGGTTTTATTAAGTAAGCAAATAAAGTTAACCCGATGATGGATATAGCTTTGTAATTAACTGGTAAAGAGGAAACCGCGATCAAAAGAATCAGTTGTCCAACGAGTAATCCTGCAGCATCTCCCCACGTTTCATTGGCTACGCCTGCCCATGACAAGTTGAACACAAACGCCAGCAATAAAGCAAAAGACAACACACGGTTTTTAGATGTTTTATAACTGATTGCGTAAAAAACCAATGCGGCCAATAAAGAACAGAATATAGCGGAAAACCGGTGGCCAATAGCAATATTTTTTATCCATATTACCCAAGGAATAGAGATAAGGCTAAATCCCATGCCGTAGACGTTGTTATAAGTTGGCATGGAAGATGAAGTGTAAAGTGATGAAAGACCTTTATGGAGAATCAGCCAAGTGATTGCTGATGTCGCGCCTTCTCGGATTTCTAAAGGAAAAGGAGTGAAACTAATGAGAATGCTTTGAAACAGCATGGCGTAAGATGTGATTAGAACTAGACAAAACCAAATTGCCTGGTTAGTTCCATGGATAAATTTCAGTTTTAATGATTTATTAAATAACCGCATGCGTTTTTTCTCTGGTTTTTATTCCCTGGATATAGTGGGAGACTAACTCAGGCAACGTAATGCTGTCATATAATGAAAGTTGTTTTAATTTATCCACGTTGGCTACTAATCGTGTCGGAATCTGATTATCAAAGTCCAAGTAAATATCATTACGATTTAATCGCATTTTAATTTCTTGAGCGATTTCTTGAATACTAAGGGGAATACCTGAGCCAATATTAATGATTCCTTGGTATCGGTATAAAGCCAGTTGTTGAATAATAGTCGCTATTTTTTCTGCAGTTAGAAAGTCCCTAATATTGGTAGCGCCTTTGATAAATACTTTTTCATGAGGAGCAGCGAATTGTATGCGTTGGTGCAAGCTAGGGATGACAAATTCTTTAAGTTGCATAGGCGCTGTATAACTGAATATTCTGCCAATACAATATTGAAACGAATATAATTCTGCAAGCTCTTGTAAAATCGATTCTCCAGCTAATTTTGTTTTTCCATAATAAGAAATGGGATCAGTCTGATGGATTTCAGGAATAGCTTGTTCAGAGGGTCTATAGACATGTGCAGTAGATGGAAAAAAGAACCATAAATTTTTTAGCTGATTACCCGCATGAAGTGCTTGAATGGTGTTCCTCACGCCTTCAGCATTAACTTGCATGGCATATTCAGGTGAGGCATCCACTTTAGAAACAGGAACGACTGCTGCAGAATGAATAATAATTTCGAGCTTTGGTAAAGTAGAAACCCACAGAGTTAAATCATCTGGTTTTGTGACATCGCCGGGAAATGAGAACCATTCGAATTGTTCCTGGGAGGAAAAAATATAACTTCCTAGGACGCCTCTTCCGCCTATAATACCTGCTTTTATTTTCATTTGTTACCGTAATAGACTTGACATAGCCATTCAGGAAAAGTAAAAATTTAGCGGCTATAAGACCATAAAATATCCTAATAATCAAGGTGTTTTTATATCACAATGGTAGGGTAGGTTTTGTCTAAGATGCCTCTTGATATAACAGGATTTTTCAGGCAAATTGCTGCTTGCCTAGAAAATATTAGCTTTTAATTACATGGGTTATACGATAGAGACCAAAAGATTGCTGTAATTTTATACAATTCGTTGCTTGTTCATAAATTAAGCTCTTTTTGTCTATTTTGGAAATAGATAGGAATGCGTTATCAGCAGGAGCTTATTATTCGACATGATAAGTTATCATGGAATCGTTTTAAGTCAAGAGTACAGTAGAATATGCAAGGAACAGTACTGCCTAAGATTTCAGTTATCATCCCTGTATTGAACGGGGAAAAATTCCTTGAAAAAGCGATATGCAGCGTGCTAGATCAAGACTATAAAAATACTGAGCTTATTATATTAGATGCAGGATCAACCGATAGTACGCTAGATATAATCAAACGCTATGAATCTCATATTCGCTATTGGCATAGTAAACCGGATGGCAGTGCTTATAAGGCGATTAATTTAGGGATAGAACAATCTACAGGTGATTTGATTGCACAGCTGATGGCAGATGATTGGTTTGAACCGGCTATTTTTCAAAAAGTAGCTCATGCTTTTTTAGATCATCCCGACGCAGAGGTGATTAGCTGTGGGGGTAGAATTGTTTACTACGATGAGAATGTAAAACAATATAAACTTCGGTCTATCTATACTTCAAAGCAGCAAATAGAGCTTAATTTTCATAACGTGTGTTTCGGTACTCCAGCAATGAGCACACGTTTTTTTACTCCATTGTTAATTAAAAAAGTGGGGTTAATGATTCCTTTCGATTCGTTAGGCAATCATATTTTTAGTAGCGACAGAGAGTTTTTGCTACGGATAATAGTAAACCATTGTAAAAGTATCGTTATTAGTCATTTAGGTCATACTTATTTTGCGCATCAGGGATCAGCTACGTTTGGTAAAAATCATAAAAATACGTTAAAAATACTTCAGGAGCATAGGATAATAGCTAAAGAGTATTTGACTAAATACAAGTTGGCTAGAAAGCAGCGATTTGTGTTGGTAAACTGGTATAACGACCAGTCTATCCGATTTTTACTATTTAAGTTAATAGCAGGGGATTTTAGTGCTGCTTGTAGCGTTGCAGCGGAGGGGGTGAAAGAAACTAAGCTATCTTGGCTAATTTCATTAATTTTTGTGCCAGTTAAAATAATGGCTAGAAGGATATTAGGGTTTCTGCATAATAAGAGGGCAAAGTTTTAGCTTGTCCCCAATGTTTGTATTCATTATGTAGCATTCTTTATTTTGATTTAAAATACCATATTTCATGAGGATTTTTTTGCTTGCTAATTCGGTACTATCCGAGTTAAGAAATTGCAGGCTGAATAAAGAGCCTTTCAATTTACGGAAGATTCGGTCACTGATAGTATTAGAGCCTATGTAAAAGGGGACTCCGATAAAACGGGTGTCAGATGAAAAAAATGGTATGGTATAAGCAAGTGGCGCTGATAAAAATAATACAGTCGAATCTTTTGGCAATGCTGGGGTTTCTACGAAAAAGAACTGTTTTCCTGAAGAGATTCTGCCCCAATTTGGATAACTTGTAGAGAGAGTGAAAATTGCTATAAGAGCTATCAATATTCCAATACGAACCACTGTAGACTTAAAGAAATCGCATATAATATAAGTAAAGAATACGCCGATTATTAATTCTATTGGTAGCACATAACGGTAAATAGAAAAGTTATAAAACCAAACCAAATAGCTGACTATGGCGGTACAGGTTATTAGAAGCCACGGTCTTCTGTCTCCGATAGAGGTGCTAACAATTGAATTTCTAATAATGAGTTTTTGATAGAGTGATTTAATTAGAAAAATAATAACAGCCACATAAAGTATAGCTAAACGCAGGTCTTGCAGTGGCGCATCTGATACTGAAGTCGCTTCCCCTTTGGCAATATAAAAAGGCAGTGTAAATAAATGCTGTTGGTAAAAATTCGGATCTTTGTAGGTTTTTAGAGGCGCATAAGGAGAATGGAAGAGAGTGTTGTAGTATGGGAAAAGTGGGTTATCGAAGTGGTGGTTTAAAAAATACATCCAGTAGCCATTTGCTAATAAAAACCCTAATACAATGCATATCGTAAACATTACAAAATGATAGAAGTGACGCAAACACCATCTTTTTGCAAAGAGCAATCCTATTGATAAGCCTATTGCATAACAAAATGCAGGTAATTTAAGTGCTACGTTTAAACCGATTAACAAGCCGGCTAATATTAAATACCATTCTTCTGAAGAAGGTTTTTCACTACTCATCGCCTTGATTAAAAAATACAATGACACAAGGATGAGCAGAGTCATTTTTGTATCATTGGTTGTTGTGCCTATTAACCCAATGCTTAATGAGCCGGTAGCTCCAATAATAACAGCAAGTAGGGCATATACTATTTGCTGTTTAGTAGGCAGATTTGTGAATAAAGCGATAGCTATTTTATATGTAAAAAAGCAGCAAAGACCAGAAAATGATCCTAGTAAAAATTTGGTAATGGGAGGGTTTTGGATAGCAATAGCAAGATAATTTAAAACATCAAAAAAAGGATTGATATAAGTTTGAACCATTGCTGGCATGATATTTTGGGTAAGTAGATGGAAATGAATAAGAGCATATCCATTATAAAAATGATAATCACGTAAATCCCAATTATTATCTTGGCCTAGAAAAACGGCCGTTGTGCCAAATAGAATGACACAGAAAAGTAGCAGAAAGAATTGATAATTTTTTAAGATGAATGGGCGTTGGTTAAACATAGGTTCTCTTGAAGCTAAGTTGTTAATATTATTCAAACGGTCGGAAGTTAAGCCCCATTTGACGGATTATAGAAAAATCATGTGATTTATTGTAGTGATTCATATATTTTAAGCTATCGCTTCTAAGGCCTAAGGGGATCTTTGCCAACTCTGCTAATTTCAAGCCCACAAATAATACTTGGTATGGGACAGGGAGTAAAATAGGTTTTTTATGCTTTTTATTTGCTAATGTGAGTATCAGTTGTTTAAATGTAATTGGTTTTTCACAAGCAGCTGTAATGGGAGTCGTATTTGTCTCATTTTTTGTTATTAAGTGGCTAATTAACGTTGAAAGGTCTTCGATATGGCAAGGAAAGAGCAGTTGATCGCCTCTGTCTATAATTGGAATAATAGGTAACTTAACCGCCATTTTTTGAATAGAGCCAACGATGCCTTTATTATTATCACTGAAAACCAATCCTGGCCGTATTGTAAGTGCACCCCATTTTTTTGCATATTGTTCTAGTTCATATTTAATTTTTCCATAATAAGAGCGTGCGGTTTCAAATGCAGACGTAGAGGAAATATAGACAATTTTTTTTACACCACAATTCTTTGCTTGTTTTAATAATTCTAAGCTACCCTCGAAATTGATTCTTCTGAGACGTTGATAGTTTGTGATAGAAAAATCATACGCACAGTGAATGAGTACATCAATATCATTAAGCGAGGTATATTCATTATTCCTTCCAAGTTCAAAATGAATAAATTTATCAGCAGAAGGGCACGGTTTTCTGCTCATTGCATAAATAGTATGCCCTTGTTTTTTGAGAAATGTAGATAAGTATGTCCCTATATATCCATTGGCGCCTGTTATTGCAATATTAAATTTATTCATAGCGGGTTACACTCGCTTCCAATTCGATAAGCATTTGCCATAATAGTTGGAGTAATTGAATCTGCCGGAATAGATGGAAATAAAGAGGCATCTATAATATGTAACCTTTTAAACCCGAAAGGTTTGCCAAGGATATCCGCTTCAAATTTTTTAGGGTTGGTTCGCATCGGTATAGACCCGCCATAGTGGAAGGATTTACCTGTTTTGCTTATTTTAAGCATAAAGTTTATAGGTGTGATCCCAAGAATTTTGCGATGGGTTATTAAATGCTTAAGGAGCCGTTTAATCGTTTTCTCTGTAGCAAAACGAGGAACATGAGCCAGCTGAATGATTTTATCATGCGCATTTATCTGCATACTAAACGAATGTGACTCAGATGAATGTAGGTAGCCTTGTATAACGATAAGGCGATCAATTAATGGATTTAGCAAAGGTGCTAAGACACGATACCCTGCTTTGAGTAAATGTTGCAATTGAGAAACATAATGATCCATGTAAGTATAAATTTGGAGATGGATAGGATGGATCGAAATGGCTGAACTTTTTAGTTTTAAATAAAGTTGGCACAAAGTATGTAATCGTTCAGATGATACATTTTTTACCCTATCATGCATTAAGCAGGGGAGCATAAAATGAGATGAATCATAAAAATTGATTTTGTGCTCGTATGCTTTCATCGATTTTAATACTAACGCAGTAGAAATGATGGGCCCGCAACCACAAAAAACATGCGATCCTGTAAAAACTATTTTCTCCTGTGTTATTCGATGAGACGCATAAATAGCGATAGCCGTTTCTGAGTCATCAAAATAGTCGACTACTATATTTTTGATGTAGGTTAAATTTTTATTTTTTAGCAGAGTTGATAAAGTATGTGATGAGGAATAAATAAGTTCGGCAGGGCAGCCCTGTTGGCACTGACCACAATAATTACAACTTAGATTAAGTGAGGGGTTGAAATTAACAGCCAATTGAGGTGTACCAAATTCAAATCCCAGTGCGCTTAATTTTTCTTTAGATGAAGATAGACGTGATAATAGTGATTTAGCTTGAGTGCTTGATTCGTAGCTATTAGCTGAGTATTGATGTGGTTTATCAGAATCGCGTGCGGTAGCACAATTTAAAAAAGCAAATATTTTTTTATAATAAGGAATAAGTTGGCTCGCCTTAATTGGCCATTCTAGTATATCTTGCTCATTATATTGAGCGGAAAATGCTCCCCATGCATTGCTTAGCCCACCCAGGGCAAAGGATGGTAAACAATGAACATCTTTATCAGGTTGGATGGCAATATGTTGGGAGACGTCAGCGTAGGGGTAGTTAGAGCCATATACCCATTTTATAGGGTTTTTGTGATCTAAAGTATGAGTGAGCTCCGAAGAAACACTAGGTAACGGAGAATAATGCCAATTAGCCTGACTGGTAACTAGAATTTTTTTCTTATTCTCTTCAAGCTCTACACCGGCGTCTAGTATAGTAACAGAGAATCCTCGTTCTAATAGAGCAGCAGCGCAAGAAACTCCAGCAGGACCTGACCCAATCACAAATATCATCTATTTTCCTGCTCACTATTTTTGTTATGAAGTGTTAATAAGCTCATAAAAAAAGATGAAAAAATAATTTGCGTCCCTGTTATAAGAAAAGTAACGGATGGTATCAGAATTCGCATCATTTTACTTGGAATTAAGACGCCAAACTGTGTTTTCATCCATATTATTAAAGAAGTAATAGACCCGGTAAAGCCAAGAATTATCAATATAAGGCCGAATAAAATGCCTTTCTCGAGGGTAAATTTTTGAATAAGTAAATCTATATTCTTATTGTCAGATAGCTTGATATGCTGATTGGCAATGACGTTGCTAAAAATAGAAAAGGAAACGGATTGCAGGCCCACTATTAAAAAGGCACTAGAAAATAATAAAGAATGTATATCCAATGTATAAGCGCCAAACTTCAAAGGAGTGAAGCTTAGGATAGCCATAAATATCATTCCTAGCGTTGACAAAAAGATGCCTGGATAAAGAAAAGTCCATCGAGGGCATGACAAGAGTAAAAAACGTAAATGTCTCCAACCATCGCGCCATTTACGCAAATGAGGTGGTCGGCTCCGGCCGTCAGGTGATAGTGTTGTTGGTACTTCTATTATTTTTATGTCGTGTAGTGCTGCTTTTACGACCATTTCGCTAGCAAATTCCATGCCCGGTGTCTCTAATTGCAGTTTTTTGATGGCCTCTACATTGAAGCCGCGTAGGCCGCAATGAAAGTCCTTGATTGGACACTTGAAAAAGAGACGTCCTAAGAACGAAAGTACCGGGTTCCCTAAGTATTTGTTTAAAAAGGGCATCGCCCCCGGCTTTATCTCACCTGCAAATCGGTTGCCCATAACAAGATCGTAACCATTTCTTAATTTTTCTACAAAGGGCATTAAATTTAAGAAATCGTAGCTACCGTCCGCATCTGCCATAATAATATATTGGCTTTTTGCGTTATTGATCCCAGCAATTAATGCAGCACCATAACCTTTTTGCGGAACATGAATGACTCTCGCGCCATGCGCTTCTGATAAATCAGGGGAACCATCGATGCTACCATTATCAGAGATAAGTATTTCCCCATTCAGGTGTGTATTCATTAAAAATGATTTTGCATTTTTAATGCAATCGACAATTGTTTCAGCCTCGTTTAGACAAGGCATTAATATGGTAAGCTCTAAGGTAGGTTCCATTCTCATTTACCTTTGACTAAACACAGCTAATTCCTTTCAATATCATTACTTGAAGTAATATCAGGCACAGACAGCCAGCTAGCGTTGTATAATTCTCTAATTTTCCTTTTATCTAGAATCATACCCAAATAATCAAAATGGTACAGTTTTTTGTTAAAATAAGCAAAATTAAATAAATAAGCTGATAAAGGCGCATCGTTAGCAGTACTGCTTTTATCGTATTGAAAATGTCCTATTTTTAGTTTTACTTTGTTTTGAATTGAGTGATCATCTTTTAAGTCGTCGTCTAAATATAAAGTATCTGAATGATAGAGGCTGCCAGAGAAAACACCTGCTATATTTTTGAGTGGTAAATTTAATTCATCTGCCAAAGAATTTAATATCGATGTAACATGGTTTGAAAAAAGTATACTTCCAGGTGTAAAAAAACCAAACCATGTCGCATTTTTAAATTGTAACGTTTTTTGTATACGATTATTTAATTCGTTATCATCTATGTCTATAAATTCAACACTATCATCTGATGACGCTGCGATAGCGTTCTTAACCTGCTCGCAACAAATAACAATGACCTGTATATTAGAATAGGACTGCTGGTTAAGATAATTTATAGCAAGGTCAAAGTCTTTTATCGAATCGCGTACAATCACGAAATATACGACTGTTGGTTGGTCTTCTTGAATGCTGGCAGTAGTTGATTTAATACTTTGATAGACCGGCTGGTTAAGCTTTGTAAATCCTTTAACTTGCATTACTTCGTTGTGCATCTCAATAATATTCTTAAGAAAAATATCCATTGAAATTTGAGTGCAAAAAATGTGGTGAGCTTCTTTAGCCATGTTGCTAGCAATTTTTGGATTCATTCGTATCCACTTTATTGCTTCAGAAATTTGCTCAGCTAATTCTATTGGTGTGGTAGTATTGTCAATATAAAGGACACTATCTCCAAAAATATTTTCTGTATATTCGTTAGGTGTGCAGATAGGTATAGCACCTGAAGCCGCAATTTCGAATGTACGGCTGCTCGGAACACCTTCATTATCAAAGTCACGATGATTGATACATAATCCTGCAGCGTATTGATTATAAATTGAAAGAGTGGAAGTGCCATCAAAAGCTATTTCCCCTCCATAAAGGGATTGGGGGTATTTTTCCCAGCTATGACGAGGGCCAAAGCATTTTAAATATTGGCCATCACTCAAATACATAAATAAATCTTGGTGTCTCGATTTGTCCCAATTAGTTCCAATATACACCGCTGTTGCATTAGTGAAATCACAAGGAATATAAGGAGTTTCTCGAATAGAGAAAGCAGCGTATGCAATATAAATTTGTTTATTGTACTCGATGTTAAGTTCTCTTAACCATTTTCTCGTTGAATTGGATACTGTCAAATAGCCATCATAGCTTAAGATGTTTCTAACGAATCTGGGAATGTCTTTTACCCAAGGTACAGGCATTGTTAGCAATCCATAGGTAGGATAGGCAGTGAGCTTAGGTTCCTGATAGGTAATTGGGATAACAAAATCGGGATCAAATCGTTCAACTTCATCGCTGCTTGCTAATACACGGGTTTCGATACCCATAGTCTCTGCTGTATTAATAAAACGAGTAGCAGATTCAATTTCGGCTGTTTGAGTGTGGCCACCTTGTAAATAAGGATTTAAGATAGCAATTCGTGATATTTTTTTTCTTACAGGTGCATCGTTGTTATTTAACATAACTACCTTCTTTTAGTGAGAAAGATTTTTCCATGTATTAAATTAAAATCCTAGTCTTTTATTTGTGGAATTTCTTCTGAAGCATTTATTTTATCTCGATTAAAATGAAATATTTTTAAAAATGATCTAATTAAATTTTTTTTCTTCTTTCTAAATAAATATATTATCTTTATGGCTGTGGTAGTAAGATGTAATTTGGATTTAGTGCATTTAAAATAATTTGTTTTCAACGCCATGGAGTTGTAATTTAAAATTTTCCTAAGCGTTTTAATTCCGCCTTCTCTGCGAAGTGAACTGATTGTTTTATAGAATAAAATTCGCCTAGTATGTCGTTGTCCAAATATACGTAGCAAGGTTAAAAATGCAATGCCAGAGTGACGTTTATTTTGAGGGATCATAGCGAATGAGTTGGCTTCAGTAATGTTTTTAACATATATATCCGGTTGTCTTGTCTCCGATAATCCTTTTGGTTTATAGGGATAACTGTTATAACTTGAGTAAAATTGAGGAGGACAAATTGGATAATTTATATTTTCGATATCATTAAACAGAGAGGTGGTATGGTTCATTAATTGAGTTATGTAATTTGAGCTTATTAGAGAGCAGGCATCTCCTTTGCCAAGAGGCATGTGGACATTGTCATATTGAAATTCTCCAGGAAAACTCCGCGAAAAATTACGTAAAGCGATTCTTTGGGTATCTGGTATGTGTTTTGTTTTATCAATGATAGTTGAATTACTAGAATGGAAATGGTGAAACACTGTTATTTCAACAGAGAAAGCAAAATGTGTTCGTTGTGCAAACTGTAATTCAAAATATAAATCTTCACAAGTATCGATTTCAGGATTGGTGAGTAATTCACTGTCGATTAAATCGCGTCTTGCGAGCCAAGAGTTAGACATCATATACCACGCATGATTTGCCATGCGTAATGGTTGATAGAAGCGAAAATGTTCAATTGTACGTTTCTTGCCTTGAGGTCTAAGCTTTGCGTCAATAAATTCCTGTTCAGTCTCAAAGATATCTTTATTGGAGATATTAATACTGCCGCTGTAAGCTAATCCAATAGAGCTTCGCCAGTCACGTTTATTGTGGTAGTTCAATGTGTTGATTAAAGTTCTTACGTGATTGGGATGTAGTTCATCGTCATCATCATGTAACCCAAACAAATCTGTTTCGACGGCAGCCATCCCATCACAAATTGCCTTTGAACGACTTGAACAATAACTTTGAACGACTTTAATATTAAGGGATTGATATTTAGAAACTATTTCCTGCAGATAATCAAAAGGCTTATGGATGACAAATATTACCTGTATCTTTGGATAGTTTTGGTTAACTATGCTGTTTAACGCTCTTTCTAAATAGTTCCTATTATCTCCACCCGTTCTCACGATGTAACTGATTGAAGGTAATTCCTCGTTTTTTTCGGTTGGGTTTGAGATAAACCCTTTCTTAATTTGAGTAGTAGTATGTAGTTGGTATAGATTGTTGATGAGCTTATTAAAGGAGAGCTCTTCTTGAAATATCTTATAAGCTTTCTCTGCTTTTTCTTTGGCTTGGCCAGGGTTTTGAGTGATCCAGGTTAACTGTTTCTGAATCATCTTTACCAATTCTTGGGGTGAAAGCAAAGGTGAAAAAAACAATACATTATCTCCAAATATCGAATATAAAAATTCAGTATAAGGAGTTATTGCGATGGCGCCACTCGCAATAATTTCCAATAACCTTGCAGGGATAATCTTATTTTCACTATTGTGTGACTCTAGACATAAACCAATTCCATATTTATGGTATTGATTAAGCAGCTCTTCTTCAGTTTTAATAAGATTAATAGAGCTAGTAAACTTCCATCTGGTAGAATAGAGTTTGAAATAGCTAAGCTCTTGTTGAAGTAGCCTGATAGATTCCTTAAATTGTAAATTATTAATAGCAGGGTTGAAGTAAACTAACTGAGGTTTTTCTAGCGATAAGGGTGTATATTCTTTGATTTCAGGGGTGAAGTCGAAATGAGCGACCCCGGAATTAAGTTTGCGCGCACCAAACATAATATCATCTAGCATTTGTTTAGTTTTTAATGAAGTGGTAAGGTAGCCGTCATATGTTAATAGATTACGGACAAACCGTGGTAGTTCTAAATATTCATTAGCTGGGCAATTCATTAACCCGTATGTTGGGAAGCGGGTTAACTTTGGATGTTGTGGGGATAACGCTATCACAAGATCCGGGTTAAATTGGTCGATATCATTACTTTCGTGAAATAGTTTTGAAGTGATGTTGTTTCTTTCAAAACGTTTATTTATTTTATCTATCTCATAGCTAGATATTTCATGTTTGTCAGCCAATAAGGCGACTCTAGTTATCATATATTAGATTCCTGATTAATGTGTAAATTTGTTAACATTTACAACTGGCTGCTAGTAAATTTTTTTCTGTGAACACATTATATCTATTGTTTTCTGAGCCTTTGTTATGAGCATACCACTTAATTGTTTCTTTAATCCCTTCCTCGATCGATATGGTAGGTTTAAAGCCATATGAGTTAGCACGTTGCATATCCATCAAGCGCTTTGCATCGCCCGCAGGTTTCGTCGTATCCCAAACGATCTTTGGACTATTAAGCACATTCGCAGCAACAATTTCTGCAATTTCTTTGATGGTGACGCCTGTGCCACTGCCTAAATTAATAGGCTCATTAATACCTTGTTCTATTGCAAGCATCATGCCAGCGGCTACATCGCTTGCGTGAATAAAATCGCGAACAGGGGAGCCATCACCCCATACTATCAATGGATTTTCTCCATCCATAGCACGTTTTATTAATGAAGGAATGACCATAGCATTATTAGGATCAAAATTATCATAAGGGCCATATACATTTGCCGGTCTTACAATAGAAATCTTGTCCCAACCATATTCAATTTTATAAGCTTCTGCTTGTAGTTCACCCATACGCTTTGCCCAACCCGCAAAACGATCGTTGGGAGAAGGAAATGTTTTCCACACATCATCTTCATAAAATATTTCAGCGGGTGAATAGACACCGACTGAGCTAGTAAATAAAAATCGTTCTACACCAGATCGTCGTGCTGCTTCCATCATGTTAATGCTGAAAGTAATGGTGGGTACAAAAAAACTAGCAGGGCGTTTAGCGGTCATTGCGGGAGAGCCTTTAACGCCTGCGAGTTGAAATACTATTTCTTGATCTTTACAAATTTCCAAACAATTACTAAATTCACGCAGATCAGCTTGTTTAAAAGAGACTCCTTGCGGGGCACGACTTGGATCATCCAAAGAGACAATGGTCACCTTGGCGCCCTGCTGAAGCAGTTTATCCACTAACGGGCGACCAATTAATCCAGTGCCGCCGGTGACTAGTACGTTTTTTCCTTTGTAAAAACTCATGATGTTACCTCAGATATTTTTTTAGCAATGTTAGTATTCCACCAAGCAAGCGTCTTCTGAATCCCCATATCAAGATCCGTTTTCGCTTCCCACCCCAATTCCTTTTTTGCAAGGCCACAATCTAAGAAAAGGCTAGTCTTGATAGTCGGCTGAGAAAGATCGTGTTCGATTCTTAAATTCTTTCCAGAATAGCCCACGATTTTTTTGACCAAGTCTTTAATGGCAATGGCTTTGCCATAACCACAATTGTATAAACGGTATTTTTCAGTCTGATTTTGAATAGCAAGCGTGACAAAATCAACCAAATCATCTGCATAAAGCAAATCACGCTCTTCTTCGCCCGTTCCCCACACGCTGATTTTATTTTCTGCGGTCATTACTTTCGTGATGGTAGCGCCAAATACGTGGCTACGCTCTAAATCAAACTTATCATGTGGCCCGTAAATATTAGAATGGCGTATGGCGGTGAATTTAGTGTTTGAAATACCGGCATAAAACTCGCACATTTTTTCAATATAAAGCTTGGTATTGCCTACGCCAAAATAACGCGGATGTAATGGTGTATTTGCATTAAAGTCTGATTCTTTTAATGCGTTGTCGCTGCTGGAATACATGACAGTGCAACTGAAAAAGATCACATGTTGTATTTTATGTTCGAATGCAGCGCGAAATAAATAAGAATTCATCACTGCATTATCAGTGACGTGAATATAAGGGCGACTGACAATATCTTTAGAGCCAGATGTGGTAGCAGCCGCTTGAATAATAATGTCCATGCCTTTAATAACGCGTTCAATGTCTTCAGGGCGACGTAAATCAGCTTGGTGCCAAATTACATTTTTACAAGCATATTCAGGACGTAAAAAACGTACGGCATGCACTTCGAATTCATTGGATCGACTGAGTTGTTCTGCTAAGTTACGCCCAATAAAACCGGTTGCACCGCAAATTAATACTTTCTTTTTTATGCTCATGCCATTGCCTCTGCCAGTTTTTTTGTGTTTTTTGTTGCATACTGTTGCATGAACTCATCGATTACCCGCACGACATATTCTCTCGCGCCTTGATCAACAGCATGATGACATGCCATTGCAAAACCCTTCTTCATGACTGTATCTGCGCTGCTTAGTTCACCACTAATGCGATGTTGGTATAAATTGAAAGCAGGATGTCTTGCCATATTGCCTGCAATAATCGGGCGCGTTTCAATGTGATGTTGTTGTATGAATGCAGTGATTTCTTTTACGGTAAAAGGTGCGTTGTCTTTTAAGATAATGGGAAAACCAAACCAAACGTGCTTTCCTTTTGGTGTTTCTTGTTGGAATTGAAAGAATTCTTCGTATTTTGCCAATGATTTTAAATAAAAAGCGGCTGTTTCACGACGGTTGTCAATTAATGCATTGAGCTTGGGTAGTTGATGTTGTCCCATCGCCGCATTCACTTCAGTAGGGCGCAAATTGTATCCTAAATTAATAAAAATAAACCGAGGATCAATATCAGGGTACATCTTCACATATTTTTGATGCTCATCTGCTTCACGCGACCAGCCATGCGCACGCAAAATACGCATAGTTTCTGTTAAATCAAAATTGTTTGTGACAGAAATTCCGCCTTCTAATGTACTAATGTGGTGTGAGAAAAAGAAACTAAAGTTGCCTACATCACCAAAGCTACCGACAGATTTGCCATCGTAAAAGGAACCCATAGCTTCACAACAATCCTCAATGACAAATAAATTATGTTTTTTAGCCAGTGACATAATGGCATCCATGTTGCAAGGGTTACCATAGACATGTACTAATTTAATGGCGCGTGTCTTGGGGCCTATTGCTTTTTCTAATTTATTTAAATCAAGATTAAAGCTATTAATATCGCAATCCACTATCACAGGCACTAAATTATGTTGAATGATAGGCCAAATGGTAGTTGACCAAGATAATGCAGGCACAATGACTTCATCACCGGGCTTTAAATAATTTGGCGTAAAAGGATTGGCTAACGCAGCCACCGCCAGCAAATTAGCTGATGAACCTGAATTGGACATCACGCTGTGCTGTGTGCCCGCATAGTCTGCATATTGTTTTTCAAATGCACGTACTTTTTTGCCCATGGTGGTATAAGTAGATAACATCGTTTCAACAGCAGCAAATATTTCATCGCCTCCCGTTGTCGGTTCGTGCAAGTGCACCTGTGGGTTTGCTGAGTTAAAAGAGAAATCGAAATACTGATCACAATATTCTTTAATGTTGTCCTGTATTTTTTGGAGTAACAATTGCTTTTTATCCACGGTATTTTTCCTCAAGGTCAGTTAACTTCTAACAATCGGTTTAGTCGAACATGATTGGTTGCGTTTCCATTTTCGCGCAAATGGGCATAATCGCGGCGTTGCATAGCCATAGCGCTATAGACTTGTTTATCATAAAAAATAATTTGTGATCCATTCGATTCAAACTGAAAAGGAACAAGCAGTAAATTTTTGAGTGCCTCACACAGCTGCGGCTTATCTTCAGGTCTTACAAAAAATAACATAAAACCACCACCGCCTGCGCCTAATAATTTTCCACCAATAGCGCCAGCTTGGCGGGCTTTTTTGTAGATGTCATCAATAAAATCAGGAGAAATGCTTGCACTGATCTGACGTTTTAGCATCCAGCTTTCATGCAACAAGCGTCCGAAATCAGTGATGTCATTTCCGATTGATAATATTCGAGTGGCTTCCTCAACCATTTGATGCATGGCATGCAATTCTTGCTTTTTATTGGGGATAGATTTTATTTTATCAGCTGCTATATCAGAAGCGGTGCGCGAAATTCCTGTAAAAAATAAAAGTAAATGATCATGCAGTGCGCTGATTCGGTTTGAGGGTAAAACAAGTGGATTGACTTCAAAATCTCCATTTGGGTTAATGACGACTTTGTTTAAGCCACCATAAGCAGTTTCTATCTGATCTTGAACACCTACATGTTCTTGTAAAATGTCACGTTCAATGTGAATGGCTTCGCAAGCTAATTCGCGTTTGCTTGAAATTAAACCGTGTAGAGCATAGATGGCATGTAACAACCCCACTGTAAATGCGGAGCTAGAACCTAAGCCAGAACGTGCAGGTAAATCGCCTTGATGGTGAATTTCAATGCCGTGGTCGAATTTTAAATAATTGAGCACTGCTTTGACAGAAGGGTGTTGGATATGTTCATGTTCTAATACTTCTTCTACCTGGCGCCAAACAATTCGAGATTTATGATTAAAGAAAGGGGGTAATACTCGGCAGTGTAAATAACAGTAATGATTAATAGTGCTAGTTAGAACAGCAGCGCCATGTTCTTGGTACCATGTATGATAATCAGTGCCCCCACCAAAAAATGAAATTCGGTAAGGTGTTCGGCTAATAACCATTTATTACTCTCCCTTGTGATGGTATTTATCCAATGCGACTTTTGTATCCCCAAAATATTTAACCTGACCTGCTTCTAGTAATAATGCTTTATTACAGAATTCGGTGATGAGCTCATCTGAATGCGTGGCCAGCACAACAATGCTTGACTGATTGAGCAAAGAAATCATTTTTTGCCGCGCTTTTTCAATAAAATCAGCATCGCCTGCACCAAAAATTTCATCAATCAATAAAATGTCGGGTTTAATGCTTGAAGAAATAGCAAATGCAAGTCTTACCATCATACCGGAAGAATAAGTGCGTACCGGCATAGAGAGATAATCTCCCAAGCCTGTTAGCTCAGCAATTTCTTCCGTTTGGTTTTTAATGTCTTGGTATGACAAGCCCTGCAGTCTACCGCGGATGGTAATATTTTCATAGCCAGTCAATTCCGTTTCTACGCCTGACATTAAATCTAACATAGGAGAAATATTGCCATTAATCTGAACGCTACCGACAGTGGGTTCATAAATAGTGGCTAATAAACGCAGAAGGGTGCTTTTCCCTGAACCGTTATGTCCAATAAGGCCGATACGATCGCCATGTTTAAAAGTAAGCGAAATATTATTCAATGCATTGACCATGACATGCTTGTTTGCATCTTCAACCACTTTACCGCCTGTGGCTAGCCGTAAAAAATATTTTTTAAACGAACGTGCATTTAGGTTATAGACGGGAAATGAAACAGAGACAGAGCGTAAATTTATCATTGCCATAATGCTCTCTCCTACAACCAGTAAACAATTCTTGCGCGATATTGAGAAAACATTTTTAAGCACAAGAGTAGACCTAGCAGTGTAATGAGCATCACAATTGCAAAAGTCGTCAACGTGGGTGGAGTACCCAGGAGGGGCGCTCTAATGAGTTCCACAAAAGAATAAAAAGGATTAAACAATACTAAAAAACGATTTTTTTCGGGCAATAAGCTAGGGTTCCACATAATGGGCGTCAGAAAGAAGGCCACTTGAATTAAGCTTCTGATGATTTGCACAATGTCACGGTAACGAGCGCCGAGCATGCCGAGTATTAACCCATAGACAATGGAGTTAATATAAATCAATGCAAGGCCGGGCAAGAGCATCAAGGTATATAAATTCACTTTCGCTATTTCGTGAAAAAGAGCCAAAATCGGAATAATCACAATAATATTGTGAAAAAATATAATGATATTTCGCATGGCGACTCTGTGAATATAGAGGCTATAAGGTAGCTTGATTTGCTTTATAAGTGATTCGGAAGAGGAGAGTGCCTCAGGGAGATCGCTAATTTGAGAAGAAATAAGGGCCCAACCCAGCATGCCAGCCACTAAGAAAGGAAAATAAAGTTGTAAGTTGGTATGAAATAAATGACCATATAAGTAGCCCATGGAGTAGACCGTAATAGCCATGCTAATGGTGATCCAGAAGGGGCCCAGGACAGAACGGCGGTAGCGCAGTTTGACGTCTTGATAAGCCAGCATTAACCAGACATTCCATTTTTTCAGTCCATCGCGTAGATCCTTCCAAGCGAGCTGGTAATGGCTAGGTTGTTTTTCTGGAGCACCGCTTTCAACGGAGAAGGGAAGACCTGTCGAGGTAAATTCAATAGACATATTTTTACTATTCTTTAAACTAAGAGCTGAATGAGTAGTTACGCAGAATCACAATCCGCGGAAGCTTATCACGGAAGCTGTCTCAAAACAAATGCTTTGAAGGTTTCTCCGAATTTTTGTGGCGAGAAATGTGCCGCATTTTCGAAGCAGGATTTGGGTAAGAACAACTGTTGCTGGTTTTCAAATTGTGACACTGCGTTACAGAGGGCAGAGATAGTTTGCTGATCAAAAAATACACCCGTTTGTTTCTCTTGTCCAGCTCCTCGAACAGTCTCCAGAGCGCCTCCTTTCCCAAACGCAATCACCGGCGTTCCACAAGCCTGCGCTTCCAACGGCAAAAACCCAAAATCCTCTTCTGCCGCAAAGACAAATGCTTTTGCCCGCTGCAAGTGGTGAACTAATATGTCATTAGGTTGGTATCCCAGAATCTCAATATTGTGAGCTGCTTTTGATTTTATTTTACTCAAATCAGGCCCGCTTCCGATGACGACTAATTTTTTATCAGGCATTCCTGCAAACGCTTCTACAATTAAATCTATTTTTTTATAAGGTACTAAGCGAGAAGCAGTCACATAGTAATCTTCTTTTTTTAAATAGGGCGTAAATGCTGACACGTCGACAGGGGGATAAATGACTTCTGCTTCACGTCTGTAGGTTTTCCAAATACGTTTAGCAATAAATTTTGAATTGGCAATAAAATGATCTACCCCATTCGCTGTGCGTTGATCCCATGCACGCATTTTATGTAAGAAATGCTTGGCAAAATAACCTTTGATGCCTCGATCAAGCCCGGTTTCTTTCAAGTACTGATGCTGTAAATCCCAAGCGTAGCGCATCGGCGAGTGAATATAACTAATATGCACTTGATTAGGCCCTGTGATGACCCCTTTTGCAACTGCGTGCGAGCTGGAAATGACTAAGTCATAGGACGAGAGATCTAATTGCTCGATGGCTAAAGGCATCCAGGGTAAATAGCTGCGATACAGTTTTTTTGCAAAAGGGAATCGCTGAATATAGGTTGTTTTCACAGGCTTGTTTTGCAAAAAAGCACGTTGTTCAGTGGGAATAAAATCGACAACAGCAAATAAATCTGCTTCAGGGAAGCATTTTATAATTTCTCCCAGTACACGTTCCGATCCAGCATGTGTAATAAGCCAATCGCAGATAATTGCTGTTTTCATAAAAGTATTCAAATACAATAATGCCAGGAAGAATATCACACTTTGGAATAGTATGCTGCCTAAAGGTTTACTCAAAGAATATGCTCAAGCACTCGTCATGATTGTACGAGGACTGGATGTACTTGCTATCGTTTTTTCTGGTGTTGCAGCGTATTTTTATAAATTTGGCACTGTCAGCGTGTCGGGCGAATACGTGGCTGCTTTGGCTATCGCGGCGGGGCTAACGCTTGTTATTTTCTCCGGGTTTCATATTTATGAATCAGCTCGTGCACTGAATTTTTTTCAGTATTTCAGCAAATTATTGCAGGCGGTCTGTGTCGTATTGATGTTATTGGCAGGCTTGGCTTTTTTAACTAAGACAGGCGAATATTTTTCTCGGGGTTGGTTTATCGCATGGGCATGTTTTTCACTGTTATTACTGCTGATCTTGCGAGGTGGGATCATGCTCGTATTGCGTTGGATGCGAGCGCGTGGGCTGAATGAGCGGCGTATCATTATTATCGGTGCTGGTCAATTAGGTCAGCAATTAGCTGCAACAGTACAGCACGCGCTCTGGACAGGTTTCCGTGTGGTGGCTATTTTAGATGATCATCCTCTTTCTCAGCAGCCTATTTTGGGCATCCCCGTTATGCCAATGCCTCCTCATATTAATCACTATCTTGAAACTGCCGAACATACCATCGATGAAATTTGGCTGGCGTTACCATTAAGTTCTGAAACACGCATCAAAGCAATATTGCATGATTTACGTTATGAAACCATTACCACTCGCTTTGTATTAGATATAGCGGGCATGGAGCTTGGTTTACTTAACTCTTCTATTACACAATTAGCCGGTTTTCCTGTTATCAATGTGTGTTCCACGCCGATGGTAGGCGTAAATCGTGTGGTGAAAGCAGTCGAAGATCGCGTATTATCTGCCGTCATTTTAATATTGACTAGCCCTTTGTTTTTAATCATCGCGCTTGCTATTCGATATAGTTCACCTGGGTCTATTTTTTATAAACAGAAGCGTGTGAGTTGGAATGGTAAAGAATTTGCAATGTTAAAATTTCGCACCATGCCAGTCGATGCAGAAGCAAAAACAGGGCCAGTATGGGCCAAAGAAGGGGAAAGTAGAGCGACATTGGTGGGTCGATTTTTACGTAAAACTAGTTTAGATGAGTTACCGCAATTTTTTAATGTATTGTGCGGTGATATGTCTATTGTGGGCCCTCGTCCAGAGCGCATGGTTTTTGTAAATCAATTTAAAGAACAAATCCCGCACTATATGCAAAAACATTTAGTCAAAGCAGGTATTACAGGTTGGGCGCAAATCAATGGTTGGCGTGGTAATACCAGCTTGGAAAAACGCATTGAATATGATTTGTATTATATTGAAAATTGGTCTTTGCTGTTAGATTTTAAAATTATTTTTCTCACCGTATTTCGAGGATTTTTAAATAAAAATGCCTACTAATTCGAAATCAATTTTGGTTATTGGCGGTGCTGGCTATATTGGGTCTCATATGGTGGCTCATTTGTATCAAGCTGGTTTTACGTCGGTGGTGATAGATAATTTGGTCACGGGTCATCGAGATGCTGTATTAGATGCAGAATTGATTGTAGGTGATATAGCGGATATTGCTTTACTAGATGATGTTTTTGCAAGCCATGATTTTTTAGCTGTCATGCATTTTGCGTCTTTTATTCAAGTCGGTGAATCGGTTAAAGATCCTGCAAAGTACTACAATAATAATGTAGCAGGTACGCTGAATTTATTAAATACGATGTTGCGTTGGAAAGTGAATCAATTTATTTTTTCATCGACTGCTGCGGTGTACGGTGAACCTCTTTATACGCCTATTGATGAGAAGCATCCTACCGCTCCTATTAATCCTTATGGGCATAGCAAGCGGATGATAGAGCAAATATTAGAGGATTATGCGCATGCTTATGGATTGCAATTTATTAGTTTGCGTTATTTTAATGCCGCGGGTGCAGATCCCGCAGGAAGATTAGCTGAACGTCACGAACCTGAAACGCATTTAATTCCGCTGGTACTGCAAGCAGCGCAAGATAAAAATCGCAGCATCACTGTCTTTGGCAGAGATTATCCTACATCGGATGGTACGTGTGTGCGAGATTATATTCATGTTACAGATTTATGTGAGGCGCATTTACTGGCATTGCGTGCGTTGGAGAAAGGTGGAAAAAGCGCTATTTATAATTTGGGAACAGGGCAGGGTTATTCTGTCCAACAAGTGATTGATGTTGCACGGCAAGTCACTCAATGTAATATCACCGTCCTTGAAGGAAATCGTCGCCCAGGCGATCCTGCTATCTTGGTGGCAAACCCAAGGCGAGCGATGCAAGCATTCAATTGGCAGCCAAAATACCCTGATTTACATACTATTATTTCACACGCGTGGCTGTAGCAACCCCTTAGTTTTCTACCCAATACTCAATAGGGTGGCTCAAGAAACGTTGAATAGTTAACCCTTGTCCACCCACTAACTTAGATGAAAATTATATTTTCTGATTGACAATGAATTAGTAAAGTCTTAGCCTTGCTCCTTTGTCGAATTAGCTAAAAAGTGTAACAAGGAGCGTTATGTTTAAAAAAATAATCACGATTCCCATCTTCAGTCTCTTAATTAGTTTTTCTGGTTATTCTACAGCAGGGGAAGTAAAAAACATCCAGAAGGAATCGTTGCCTGTTGTCTCTTCCTCCTCAAATGAATTTACGGTAGGAGGTGTTTTTCTCCGTCCTAGCGGAAGCAATGATTACGCAGTGTTAGTCAGTCCATTTAATCCCAGTGTGCCTGCACCTATTCTTTCACCTAGCTGGGAAACAAAGTCAATTAATCCAGGGTTTAGTCCTGGATTTTTTCTCAATTTTCGCCATGTTTTCGCTAATTCTGACTATGATATTAACTTATATTGGATAGATTTGCATACTTCAGATAGTAGTAATACTAATGCAAATACCAGTGCGCCTCCTTATCAACAAATGACAGGGCCTATTTGGAATATTGGCCCTGATGCTGGCCCAACAAGTCGTGCAAACGGACAAATGAAAAATGATTATGATGTAGTTAATCTTGAATTTGGTGAGCATGTAAAAATGGATCAAAACCTTCAAAGTCGATTTTTCGCAGGCCTCAGTGGGTTGTCATTACAGCACAAAATAATAGGAAATTTTGGAGGAACAGATCCTATCTTAGGCCCTTACACCTTTGGCATAACGACTAACTCAAAATATCAGGGAGTTGGCTTACGTTTTGGTATGGATGGTGAATATAATGTAGTAAATCATTTTAGTATTGTAGGATTATTTGCAGGAAATTTATATGTTGGTAGTCAGCAACCTTCTACTACGACAACGGGAACAGGTAGTATTTTGTCTGCTGCAGGGATTCCGGTAAATAATCAATCTATTTCACACAACAGTTATGCACAATTAGTGCCTGCAATAGATGCAAAATTGGGGCTAAAATTTTCTCATCAATCTTCAAATAATATGCTATTCACAGTAGAAGCAGGTTATATGGGTTCTGTTTACATGAATGCTATACAAGATTATGTGCCGTCTACCTATGTTCCAGGTTCGCTCGGCATTGTTTCTGGCTCCGTTTATTTGCAAAGTTTGTTGAAATCGGTTAATAGCTTTGCTTTGGATGGGCCTTATCTCCAGTTTTCAATAAAAATATAATCGAAGATAGGTGCTGTAGTTTTTATGAATCACAAAGCAATCATTTTATGTATACTGTTTTTTTTCGGGTTAATGAGCGCCCTTTTTGCTAGCCAATTACCAATAACTAATATGATTTTCTTTGGGGATAGCTTAAGCGACATTGGTAACAATACGTGGGTTTTGATGGATGGCATAGTGGGGACTCCTATTACTAATCCAGATCCAATGAATGAAAACAAAAGATATCTTTGGGTTAATTATTTAACGAGTCATTTTAAAGAACCCGTTTATCCATCGAACCAGTTAGGCTCGTCTTCACGGATGAGGAGTATTAGCTATGCTTATGCTAGTGCCGATACGAGCAATCACTATTTAAACGCAGATTGGCCTCAAAAAAATACGCCTGCTCCTTTTGTTAACCAACATTGCATTCAGCCCGGGTTAATAAAAGATTCAGCGGGAAATATTATCAGTACATGCGTGCCTGGATTATTAAAGCAAATAGATGCTTATTTGAATGCTGTAAAAAATAAACCAACCCCAGGTAGTGTATTTTTTATATGGGCGGGAGGTAATGATTTACTTAATTATTACACAGATTACATGAGCCATGGTTTTATTAAAAAATTATTTGTTGAGCGATTTCAATTACCTTCAAGCGAAGCATTAGACAGGGTAGAGCAGCAAACGGTTAATAATATCATGCTGGCGAAGAAAAAATTAATTGATGCAGGCGTTAAACCAGAAAGGATTTATATTTTAGACCTGCCTGACTTATCTAAAGTCCCTTTTATACGCTCAAACCATAGTTGGGCGCTAAAAATATTTTATGGAAAAGAAAATCTTGAAAGGAGTCTGAGCGCTATGTCGCACAGTTTTAATCAGAAGCTCCAAGTGCCAGAAGAAGAAATAAGATATGCAATCCCCGCTTCACATTATATCCGGATAGGTAATTTATTAAATGAAATTATTTCGAATCCAAGCCATTATCATTTGACTAATGTGACAGAAAGTTGTGTAGCCAAACAAGCTGCTCCATTATGTTCGGGATATTTATTTTATAATGCGAAGCATGCGACCACATTTGCAAATAAAATTATTGCTGGCACTGTATTATCAACAATGAAAAACCCCGAAGCATTTTGGGAGAACCCTCATACTCTATAACCAAGACTTTTAACGAGCCATTTCATCGTTCTTTGCTTAATGTCATTAACTCTCTATTCAAAGTAAAACTTAACACGGTTCTAATCACGACAATAATAGCTAAAATACCCACTGCATAATAGTCTGGTGTTGTTGTGGTTCCTATTAGATCGGCCGCCACAATAAATTCTAGCCCTAAAATTAATACTCGACCTAAATTCAATCGAATCAGATTAATGCTCGCATCATGCTTAGCTAGTCGGCCTTTGAAGAAGTACAGAATATATTGATAGATGGAAAATAAGATGCCAGAAAGAATGACCAAAATGCCCATGAATGAAATACTATGTTGAATAATTAACAATATCTGGTGCAGGTTAAATTTATCCATAAAAACAACCATTCCTTTTTTGATAGAGGGGGGTGTGTACATTATGCTATATTAATAGCTCGTTTGGATAGATAAAATGATAAATTCTAAGAATAACGCTAATCTGCCTATGACGCCGTTTTGTTCATTTCACCTGGAGAATAACATACAGCCAGGCGCAGAGGTTCATTAATATAACAAGTGCAACCGCCGCGCTGCCTATGTCTTTTGCTTTTTTAGATTCCTCATGAACTTCCTTAGCATCGTGATAATAACCCGTGCAACGTTTCCGTGGTGAATTTAGGTAACGCTTCACTTAAAGCTGCTTCATCTAGCTTGCCACTCCCTTGATCGACAGCGACTGTCACGTGAAAGGGAGGCACAGTGAGCTCTGGAATAACAGGGTGATTTTTTCTTCGCACTAGCTCTGCATTGATACTGGCTTCGAATAGCCTTAAATCGCTTTTTGATAACGAGTCTAACGCTGCATCGACATAGGTTACACCTTCTAAAATATGACGCATTTCGTGCCATAATACTACCGCATCGGTACCACTGAGTGTCACTACTTTTTTAGTCCTTTGGTAAGTGGCACGATCTATCAATGTCGGATCAGTGTATTCCACTGTCATTTGTTGAGGGCTTAAGACTTCGCACTTATTAGGACTTGGAACGCTCAAGCACGCATGTTTAAAAGGTTGTGTTTCTTCGCTACGATTAACGACAGTGGGGTTAAGCATGACCATCGCATTAGGGAAGCGCACGCCAGGATAACGTCTTTCGACGCCCTTAACGTGATCTGGATTATTATGATCAACGCCAACAACAGAAAATTGATAGGGGTCTTCGATCTCTCTGCACTGGTTAGCTGCGATCCCTGCGCCAGATGTTTTCACTAAGACTTCTTTAGCGATAGCAACTTGTTTTTCTAATTCTGCAACCTCTGCTTTGGTTGGATTATCAGGAAAGCGCCTTCCTGGTCGATGCAAAATAGGATCACCAATTACACGGATAAGAGGTGGGGTCTGCGATACATAACAACAATTGTTACCTTGCATATTATAAAGAGCATGAAGATGTATCAGTTCCCTACCTCCTTGTTTGAGAACGCCTATTTTGTATTCCACATGCGATCCTGCAAGATTGGTATACACACTACAAATTTCAAATTGTTCCCAAGCTTGAACTTGGGCTGCAAGATTCATGAGTTGGCTCAAACCTTCTTCTTTAGTGGTGGAAGTGCGTCGGATAAACTCTTTGGCTTTTTCTATCAACGTAGAATCAGCATTTTGCAACAATATTGCCGCTGTCAGGCGCGATTCAAGTGTCTCGATGGGCGTTTGCGGACTATAGTGAAGATTAAGTATTTTTTCTTGATATCGAGCAATGATAGCTTGGATAGGCGGAGCTATTAACACGTTGGGCATAATTTTTCTCCTTAGATTTCAAAATGTTAATATTATTCTCAGCTAATGACTTATATTCGCTATCAAGATGATCTCATTATTTTATGCAAAACTAAACGTCAACTTATTGGAATGAAATATTTAAACCTGAAGAACCATTGGATCTGTTTTCCCTGGCTGGGACGCAGCAGATTGTTTTTATAACCATGACTATATTCCTCCGCTTATTCCTTTGATCCATTGTTCGATTGGTAACTTTGATATAATCGGGTCTTTGCCTGTAGGCCCTTATCAGTCATGTACTTCTGAAGGACACACACTAGACCAGAAAGAACGCACCCATTACTGTGAGAATGCTAACACTTGCGCAATAACCTGCTCATAAACCGTTTTTTCAAAATGAAAATAGGATATTTTTTAAAGTAACCTCAGGGTTATAAGGCATTCATACCGGGGCTCTTTCCTCCTCATGAACGTTTAATTCATCTGCTGATGAGCTGTTAATAAAACGCCATTTTCTCTTACACGCTGGGCAACGACAGCGGCATTGGTATTATTGCTTGTAAACAATGTGGCGTGAGGTGCTTCAGAGAGCCGTGATTGTTCTAATGACCGTTGCTTTTCATAAACAGATATCGCTAATGGTCTCATCATTATGTTGATATCAAAATTCGTTAAATTTGGGATTTTAGCAGCACTGATACAGTTAAATAATGTATTGTAAAAATGATAGATAATGTCTTTGCTGTTTGTATCCTCAAAAAATTTGTTGGGAGGATATTTTTCCTGCAAATCAGACACTATTCGATGCAGTATTTCGTCAGATAATTCTGGTCTATTAATTAATGCCTTGATAAAAGCAGCAATAATGGGTGATGATTCCGGTAAATGAAAATAGCCTTTTGCAATTAAAGCAGCCATTTCAAAATAACAGACATCTCTTTGTTCAGCAGAAGCGCGCGACCTAAAGAAAGAAAATAGGAATGCTTCATCTGTCATTGTATGCTGAACTTTCTCTATATCTAATTTATCTCGATACTGAAAATACACCTTCAGAAGACGCGCAAAGAAATGGCATTTAGAATCTAACAGAAGACCGGTTAATTCAGATAATTCTAGTGCTACAGCCCTTGATTTCAACGTATCCAGCAATTGTCCATTGAGTTTTTCATTTCCTGGATTAAAATAAAGGCCATTTGTTTTGTAATTCAATTGCAACCGATGCTGTGTGAGAGGAATCCCGTTCGCATTTTCACGGGGGGGAAACTGTAACACTAATGATACGTTATTTTCATAAGGTGTGTTGGCACTCGCCGTTCTTCTCGTAAAGACTTTATATTTTCCAGGGACATCCTTAGTGCAGGAGAATCCTCTTGCTTCTAAAGAGTTAATCAGCAGCCCTACCTGCTCTGCACTGGATTCTACGTTCTGTAACGGTATCATTAAGTTCGTGTTCTCGGGCATTCGTGATTGCGTCAAGAATTCTTCTTCGCTGAGTATCCGTTTTTGTGCAAAATACAAAACCATACTAGCATAAATCTCTAAATGAGTAGCGTTATCAAATAGCTGTTCTATTCCTTGCCCGATTTCCTTGAGCAACGCAATCATTTCAGCAGAGAAAATCAGCGTCAATTCACCAATGGGCACACTATTGTCAACTAGCATTCCTTTTTTACTTTCAAGGGCAAGAGCGTCTGCAAGGGAGTCAACATCTGCAAGACTGGATACGGGTTTTGGTACGCTCGGTACAGGTAGCTCTGCAGTGACAGCCACATCTCTCACCACTTGATTAGCAACAGGAAGCCCTTCTGCTGCAGCGTGACGCCATTGGCTTAGGTCGTGACGTTTCCTTCGTCTCCGGTTTTCTCCCCAAAAAGACAGTTCTGAATTTTCATGTGATGACATTTCAACGTTTGGTTTTCTTTGATTGTGATGATTTTCGAATGCGGTGGCTAGATTAGAAGAGATCGCTTCCAATCCATTAAGAGCAGGAGCATTTGTTCCAGCGCTTGTTGGTACTTTCGATTCTTCTGCTAATTCAGGCGATTGCGCTGCTGAGCCTTGATCTTGTCTGGCTCCTGGTAATTTTTTCTTAAGAAATTCTTTTATACCTTCAAATTCCTCTTGCGCCTCCTCCACCTCCTCTACTGGACGTCCCATGATTTTAAGGAGATTAATAAGTCTCGTATAACTCTCATCAATATATTGATGTAATAGATGACTTTCTATTTTAAAGTAATTTTCAAAGCAATGCTCAATAATCAAAGTTAAATTTTTTTTTCGTAAAGTAAATAGTTGTTTCTTTTCAACCTGGGATAATTCTTTCGACTTTCCAACGATACGCAACATGGTGTCTCCGTCGCGTCTCAACATCTCTTCTATATTCTCTGCAGTAATGGATTCTTTGCATTGTTCTAATTCTTTTTTTATTTCGCTGAAAAACGAGTTCAATGATTTTTTTTCTTCTGTTTCTTTTTTTTCTTCTACCTGAGACCCAATGGATGCGCCCAATATCCTGCCTGGCGCGAACAATTTAGCCATGTTTTTAGAAAATAATATTTGAAAAAATCCCTCTCTTCTGAGAGCACGGTCATCGAGAGACTCAGCCCATTTATCTATTTCTCTTAATTCAGTTAATATAAATTCAAGAAAGTGTAATTTACTGCCTATCAAAGCAACGTTCTGTGCCAAGGCCTCTGGCGTATTCGCAATGGATGAGTTAAAAATAAGCTTAGGTAAAGTGTGAAAGCCAGGAACAGGAATACGATTCACTTCTTCGACTGCATGATCTATTTTTATTTGTACTGTGAACTGACGGCTGCCATAAAAAAAGCTTGTCATCTGCTTCGACAGAGACATCGAACTAAGCCCCACAATGATGGCGAGTACCCAAGCATATTTTTCTTTTTCTTCCAAGCACAAAAAAGCGATGGAAGCAGATGCAACCACCACCCCAAGCGCATAAAGCTGCTCTGGTGTAGCAGAATAACTTCTACTACGATTACCATCCGCATGGAAACGGCTCAACAAACCTGGCAGGCTACCCATCACTGGAATGGCTTTCTCGATCTTTTCTTCAATATCATCTCTATTCGGGCCTACCCACTGATCGAAAGCGACTAATTCTGAATCAGACCATTCAGGATATTCTTCTAGCTTCCATGTGGCCCATGAGCCAGGCTCCCATCTTCTGTGTCGTTGTGATTTTTTTCTGGTAGTAGTCGATAGCGTATGTGCGTTTGACTTATCTCGGAATTTACCTCTAGGCATATTTTCTCCACGTTAAAAATATTTCTTTTTCTTGTGACGGAAGTGCGAGGAATAAGCAGCTCCATTACCGCAATTGTACATTTAAAAATATAGTTATGTTATTATGACCCGATTGCTGTGCATATGTGCATGTTAACAACAGAGCAAGATTTCGTCTATTGTTATTGTAGGATTTTATCGATTGAATAAGGGAGTGTTTTTTGGAGGGATAAGCTAAGACAAAAAAATAGGTGCTATCCAATTTACTCAATTGCCTCAAAAAATTCAATATGGATTAAGGTAGAAAAATTTCATAAGATAAAAAGCTACCGCGTAAAATACATAGGTGAAGCTATTATCGGGAAAGAATCAGCAACGCCTGTTGCTGGAACTATTTATCGCTATAAAGCTAAGTGTAAAAACGATATGATTTTAGCTATTGGCTATCGTGTTCGATCTTCCCGTGGTACTCAGTTCCGTCGGTGGGCAACCACTACGTTGAAAGAGTACTTGGTCAAGGGTTTTGTACTCAATGATGAGCGTTTGAAAAACCCAGGTGGATGGGGTTACTTTGATGTATTGCTTGAACGCATCCGTGATATTCGCACCTCTGAGCCATGCAGAGTCATTGGCTGCTGAAGAAGAATATTTACATGAGTTAGAGATGTTGGAAAAAGAAGCAACTTAAATGGAGGTATAAAATGACTCGACAAGAACTTGATGCAACTTTAGCCCGTTTGGGTTTAAAGGTGCCAGAAGCGGAGCGAAATGATCTCGTTGATGCTGTGCGGTTTATTGAAGAGATGGCAGCTTCTGTTAAAAAACCTCGTTCGGTTGCGGCTGAGCCCGCGCATATTGTTACGTTTCCAAAAGGGTGAGAAATGGTTTCTGATTACCTAACTATTGCAGATGCAGCACGTTTAATTGAGAAGCGTGAATTGTCACCGATAGAGTTGGTCGAAAGCAGGCTTCAACGTATCGAGAAATTTGATAAACAACTAAATAGCTTTATCTGCGTTCTTGCTGATGAGGTGCGTGTCGCTGCCCATGCAGCCGAAGCAGAGATTGCTGCTGGGCATTACAAAGGCTCACTGCATGGTATCCCGATTGGATTAAAAGACGTCTATGATGTTGCGGGCATTCCAACCACAGGCCATTCAAAGATCATGCAAAACCCTATTCCAACTACCGACGCATATTCAGTTAAACGATTGAAGCAGGCTGGCGCAATTATGGTTGGCAAATTAGCGACACATGAATTTGCTTTTGGTGGGCCAAGCTTTGATTTGCCCTGGCCGCCAGCTCGTAATCCGTGGGACACAACTCGTTTTACTGGTGGGTCATCAAGTGGTTCGGGTGCGGCGGTTGCAGCAGGGTTAGTGCTTGGTTCTGCTGCTGGTGACACTGGTGGTTCAATACGTGGCCCATCCGCTTATTGTGGCCTTGCTGGGATTAAGCCAACTTATGGCCTCATCAGCCGCATGGGCATCTTACCGCTCGCATATTCGCTTGATCATGCTGGGCCAATGGCATGGACTGCTGAGGATTGCGCAATCTTATTGCAAGCGATGGCTGGTTACGACCCGATAGACCCTGCGAGTGCCAATTACTTGATTCCGGATTACCGTGAGGCACTGACTGGTGATGTCAAAGGGGTGCGTGTTGGACTTCTTCGTCATTTTTACACAACTGATAATGAAGCCAACAGTGCAACGCGTAATGCAATTGATGCCGCGGCTAAAAAACTTGAGGAAATGGGTTGTGAAGTACAGGAAATACGATTGTCCCCATTGTCTGAATGGGCTGCTTGCGGTGGTATTATCATGTTGGCTGAGGCTTATGCGATTCATGAAAACAATTTGCGTATCCGCTTCACTGATTTCGGTGAAGTATTCCGCGCCCGCATGGCGCTGGCTGGGCTAATCACTTGCGCTGATTATATTCAGGCAGTGCGTCGTCGGCGTGAACTGATTGATGAATTTGATAGGGCAATGACAAATCTCGATGTAATCCTGACTGCCACTACTTCACGTGAGGCACCAAAAATCGATGCTGTTGGTAAATTTTCAATTTTTGAACGTCCATTATTGACGATACCCTTTAATGTCACTGGTAGCCCTGCTATGTCGGTATGTTGTGGCTATACCGATGATGGATTACCTTTAGCAATGCAAATAATTGGTAAACGTTTTGATGATGCTGCTGTTTTGCGTTTTGCTGATGCGTATGAACGAGTTACCCCGTGGCGCAAGCGGCGTCCTGTATTATAGGCGGTTTTTTATGCTAAATTTTGCACTACTGGAAATCTTAGAAGACCCAACGTTAAAGCAGTTGGAATCTATTCGGCATGCTTTTTTTACTAGGCATGGCGGTGAGTGAAGGACGTTATTCTTCACTCAATTGTGCTTATGCTAGTAAAGACGATCCACTGAAAGTGCGTGAAAATAGAAAGCATGTAACATCGCATTTTGGATGGTCTCTCGATTCATTGGTTACGGTAAAAAATACTCATAGCAGTAAAGTGGTGGTTATTGATCAACCTTGGTTGGAGTGTGATAAGCTAGAGGCTGATGCGATGGTAACTCGGTAAAAAGGAATAATATTAGGCTCAGATAGTTCAGATTGTCCGTAATAGCTCACCCCTATCCTTGTCATTGCGAGCGAAGCGAAGCAACCTAGGCTTTTGAGAGCTGATTAGAACAATTCATGCAACTCGGAAGCAGCGTTGAAAAGCCTAGGTTGCTTCGCTTCGCTCGCAATGACAGCGATAGGGTGAGCTGTTACGATTGTCCCATTTTAGAACAAGGTTGTAAGTTTTAAGTATGACACCGTTCTTTTTAGGATTCATAAACTCTTTTTTTGTTCCGCTTAGACATAAACTATTCTTCAAGTGCCTTTATAACTTTATTGACATCTTCGTCAATAATTTTATTAATTTCTGAATCTTGATCTGAATAACCAACAGACTCAACAACTGTTGTTGCGACTTCTTCATAAAAAGCATCGCGTTCGTCATGTTGTTTTTCCAGAAAACTCTTCATATCATCCACTGGCAGTGACGGAACCCGTCCATTCTTCATGCGGCCAAGTTGAATTGGGACAGAGACTTTCAAATAAACAACAAATTCAGAGGATAACAATCTTCGACATTGTTCGCTTGATACAACACATTCTTCCAATAAAACGACAATATTTTCTTTGTCCGTGCAATGAAAAATAATGTCTGCTTGGGAGCGATTAAACGCTGCTTCACCTTCCTCGCCTAAAATGTCTCGCGTCTGTCGACCAATGTACCGTTCAATACTTGGATTTGCGTCGACAATTTGCCAGCCTAATTTTTTGGCTAATGCTTCGGTAAATACAAACTTACCTGCGCCCATATGTCCGACAACAAAAATACGCTTAGGTTTTTTCATGTTTTTCTCTCCTAAATTAATTATTCAATCGCTCTTTTTTCTAGCTACCGTTAAAATATTCTAACCGGGGTCAATCTTTCATTTAATGTTCCACAGAAACAATAATTTTCCCCACCGCTTTGCTGCTTTCACTACGTTGATGCGCTAATGCAAGGTTCTCTAAATTAAATTCACTGTCAATATGAGTTTTTAATTTTTTCTCATCAATGAATTGAGTAATTTGATCTAAATCTACTTTATTCTTCTTTAATAGAATTTTTTTAGCTTTTTTTGTTGTAAATCGGGTAATAACACTGTTTATTAACAAAGAAAGACTAGGTAATGTAGAAATATAAATACCATTGGGCGTTAAGTTGCTTTTCACACGAGAATAACTGTGAGCAGCCACACAGTCAAAAATGATGTTATATTTTTGTTTGCCAGCAAAGGGAGATGATTGTCTATAATCGATGACCTCATCTGAGCCTAACTTTTTAACAAATTCTACATTTGCAGTACTACACACGCTTGTGACATGCGCACCAAATATTTTTGCAATTTGTACGGCAAACATTCCAACACCTCCAGACGCACCAATAATAAGCACCTGATCTCCGGGTTGGATGCCGCCTTTGTCGCGCAAGGCTTGTAATGCTGTCATTGCTGCTAAGGGTACACTGGCCGCTTCTTTGAAGTTCATGGATGTAGGTTTTACGGATACAGTTGTTTCCTCTAGAGCAATCCATTGTGCGTAAGCTTCCCCTGTTTTTTTCGGTGAACACGTATAAACAGCATCACCCACTTTTAAGGATCTGACTTCTTTGCCTACAGCATCAACAGTTCCTGATAAATCAGACCCGAGAATGGCAGGAAGTTGAATGCGATAGATCCATTTTAAGGCGCCAGAGCGAATTTTCCATTCAATTGGATTAACCGAACAAGCTTTAATTTTAACCAAAACTTGATTGTTAGCTGCTTTAGGTTTTGGTATTTCTTTGTAAACAAATTGATTAGCGTCACCGTATTCTTCAATCAGTTGTGCTTTCATATACCTTGCTCCTTGGTTTTAGTGTCATTAGTGTTAGAGTAAGTATAATACGCTTAGTCCGGATTATCATGCTATAAAAGGCAGAGTACAGCTTATTTATAACTTCGATGCCGTTATTTCTGTGGGGCAATGAGATGATTAAAATAGAAAAA
>Ga0206868_10024_pt1 | contig 43553 bp, 35 predicted proteins | sample Alteio_BWOrgCont_38_FD_152901 | JGI IMG/M metagenome (GOLD analysis project Ga0206868, IMG submission 152901) | Enriched cells from forest soil in Barre Woods Harvard Forest LTER site, Petersham, Massachusetts, United States -... | ecosystem: Environmental > Terrestrial > Soil > Temperate forest >... | reverse complement strand
CACCATGAACTGCGAAATCTACCCCGTCATCCCCCCAGCCGGAGGCCATGACTGTCCCGGTCATCCCAGCCCCGAAGTCTCCATCTTCGGCCGCAGCCGCTGGGACCTCACCCAACTCCGCAAACACTTCGGCACCGTCTCCGACAGCCACCCCGGCCTCTACACAACCGCCCGCGCCACCGACTCAGCCGGCAGCACCTCCGGCCGCGCCACCGGTATGGACGCCGTCATCGCCGGCTTCTTCTCCGCCTCCACCCTCTGGCCCAACCTCATCGTCACAGAAGACATGCGCCACCGCGCCGCCGAAGCCCTCGAACGCATCCATGCCTCCCACCTCGCCAAACAGCCAGTAGGAGAAATGTCCGCCGGAGAAAAACGCCGCATCCAGATCGCCCGCGCCCTCGTCCACCGCCCCCACCAGCTTCTCCTCGACGAACCCTCCAACGCCCTCGACCTCGCCGCCCAGCGCAACCTCCGCGAAAGCATGAGAAGCCTCATAGCCCAAGGCACCGGCCTAATCCTGGTAACTCACCACTTAGGCGACATCCCCCCAGAAATGGAAAGAGTCATCCTCATGCGCGACGGCAAAATCCTCGAAGACGGTCCCAGAGAAAAACTCCTAACCGCCCCCGTCCTATCCAACCTCTTCGGCACAGAAGTAAGACTAGGCCAACAAGACGGCTGGCTCCACAGCTGGTGAGCTTCTCGACCATTGCGTCACTAAGGCAAAGAGAATTTAGGGAGTGGTAGTTCTGAAGCTCTCTAACTTGTTCAGGAGATCAAGGAAATCAGGTGGGACGTCACCCGGATTCAAAGACGAGATTATCTTGGAGTCATTGAGAGAAACCCCATGCCGCTCCATCACAATCGTCCTCAGATCGGCCAATACGGATTTTCCCGACACCAGGGTTAGCCTTCCTTCTAAAGTAGCCCAAGTGGACTCGAATACAAAGGCAGCCTTTGAGTAGAGCGTAGAGCTATCTAGGCGCTTTTCAATCTCACGCCGATAATCCATTTCCTTTCCAATCTTCTGGGATTGGACCTCGCTTTTGTACCTCTCGGTGATCGTTAGGAGTTCCCCCTCGACATCTTCAGGGATCGGCTGAGAATCACTGTCTCTGAGTGATCGGTCTCTCAAAGCTGAATTTAGGGCGCGAGAGAGGGCGGAAGGGATCAGAAGGTAGTTCTCAATTTCCTTTCTGGTATGAACATGGGCAAAGGAGAGACTCTTCGACAATTCCGCGACTACAGATGAAATATGATCATCGCAAAAATAGTCCCGATCATATATCGCGCATATGGCAAGCTTTTCGCCTAAAGCCTTTTCAATACCCCATCCGAGAGATGCGAGCTTTTCCCAAGACCCAAAACCTTCGGAAAGCGCCGGAACAATTTCCAGCCCAGAAGCCAAACCAAGAAATCCTAGCCTTCTAGCTATCATCCGAATTAACTTATAGTCGCGATCGCCTTCAATAAAAACTATTCTTCTACTTCTCGCGAGCCGGGAAAGGGTGATATTGAGTACCGAGCCAACTGCAGATAGCGCTCCTTGTAATTTCTCGACGTTTTTAATTCTTTCACCAGCTTTGTTCTTTTTATCGATTAAGACCAAGTCTGTCGGTTCTGACTCTCCCATGATCTCCGTCGAATGCGTTGCGAGGAGGATGTCTGCGTCAAACTCCCTAACAAGTCCAACAAGCTGTCGCTGTAAATCGGCATGGAGATAAACCTCTGGCTCGTCTATGACGATTAAAGATGATTCTTTAGCGCGAATCAGATGCGTCAAGAGCTGACACCAGATTTGAAAGCCCGAGCCAACCCAATATATCTCGCGGAGAATTCTATTCTCAGAACAGAACATCGAGAGTACCCCGGTCCTATGGTCCGCGATTGTTGGTGCTTCAATTTCTATCCCGGTCCAAGTGCCGGACACAAGAGCCGCAAATTCATCAAATGAATCTGGAAAATGATACCAATAACTACGAAAATTTCGCGATGCTCTGTGAGTCACTAAATTTCGCTGAACTGTCTCTGCTTGAACCACCTCCTCTTTATGTTCAACCGGTCCCAGGACAGGCACGACGGCTATCTGGATTGGGAAAGCCTTGCGGAACGCGGCAGCGCTCAAGAGCGGAATATTGTGTGTTTCCGCAACTAAGACACAGACTTCCTCTCTTGGGAAATAGAGTTGCAACTCATTTCCATTCGACAGCAAGAAACTCACTGACGAATCCTCATCTGAATAGTCCGTGTGCACATTCTCGATTGAGATTGGGAGGGCGTCAGGCGGAATTACTACTCCGTAGCGGCGCCCGTTAGGGCCACTGACAACATCTGGCTTTTTCCCCTTAATGCGACGCAACGCAACGGCAAGAGCGCGGAACCCACCCACGATGGTCGACTTCCCTGCGTTATTCGGACCCACCAGTATATTGGTCTCTTTCAGTCTTATCTGAAAGTCTCGCAGGGCCTTGTAGTTCCTAAATTTAACTGAAGTGATACGAGCAGAAGATTCGTTCGTTATCATTGAGGTGTCTTGAATTCATGGGAAGTATACAAGAACAAAGCCGCGACTGTACTTCATCGGCTACTCGAAAGCACTGTCCGCAACAGGAACCGAATCGAGAGGAAATGGAATGAATTCTTCGGTTAGTCCAACCCAAGTCCGCTTCGACGAAGACAGCTTTTGGGTAGATCTGAGCGATGGCCGCGTCCTCGGAGTACCGCTGGCATGGTTCCCGCGCCTTCTGAAGAGCACGCCCGAGCAGCGCGAGCAAGTCACTCTCAGCCCCGGCGGCCTCCACTGGGAAGCACTCGATGAAGACATCTCCATCGCCGGCCTCCTCGCTGGATTAGGCGACCAAACAAACCACCGCAAAACCTTCGCCGCTTAGGCCCATTCTCACTCCCGATTGAAGACCATCAAATCCGGCTTCTCCCGCCCTGGTATGTGAACCGTCATGGTAAGAGTCTTGCCATCGGCAGAAACTTCAATCTCCTGGCTATAAAGCGTCTTGCCATCGATCTTGTCCACGCGGTCTACAACACGGTCGCTAATGCGATGGCCTGACGAAACATACCCCTTCGGCGCGCCCGGGCCGGAGCCAGGGTAATCCTTACTGTCAAAATGAAGACTCTGCACCACCTGCCCACCGGCATAGACAAAGGAAAGACCGTCCCCCTCAAAAGCCTTCACCTCTAGTTCTTGCGGAGAGTTGACATCTTCGGTCGTGCTTTCCCATGTACCGACAAAGCCAGAAGTTTTCCCATCCGGTGCCGGTCCCGCAATGCGCTGGTAGATGTAATGCAGATTTGAAGTCGTGCCGTTGTCGCGATAACCCGTAAAGTTGTCCGTAAGCGTCTTGCCGTCCGGCGAAAGCTCCCAGAGACCGATGATCGTAATACGGCCATTCGTTTTGCGAACACCCTTCCAATGTCGATCATCCTGAACGGTAATGGAAAAGGTCGAGCCATAGAGAGCGGGATGGTCCTTCCCATCCGCCACAATCGTCTCGACATTGTCGCCAGAGAAGTTGAGGGTGTACGTGTTGGGCCCGGCCGCCCCCACCTTCATCTGGTCGGTAAGGCGGCTGTGAGCCGGATCAAGTTTCCACTTGCCCAGAAAAGGGCCAATGGAATCGGCCGGCGCCGCATTCGCGACGGTATTTAGCACAGCGAAAGTCAATAAAAGAACAAGAGCGCGTTTCATCATGAACTCCCTCCGGGCATCGTCCCACGGTGCTGGAGTTGCATGATAATCGCCAATCTCAGAGCTGGCGCAGAAGTGTTCCCAAGCGGCTCAATTCAGTTCCGGGACGGTATTTCTAGCGCAATGAACGTATCAAGGCACAACCCGCCGCCTGCAGATCACCGAAAACCACTGCGCCCGCCCGCAATCGCTCGCGTAGTACAGCGTCTTCGAATCGGCCGCCCAAGCCGGCTCCATGTTGTTGCACTCCGCATGAGAAATCCGCTGCTGGCTCCCCGTCCTCAAGTCGCGCAGCCACAGATGCCAGCTTCCCCGCTCCAACTGGCTATAAGCCAGCCACCGCCCATCCCGCGACACCGCAGGATACCGAGCATCCGTCAACCCCAACGACTGGACCCGGCCATTCCGCCCAGCCATAAACAGCCCCGGCGGCCCACCCAGCGAAGTCGCAAACACCAGCTCGCCCCCCGGCCCAAAGCTCATCTCCATCACATTCATCTCTACCGGAGTAGCCGGCGCATCCGGCGCGGCAGCCTCATCCAAAGCGCGCACCCACACCCGTCCACGGCCCTGCTCCACGCGCAGATAAGCCAGCCACCGCTCATCCGGAGACACCACCGGCGACTCCGCCCGCTGGATCGCCGGCCTCGCAGCATCGCTCGAAATCACACTCGATTCCCTGCCCACCCTCTCCACCCACCGCTCCCGCTCCGAAGCAGTAACCGCCAGCTCGTCGTCGGCACTACTAGGGCTGAAGCTGACGGCACCCTTCGAATTCAGCCCCGAGTGATACCCATCCCCCCGCATCGACACAAACGACACAAACGCAACCCCATCGCCCTGCGCCGCCGGATGCACCGTCATATACGATCCCTCCGGCGCAACCACCCGATACCGATAGTCCTCATAGAGTCCCCGCTGATGGCGCAGATTCCCCACAACGCTGAAGATCATCAGCGCTCCCAGCGCCCCAGCCCACGCAACGCGGTCCCAAGTCACCAGCCTGAACGGCCGTTGCCGCACCAACAGCACATAAGCCAATACACACAACACCAGCAGAGCATGAAGCCGTGGCACCGCCAGCAGCGCAAGCCATCCCTCATACCCCTGCCCCGCCCCACTCATGAAAGTAGCCACCGCATACACCCCCACCAGCACAGCCTTGAAGACGTAATGCTTCCCCTGCGGCAACACCTCAAGCATCAGGCAGACAGGAAGAATCAGCAGGGTGAACAGATAAGTCCCCGGTGAAGTAGAGATCGCCAGGCTCGCCGCAACAATCGCAGCCCACTCCAGCCGCACGCGCCGCGCATCCGCACTACCCCGCTCCGTAAGCAGCAGAGCCGGAGCCATAACCAGCATTTGCAGCACCGGATGGAAAATCGCAAACAGCCATGCCACGTTGATCGCAGGATGCGGATTCAACTGCGGCTCATAGATAAAAAGCCGATGCAGCAGAGACGAAAGCGAGGCCGCGCTCAAGTTGTACGGATCAAGCCCCTCGCCCCGCAGCGATGCCGGCAGTACCTGCGCCAGATAAACACGATGGAGTTCCCAGCCAAATGTCGCAATAGAAACAAGAGCGGCAGCCAGACCCGCCATCGCTCCACCGGAGAAAGCTCTCCAATCCCGCTTGCGAAGAAAGTACAGCAAGAAGATCACCGGAAAGATCTTCAGTCCTGCGGCAATGCCAATCGCCACTCCGGATAAAAATCGTCGCTGACGAAGATAGAGATAACAGGCCAGAGTCAGCAGAAAGAGCAACAGCACATAATATTGCCCGTACATAAAATTCAATCGCAGGGCAAAATTCAATGCAACAACAAGTAAGATTCGCCGCCATGCAATCCCAGTCATCGCGCGGATGAGCATAACTGTGGCCGCGAGTAAACCAAGATTGAAGAGATTCCACCAATGCTTGGCCGTAAGCGCAGGCAGCGACGTCAGAGGATACACAGCCAGCGTCGAAAAAGGTGTGATCGGAACCATGCCGATAATGCGCTGATCCAGTTGCAGATGATCCTTCTGCCGCTCGATCCAAATCCATTCGTATACCCGCGACGTATCCGCGCGTTCATGCACCAGACTCGCAGTAACAAAGTAATTCGGAAAGTCGGTATTCAGCGTCTTCCAGGCATCCGGCAGAGTGCGCACAGCAAATTGCACTGTGAGCAGGACGAGTGCCACCCACTCTGCAAGGTAAAGCCAGCGTGAGAACCGTTTGCCGGTCTCATTTCCGGTCGAGCCGACGCTTGCCACAGAGGCGCAATCGTCATCGGGTACGTTCTTGATTTCCATTCCAGTCTCAGAGTATGGAAAGCCACAGCAACTTCAAGCCCGGTACGCGGAACTCTGACATTCAAATGACATTTTGCATTGGAGCCGGGCATCAGGTAAGCCTGGGCTGTAGCATGAACCTATGGCAACCGCACTCCCCCCAGTCGCCCCTGCCGCTCCACCTAAAAAACCGCGTTTCAGAAAGACCGGCCTCGCCCTTCTCCTAACGCTCATCGCCATCTTTGCAGCCGCCGTCATCTCTTCGTGGATCACCGGCGACGCAGCTGCCCGCTTAAGCGCGCTCCGCAGTCAGGGCGCAGCCGGCAGTCCGCAAAACGGCCGCAAGACCATCGTCGACATCAGCCCCTGGCAAACCGCCGAAACCCTCGCCCCTCAGGCAAAAAGCAAAGAAGAAGTAGCCTACGCCCGCGAAGCACAGAGGCTCGCCGATCACGAAGTAGACCAGGCCTTCGCTTCAGCCCTGCGCCAGGCAAACCTCAAGCGCCGCCCTGAAACCGGCGATGCGCTCGCCCTCGCTCAGCGCGTCAAGCAGTTGCAAAAGATCGTCGACGACGATACGGCGCAGATAAAGAGCCTCACCCCGGCACCCAACGCACCCGCCTCCTCCGCCAATGACGACGACCTCGAAATCCTCAAAGCCCAGCTCGGCCTCGACAACGATATTCTCGACGACGCCCAGGCACAGCTCGCCCACGCCACCGGCGATACACGCGCCCAGATTCAGCAAGAGCTAACCGCCCACGAAGCCGCCATCGCCAAGTACGACGAGCAAGCTCAGCACAACGCCGAACTGGCAACCGTCTCCGTACAGCGTTACTCCACGCTCGCCGGCCGCATTCAGGCATGGATGGCCCAGCGCACTCGCTACAACCTGCTCCAGCAGGCCAAGCGCCTCGCCCAATCCGACGCCGCATCCCTGGCCGCAGAATATGCAGCGATCGAAGCTAAAGCCAAAACCGTAAGCCAGGCCGCAACCAGTCAAGCCCCATCCCAGCCCGCCACGAATGCAACACCCGACGCCGCTCCCGATCGTGCCAGCAGGCTGGAAGCACTGCATCGCCGCGCCGATCAGCTTCAACTCGCCAGCATCTATAACGACCGTATCCAGACCGAGCAGCAGCTCGCCACCGTCTACGATCAGTGGTCCAACCAGCTCCTCCTGCAGCATCGCCTCGTCCTGCATCTCATCCTCGATTCCATTGCGCTCATCGCCTTCATCCTCATCGCCGTACTGCTCTGCAATCGCCTCGTCCGCCATCTGTTGGACCGTCCCGCCCTTGATCCGCGCCGCATGCAGACCCTGCGCACCATCCTCGAGCTCGGCGTACAGCTCATCGGCGTTGTCTCCATCCTCCTCGTCTGTTTCGGCGTACCCCGGCAGATGTCCACCATCCTGGGCCTCACCACAGCCGGCCTCACGGTGGCGCTGCAGGACTTCATCCTCGCCTTCCTCGGCTGGTTCGTCCTCATGGGCCGCAACGGAGTCCGCCTCGGCGACGCCGTCGAAATCAACGGAGTCGCCGGCGACGTCGCCGAAATAGGCCTCTTCCGCACCACCATCCTTGAAACCGGTAACTCCGCCGATAAAGGACATCCCACCGGCCGCCGCGTAGCCTTTCTCAACAAGTACGCAATCAACGGTCAGTACTTCAACTTCTCCACCGTAGGCCAGTGGATGTGGGATGAGATATCGGTCAACATTCCTGAGTCAGCGCAAAGCTATGCCGTCATCGAACAGATTCATAAGTCTGTTCTCAAAGAAACAGAGCAGGACGCTCAACTTGCCGAACAGGAATGGAAACGGGCCTCCAAATCTGTAGGCTTAAGCCAGTTCGCGGCCACCGCGCAAGTCAATCTGCGCCCCGCTACCGCCGGCGTAGAAGTCCTCATTCGTTACGTAACCCGCGCTGCCAACAGATTCGAAATGCGCAACCGCCTCTACCAATCCACAATCGACATTCTGCGCACCCCTACCGAAGCCCCGGCCATTCCGCGGACTGATCCATGAGTCCGATTAACCCACGATCAATGTGCCCCGGCCTCAAGCTGCGGCACTCGGTTCGAAGCCACGCAGGGCTGCTGAAAAATCTGTCCAATACCCTCAGCGCGCAGCGCATCGGGCCGGTCCCGGGGCACAAGCGCCATATACCTTGGAACCTCGCAAACAGCCCGATAGTGCGTCCTCATCGCCCCAAGCATATCGTCTCCCCAATTGGAGATTTCCCTGTAACCCAACACCGAAAACGTCGCGTCAGCAGGCCCATCGGCGCCTTTGAGGATGATGAGATCATAGGCGCCGCTATCGATTCGCTGCAGAATATATGAGCCAGACCATGCCTTTCGCAAGGACATCTGATGATAGAAAGCCGGGTCCATGAACTGCGGTTCGCGGCTGCGCATTTCTAAATAAGATAAGTCCGTCAACATAGTCATGTTAGCCACGCTGCTCGCGTCCAGATCCGCGGGAGCCTTGATGTCCAATAGATTTTTCTGATGTACTAACAAGAACACACCAACAAGGGTCACCCCTATGGGAATCAAGACCGAACGCCTGGCCCACTCTTCTATGCGGACCAGACCAGCAGGCACCAGCAGCCCAACCATCAACCAGGGCAAGATTAGATAATTCTCTGCGCCTCCCGTGTTAGCCAAGGCAGCTAGATTCAAAAGACACCCAAACCCTGCCGCCAGTAGAATCACCCGATACTTTTCCTGCTTCCATCTCAAGCCCGCACCCACCAGGGCAATGCAAATCGGGATGATAGCCATCTGATTCGTGCGCATGTAATTGATCACAGTAATCAAGGCCGATGACCACTTCACAACCGCATGAGCCTCAGCGGTATAGTTCGCCAAAAACGGCTCATGCCGCAGCCATAACGCCGACAAGATAATTACTGAGGTGGACACAGTCCCAGCAACTAAGGCTGCAGTGTTCCGGAACCTCCGGGCCATCAAACTATCGATCACAAGCGCCAACAGCATTGGAGCCGTTGTCTGCTTGGTTAGAAATGAAAGTGCGCCCAGTACTCCAGCCCAGAAGATAAGTCGGCTTCTCCCCTCGGCAACCACATAGACAGTCAGCGCGGCGATCATCAGAAAGATAGACATCGCATCTGGCCTGGCGCTTGAGGCGAACGGTCTGGCCCATGTGCACGCCAACCCCAGAACGACGGTAACCGCCGTCCAGCGTCTCACTTTCTCCAACCTCCACGTCAGATAGCCGATAAGTCCTATCGATCCGAAAAATGAAAGGAGCGATAGTACGCGCGTAAGCCTTGTCGTAAGCAGTGGGTCGCCATGCGCCACCATGGCACAGATTGTTCCGATGAAATAGAAAACTGGCCCGTAAAGCCCTGGGTTCAGCGGCAAGTCGAACGGCGAAGAATAGAGGTGTCCCGTATGCAGAGCCGTCAGAAACACATAGACGTTCGCCCCTTCCGGATAAGTGGTGTCGTTCCGCGTAACAATGCATTGCAGCAATACCTTCAGATACACGGCTGCTTCAATAAGGAAGGGTAAAAAGATAAGCAATACAAGCCAGGATGAAGATGATATCTTTCCGACTTTGGCGTGGCCTTGCTCCTGGGTCTTCGTGCTCGGCAAGAGACTGCCAGGAGAACTGGAAGGCTGAGGAATTGCGGTCTCAGTCATAGTCCAAATCATCTAGGGGGACACCTCGTTTTGCCATAGTATCACTGGATCGTTGCGGGACATTTTAGACGTTGAAAGCGCAATGTCCGCATCGCGCAAGGCTTTGTCGTAGATATTTCAGATTCTATGAAATCGCAGGCGCCGCCTGCGCAACAGCTGTATCCAGCTTCGCGCCGTGCCCCATCAGCAGTTGCCGGTAGTCAACGTAAATTCCGTAATCCTTGATCGGAACAACGAGGTATTGCACACGGTTGTTCAACAACATAAGGATAGAAGAAAGAGTCACGCTGAGCACCTGCATCAAAATGATGACCATGCCAAATGAAACCGTAGTCGCCCATCCGGGAGTGGCCAACTTGGGAAAAAAGAGACGAAGAACGAGAACCGTTGTGATTGAAAAACCACTCAGGCCAGCCAAAGCCACAGTAAGCAGAATCAGACGCACAAAGATGGTTTCGGCGTACACCGAGATCCCGCTGAATCCATGAACGACAAGAGAAACGAAGTTCATCTTCGACTTCCCCGCGTACCTCATCGCGCGATCCACCGGGACGGCTTCGATCGGAAATCTCGACCGCAGTACCGCTGCAGGCAAATTGTTCCAAAGGTCCGCAATCTTAACCAGCCGTCGCGCGTAGCTTCTCGAGAAAAGAGAGAAGTTACCAAAACTGATCTGCCTTGCTGTCAGTAGTTTGAAGATTGACTTATAGACGATATACGAAAGTTTGAAAGTGAGATTTTCAGAACGCTTCCGGCGCTGCGCAACTACGCAAAAGTCGGTTCGATCGCCTCCGGCCTGCAAGAGCTTCTCGATCATATGAGGCGAATCTTCGCCATCGGCATCCATGACCAGAATCGCATCGCAATCATCGTCTTCGACTGCAACACAGAGACCGATCGCGATAGCTCGTTGATGGCCCATGTTGACAGAGAGATGAACAATCTCAACACTCTCAAGGCTCTTCAGACTTGAGATGTCCTCAAGGTAATCCTCGGGAGCCTCCGAAGAACCATCATTGATCGAACTCACGGCGATGCGGACCGGCAGAGTCGACGCCACTTGATCGAGCTCGCGCAACAGAATGTTGAACGATGTCCAATCGTTGAAGACCGGCACAACAATCCGCAACCGTTTCATCAATATCCCTCCAACTTTCGTGTCAATTGCATCATCTCGGCAAGCTAACGAAGTATCCGAATATTCACGTATCCACAGTATAAAGGACTCTGAGGATCTCTGGAGCGCGATCCATGCGGACTGCAGCGGCTCTTGACAGAGATTGGCTTACGTTCCGAGCGCCGACCTGGAGTTGAGCACGTCCAGGCAAGATTGAGAGAGCTCGGTTTCAAACGTGTTACAGATCGTGTTCTCTAGTATATTTGAGTAACGACTGAGCCAAGGTGGCATCAACGTGTGGCAACAACACAGCTGATTACATATCGCTTCCCAGTGGAGACTCTCTGATGGCTGAAGATGGCTTGACTTATGTCGGGCAGGAATTGGAAATTTTCGTTCATGCAGTCCGTTGGAAATCATATTGGGCTTCCAGCATCCGGACCTGGATCAAGGGCGATGTGCTTGAAGTCGGCGCGGGCATTGGGGCAAATACAGCATTGCTGTATCATCCCGGAGTGCAGTCGTGGTTATGCCTGGAACCCGATCCACAACTGGCATCGCAGGTGACGCATGCAACCGCTGAGCTTCCCTCCTGTCATGTCATAACCGGTACCGTCGCCGCTATACCACAGCAGCGTTTCGACTCCATTCTCTACATCGACGTTCTTGAGCACATCGAGACCGACCGCGATGAAATCGCAGCATCTGCGAAACTGTTGCGGCCAGGCGGTCACCTGATCGTGCTATCCCCAGCGCATCAATTTCTATTCAGCGAATTCGATGCAGCGATTGGCCACTACAGGCGCTATGCCAAGTCATCCCTGCGACGCCTTTTACCCGCAAATTGTTTTCAAGAATCGCTCTTCTATCTGGACAGTGTCGGAATGTTTGCGTCGCTCGCAAACCGCCTCATGTTGCGCCAGAGTCTGCCCACTGTAAAGCAAATCAAGACATGGGATAGCTACATCGTTCCAGTTTCGCGCGTGGTAGATCCGCTCCTCGGTAAAATGCTTGGCAAGACAATTATCAGCGTCTTTACTCGTTTGGACCATGAGGTCCATGCCTGAGAGCAAAGCAGCCCGATGCCCATGATGCGCAGCCCCGGGTTCCCCGCGATAAGCCTTCGTCATTGAGCGCCTTGACGTCCCGCCACCTCCGGCGTTAATTTGGAGCTACACGGGAAAGGAGGATGATCCAGCCTATGAATTCAGACAGTTGTTCGTACCACAGTACCGATCAACGTGAGGTGACTGAGGCCTAGGGCATCGCGCCCAGTAGCCCCAGTAGAAGTCCCGGCACAGCAGTTGAACCAGCCGGGCCACTGGCAATCGCCAAGCGCGAGTGCCTTAGTCAAGACCGCCAATCCCAACAGTTCACCCAACGACGGCCTGCGCATACCAATGCACAGGCCGTCGTTGCGTCTGCTCAAAATATTCTGTCCGTTATGTTATGGAATCGCCGGCAACCCCGCGGCGATCGTCGTCGCCAAAGCACTGCAAGCCGGATGACCCCAGCCATTCGCACTCACGCCGATCATCACTCCCGTCGCCGGCGTAATGTCGTAGACAATGTTGTCTGGCCTGGCCGCATCGCCGCTCACGCCCGCCGGAACAAGATCCAGCTTAAGCGTATGCCTCGTGCGCCACGCAATGTTATGGTCGGCACACGAAGAATCGCCGCTCACCCCCACCCCGCCAATCAATTGTCCCTTGGAGTTGTAGAGCGCCAGTCCGCCGCCAAACACATTCACCCCGCCAATGCGGCCACCCACCATCGGATCGTTCGATTGCCCGTAGTCACTCGGATCGCCACGATACGCCACGCGCGTATTCACCGGGTTGCTCGCCTGCAAACCAAACAGGCTTCCACCCGGCTGCACCGCGCTATACAAATTCGCCGTAGACAACGCCAGTTGCGGCAAACTAAACGCGTTCGCAGTATTTGCCTTCTGCGCCGAGATTACCCTGCTGCCCGGCCACTGCGCACCGCGATTGGTACCCGTGAAAGCCACAGCACACACCACGCCATCGCGATTCACCACCGTGCCCCACATATCTAGATTGAATCCGCCATTCGACTGTCCACGCGCCATAGACAAAGCAGACCGCAGTTGACTATGCGTTGGAAGATCCTTGCACGCCGAATACGCATCCACATCGCCGTGGTTCTGTTGTGCGAAGGCCGGCAAACTAACTCCCAATGCCAGCATGACGATCAAAATTCTGCTCTTGCTCATTCGATCTTTCCTCCATCCGGTCCGGAGGCAGGCGCACCAATCCGCAGGGCCGCGCACGCCCTTTCGGAAACCGCCCAAACCGTACCACGGAGTGAAAACAAGGCGCAAATAAATATTCTGCGATGAGATAGATCTCAATTAGACCGACACAACGCGAACCAACTCACCCAACAAACCGCCGCGTCGCCAGGCCAATTGGCAACCCCACGAGCACCATTAGAATCCCAAGTCCAAGCGCCACGCCGGAGAGCGGCCCGATAGGCCGCATCCCTATCTTCGAAAGCGGAACCACAACAAAATTGGTAACCAGATAAACCGGAATCCCATATAGCAGTCCGCAAATCACCGGCCGCTGCACTAGCACTCGCATCTTGCGGCTCACGGCAACGTAGGCCGCAGCAGCACCAAATGCAATCGCGAAGTGACAAACCAATCCCAACGCCGCCGTCTTCCACCCACCGCTGAACGAACTTCTCCCCAGCAACCCGCTCGCGATCCCCTGCAAAAGCCGCATCGGCCCAAATCCCGGCTTCGTCAAGATCAAAAACGCCGACAAAATATCCAGCGTCCCCGCAATCAGCCCGCCCCAGAAAATCGCCAGATACGGTTTCCTCCTGCGCCAGGGCATTCCCATCAAATCATGCGCCATTCCGTCCTCCTTCCAGAATCAGTTATCACCGTGAGCACACAATTGCTTAGTAAAAACGCCCATAAATCCCAAACCACGCATCGAATTCATTGCGTGTAATGAACGTAAGCTGCAATCGTATCCCCAAATCCAAGCCAAACCACACTGGTCAGCATGTCAACTCAAGAAGTGGTCACACACTCGACTCAGCCCAATCCGCCAAAGCCGCAGGCCAGCGCTACGTCACCGACACACGTCCGGGAATCATACGCAAACGCCATGGCAAACGGTTCCGCTACATCCGCGCCGACGGCACCCCAGTCCGCGACCATAAAACTCTCGCCAGATGCTATATACATGCACCCAGCAGTCCCCTATTTTCATCGGTAGGCCGGGGTTTCAACCCCGGCAATAAAGCGACATCACCAAACGGGGATTTATCCCCTGCGGTATGCTCTTCTGCTGAGACAATCGCTATCTACCGAGATCAGCTAAACTACGTAAAATCGCTGTTGTTAACTTCGGAGGGCAGCCCATGAAAGTCACTAATCTGTCGGCTGAGCCTCTGGGGAAACTCCACTCCTGGATCCCTCACGATTTCGAGCCAGAACAAATCATCTTCCTCCCTGACGCCTGCCCCGGAAAGTCTCCACTGCCTACCGGCACCGCCGCCCTCACAAAGCAAGAAGACTGGCGCAAATTCGCCATCTCCGACTGTGGCTGCGGCATGAGACTTGTGCGCTCCTCCGTTCCGGTGAGAGACTTCAACGCTGAACGATGGAATAAAGTCGCCGATCATCTCCGCGCCAACAAAGGTGGTCTGGGTGACCTGGGTGGAGGCAACCACTTCCTTGATGCACTGGCGCCTTACGAGGACGGCCCGCTTTACTTCCTCATCCACACAGGCTCCCGTAACGAGTCCGGCCACGTTGATGCTTTCACAGATAGCCCGAAAGAATTCGACAGAACATTTGATCGTGTCGTGCAGTGGGCCGCAGACAATCGCGCTACAATCCATGACCGCATTGAACGCGAATTCGGAAATACTGAACTCGTGCTAGACCTGCCGCACAATACCTATGAACAACTGGAAGATGGCAACGTCATCATTCGCAAAGGCTCGGTTCGGCTATTCCCAGGTGAGTTATCCGTCCTCCCCTCCCATATGTCGGGCGATGTGGTACTTATCAGAGCTACTGACAGAGTCGGGGAAATTCTTAACTCAATGAGCCATGGGACAGGACGAACCATGTCCAGGAGCGATTGCAAACCGTTCGCGGATTCGTTCGACTATAAAGCCCTTCGCAATTCGATACTGATTCCGTCTGGCATCGAAGACGCATCGTTGCGCACAGATGGCCCATTCGCTTATCGCGACCTCGACGAATGCCTGCAACTGATCACAAACTATGTAGAAGTGATAACAAGATTTGCCGTCATCGGCTACATGGGTCATTTGGGTTAAATTTATCTTAGAAAATCGACATGTAACAACATTCGTGACGAATTATCCCTCAATAGAGGGATGCATGTTTGATCTCATTATTCAAACTAAAAGTGATAGATCAAATCAGTCGCTATCGTAAGTTGGTTTTGGCGCCTTCCATTGTCGAAGGCTTTTCGATCCCATGCACGCTCGAACCTCAATTCGGGTCGGAGTTGGATGGTAGAACCTATCCAGTGCCCCCACATGATCGTGTTCTCTGAGTAACGAGTTGCGTAGCCAGTGCGTTGCCCCTTTTTATCATCGAGAAAGTCGGCACGGAAGGATACGAAGCTATGCGGCGAGAGTTCCATTTGGAGAGAACTGGCAGCAGCGTATTCCGGAGCGGTGCAGCGGACTTCATCCACCAGACACCACGCCGGGTTAGCGCCGGTTTCCGGCTTGATAGGACCACTGATAGAAGGTACGTCGCGTTCGTACATATACCAGGCTTCGCTGGCAGCGTGGAGAGACTTGGAAAACCTGTGATACCAGGTAGCATCGTACTGTTGCAGATTATTGAAAGCATACTTGCCTGAGTTGATTCCATTGGCGCAGATGTATAAATTGTCATTGACCGAGAGTGTCGTGTAACTGACGCACGCTGTCAGAGATGGTCTGGCATCGGGCGTCCAGAGAGCTACATCGTGGCCGCCAGTTAGGCCAAGCTGGATGAGCCACTGGTCGTTGATCTTAGTCGTCGAGAGAATGCCGGTGTCGGTAAACGGGTCGATGGAGTAGAGAAGAGAGTGGCTAAAAATATAGTTATTCGGTGCAAGTTGAGCTTCGACGCCGGGGACAGAGATGAAGCGGCCAACGCGGATGTTAGTGCCCTGCCCAATGCGCGGCAAGTAGAGATCGAAGTATTCCAGAGCGGGATCGAAGCCGTATTGGCGATGAAGAACTAGCCACTGATGACTGAAGTAGCCTTTAGCAGTGGTAAAGCGGTAGTCCGCGCCATACAAAGCGGTAACATGGAACCCCCAATCGACGTGGGCGCGCTGGACGGAGTCCGGGAGGCGCTCGATGTACAGCACGGCCTGGCTAAGTTCGAAACGGTTCGAATAGACATCGTTGGCTTCAGGAGCGTTGATAGTGCTTGAGGTGCTGAAATTTAGAGAGGGTTCGAGCCAGCCATAGAACTTGGTGCGGCTGCGTGCGTTATTGATCGCAGTCATGAGGGGATAGCTGGCGGTATCCGGCTCGCCAATGGTGGGCGACCCCCCGTACGACCAATCGGCATTTGGAAAAGGCGGCGAATCCAGCGGCGACGGAAGACCGCGACGTGCCGGAGTTGGTGCGGAAGCTGTCGAATTCGATGGCGCGGGATGCCAGTCCTGGTGGTAGAAATTGGCCAGGCGGACGAAGAAGTTATCAGAAGTAGTTGGAGCCGGTGGGGGATTGGTCTGGCCGCTGGGCTGCGGTGATTCGGGAATCGATCCGGGCTGCGAGCCCGATGACTGAGCTTGAACTGTGATGCCAAGCAGGACAATACAGATGGTCAAAATAATCTGGCGAAGATAGTGGCCGGGAGTTGAGCTTGACTTCATAGGAGAGGTGGCCGCTCTTGATGCGGACCTGAGCTGAGTATAGTTTCCGCAAAGGACGAATTGACTTGTTTGGTCGCGGATGCCCCGTTCTTCCACCTTTAAGATGTAACCAACCTTTCGCTCCCCGATAAACAGGACGCGCTCATCAGCACTGTGTTCCACGTAGAACAGAATGGAGCAAGGTGCGATTGCGCATTGTTCCGTGTGGAACAATGCTGAGACGCAGCCTGGGTCAGGCTGCGCCTCATTTCTTTCTGGAGTGAGTTATCCCTTCCGCGGAGCATTTTGTGTTCCGCGGTTTTGTTCCACGATTGGCATTCAAAGCTGAACGGCGAAGCGTTTGGCGAGCCTTCGTGGAAACCGCTCATATGCAACGCCTTCCACTTGCCGATCTTTATGGCGATTTGTGCCTTATAACAGCGAACGGTAATTTCGGCGTTCGCGGCAGCGTGGAACCCTCCAACTACACCGGCGCAGGTTCGTCGGCAAAGGTGCTGACCTCAACCACGACTCCACAGGGAGCTGGATAGTAAAAGCCATAGGCTCTGGGACCGCCGCGTTCGAGAATAACCGGCGTTGGGGCGTCGAAGCCGGCGTCGGCAAGGCGCCGGTGCTGCTGGCGCACTGCGATGGTTGAGTCGACCAGAAAGCCGACGTGAAAGAGCCCTGGATAGGTTTTGGGTCCCACCGTTTTGTCATAGGAGAGGACGAGAATGAAGCCGTCGTCCCCTTCAAGAACGGAGAACTTGCCGTCGTCGCGCTGGTGGGCGAGGCGGAATCCGAAGGACTGTTGAAAGAAGCGGGTAAGCTCCGGTACGTCGGATACGGGGAGGTTGATGTGATTGAGTCTGGTATTGGGCTTTGTCATGATGCGATCTCCTCAGGGTGAATGGAGTCGCATGGGCTGGATGTCCGAAATGGCTTCGTCTATTATCCATTGACCCATGCGACAGGTGAGGCAGTACACGCGTACCGCCGCCGATCGCCGTGGGTCACTTCCCGTATTCGGGAGGACAGAGCCTGCGCATAGAGCGCAGGAGGCCGTGCTTACCGATCCGGCCTATGCCTTTTTCGACTGCTTATGAGATGAAATTGCAGGAGAGGAGATGCAGAAAAACCGCTCAAGCCATGGCCAGCGGGAGCCAGGCTCCAGCGCCGCCGTGTGCCCGATAGGTGAACGTCACAACTCCAGCCGCCAGCGTCGCCTGGATATCGATTCCAGCCTGGGAGACCACACCATGGAAGCTGGCAGGAGCGGGAACGAGGTTTGCAAGCAGACTGGCATTCCAACTGGGACCGGCCACATAGACATGGTGAGCGCCTGCGGAGATGGCTTGCACGCGCATCCACGCGCCGCTGACGCGGGCTGTGCTCTGGTCGGCCACGGTGAAATGCACACCTATTAGGGTCGCTCCGTCATAGGCGATGAAGGCCATGCAGGTGAGCACATTGGGAAAGATGAGCGGATTGCCCTGTTCGATGTGTTGGTAGCCAAGGGTCAGTTCGAATACGTCCGGCATGGTTTACTCCGTCTTGAGCCTGTGAAGAATGTTACTTCTTACGAAAATGCGTTACACCCACGAGGTATTGGGACTAACGGCTCGCCGGCAAGCATAGCAGATAGGAATTCGACTTTGGTTAAACGCCACATCATAGAGGTAGTGATTCTGTTAGCGAACCTCCTCACGCTGCGCTTGATATACTCACTGAAACTATGCCTTACTGGATCTCGCGTGACGGCCAAAAACATGGCCCCTACTCGCTCGAAGTGCTTCGGCGTTTACTGGCCGAAGGTAAGCTTGGCCCTACAGACTTGGTGTGGCTTAAAGGATCCGCTGAATGGATTCCGCTGGTTAACCATGCTGCCACCCCAACTACCGAGTCCGATGGCGGCGCACCGCAACCCTCTGCTGCTTTTAAGTCATCCTATCTCCGTCGGTTTGGACTCATTCCGCCCGACTTTCATTGGTTAGCCGTGTTTGCGTTAAGTGTACTTACGCTGGGCTTATTCCCCTTGATCTGGTCTATCGTGATGACCAGTTTTGTCAAAAAGCTTGATGACGATGGCTTGACGAGAACTCTCTTCATCGCTGGTCTTGTTGCTGCCTTTGGCGGCAGAATACTTCGCGCGATTGCCAGATCACAAAGTGAAGGAGTCTTCTTTGACATTCCAGGCGGTCTGCTGCTGTGCATAGATCTACTGGTACTTGGCGGAATAGCTTGCTACATCATAGCCGCATTCAGAATGCGAAGTACTCTAGGGCGTGTTCACACTAAATCAACGAGATTCGTATAATCTTGGAGGTGATGGAAATATCTCCGGAGCAATACGAAAAGATCAAAGATAGTCTGCCATTGCAACGCGGCAACGTGCGTCTGACTAACCTTCAGGTGTTGAACGCGATTCTCTTTGTAGCGGAGCAGGGATGCAAGTGGCGCGGGCTTCCTAAGCGGTTTGGTAACTGGCATACGATCTACGTGCGGATGAATCGCTGGGCCAAGAACGGTGTCCTGGACCGGGTGTTCGAGAAACTCCAGTTAGAGCAGATCGTGCGGATTCGGATCGAAGCCTTTGCCTTAGATTCAACTTCGGTGAAGGTGCATCCGGACGGCACTGGAGCATTAAAAAAAACGGACCACAGGCGATTGGAAAGTCCCGTGGAGGATGGAACACCAAAATTCATCTGGTTGCCGCGGATGCTCGAACGGCAATAACCTTCGCGCTGTCGCCGGGCAACGACCACGATGCACCGCAGGGCCGGGCGCTACTGGAACAACTCGGACCCATGCCTGAGGGAATTCCGCTGCTGATGGACAAGGCCTACGAAGACAACGAAACCCGGCAACTGGTGCTGGATTTGGGCATGATTCCGGTGGTCCCGCCCAAGTCCAACCGCATTGAACCGTGGGAATATAACCGCGCCCTGTACAAGAAGCGCAACGAAATCGAGCGGCTCTTCCGAAGGCTCAAGGGCTTCCGCCGCATCTTCTCCCGCTTCGAAAAGCTGGACGTCCTATTCCTCGCCTTCCTCAACTTCGCACTCATCGTCGAAGCACTGAGATTAGTGTGAACACGACCTAGTCACCTATTACAACGCCATTGAGCCAATTGGATTGCGTTTGAGTGACACTATGACGTTCTTTTTTGGCCTGTACTATTTGCAATACCACTTGTCGCGCATCGCAAAATGGAAGAAGACTGGCTACTTAGCACCGCAGTAGTTATCTATATTTGTGTTGCAACATAGTCGCTTCGCGCGAATTGGCGCACATCCCGATTCGGGAGATACGCCACCTCATTATTCGGCTACCGGCACTCTCAAATCGCCGCCGGTCATTTCTTTGGGCAGATTCAGCTTTAGAAGATTGATCAACGTCGGGCTGATGTCCCGCAGGCTTCCATCGGGGCGCAGAGTATATTTGTTGGCATCCTCACCAACATAAATCATGGGCACAGGGTTGGTGGTGTGGGCTGTGTGCGGGCCGCCGGTCTTGGGATCGACCATCTGCTCGGCGTTGCCGTGGTCGGCGGTGATGAGCCAGCTTCCGCCTTTTTCGCGCAGGGCTTTGTAGATGCGCGCGAGTTGGGCGTCTACGTATTCGACCGCTTTGATCGTCGGCTCCAACTGGCCGCTGTGGCCTACCATGTCGGCGTTGGCGAAGTTGGCGATGATCAGGTCGAAGGCTGTGTCGTTGATGGCGCTGACGATGGTGTCGCCGATGCCTTCAGCGGACATTTCCGGAGCTAAGTCGTAAGTAGCAACCTTCTTCGATTGGATCAACGTGCGATCTTCGCCGGGGAATGGAGTTTCGATGCCGCCGTTGAAGAAGTATGTTACATGGGCGTACTTTTCTGTCTCAGCCACGCGCAGGTTGCGCAGTTGCGCGTTGCCTAAAACGTTGGCCAGCAGGTTATCCATCGACTCAGGCAGGATGACCAGCGGCAGACTATAACTCTTGTCGTACTGGGTCATGCAAAGGTAGTAGAGCTTCTTCGGAAGCTCGGCGCGGGGGATGATTTCGTCGAGCGACTCCCATGCGTCGAGGTTGCGTCCGCCAGCCTGATTGAGGCCGCTCTCGCGGGTCAGCACGCGCGTGATCTGGCGGGCGCGGTCGGCGCGGTAGTTGAAGTTGATGACGACATCTTCATCGCGAATGATGCCGTTGGGTTTGCCGTGTTCATCGGTGACGACGAAGGGAATAGTGAACTCGTCGGTGATGCCGTTGTTGTAGCACTCGCGAATGCGTCCTGGCGCGTCGTGATAGCTGCCGCCCTCAGCACGGCCGAGGGCCATGGCTTCGAATGCTTTGCGCTCGCGATCCCACTTCTTGTCGCGGTCCATGGCATAGTAGCGGCCACTCACGGAAGCCAGCTTGCCGACGCCATAATCGGCCATCTTGCGTTGCAGCTTTTCTACGTAACCAGCGCCGGAAGTGGGCAGCGTATCGCGGCCGTCCAGAAAAGCGTGAACGAAGACTCGCTTCACACCATGCGCATGTGCAGCGCGCAGCAGAGCGTAGAGATGCTCCTGGTGAGCGTGGACGCCACCGTCCGACAGCAGGCCGATGAGGTGCAATTGGCGCTCGCCTTCGAGGGCGCGCTGCATGGCCTTGGCGATGGCCGGGTAGCGGGTGAATTCGCCCGTCTTTGGGTCTTGGGCGATGAGCGAGTCGATGCGGGTGATGTCCATGCGCACGACGCGGCCTGCGCCGATGTTCAAGTGGCCGACTTCGCTGTTGCCCATCTGACCGTCAGGCAGACCTACGAAGTGCTCCGAGGCGCGAATGAGGGTGTTGGGGTAATCGGCCAGGAGCTTGTCGTAGGTGGGCTTGCGCGCGAGAGCGATGGCGTTGTTGGCTGTGTGTGGGCTGTAGCCCCATCCGTCGAGGATGGTGAGAACGAGCGGGCGGCGGGTGATGGACAATTGAACCTCTAGGTACGGCGTGTTAGAGGGTCTGCCATGCCGCATTCCCTCAGGGGCTAAAGCCCGATTTCTTAACTGGATGTAGCGGCGCGGCTCAAGCCGCGCCCTTTCAAAGCAAAAAGCATATCCTTCGCTGAGCTCAGGATGACAACTATGTTTTGGCCGATGTGGTTATGGCGCGGCCGAAGCCGCGCCGATCCAGAGGCATGGAATGCCTATTCGTTGTAGTTGATGCTTTCGATACCCAGGAAGTTAGCGCCCTGGCCCAGCTCTTCTTCAATGCGAAGGAGTTGGTTGTACTTGGCGATGCGGTCGGTGCGGGAGGCTGAGCCGGTCTTGATCTGGCCTGCGCCGGTGGCTACTGCGAGGTCGGCGATGAAGGTGTCTTCGGTCTCGCCACTGCGATGCGAAATGATGCTGGTGTAGCCGTAGCGGCGGCCCAGTTCGATGGCTTCGAAGGTTTCTGTTACGGTGCCGATCTGGTTGACCTTGATGAGGATGGAGTTGGCCACGCCCTCTTCGATACCGCGCTGCAGGCGCTGCACGTTGGTGACGAAGAGATCGTCTCCTACAAGCTGAATGCGGCCGCCGGCTTTCTCGGTGAGCAAGCGCCAGCCATCCCAGTCGTCTTCGGCAAGGCCGTCCTCGATCGAGATGATGGGATACTGACGGGTCCAGTTGTCCCAGAAATGAGCCATCTCTTCGCTCGACAGCTCACGCTTATCGCTCTTCTTGAAGACATACTTCTGCTTGTCTTTGTCGTAGAACTCGCTGGCGGCTGGGTCAAGCGCGATGCAGATATCTTTGCCTGGCTTGTAACCGGCAAGCGTGATGGCTTCAAGGATCAGCTCAATGGCTTCGGAGTTGGAGGTGAGCGAGGGAGCAAAGCCGCCTTCGTCGCCAACAGCGGTGTTGTAGCCCTTCTTCTTCAGCACACCTTTGAGGGTGTGAAAGACTTCGGTGCCCCAGCGCAACGCATCGGAGAAGCGCTCCGCGCCCACCGGCATGACCATGAATTCCTGGAAGTCGACATTGCTGTCGGCATGAGCACCGCCGTTGAGAATGTTCATCATCGGCGTCGGAAGAATGCAGGCGTTGGAGCCGCCGAGATAGCGATAGAGCGGAATTTCGAGCGTCGAAGCGACGGCGCGGCAAGCGGCCATCGACACAGCCAAGATAGCGTTAGCGCCGAGCTTGGACTTGTTGCTAGTGCCATCCAGATCGATCATGGTCTGGTCGAGCAGGCGCTGGTTGCTGGCGTCGAAGCCTTCAAGCTCGGGGGCAATGATGGTCTCTACATTTTCGACAGCCTGCAAAACGCCCTTGCCCAGGTAATGACTCTTGTCGCCGTCACGCAGTTCAACGGCCTCGTGCTCGCCAGTCGAGGCTCCCGAGGGAACCGCCGCGCGGCCGCGGGCGCCGCTCTCCAGGATTACGTCTGCTTCTACAGTAGGATTGCCACGGGAATCAAGAATTTCGCGGGCGCGAATTGCAACGATTTCAGTCATATCAGTCCTCAGGATGCGGTGATGCAAGCGGTCGTTTAATTTGGGGCGGCGATCGACTGCCAGAGCTTTGCCTGCGATGCTTTGAATGCTGGTCAAAAGCTCTGCCATCGATACATGGTCCCCTTCGTAATGGATAGGCGGATACTTGGCTAGTTTAACAAACCGATATGACAGCCAAGGGTACCGTGGCTCTCCGGGCGAGGTGAGCAAAGGCCGGGGTGCCTAATCTGATTCTTGCCCGGCGGGATTCCCGATGCGGGTACCGTAGGAAATATGCCCACGCTAACGTATTCGCAGGGACTAATGTGATAGTTGGGAAGCTGCCGGTGGCATGTATTTCACTTGCTTTGAATGGCAACTTCCGTGTCATTCCAGGGTCTAAGGGTGCAAGGGATATTGTGGGCATTTTTCGTCCACTGCGGTTGAATTATCGGTTGAAGGAGATTGCTGCTATGAATAAGCGAATTATTCCATTTTTCATGATTGCTTCGGCGTCGCTTTACCTCGCGGCCGCGGCAGGAGCGCAGCAGCCAGCGCCGAATGACGGCTACCAGGGTGTTTCGCGGCCTCCGCAAAGCGCGATTGAGACTTCGCCGGACCTGACTCAGACCCCCGCTCCGGTGATCGCCAAGCCTTCGGCAGCGGTGCTGGCTGCCCCTGCAACACAAACCGCGCCACCGACGAATTTCGCGGCGCCAGCAGCCCAGGAGGGTTATCAGCCGGTGGCTCCGCAACAGGAGGCGTTGAGTACGCGCCCTGCCTCGGGGTTTGTCGATCCCGATGGAGACATCGTGCATCCCCGAGCGGCTCGGCCTGGCGAACTGCTTGAGGGAGTGACCATTCGGGTCAAGCTGATGAACCGGCTCTCTTCGACGGAAAGCGAAAAGGGCGAAGAGTTTCGCGGCCAGGTGGCCTCCGATGTGCTGCAAGATGGGAAGGTCTTGATCCCGGCTGGATCGGGGATCGAAGGCCGGGTGAGCAATGTTTCCGCTGGACATTTTGGCGGGCATGGCAGCTTCCGGTTGAAGCCGGAAGCTGTCATTCTTCCCGACGGCACGAAATTCCAGCTTCATGCCGAGGTCACGGGTACGCCTGGATCGAAGACGCGGATGGGTGGTGAAGGCAGCATCAATCCCGGTTCACGCGCCAAGAAGGATGGCATCGAGTACGGAGCGGTTGTCGGCACGGGAGCCGTAGCCGGCGCAGTGCTGGGCGGCCCGGTGGGCGCGCTCACAGGAAGCCTGATCGGCGCGGGCGTGGTGACGACGCATCTGCTGGTGGACCATCCGCAAGCGACGCTGGAGCCAGGCTCGATTCTGCTGTTTACACTTACGGAGCCGATGAACCTGATGCCAGCTACAAATTAGACTCCCCTCCCTTGGGACTAAAACGGCCGGCAGCGAAGGGTTATTAGCTGCCGGCTTTTCTTTGCGTGGTTTTTTCGATGAGCGAAAGATAGCGGAATTCCTACATCATCGCGCCTTGGTAAAATGAGGGCCATGACCGTGTCTACGAATCCCTCCTATAAGCAGCAACTGCTCACACTGCTGGCGCGTACCAGCTTTCGACTGGGAAATTTCACTCTGTCTTCGGGCGGGACGAGTGACTACTACATCGACTGCCGGACGACGACTCTCCATGCTGAAGGCGGACGGCTTACCGGCCATGCTGTGCTGGAGCTGTTGAAAGCCAACGACATTGAAGCCGAGGCGGTCGGCGGCCTGACAATGGGCGCAGATCCGATCGTGTGCAACGTGGCTACGGCGAGCGCGTGGCGGGCTATTGAACACCAGCGGCTTGGTTATCCTGGCCCCGGGCTGCTGCATGGATTTCTAGTGCGCAAAGCCGAGAAGACGCATGGCACGGGACGGCGGATCGAGGGATTCTGCCGGGAGGGCGCACGCGTGGTCATCGTCGACGACGTCTGCACGACCGGCGCTTCGACCGTCAATGCAATTCATGCTGCGCGCGAAGCAGGGATGATCGTCGCTGCTGTCGTGTGCCTGGTTGAGCGGCAGGAAGCCAATGGCCGCCCGGCGGTAGAGGCGGCTGCAGGCGATGCGCCGTTCTTTGCGCTCTTCACCGCCAGCGATGTGCGCGCGGAACATGTTCGGCAGCTCGATGCAAAAGAAAAGGCCGACTCTCTCGAGCCGGCCTGAAGCATTTCTGGGGAGCTTATTCCGCCGTGAAGCGGTTCATCATTTGTGGTCCTTAGAACTTAGTTACCGCCGGTTGCGGCGGGAGTTGCACTGGGTGCGCCAGTGTTGGAGAGCAGGCGAATATCAACGCGGCGGTTCTTTGCGCGGCCTTCGCGAGTCGTGTTGTCGGCTACTTCTTTATCCTTGCCGATGCCGATCAGGTAGAAGCGGTGCGCGGGAATGTTGTACTTGGACGCGATGTACTGAACGACTGCGTCGGCACGGCGCTGGCTGAGAGCATAGTTGTAGTCGGCGTTGCCGGTTGAATCGGTGCCGCCGGTCACTTCTACGATGTAGCTCTTAGCGTTGGCCAGGGTCGCGGCAAAGGTGTCGAGCTGTTCCTTGTCGTCCTTGGTCAGCGTGGACTTGTCGAACCCGAAGGTCACGGAAACATTGCCGATGGGCTTGTAGTTATCCAATCCGGCGACAACGCTAGCCAGCGAGTCGGCGCGGTGCACGGCGTCATTGGCGGCATTCTCTGCATCGCCGGCTGCTTTCTGAGCGCCCTGCGCATTGGTGGTCGCGGTGTCGGCTGCGCCCTGCGCTTTGGTGATGCCGGACGTTGCCCGCTCGTCGGTATCGTGAATGGCGCGATTGTTCGCTGCCGTCTTGTCATTGAGCTCATTGGTTTGGTCGATCAGCGGAGCAGTCTGGGTTTTGACATAGTTCTTCGTCGCGCAACCCGAAAGGGCCGCTACCGCGACCGCGAGGATGGAGGCATTCAGAATGTGCATTTTGTGCGTCAGCATGGAATTTTCCTTCCTTGAGGCCTCTGCACGATGCTTTCTGGGCAGAGTACCCGTGTTAGCCTTCGTACCCTATATGGCACGGCAGGGGCCAAAGTTCAATACTCTGACAAATAGATGCAATGATTGGACTTATGGGTTGTTCCTTGAGATATATTCTTTGGATTTTCCGTGTAATTTTTACATAGATCGGTAATGGTTACGCGGAAAACACCTTCATCTGCTTTCAAAAATCGCTAACACTCCAGGGTCTTACGACGGAGATCACGGAATCGGTACACTTGGAAGAGTTGCACCGTTAACCTGCAATGGATTTCTACGAGAAAATCCGAACCCTGCCTACCCAGCCCGGCGTGTATCTCTACAAGAACGCCGAGGGTGAGGTGATCTATGTAGGCAAGGCGCGCAACCTGCGTTCGCGGGTACGCAGCTACCTGCTCGCAGCCAGCCAGGCCAATGCCAAGACCGGCACGCTGATGCGCGAGGCCGTCGATGTGGACTACATCCTCGTCGCCAACGAGATGGAGGCGCTGGCGCTCGAAAACAATCTCATCAAGCAGCGCAAGCCCCGCTTCAACATCCTGCTGCGCGACGACAAGACCTACCCCTATGTGAAGCTAACGCTGGGCGACCGCCATCCCAAGGTGTTTGTGACCCGGCGGCTGCGCAAAGATGGATCGGCTTATTACGGCCCTTATTTTCCGGGCAATCTGGCCTATCGCGTGGTTGAGGTAATCCATCGTAGCTTTCTCATCCCGAGCTGCAAGGTGGACCTTTCGCGCTATCATCCGCGGGCCTGCCTGCAGTACTACATTCATCGCTGCCTGGGGCCGTGCGTCAAAGAGCTGACCACCCCCGAGACTTATGCGCTGGCCGTCAAGGATGCGCAGCTTTTTCTCGAAGGCCGCCACGCCGAGCTGGAGCGCTCGCTGCATGAACGCATGGCTGAGGCTGCAGCGGCGGAGCAGTTTGAACTGGCCGCGCGCTATCGCGATCTGATTTCGACCGTGCATCAGATGGAAGAAAAGCAGCGCATCGCCACCGCCGAGTCCGACGATGCCGATGTCTTCGGCTATCACTACGAGGCTGGCTGCCTGGCGGTGAATCTCTTCCACATTCGCTCAGGAAAGATCGTAGACCGGCGCGAGTTCTTCTGGGAAGAGCTGCCGGAGTTTTTAAGCCCATCCGTTGTCGAAAAGGATTTGGAAGAGGTCGACGATCCGATCATGCCAGAAGTGATCGAAGGAGACGTTCTTGCCGGCGCAGCCGAAGAGGCCATTGATGCGGGAGGGGACACGCAGTCCCAGTCCTTCGAGCCCGGCCAATTTTTCTCTGCCCTGCTGAAGCAGCTCTATATCGATCAACAATATGTGCCACGTACGATTCTTGTGCCTGTGGACTTTGAGGATCGTGAGACGCTTTCCGGCCTGCTGGCCACACGCACCGGTCATCGAGTCGAACTCGCCGCTCCGCAGCGTGGCGACAAGCGATCGCTGATTGATCTTGCAGGCCAGAATGCGAAGCAGTCCTACACGCAACGCTTCCGCGTGCTGGAGCCTTCCCGCAAAGCCATTCAGGAAGCACTCGCCGACGCACTGATGCTGCCCGAACTGCCCAAGCGCATCGAGTGCTTCGACATTTCACACATCCAGGGTGCGGAGACCGTCGCCTCGATGGTGGTGTGGGAAGACGGCGCGATGAAGAAGTCCGCCTATCGCAAATTCAAAGTCAATACGGTCACCGGCGTGGACGACTTTGCTTCCATGCGCGAGGTCGTTTTCCGGCGCTACAAACGAGTCAAAGACGAAAACGGAACGATGCCCTCGCTGATCTTGATCGACGGCGGACTAGGGCAGTTGCATTCTGCCTTTCAGGCACTCGAAGAACTGGGTTTCACCAGCCAGCCGCTGGCGTCAATCGCCAAGCGCGAAGAAGTGATTTACGTTTACGGCAACGAGGACGAGCCGGTAGTGCTCGACCGCCGCTCGCCGGTGTTGCACATGGTTCAGGTGATTCGCGACGAGAGCCATCGCTTTGCCATCGGCTACCATCGCAAGCGCCGCGAGATGCGCGATCGCGATTCCGAGCTGTTGCAGATTTCCGGCGTCGGCACGGGAACACGACAGCGGTTGCTTACGCATTTCGGCAGTCTCAGAGAAGTGCAGAAAGCTACAGTGGAGTCATTGGCATCGGTGGTGCCGCGAAAGACCGCCGAAGCGATCTGGGGGCACTTTCACCCGGCCGCAGTCGACGCCACATCTTTGACGCAAATTGATCTTTAGCTTCTGGACTCACTTTAACCATAAGGACTTCACAGATCGGCATAAATATGCCCCATTGAGTTTGATCGAAATTCAATAAGATATCCAAAAGACGTTTTGGTATAACAAGAGGGTATGAGTGACGTTTTGACGAGTACACACAAGTCAGTGACCGTAAATGCTCTATCGCGACCCAAGATCCACGCCCTGACTTCTGCGCGATTTTTCGCCGCGCTTTATGTCGTTTTTTTTCACACCAGGTGGGGAGTCACTGGTGGAAGTGCGCCTGATCGCCTGCTCTCCGTGGGCTATTCCTCGGTAGTTTTTTTCTTCCTTCTGTCCGGCTACATACTAGCCACTGTATATCTGCGCGCCGGTAAGTCGGTTGCGCCACGCGGTTTCTATATTGCCCGGTTTGCGCGAATCTATCCCCTGTATATCGTAAGTGTCTTCGCGGACGCACCTTTTGCTATTGCGGTTCGAATCGCCAAATACGGGCTGTGGGCTGCGATTGCCAGAGTATCGGCGCTGCTTGCCTGCAGTAGCTTTATGATGCAGATGTGGTTTCACATGGACGCGGTGGTTAACATCCCCACTTGGTCCCTAGCGATTGAAACTGTTTTCTATCTAAGCTTTCCATTCCTCGGCCCGCTGTTATGGAAGTTAGACAAGCGAAGTCTGGCTGTCTCTGGTGTGCTTCTCTATATCTTTAGCGTCCTGGCCCACTCGATTCTCATTCGCTATGACCCCGATCCAGTCTCAGGATTGTTTTTGCCCTCATATATCGCCACCTTTGCGATCGGAATTCTTGTAGCACGTTGGCAGACGTTGCTTGAGCAGGAAGGGAAGAAGAATCACCTTTCCGATGGATGGGCATGGGTCGTATTCTGCGGTGCCTGCCTTGGATTTGCCACTGTCGTCTATTACTCACCGTGGTTGCTTCAGAAAGGTATCCATTTCGGGCTTTGTTTGACGCCAGTATTTACGGCACTTATCTGGTTGCTCTCGTCAACGCAGATACTACCTGTGCGATTGCTGACCGCAAAATGGCTAGTGATTTTAGGTGAAGCAAGCTATGGTCTTTACCTCGTTCATTTGCCCGTAAATCATTTGTTCAAACAATTTCACCTCACCGGCTCGCGGGTAAATTATCCACTGTATCTCGCGACGTGCATTGGACTGAGCCTCTTGAGCTTCTACTTCTTCGAGACGCCAGTGCGACGCTGGATTCTGCATCGGTTCCACGCGCGTACCAGGGAAACGATGGAAGCAGCATCCGCAGCGCAGTAGGAGCTTCGTCTGAAGCTATTTATTCTGCTTGTCGAAAGGTTGCTTGTCGGTGATGCGCGGGCGATTCTCTGCCTGCAACTGCTTCGCCACCTGCTCTACTTCGTTGAAGACGCGCATAAAGTTACCACCCAGGATCTTGTCGCAATCTGCGACTGAATACCCACGCGCCCTGAGAGCTGCGGTGATCTTGGGCAGGTCGGCAGCGGAGTCGATGCCTTCAGGTAACTGGCCACTGACACCGTCGAAATCCGAACCCAGGCCTACATGATCGATGCCAGCTATTTTGGCGATGTGGTCGATGTTGTCAATGAGCGCGCTGAGTGGTGGGCGCGGAATACGATCGGCCATCTCGCGCTGCAGTTTTTCTAAGTCGGAGTAAGTGATCTCCTTGCCTTCCGCCTTGAACTTAGCCTTCAATTCCGCTGTGACTTTATCCATTTCCAGCTTCTGCGCAATCTGCGCATTGCGATAGGCCTGCGAGATAAATCCAGAATAGAAATTGACCATCACCACGCCGCCCTTGCTGTCCGGTCCCCCGTAATTCGCGATGGCGCGCAGCATATCGTCGGTCATGTTGCGGGGCGCATCGCACAGTGCTCGCGCCGAAGAGTGCGAAGCGATCACTGGAGCGCGTGAAATATTCAACGTCCGATAAAACGTCTTGTCACTCACGTGCGAAATATCCACGATCATGCCTAGGCGATTCATCTCGTAGACCACGTCTTTGCCGAACTCACTGAGGCCTTCCTTGGTATGCGGCACGCTGGTATCTTTGTCGTCGCCCGAGGAGTCGGCCCAGTTATTCGAGTTGGACCACGTAAGCGTCATGTAGCGCACGCCAAGGTCGTAGTACATGCGCAGCAAGCCCAGCGAATCTTCAATAGAGTGGCCGCCCTCGATGCCCATCAGCATGGCGTACTTGTGCTCGCGGCGGGCGGCTTCAATATCCGCAACGCTGGTCGCGAACTTGATCTGATCCGGATGCTTGGCTGCCTGCATACGTGAGCCATCGATCAGCTCCAGCGTGCGACGCGCATAGTGCCCCTTAAAGAGATCCGGCTCGACCCAGATAGACATGAACGACGCGCCCAGGTTGCCTTTGTGGATGGCATCGAGATTCAACTGGCCGCCGTTGAGTGGATCTGAAAGATCGAAGTGATCGTCGACGAAGCGCTGCGGCGTGTCTTCGTGCGTGTCGATGACAAGCGCGTTGCGATGCACTTGCTCAGGTGTAAGTTTTCCGGCTTTTTGGGCGGGCTTTGCGGGGGTAGTTTGGGCGAGAGTCATAGTAGTCGTGAGCAAAGCTGTAGCGAGAATGATCTGGATTTTCATAGTTGAGAGGTGGCCTAGCTAATGCTGGGATTGTAGCAGGGAGCTTTAGACAATTACGCAGGCACGAAGTAAAGGCTCACAACAGTAATGTCGTCAGTCTGGCCAAAGCGCTGAGCGGTTTGAGCTATGTAACGGGCGGGTTCGTGGCTCACCTGCTGAGTGCGCTCAAAGCCGAAAAGCTCGCCCTTGGTGTCGGTGGCTTCGACTACGCCATCCGAGATGAAGGTGAGGCGGTCGCCGTGCTTGAGCTTGAAGTTCGACTGCTCATATTCGACATCCGGAATGATACCCAGGGGCAGGCAGGCGATCAGCTCCATTTCGCGCCCATCGCGATAGGGGCTAAGATGGCCGGCGTTGGCGATGGTCATCTGGCCGTTGGGATAAATGCGGGCGCAGAGGCAGGTGGCAAAGCCTGCCACAGCTCCCGATGTCGCCCCGAGCATGACCTGATTCAAGTGCGAGAGGACCGTCGCAGGATCGTGCGAGAGCTCGTTGCGCAGCGCGCCTACCAGTGTGCTGGCGTTCATCGCGGCCTGCAGACCTTTGCCGCTGACGTCACCAACGACGATGAGCATGGAATCGTCTTTGAGGGGCAGCGCCTGAAAGAAATCTCCGCCGACGCCGTTGGCGGGGAGATAGGCACTATCCAGCACAAAGTTCCGATTGGAGGGCAGCTGGGTTGGGATCAGAAGAGCCTGAACGCTGCGTGCGGCCTCGATCTCGGCGGCGGAGCGCTGCTCCTCCTGGCTGACATGCACGAAGCGGTAGAGAATGACGGCGATGAGGCTGCCCAGGAAGACAAGATAGGTGACGATGCTGGTGCTGTATTCGATGGACCCGAAGTGAAAGTGAGGGCTGGCGAAGCGCGTTGGTATCCAGTTCCGGTTGGCGGCGAAGTCAAGCAGGATGTCGGTGGAGTCAGCAGTAGCTGCCAGAAAGAAAGGCAGCAGCATGACTCCTGCCTCTGGCCGGCCGTGCCGCCAGGCACGGAAAAGCATAACCACGATCAGGCCGCAGAAGAAGAACTGCGAAGCGAGCGAGAGATACTTGAAGGTCTGCACTAGATGGAGCATCGACGTGATCGGCAGCAGCAGCGCGCAGGCCTGCATGATGCGTACGGGACGGCGCCACCGGTTGCCGGTAAAGTGCAGGACAAATTCAAGGGTGACGAAGATAAACAGCCAGGTTGTCCACGGGCTGAGAATTGCAAATGCCGAAAGTGGGATGACCGCGAGCGCGTAGGCGGTTTCGACAGAAGCGCGAAGGCTAACCGAGAGGCAGAGCAAAGAGAGCCAAAGGTATTCAGAGTGGTTGCGCTGGGCCAGGTAAAGGGTGGCGCCGAGAACAGTGACACACAGAAAGAAAAAGCTGACAATCATCTCCGCGATCACATGCTCGTCCCACTGGCGATCTTTTTCGAGAGCGAGCTTTTCGGCAATGCTGTCGGCATCGCCGAGTTCGACATGATCCACGAGACCGCGGCCGATCCTTGTATCCGCCCAACTGCGAATGGCGATCACGACGGTGCCGTCAGGAGCAGCCTGGGTAATCTGCACCGCGAAGGGGCGCGACTGATACATCGTCGGCTTGGCATCCGTCATTCCCTGGGTGCGGGCCAATTCGACGCCATTTGCAAAAACCTCCAACTGCCCCACCGAATTCGGGGCAACCAGAAGCGATAGTGCAAGCACGCCTGAGTCGGGAATGGGCACCGGATGCAGCCGCAGCCGGTACCAGCCGTAGCCGGAATAGGACTCCACGCCTTGCTCGGGCAATGAAGTGGTGACATTGATCTTGTCCCAGGTGGAATCGTCGAATGCAGGGTCGGCCCAGGCTGGATCGTCGCCGGTATGGAATCGCCAGTTTCCATCCAGCTTGAAGGTTCCGTGAATGCTTGAGGGAACGACAACCTGCTCCCGGCCTGCGGACATGAGTGAATTCTGAGTCGAGGCTGTGGATACAAGAGCCGCACCGTCGGTCTTGGCCGTATCCGTTGTGGGATTATCGGATTTTGTCCCCGGAGCCGTGCCGGCAGCGGTCTGGACAGCGGCTGGCGCAGGAGAATCCTGGACCCGATCTATGACCGGCGCCATGACAGGATTGGCGTGAGCTGGGATGCATGGCAGCATCAGCCCCAGGAAAATCGCCGTCCGTTGTACCAACCTCTTCATGCGCACTCTAAGTGTAGCGGCATCCGCGAGCTAGAACACGCGCAAAGCCTTTGAATTGCCACGAAGGAACGTACGGCAGTGGAGCGGATATTGTTCCGGGCAGAGATTAACTATGCGGAGCCTCGAACGCTTACGCCGTAAACTCTCTCTATGACAGATCGGACGCAGTATGTGGCAATCACACGGGGAATCGCAGTAAGCGTCGAGCCCACCTACCTTGAGGCGAATTCATCGCCTGCGAATTCGCAGTATCTCTGGGCCTATCAAGTGACCATCGAGAATCAGGGCCGGGAAACGGTGCAACTGCTGAGCCGGCACTGGATGATCACCAATGCACGCGGCGAATTGACCGAGGTCAAGGGACCCGGAGTGGTTGGGGAGCAACCGGTCCTCAAGCCTGGCGAGAGCTATGCCTACACGAGCGGCGCCCCGCTCAACACGCCGTCGGGGATGATGGGCGGAGCTTACCAGATGGAGAGTGAGAGCGGCGAGCGGTTCGATATTGAGATACCGACGTTCTCGCTGGACAGTCCGAATCCGGGTGTGTTGCTGAATTAGGGGTCAGGGATCAGAGATCAGGGGTCAGAGATGGCCCGAAAACCCGGGGGTGTGCCGTATTTTCGCGCAAAAATGCCACTTATGATATTGATTCTTTAGGGGTTGGCGTGGTGGCGGCAGTGCTTGTATGGGACGATTTGTTGCGTTTTTTGGGCCTTTTTGTGAGTGCCATGTGGGCTACCTGGGCGGCGTAGAGTAATCGAGTTCCTTCGTTGCCGGGGAGGATATCGAGCGCCATGGCATAAGTGACGCAGGCGATGAAGTCGCGGATGTTGGTGGCTCCGGAGAGTTTGGGCATAGCCGCGCAGTAGGCGATCTTGCCCATGTGCTTGGCAAGCTTGTCGGATTTGCCTTCCTCAATGGCTTGCTCTGTGGCACGCGCAAACATCCGGTCGCATACGTCGACTGCAAGATTGGGAACGGGATAGATACCTGCGTGCCGAGCAAGGCGCTTATGGACTCGATCGGGCGGTTCGGCTTTGGGAATTCCAGCCTTCTCGAATTGCTTGAGAAGATCGTCTACGGAAGTCTTCTCTTTTCGTGGATCTTCAGACATGCGTGTGCTCCGGGCGGGTCTGGATTTTGTAGATTGGCCGCTGGATTTGATTCTGCGCTTTTTAGTGGTAATTCTCGGCAAACGGCAGGGATCAGAGATCAGGGGTTCGCGCTTGGCACGAATTGGCCTAGATCTCAGAAGCGAGACTAGAGGCTCCTGAAAGTTAAAGGATGTCTCGCTGAGTGACTCGCCCTGTTATCGCCAGCTGTGAATCCGGCCTACTATCGGTAAACACAAGCCGACAAATCCTTGTCGAAGCTGCTTCAAGCACTCGATCGGGACTTCGAGGCTATTGCTTCGGATACCGAAAGCCACACTTAAGCCCAGTTCGCAACACGGGAGAGAGTTGGAACTGGACTCAATGGGCCGGCGGTCGACGGAGGCGATGAACAATGGACTGGTACCGCGGATCGGCATTCAGGAAGTCGAAGGCGGGATCTCCCTGGATCCACCGCATGTCGGCGGCGCGCTGCCGGTAGCCTTCCTCGAGAAGAGCAAGCGTCGGATTCTTTTCGCCGAGCTGCGCATGGTATCCGGCTAACTCCACCGGAGAGATGTAACGGCTTTTCGCCTGCATTTCGCGCCGGAGGAGCTGCCAGCGTATGAAGCCGCGCGCACCACCTTGCTGATAGGCCTGCCGCGCCTGCTTGGCCGCTTGGGGATCACCACTTGCGATGGTCCCCCTCGCCCAGGCATCCACGGTCTCTTTGTAGTTACCCTTGCGGCGCCAAATATCCGCCTGGAGGAATAGCAAAAATTCATCATTGGGCGCGGCCTCGCGCCGGAGGCGCAGATCGGCCAGTGCCGCGTCGAACTGGCGATCGTAGGAATACATTTCAGCTACCGCTCCGGGGCGCTCGTAAGGAGCCAGTTCGAGCGATTTCTTCGCCGCCTCAATGGCGTCGGCATTGCGATTCATTTCGTTCAGCACACAGGCCCGAAAGTAATACAGTTCGCCGTCGCGTGGATCAAGGCTGATCGCCCGTTGAACTTCCAGATCGGCGTTTGCCCCATCCCATCGAGCGATGAGATAGGCGGCTGCCATTGCCTGGTGAGCTTCGGCAAGGTCGGGTGCGAGCGCCAGAGCACGCTTCGCGGCCTCTTCCTCCGGTTCGAGATTGGTTCGCGGATCGAGCAAATCAGCCGCAACACCTTCCCCGTAATAGTCGGCCAACCCCGCCCATGCCGCCGCGTAGTCTGGCTGAATTTCAGTTGCCTTTCGGAAGTACGCACCCGAATCCAGCATTTTGTCGCTGAACCATAGGTACTTTCCGCGAAGGTAGGCGTCGTGGGCTGCCGGATTGATATAGCGCTGGTTCGTGGCAACGGGCGTGGCGCTGTGTAGTTGTTTCGCGATCTCCTGAGCTGCTTCCCCGGCAATCGCTGTGTCGCTTGTGTCTCGATCGTAGCTTTGAGCCCAGATATGCGAATCGGTGTCAGCACGGATCAACTGTAGCGTCATGTGTACCCGGTCGCCTTTGCGGGCGATGGAACCTTCCACGATGCCATCGACGCCGAGCTGGTGTGCAATTTCAGAAAGCGGGCGGTGAGAGCCTTTATATTGCATCACCGAGGTGCGCGAAGTGATGCGCAGGGTCGAGTTACGCGCGATCATGGTGACGAGCTCGTCTGTCATCCCCTCGGCGAGATACTCCTGGCTGGGATCGCCGGAGAAATTATCGAGAGGAATGACGGCAAGCGACGTAATGGCCGGCCCGGCGCGGCGTTGCCGCAGTTTCACCAGCGAGAGACTCGTGAGCAAAAGACCCGCAAGCAGGACGAGTGCGGCAGCGGCTATCAGCCAGAAAGCGCGGCGCGACCGCGTGCGCGGAGCCGGGAGGTTTAGAGAGGCAGCTTCGGTGGGGATCCCGGGGACTACGGAGGAAGGCGACATCTCGACTTCACGAAGCGCTGGAGCTGGTTCTGTGATTACAGGAGCGACGAAGCAGTAGCCCACGCCGGTGACGGTCTTGATAAACGTTGGCTCGGCCGGATCGTCTCGCAGCATGAGCCGGAGCTTGCGAACAGCCGTATTGATCCCGTGTTCTGTATCGACAAAGATATCGCTCGACCAAAGGCGCTCGGCAATCTCAACCCTGGTAACCAGCTGGCCCTGTCGTGAGGTAAACAGGACGAGCAGCTCCATCGGTTTGCGCTCCAGCTTGACCGGATGGTCGGCGCGAAGCAGTTCATAGCTTCCACAATCCAGGCGGAAGTCGCCGAATCTGTAAATCATCGACACGACATAGGTCCCTCCGCGGATGAAGTATAGCATCGGGTTTTTTCAGAAACATTGTGTGCTCAAGCACTTGGCGCTTCACCAAAACTTCACCTCCGGCTTCACCAGTCCTTCATTGCCTATTCCGCCCGGTTGCAGTCTCCTCGGGTGCAGCCGGCGTTCCCGGCAAAGGAGGAAGAGAAATGAATTTGAAAGTATCGATGACGCTGGGGTTGGTTGCCCTGGCAATTTCCGCCGTACCTGCAGCGCTAGGACAATGCGGTATGCCGGCGAAGGCCGTGAAGCCGGCGGCATGGCATCCCGAATATGGCGCTCCGCGACTGGTGCGAACAGCCGATGACGACCCGTTCCGTCGCGAAGACGGTAAGTCGATGGTGGGGATGTGGCACGTGATCTTTACGGCCAACACCAGCAAAGGTGCGTCCATCCCCCCAACTGTGATCGACAACGCGCTGGCTGTCTGGCACAGTGATCGCACGGAGATCATGAACTCTGTACGCCCCCCGCAGGACGGGAACTTCTGCCTGGGTGTCTGGGAACAGCTGGACCGCTCGCACTACTTCCTGAATCACTTTCCCTGGTATGCAAACGAGTTCCCCAATGCCAACCCCAGCGGCATCGGAGATGCACAGGGTCCGACGCAGATCCGGGAATGGATCAAGCTGGACCCCGACGGCGATCGCTTCACCGGGACCTTCCAACTGGATGCGTACGATTTGTCCAACAATATCCTGGCTTCCTTTACCGGGACGCTGGCCGGAACCAGGATCACCACGAGCACGAAGGAGAAGGACCTCGTCGGCCATTAGGTTTCGCGCGGCGAGATGGGCGGTGCCTGCTGGCGCCGCCCGCGTCCGTCTCTGGCATCGAAGCCGGTGTAAACTCCTGAGCACAGGTTCTGAACCTCACTTAGCTCCGGAAACACATTGGTCCACATAAACGGGCATGTGTGAAGTAATCTCTCGTGTTGGTTTTTCAGTTCGCGATAAATCGCCGATGCACCTACTGAGTTCTTTTGGTTAGTCCTGGGGAGTGCGGCTCTGGGATTCTCGTTTCGCCAGAATCCGGGGTCTTGTGGGCAAGACCTGGGGCACCGGCCCACCCACCGAAGCTTGACTGTTGCTTGTTGGTCTTAGGGCCTGCAACGTCGCCATTGGTTGCGATGCTGGTGGATAGCACGCGAAGTTAAGACGCCTCGGGGCCGAAAGGCCTCTCGGGAATGGCTGCCGGCTGGGTTTGGATGGGCAAGCTGAAGCCATGCCCTTACCTGATGCGGAGAAGCAGATTCCCTGACGGGAATGACAGACCAGAAAAGCAAGGGCAAAGCAACAGCAGATCCTTCGCTTCCCCCCACGGACCAGAAGCTGTCCACGGGGCCCCGGCTCGCTCAGGATGACAATTCTGTCTGAATGACGGAAAGAAAGACGAGGGCAGAAGCATATTTGCTGGGATCGCTTGCTGCGGCTTGTTTCGGCTTTGAGGAGCCCACATGTCGGACACGAAATTCCGGGACGAAATGTAGGCTCCTGTTATTCGCTGTTGCGCCGGTTATTTTGCTTTCAGGTTTTCGGGGAGGGGCCAGCCTTGCGTTCGCTCTGATTTGAGCAGGAGGTAGAAGTCGTAGGTCTCGTTATCTTCGCCGCGGTTGTGTTTTTCCTGGGCTACGGCCATGGCCTTGGCGGTGTTGGGTGTTCCGCCGGTCGCGTCCAGGGAATCGAAGATGTCGAAGAGGGTGCATGGATCCCAGGCCGGCTCGGGAATGACGGGCAGTTCCGGGATCGAAGTATCGGGGGCGGTGAAGTTGAGGGCGTAGGCCAGGTTGGCGATTTCGTTGGAGGCGTCGCGCGCGGTGAGCGGCTCCAGGCCCCAGCGCCACTCGATGAGCTTGAGAACCGAGGTGTGGTCGTAGAGCAGCGAGTTGATGCGCGGCTTGGCGGGGTTTCCGCGTGTGAAGGGCGAAACGATCAGAGTGGGCACGCGGCAGCCGAGGAGTGCTTTTCCATCGACCAGGTCGGTGTCGACATTGTTGGGCGCGATGACCCGCGGCGGCACGACGTGGTCGAAGAATCCTCCCCACTCATCGCGATTGATGATCAGTACTGTGTTCTTCCACTTTGGACTGGCTGCGAGGGCGGAGACGATTTCGCGCAGAAAGATTTCGCCTTTGCGCAGGTCGGCGTGAGGATGATCGTCATTTCCGGTGCCGTCGTCCAGGATGGTGAACCAGGGATCGACGAAGGAGACGGCGGGCAGGGCGCCAGCGGCGGCATCGGATTTGAACTGGTCATAGAGGCTGGAGATGCCGATGTACTTGATTCCCCAGAGGGCGAGAAAGGGCACGTTGGAGTAGTAGTAGCGGCAACTGACGCCGGCGTGGAGCAGGCGATCCCAGATGGTGGGCAGCGAGGAGAGATCGAGCGAGTTGTCGAGCCGGTCAGTCTGCGCCGCATGCTGGAAGACGCGGTTGGGATAAGTAGAGGACAGGATGGACGGGAAGTAGTTGTTGAGGGTAGTGAAGTTGCGCGCCAGGGTGCTGAAGAGGGGCAGATCCGCTTCTTCGTAGTAGCCGATGGAGAAGCTGTCATTGGAACTGGTGCGGAGCCATCCATCCATTTTGCCGTTGTCGAATTCGGAGCGGCCTCCGGCGTAGGAATGGTCGGGATCGGGATGGGAGCAGCCCACGAAGTAGTTGAGCCGGTGGGTGGGCTGGAGGTTGCCGTTGTTGTCGGGATAGCTTAGACCGGCCTGACGGCCATTGGCATTGGGCATCCAGCCGAGCAGGTGGTCGAAGCTGCGGTTTTCCATCATGACCACAACCACATGCTCAATGCCTGAGAGGGCCGGCGTGGGCAGGGCGGCTTCCAGGGGTTGAATCGGGGGTTTGGCATCGGCGAGGGTGGTGGCAAACGCCGCGGCCGAAGCACTGGCCGCTTTGCGCAGGAAATCTCTGCGATTCACACTCATGGGGGGACCTCGATTGAGGAGATGGGACGGCAAGGTCGCTCGTCGCCGTCTGGCCCAAATGATAGTGCTGGGTCGCGAGGCTGGGTTGAATGGGGGATGAAAAGTGATTCTGAGGCGGGGTTTGGGCTGTGGAACCGAAGTTGCGGATCTTGGCGCTGGATGGAAATTGCTGGGGCGGCTTTCTCTGGCTTTGATAGGGCTACTTCTCGAGAGCTAGATGTGGGACACCTAGCGTGTGCGCTCCGGGCGGGTCTGGATTTTGTAGTTTGTAGCTGAATTTGATTGTGCGCGTTTTGGGGGTAATTATCGGCAAATGACAGGAAGCAGGGATTCGGGATCAGGGGTCGCGCTTTGCACGAATTGGCTGAGGTCTCAGAAGCGAGACCTGGGACACCCTCATTTCAGATGCGGGCCACCCGCGGTTTCCCGCTGCGTTGTCTTTGGCTTCTTATAGGCGGGTGTACGTTCAAATTCTTCGAGATCCTTCTGGACGGACAGTTTAACGCCGACGATTTTCTTTGGACCAAACCTTTTGAAGCTTCCCGCCAGGGAAGAGTGTCCGCTGTCGCTCAGTCTCCTCCATACGATTGCTCCGTCCCTTTCCTGACTGAAAACAGAGATGGCAAATTTTTCTCCTACACCCGGGGCTCGCTTTGCGAGCTGGTGGGCCTCGAAGACGCGATATAGGCTTGTTTTTAGGATTTGGTCGCCATCGTGTTCGCGGTAGGACAAAGATGAGTTTGCTAGTGTTTCACCGCTGCCGATACAGCAAAAATTATCTGCCAATCCTACTGTCAAATCTGAGTCGATTCGATAGATATAAGATCGGCGATCATGGAAAAATACGATGATCAAATCACAGTCGAGCCGCATTCCACGAACTTCGTCCTCTATTTCTTCAAATGCCCTATCGCTTAGGCTTTGCTTGCCGTCCTTTAGAAATTTTGCATATGGAATTCCCAGTTCTCGGCTCAGGATTTCGTCGGCCAATTTATATTTTTGCTTTTTTGCGGCTGCTCTCAGTATTTGGGCGATGTTCTTGTCGTCGATGCTTATGTTCTTCGAACGTGTTTCTCCGAATTCATGATTTATCGCGCTAACCAAGTCGTGGGCGCGCCTGACTGTACCCGCGATCAGGACTGGCCAGCGATCCTCGATCCACTTGAGTTTATTTTGATTTTCCGCGGAAGTATAATCATCCTCCCCTCGGAAGTCAGATGCCACTATCACATGGCCGCGGCATTCAGCTGCGATACATAGAGTCACTGCTGGAAGCCCCGTCGCATGGCGCGAGGTTTTTGCCGGCTGGCCCGTGGGTTAATATCAACCGATCTATCCAACGAACTTACCCCAAAGGAAAGGTAGGATGAACGAATATGCGGCTAACATGCAGGCTGCCTTGAGCCAAAATAACGTCCAGGTGGGCCAGTTAATCCAGGACGGCGCTTCAAACTTCGCGGTAGGCGGAGTTTCCTGCTTCTCTTTGTAGAGGAAATACCGGTGCCAAGTTAGGGTTCCGAGGAGGTACTGAAGAAGATCTAAAGAGAGCGCCAGAAATATGAATAGGGCCGCTCGGAGAAGTTGGACTTCGAGTACGGGAGAGGATGCTGTGCCGGTTTTGAATATCCAGATCAGTGCAACACCTGCGAGACTGAGCTGGCGAACTATTTCACTCGCTTTTCCAGATAATGCCTCGTAGGCGGCCTTCACCTCGGTCGTCGTCAGGTTTGCTGCCTTAGACATCTTTTCTCACCTGCGTGGTCCCGTACCGGAGGTTCCGCCATCTCCCCTATGTCGGTTGGAGCCCGGCGCTTTCTTGGCTGATGCTTTCTTGGCTGATGCTTTCTTGGCTGATGCTTTCTTGGCTGGCGCTTTCTTGGGCGTTGCCCTTCTTGCGGCCTTCTTCGCTGCCTTCTTGGCGGAACTCTTCTTGGCGGTCATCTGGTAAGTCTGCCCCCAGCCTCTGACAGTATCCGTGTGAGGGAACTCCGTCGGCTTATAAACTTGAGACCAGTTATTATGACATAGTGTCCTCTATAGTTCAGCATGTTCTTACTTTGATTCTTTGCGTCCTCCCCGGTGGACAAGACCCGCTCCACGACGAAGGCCGATGTGTCGGAGTTACTTCGTTGGTTCGTATTTCACAGCTGTTTAGCCTTCGCAGAGTTTAGCTATTGGAAGTCTAGAAGGTGATGTTGCCTTGGGTTTCTGTGGGAGCAGTTGACTCGCACGACGGAGGAAATGCTCCTCGGTAAGTAATAGGTTGTGAGGGGGCGACGAATAGGCATGCTGAAGCATGCGCTTACCTGATGCGAGAAGCAGATTCCCGGCGGGAATGACAAACAAGAAAAGCAAGGGCAAAGCAACAGCAGATCCTTCGCTTTGCTCAGGATGACAATGCGGTGGGGACGGGCGGCGGGGTTGGTGGGATTAGCGGATCGTTGTCGCGGTCGGTGACTTCGGCCAGGTCGGCTAGACCGGCGGAGATGTCTGGGGTCCAGGAGCCTTCAGGGGCGCGCCAGCTCCAGTTGCCTGCGGCTACTGCTGGGGTGTTCATGCGGGCTTCGGAGCCGAGGGCGAGCAGGTCCTGCGCGGGGACGAGGGCGATTTCAGCGACCGATGCAGACGAGGCGCGCATGAGCGGCCAGACCGGGCTCAGGGCCACTGGGCCTACGTAGGTTTCTACGGCAGCTCGCTCGACGTTCGTCGCTTTTTGCCACCAGCCCTGGGTGGTGTCGTTGTCGTGGGTGCCGGTGTAGGAGACGGTGCCGGGGGCGAAGCGGTGGGGCAGATGATTGTGCGCCTCGGCCGAGCTGAAGCCGAATTGGAGGACCCTCATGCAGGGCATTCCCTGGCTGATGCGCAGCGCGTCGACTTCGGGGGTGATGAGGCCGAGATCTTCGGCGACGAGAGGTAGCGGGCCGAGGGTGTGTTCGAGGCGGTCGAAGAGCTCGGCGCCGGGGGCCTTGATCCATTCGCCGTTGATGGCGGTCTCTTCATTGCCGGGGATCGACCAGTAGGCTTCGAAACCGCGGAAGTGATCGAGGCGCACGATGTCGTACTGCATACAACTGCGACGGATGCGCTGCACCCACCAGGCGTAGCCGGACTCGGCTAGGACGTCCCAGCGGTAGAGAGGGTTGCCCCAGCGCTGGCCGGTGGGAGAGAAGTAGTCGGGCGGGACGCCGGCTACGCGGATGGGTTGGAGATCTTCGTCGAGTTGGAAGAGGCCGGGGTTGGCCCAGACGTCGGAGGAATCCATGCTGACGAAGATAGCGATGTCGCCAAGGATGCGAATCTTGCGCTTGGCGGCGGCGGCCCGCAACATACGCCACTGCTCTTCAAAGGCGAATTGAAGGACCTGCTCCTCGGCGAGGTCGCGGGCAAACTGCGCGGTGGCTTCGGCCATGGCGGCTGGTTCGCGGCGGCGCAGGGGTTCGGGCCAGGCTGTCCAGGCACCGGTTTTGAAGTGACGGCGGAAGACGGCGTAGTGGACGTAGTCGTCGAGCCATGAGGCTTCCGCGGTGCAGAAGGCGGTGAAGCGCTGCCACTGGCCCTGAAACTGCTCTTCGTGGGGGCCGCGTTCGAGAAAATTGCGGGCGGCTTCGAAGAGCAGCGGGACTTTGCGGGTTTCGATGTCTTCGAAGTCGATGTTGCCGTCCCGTCCGGCGAGGTTGGCGATGCGATCACCGGCGATCCAGCCCCAGTCGGAGAGGAGTTCGAGGCTGATGAGGTAGGGATTGCCGGCGAAGGCGGAGCTGCCGGCGTAAGGGGAGTTGCCGTAGCCGGTGGGGCAGAGGGGCAGCACTTGCCAGACGTGCTGCTTGCCTGCGGCGAGGAAATCGAGGAAGTTGTAGGCCTCCGGACCGAGGTCGCCGATACCGCCGTAGGAGGCAAGAGAGCTGATGTGCATCAGGACACCGGAGGAACGTTGGAAGCGCATGGTTCATTATCCGATGGATCGATGGAGAAAGCGGCTCAAAAAGCATCAGAGCGTTCTGAGGGTCTTCTAAAAGGGAAGGCTTAACCAAATGGATCGGGAAGAAAGACTGAGAGACTATAAATAAAACACTGAAAGACAATCTATACAAAGTATCCCACCTTAACCGCGGTGAGGCTGCGGTGAAGGT
>Ga0206868_10023_pt1 | contig 44883 bp, 37 predicted proteins | sample Alteio_BWOrgCont_38_FD_152901 | JGI IMG/M metagenome (GOLD analysis project Ga0206868, IMG submission 152901) | Enriched cells from forest soil in Barre Woods Harvard Forest LTER site, Petersham, Massachusetts, United States -... | ecosystem: Environmental > Terrestrial > Soil > Temperate forest >... | reverse complement strand
TTTTCACACGCGCATACAGCAGATTGCCATGCTCGATCCCACCACGGGCGAGATTATCGATTGGGCCTCAGGCCATGATATTTTCTCTCCGAGGCGGAATTGGAGCGTTCATGAGACTCCTCACCCTTTCAGTGACTCTGTTCTTATCTGGCTGTCAGGGGAGGTCCGCACCTGCTCCGTGCGCACCCACTCCACCTGCAGGCGCTTTCTCGTTTCGCAGCCCGACCGCCACCGAGGTGTTTAATTTAAGATCGAAGTGTGCTGAGCTAGGGGAGAAGATCATGGAGAATACTGTTGCCGGCGATCCGTCGAAGAAGGATCAAGTGTCGCACTACGAACCAAAAACAAATCGTTGCTACGTTCAGCTGACCATCTGGAACGCCAATCTAACCAATGGCGAGGATAATTTTGAACAGTCTTTAGTTGACGGACAGACAGGCCAGGTGCTCGCTACAATACGCCGTGAAAAAGGGACAAAATCCGGACGTATCTACGTCGATCCCTCCCCTCTCAATGGCAATTCCGACGAGCTTTACCTGGACGCATCTATGTTTATCCGGGAAATGATGGAAGATGACAGGCAGCGATAGCGGCTCAATGGCCGCGGCATTTTGACTGGTCTAACCCATCGCCCTACGCTATTGAGACCAGCGCGTTAACCAGGAGTTGGCAAATTGACGCGGCAGTCGGCTTTACCCATTCTTAGTACTAACCATCGAAATTAAACAGACTCTTCATATTTTTTCAGGAACATCGAAGAACGCCTGGTGGAAAAATCCTCGGAAGGACTATCCAATGCTCGTCAGCGATGGAGCAGCTGGCAGGGATGAAGTCCAGTCAGCGTTTCTGCGGGCTAGCTCTTCAGTTTCTGAGCGATTCAGAAAGGGGAAGAGGAGGGAGAGAATCGCATCCCTCCCCTCCGAGCTTAGTTATACAGTGTGAGAGATTGCCCGGTCGCTCTTCGCAGAACCCGACGACGCCTCGCCGGTGGAAGAAATGTCTTCGCCCCCGGTTCGTTCGATGACTTCTTTCGCCCGTTTCACTTCATCAGACGTTGCACAATGCACCGAGAATAGAATTCCACCTTTTTTTAGCCGTCCTTCGTAACGCTTCGCCTCATATTCCGGAATGCCCATCCCAATCAAGGCGCCTGTAAATCCGCCCACTGCACCGCCTACTCCCATACCTGCCAAAGCAGCCATTATTGGCCCCGCGGCGATCAAGGGTCCGACTCCCGGTATCGCCAAAGCGCCCATTCCTGCCAGCAAACCCAAGACTCCCCCTACGGTTGCTCCCGAAACTACTCCCGTTGTGGCGCCTTCTGGCGCTTTTGTGGATTTCTCCGTGCCAATATCCTTTGGCCCCCCGAGAGTCTCAGGGAGCAGCACGGAAATATCAGCAGCAGAAAAGCCCGATTTGATCAAAGCATCAGTCGCGCGTTCGACGCCGTCTCGAGTCGAATAAATTCCAAACACTGCGGTCTTTTTATCTGTCATGTGACTCTCCTTTGTAAATCCATTATTTAGCTGGCGCAACTTCGACCAGACAGTTGACGTTGCCTTCTCCGACTACTGCTGCAGCCTTTGCTTGAACCGTATTCCTTTCGTCTTCCGACCGGACAGGCCCCCGCAGAGTGACCTTGCCATCTTGTGAAATGATCTTGATGTTGTGAGCGTCGGTTGAGAGAGACTTGTCCGCTATGATTGACTTCCGAATCTTCTGAGTGATCGTGCGGTCTGACTCATTCTCTTTCTGTTGGTCTGCAGTTGGTGGCGTTTGATCGCGATTCTTTTTCGTATTATCGGGTTGTGTCTGAGCGTCTTGGGGAGGCGCGATGTGACTTGCCAGCGTTACCGTGCAAACTGCCAGTGAGCTAGCCAGTAGAACTGCCAGTGATAAAAGTCTGAGCGATGCTTGAACCATTCTGTCACTCCTCTTGCCGAAAGTTTTATTGCTCAATGCTTTGCTTGTGAAACGGAAACGGTGCCATTTCCTTTTCGGGTGCCTTTTTCCGTCGAGGCCAATTCCTTAAAAGCCGGTGCCTGGACCAATTCCCAATCTTTGCCTTCATTCCATGGTCCGCGAGCATTGGGTTCGCCACGATCGCCAGTACCGGTGGAGTCGTCAAAATACTGCCGCACCAAGCCGGGAGTCGGAGGAATACTGCCGATTGAAAAGGGATTCTTACCCATACTCTCAAGTGCAGCAGTAAAAACCTTCATGTGCGTGATCTCTCGAGTCATCAGGAACTGCAGTGCCGCGATGGTGCCCGAGTCGTCGGTGAAGTTTATGAGGCGTTCATACACAATCTTTGCTCGCGCCTCCGCTGCGATGTTGCTCCGCAGATCTACATCCAGTTCGCCGGTAATTTTTAGGTAATCGGCCGTCCACGCATCTCCCATGGAGTTCTGAAGGGAGACGCCCCCACCTCCTGCAATAGCAATCAGTGGGTCAATCTCAGCAGCCGAGCGGTTGTTTTTCATGGGCTTCAAATGCATCCGCGCCAAACTCCCAACCACCTCGAGATGGCTAAGCTCTTCCGTTCCGATATCCATCAACATATCTTTTCGCTCAGGATCGTCGCAGTTAAGACCCTGGATTGAATACTGCATGGCAGCAGCCAGCTCGCCGTTGGCACCTCCGAATTGTTCAAGCAGCATGTTTCCGAATTTTGGATCGGGAGTTCCGATTTCGACCGTGTACATCAGTTGTTTGATGTGGTGATACATGAATTTGCGCCTCGGCTAAGCTTTCTGGGATTTTGACTTCGGTTTGTTGTGCTGAACTTCTGCTCCGTCTGTGAAGGTGGCGTCTTGCAATAAGGGTTTGCTGAGCGTCGTTAGGAGATAATCTGAACTTTCCTCTTCTCCGAGAGTGTGAGACAACAGCGTTGCGACGTCGGGTTCGCCGATCTGGCGGGCCAGACACCGAGCCGTGCCATAGCCAGCGATTTCGTAATGCTCCACTTTTTGCGCTGCGCCAATCAACGCGAGATCGGCTGCCAATTCGTCTAGTTCTTTGCCGTTCTCAATGGTTTCCTGCCCTTCTTCGATCAATCCCTTCATTCCCTTGCAAGGCTTTGCCTGGGCTTTTTCGCCGAGAATTTCAAATGCCGACTGGAGCCGCTCTACGTGTCCCTCGGTTTGCCGGAGGTGTTTTTCAAAAGTCTCTTTGAGTTTAGGGTTCCGTGCCGCTTGCGCCATTTTGGGCAGTGCTTGAACGAGTTGCGTTTCAGCGTGCAAAAGGTCCTGCAAATCGTCAACGAGCAAATCTCTTAGTTGATCCATGAACCTGCCTTTCGCTTACGAGCGGGCATAAGGCCCTCAGAGGTGAATTACGATACGCTTCACGTTAAAGCGACGACCGCCCTCCGACAATACAGCCTCCCGTGGGGTATCGTGGCTAGCGATGCTGTATTTGAAGTGGCCTTTGGATCCTGAGACGCTCGATTTCGAGGGGTGTATCAATCGGAAGTTAGGCCGGTGCTTGAAGCGCGCCACGGGAACGGACTCGCTCGTTCGGCTGCGCTGTTAATTTCTGCTAAGCTCGAACCGCTACGACGTCCAGGAGGACAGATTGAAGACGGTCGCGAAAATTGTTGGGGGAATCATAATCTTTTTGGCTCTGCTGCTCGTGATTCTCCGCATCACCGGCTTCAACCCCATCGGGGACACGCCCGGTGCCGGAAATTATCCCGGTTTATGGCTCAATGGAGAGGTGGTAAAAACCCCCGTCACCGACTGGTCGTTCACCACTCGATACCAGACCGATAAAGTGCAAACGCGCACTTGGTATGTGATTCCTCACTCCGTAACAACGGGTTTCGTGGTTTATCACGGTCAGCTCTATTTGACATCGAACTTCGCGGCCGGTAGGCCGTTTCCGCAGGGCAAAAGCTGGGTTGCGAACGTAATGCGTGATCCGCACGTCCGCCTGAAATTCGGGAACGATCTTTTTGATTGTGTCCTATCTCACGTCAGCGATCCGGAAGAGAGAGCGGCCGTTCTTGGATCGAGACCAAATCAACCTGCGGCGTCAAACGTTTCTAGCGGTGCGGTAATGCATCTATTCCACGCCGTGTGCGACTGAGAGCAGATTTCAAATTACTGGCACGACTTTCAGACGTTGTGGCCCAAGCATGCAGATTCAGACTGTGCGAAGCGCCGATGTGAATCCGGCAGAGAGAATGGATGACGCCGAAAATATTCATGAGCCACAAAACCACGGCTATCACCACGACTGCGTTCAGGATTGATTGATCGAACCAGCCATTGGTATGAAGCTGTTCACCAACCAGACAGAACACCCGCTACGACTAGAACCATCCATGCTTGAAGCAAAGGCATGATCGGTGTATCTCCCGTTTATTCCGCGCAGAGGCTTCCTTGTACCTCGCCAACAGGACGCGTTATATGAAAGGCCTCGGCCGCTATCTGTTCCGTTGGGGACACGAATCCATTTTGTTTGTATATTGGGGCGAAAGTGCTACGCTTTTCAGTCACCATGGCCTCCGCCCCAGTTCGCGCAAAAACAAGTAAAAATAAAGCTTTCGACGCTCAGGTTTTTCTCGATTCGGCTGGCGTAGCGAGAAGGATCGTCGAGTTTCCTCGGAAGGCGACCATTTACTCGCAGGGTGATCCCGCCAAGACTGTCATGTACATTCGACAGGGAGGCGTGAGGTTATCGGTAGTCAACGGGACCGGCAAGGAAGCGGTGGTGGCGGTTTTGAAGCCTGGCGACTTTTTCGGCGAAGGCTGCCTTGCGGCTCAACCCATCCGCATCGGCGCAGCAAAGGCGGTAGCACCTACGAGTGTGCTGGTGATTGAGAAGGACGAGATGATTCGTGTCCTACATACCGAACACGAGTTCTCGGATCGCTTTATCTCGTACATGCTCACGCGAAACATCCGCATCGAAGCAGACCTAGTCGATCAATTATTCAATTCCACGGAAAAGCGGTTGGCCCGCGCTCTTCTACTGCTGGCCCGGTATGGAAAGGAGAACCAGCCTCAAAGGCTTCCCAAGATATCGCAAGAAATGCTGGCGGACACCATCGGGACGACGCGCTCCCGGGTGAACCTCTTCATGAACAAATTCAAGAAGATGGGCTTGATAAAATACAACGGCGGTCTGCAAATCAACAGTTCGCTCCTGAGCGTTGTCCTTCACGAATAGAGTGAAGACGTTATTGGCTCAAGGCACTGCCTGTTTACTTCAACCACATGGGATTCGACGTTAGAGCGATGCTAACCAAGTCAGCGCAAGCCGCCAACCAAATACACGATTAAGACAATGAGCAGGACCGTGCCAACGACTCCTAGTCCCCCGCGTCCGCCCCATCGGGAATAACCGTAATAGCCGCCACCTCCGCCGAACAACAGAACAAGAAGGATTATCAGTAGTAACATCGGGTTTCTCCTTCAGCGTTTTGAGCGCTTTTTCATCTCAAACTGCATCCTATGCGAAGCATTCTCTTTTGTCTGTCCTCTTCCGGACAGGTTGTGTTTTGTCCTCCGCGATGCTGTCAGAGGTCGTCTGCTCTCTGTGCTGTTCGGGACAGACTGCCAAATCCAAAGTCTCTACACTGTACCTGCATCCAAAACGAGGTAACACAATGAAATTCCCAATCGCTACCGCACTATTGCTGGTGCTCTTCGGTGCTACTGCTTCGGCGTATGCAAGACAGGAAAAAGACCATGAACAGCACGGCGAGGAGCAAAAGGCTAGACCGGCGGAGCAGAGGGACAGGCCGGCCCAACAACCGCAACAGCAACAACATCAACAACCTCAACAGCATCAAGCTCAACCCGTGGCGCACCAACAGACGCGGGATGCAAAGCCTGCTGAGCAGCAACGCACGCAGCAAGCCGCGCGTACAGAGCGGCCACAAACGCATGTGTCGAATCAGAATCGCGCGCCACAAGTTAATACCGGGCGAAACCAGGAACAGGCCCAGCAGACACACGCTGTGTCCCAAAACAGAGGGGCTTCCCAGCATGGCCGCATTTCTGACGCCCATTACGCGTCCAACTTCGGCAGCGGACACCGTTTCCATGTAAACCGGGGTGAATACGATAGCAGGCGCTTCGCCTACGGCGGCTACTCATTTGGGTTCGTCGATCCATGGCCCGTCGCGTGGGGATACTCAGATGACGTTTACGTTGTGTATACCGACGGTGGCTATTACATGTATGACAATTTCCATCCTGGCCTCCGCATCTCCCTCAATATCCTTTAGCATTTAGCATTGCTCCACTACTGTTCAGCAAGTTGCCAGGTAGCCATTCCCGCGAAAGAGCTGGACATGGATATCTGGCAGCTGGTAACCAGCAAGGGACCAGGCCACCAAATAACTTCGTTGAAGGAAATCTGAAGAAGTCGTAGAATCCCGGCAACACCGGTTTCGATTCTGGCCTTGCCGTACCAGCGGTGCGCCTTAAGCACCACCAACGCTCGAAAAGCACCATCCCCCGAAGCCGAGTTTTCCGACGCCCCGTAGAAATGAACCTCGTAAGCAATTGATTAAAAATAGCTTAAGTTCCCACGGGTGACTTTTCGCGTTTGGACAAGTTCATGCATTATGTAAGTATGTAACTTGGTAAGGATTCATAAAAACGGCTTGGAGGGAATCGCATGAAAGGGAATAAAGTCTCGCTCATTGTCATGGTCGCCATATTGTCAACACTGATCACCGCTCCAATATTTGCCCAGGCGCCGCCACCGCCAGATCAGGCACAAGCACCGACTCCACCGCTGCCGCAGCAAATACCGCCGCCCGAACCACCGGCTTCACCAGCGTCAGGAGCCCAACAACCATTTCCGCCCCAAACAGCCCAGCAGCCACCGGCATACGCACCCGGTCAGCTCGACCAAATGGTTTCGCCGATCGCGCTTTATCCAGACGCACTCCTGGCGCAGATATTTGCCGCCGCGACTTATCCGGACCAAATTCCTGATGCGGCCCGCTGGGCTGATCAGCATCATTACCTTACGGGTCAACCTTTGGCAGACGCCATTCAAGCGGATCAACTTCCGTGGGACCCGAGTGTCCAAGCGCTGTTGCCCTTCCCAACCGTTTTGGGAATGATGGCGTCCGACATGCCGTGGACGACTGCCATCGGCGACGCGTTTCTCGCACAACAGCAGGACGTGATGGACGCGGTGCAGAGCGAACGTCGCAAAGCATATCAGTATGGGTACCTTCGCACGAATCCACAGATTGTAGTCACCAACGGACCGTACATCGCGATTGCGCCCGTGGATCCGGGGTATGTTGTCGTGCCCTATTACAATCCCGCAATCGTGTTCTTCGCGCCCCGTCCCGGTTTTGTAGTGGGCGGCGGAATTCGTTTCGGATTCGGGGTGTCGTTCGGCGTAGCCTTCCGGCCGTGGGGTTGGGGCGTCGTTGGCTACAACCGATTTGACTGGGGCGCTCACAGAGTGTTTATTAATTCGGCGCCCTGGGGACGAACGTGGGGGAATCGAGCGGCTTATGTTCACCCGTATCCAGCCGTGCACCGGTTCGCTCCCGATCACCGCGTTGCCGATGGTCATGCGCTACACGGAGAAACGGAGCACGAACGTCAGGCTGTGCGAGAAGGAAGACCTGGACGAGAAGAGCACCAAGACGAACACCATGACGGACACCACGATCGCTAGACAGAACGGATGAACACCCCTCGCGGTGGTGGCCTACCGAATCCAAACCGGCCGCCACCGCAGCCCCGCTGTTTGCCGCTTGGCTCCCAAGAAAAAGCAAAACCGTAGTCAACGCTCGACCATCCGGCGCCGAGCCTGTCAACTCAGAGGATGGTATCTCTCGACCGGAGCTTTCTGCTTCCTTATCTTATTTAAGTAGGCAAATACTCACAGGAATTTTACCGGCTGCACAAGCGATCCAGCATACTGACGCTGATGATCGTGGCCCGTTCAAGCGTGAGGCGTTGGATCACTGCCCTTCTGTTCGCTGGCATCGTACTCCTGGGTGGCTGCACGAGCATCTTTCGCACGCATCAAAGGTGGAATGTAAGGCGCTACGACGGTGAAATTCGCCGCGCCGGAGAAGCCATTGCGGCCTCCAGAAACACCACACAACGCTCCGCAGCGTACGCCGACCGGGCTAACGCCTATGCCGAGAAGGCTAGGTACTCGCGACTCATGAAGCTCATCGCAGGCGAGGAATACGACAAACTCTTCAATTTGGCCGTTCAGGATTACAACCAGGCGATCGCGCTGGCCCCGGACAACGAGGAGATATATTACCGCCGGGGCAATGCTTACTATTTACGTGCCGGCCTGGACATGATCTACGATCCGACGCCTTCAGCTTCTCTGGTGCCGGCCAAAGCTGATTTTTCCCGAGTAGTGGAAAAGAATCCTAGGAATGTCGGGGCCCTCGACATGCTTGGCCTAACCGATGGCTCGAGGGGAGATTGGACCCAAGCCATCGCTGATTTCGAACAGGAAGCCGCACTGGATCCGCAGCGACGCTTCCGCGTTTCCGATGCCTACTGCAATCGCGGCTCCCGTTACCCCAAAGAGAAGTACGATCTGGCCATTTCGGATTTGAACCGAGCGATCCAGATTCGCGGCGCGTCTGATCCTTGTGAGTGTGACCCTTACAATTCCTTGCTGGCGATCTATCTCCAACAGACACGCGAATACGATAAGGCGCGAGGGGTGGTCGCACTTGCCCAGCGCTCGGGAAAATGGATTGCCCCCGAATATCTCGATCAACTGAAAGCGTCGAACGCTAGCCGATGAACACTGAGCGGCAGACGATGACCCTTGATGTGTGTTTCTGCAATCGGAGTTAACGCACCTTGGGAACTACTGCGTGGCGGCGGCTCATTCGAAGTTTTGGCAGAAGGCGAAACAGCAACGAACCGACCCTTCATGCAAGCAAATGTTGAAAGCCCGCTCTTTGTTTTTCGGCCTGACAATTTTGCCATCCACCATGATATCCACGTTGTGTTCCCATTTATGGTGTCCGCATCGCTGACACACGTCCATTCCGCCCACGGACGGCTTCTTGAGAATTTCGGCCTCTTCTTTCATGCGCTTATCCATTATGGATACACCCAATCAGCACCCAAGGTGTGAATAAAGTACTCAATAACGCGCTTAACGAAAGGACTTGTCCCACGGTCGTGGCGATGTGAAGTGAAAGATTTTACTGTAGCGGGTTAGCGGCCTTCGCAGCGGCCCCGGCCACCGTGCGGTCGTACTCGTCACGCGTGAATGCGGCCAAAGTCGTCGAGCCGCCCGGCCCAGGCTTTTCGGTAATGAGGATAGCCGCCTGCGGTGCCAGCCAAAGTTCACGGTGCGCAACGTACGGCACGCCATAGGCGTCCTGTATCGGTTCGGTGGTCTCGCTTAAGGGCGCACCATACGCCTGTTTTGCTCCCGCGAAGATTTTCTCGAATGATTGACCGCGATAGTTGACCTCCGCGCTGGGAGCAGAATAAAGCAGCTCTACCTTCACGAGGCGATCTCCGTCAAACGTGAATGTATCCGTTCGCATCTCGGTAACGTCGCCGCCGCCTTTGTACTCGTACCGTTTGCCGCTGATTGCTTGCCGGTGGACATCGGCGAACGCGCCACAGTAATCTTTCAGCTGACGCCTGCTAGACTTATTCACGCTTCTAAAATCTCCGGTCGCGCATGCGCCGAGCATGTCTTTCTCATATCCCTCGGCAAAGAACTGCTCCGCGGTTTCTCCTAACTGATGCCCTCCCTTTACCTTTATCGGCTGATCTTGTATCAGTTGATTTTGCGCCAACGCCTCAACGTTGAGCAGCAGCGCGGAAAGGCCGAGCAATGGTATTATCCCCTTTCTCATCCCCTTCTCCATCGTTGTCCCGCTATCGGTACGAACTCGCTCAGGGCGGATCCCATGTGGCGGCAATTGCAATTATAAATTGCTCCTGCTTGCGTACCGGCCCGAATAGTAAAGCGGTAAGGGTCGAATGTAACATTCACGGCAATACTGAGATTTTTCTCACTCGCCCTTGATGGCACTTGATGGTCCCGACGAAGAGGGTCTTGGTCCAACAGGTTTCCCGCCTCCGGCACTACTTCATGTAGCCCATTTCCTTGTAATATCGCGCAGCTCCCGGATGCAGAGGGACGTCAAAAGCCTTCCAAACTGCGTGCCGATTATAGGACCAGTTCATGTGGGTCCACGCCAGCAGGTCCTCATGTTCATCGATCGCCTTCGCCAACGTGTACGCGAAGTCGTCCGGCATATCCGTCCGGCCATAGATCACCGTTCCCATGCGCGTCACGGTGGGAACGGGCCTATTCACTCCACGGAACAGGCCTAAGGGCATGTTCCTTTCTTCGAGGTTGAACTCCTTCACAAGTTTGGTCCGGAGGTCCGGCGAAATTTCCAAATATCTCAGGTCATACTTCTGCGCCGCTTCGTTGAGCATGTTGAATTCGCGAGGCCCCGTGGCGACGCCCGCGAAGCCGATGAAGACGTTTCCCTCGGTCCCTGGGTCCAACCTCGTTGCAAAGGTGCCGCCGAACGATTTCACTCTTTCCTCAGTGAGGCCATAATAGTCGAGGACTTCGGGGACGATGGCTCCGCCTGTGTATGTGGCGGCGACCATCTTTACGGGTATGCGCTTTTCCGCGATGTCGTGAAGATCCGTAATGCCGAGATCGGACTTTACTCCTACGACCAGGAAAGTGGCCTCGCCAATATTCGCGATCATCCGCAGTTGCTTCTGCGGTGTGCCGGGGTCCTTCGCGAAATCGTGGGTGCCCATGTAGGCCCACTCGAGAAATTCGGCTCCCGTCACGCCAAAGTCGATAGGTCCCTTCGGCGTGGGAAGGTCGTCGGGAGAAGGATTCGGCGGAGGAGTGGCCATAGCAGCCTGGGAGACCAGCCGTGCCTCTCGAGGTCCACCTGCGCAGTAATAACAGATCTGGACATCCCAACCATACGGCTTCAGGGCAGTTTTAACGACTTCTGCCATCGCGCCCCAGGGGCAGGTTGGACAAGCGCCTCCGAAAACGGGCTTTTTGAGCGCGTAGCCGGTTGTTTTTGGTGCAGCGCTATTTTGGGCAGTTCCAATCTGCAACGCTCCAAATAGCAGAACGAAGGAAACCGCGAGCAGTAAGCAATATTTTGTACGCATCATGTGGGCTTGATATCACATTGGTTTTTTCAAGTCAAAACTGAGGTGGCACGCGAGAGGCCGAAAGTGTTACCGGTCAACCTCCCGAACAACTTCCTGGTCGGGCACCGATAGGCACGACACGCAGTTGATCTTCGAAAGGAGCGAGGGGCGAAAAAGCGCTAGAGCCGCAAAAGTGAAAGGACGATGCCCTGCGGATTTGCATTGGCCATCCGCAGGGCATCACCGAAGCAGACCCTCCAGAGATATTACTGTCCCGTTGCCCCGTGCGAAGATGGGATCCGGGCCAATTCTGCTTCCGTGCACTCCTTGATAATCGTCATGAAGCGATTGAAGTTTTCCTTGCCCACCATGATGTTCGGATCGCCCGGCTTGCGGTATTGCAGCAGGTGAATCTTCTGGATCGCGTTGTCGTAGAAGGGGTGAATCGTCAAATACGTGTCGACTCCCGCCTTGTTCGCAATTTCCATGAATCGAGTGGCAGACGCGATCCACATCTTGTCGACATCGGCCAGCGTCGGGCCGTTCCGGATTCCGTGGCCGTAAAGGTTAGCGTTGATTCCACCCCACACCGCGCCGAGATGCTTCTCATTTCCATCTTTCAACGGAACGAGAACTGAGATCGTGCCTGGTGAATGGCCCGGCGTGCTATAGATGGTCAATGTCGTGTCGCCGAGCGTCAGCTTCATGCCATCTGTCGCCACCATATCTTTCTTCGGCTTCACGTCATTCGGGTCGGGACTCTTTTCGATTCCGTCCCAGTCCGTTTCGGAGGTGATAAGGTGCGCGTGGTAAGTGTCCTGCACAAATTTCGCGCCCCAATAACGATCGCTGTGAGCGTGGGTGAGGATCAGATACTTGATCTGGGTGGGGTCGAGGCCGGCCTTCTTCAGGTTTTCACCGATCAGGGTGGGCGCAGTGTAGTCCATGCCGCTGTCGATTAGGATAATTCCGTCGGATGTTGTGACGGCCCAGGTGGAGTTCCCCGCCGGTGAAATGTCTCCCTTTGAAGGAACACGCGACGCGCTGCCCCAGCTGCCCAGCCAATATAGGTTATCGAAAACTTTAGCAGGCTCCTGGTACCAATCGGCACGCGGTGGAGTCCTATGCTTTTCCGGCGGCCCTGGCTCCTGGTCGACGGCCGGTCCCTTCGCACTCAGTGCCGGTTCGCAGACCGTCTCATATAACTTCGTGAGGTCGTTGAGACCGTCCTTCGGCCTCCACGCGGCCTCTTTGGCTTTGTCTATGTGCGGCTGCGCTGCGGCCATTGAGCCTTGGGCACGAACCTCGTTGGCAATTGCGAGTGTCGCCAGCAACAGCGTGCAAAAAACGGCTAAGGTAGAGCGTTTCATTCTTATTCCTCCACGAGCTGACCGATAGTGAATTACTTCCATAACACTTTTGCTCGGGAGTTTATATCAGCTTTAGCCCCACCGGCTAGCAGGATAAATATATTCGTAATGAATCGGTCAGGATTGCACGTAAGTCCTGACGCGCGACGTCGCATCTCTTCGCGCCCCCCCCCCGAAGTCGGTTTGCGCTAGCGTCGCTTTGGCGTCATGATGCCGCAGTATCTTAGGAGGCCGGAAGAATCGGACGGTATCTCGAATTCCATCCCCACCACGCGTTTTCCGTACGATTCCACAGATACGATGTACTTCTTTGCAAAAAGCATGTTGATACCTCCAATGCCATTGCGAGGTCTGAATGATAAGGTCTTGGAATCGTCTCGTAATGCAAGTACGGCTCGATCCACCTTGGGCTTGTCGTCATCGATTTGTGCACGTATTTTGGGCGAAGCGCCGAATTCGTTGTGAATCGCAACGCCCGTTGAAATAATGATGTAGTCCAAGCTCGCAAAAGAGCATGAAACGACGAACGTTGGAGTTCCTTCATCGTGCGATAGTGGCAGTGGACTCAAGTAATGCCCGCGAATAACTAGGTTGTCAGACTCATGGCGAGTGAAAAAGTTGACGCGACGCTCGTATTTCCACTGGAGTTCTTGCCCGCGAGCCGTCCTGCCCAAGAGCAAGACAGCAAATAGTGCCGCGCGAAATAAGTAACGGGTCGTCACGGGCGAATCCCGCCAATCCTACCACCTAAGGCCTCGTTGACGCGGTTACTGAAAATGTGGAGTACCTGTCCCCGATTTCGAGGCGACTAATTGCCAAGCATCCATCTGCCTCAACTTAGAATTTTCCACAGGATGATGGAATTCCCACAGCGCCGGACACGTTGACTCTTCACATAAAACGATGTCAGCCTGCAACGCTGCAAGCAACCCGGAAATGCAACCTACAGCGAGCAAATGGGGAGTTATGGGAGAGAAGCAAAAGAATCAGAAGCCGCAGCGAGAAAGCTATGCTGCCTATAGCGTCAAAAAGGCCGGTCTCAGGCTCCGACTCTGCGAGACCTCCGTCTACAATCTCATATCCACTGGCGCATTGTGGACCATACCGATCGGGAACCGCCGACTGGTTCCACGATCCGCGGTCGACGGGTTCGTGAAATCGAAAAAGCATGTTCGCTAAATAGCAATTTCGAAAAAAAAAGCTCCTTCGACCCACGGGTTCACACGGTATCGCCCAACCTGGCGCATTGTATTGCGCGTGCGCCACACTGTTCGCGCTACGTGCGAGTACCCCCGCCTGCCGTTAAATTCGTCGATGGATTCAGTCCGCTACAGTGTTTTCCCCTTTACTGAAACGAAACTTAACCACCGCCATAGACATCCTATGAGTAGGACCTGACGCGATAGAAGGAAGGGCGGACAAACATGAACACCTACGGACTTGGCAAAACGTTTCCAAGGTCCCCCAAAGGTAGCCAAAAAGGTAAGGCGATACTCGCTGGGGTGCTTTCGTTGCTGCTACTGGTCGCAACGTGGCCGCAGAGCCTTTCCGCGAGTCAAGAGACACCGCCTCAAGCGCAGCCCGGATACCCGGCGCAAGCGCCGCCTCCGGCACAGGCCACGCAGCAAGCTCCTCCGTCCGCCGGCCAGCCCGCGCCTCCATACGCGCAACAAACTCCGGAGCAGTTGCAGCAATTGGTCGCGCCGATCGCACTGTATCCGGATTCGCTTGTGGCGCAGGTCCTCGCGGCAGCCACATTTCCCGAACAAGTAGTGGAAGCAGATCGTTGGGTGCAAGCGCATCCTGATTTGAAAGGCGACGCCCTGGGCAAGGCCGTGGACCAGCAACCCTGGGACCCGAGCGTGAAGGCGCTTACTGGCTTTCCATCCGTGCTCGGGAATATGGACAAGAACCTTTCATGGACCTCGTCACTAGGCGACGCCTACTACAACCAGCAGCAGGATGTGACAAACGCAGTGCAGGTGATGCGGCAGCGCGCGCAGCAAGCCGGTACGCTCCAGAGCACGCAGCAGGAGACAGTAGCGACCCAAGGGCCCAATATCACCATCGCCCCGACGAGCCCGGACGTGGTTTACGTCCCCGCCTATGATCCGTGGTTGGTCTACGGACCACCGCTGCTGGCGTGGCCGGGTTGGTACCCGTATCCGGGAATCTGGTTTGGCGGGCCATATTTGTCGTTCGGGATCGGTTTTCCGATCGGATGGTATGGCGGGTTCGGATGGGGCTGGGGCCATTGGGGATTCGACTGGCATAACCACTATGCGGTTTTCGATCACGGTCGCTACTTCTCGAGGAGCACCACGTTTTATAACCGCAATGCCTTCTACCGTGGAGGGGGATCTCGCGGCGGATTCAACGGGCGCTCGGGGTTCAATGGTGCCGAGCGTGGCGGCTTCCGTGGTGCCGAAAATGGCGGCCGGGTTTTCAATCCTGGCGCAAACGCGAGGCCATTCGGTGGAAACACGGGTGCCGCACGTGGATATGCCGAGCCTCGCGGGCAGAGTGGCGTGAACTCAGGCGCTTTTAATGGATTTGGTCGCGGCGGAGAATCCCGAGGCTTCTCTTCGCGCGGCAGCTCGAGCTTTGGGGGCGGAGGGTTTCACGGAGGCGGAGGCGGCGGATCTCACGGCGGGGGCGGCGGGCGTCGTTAACCCCAGCGCCTGTTCAATTTCCAGTCGCCCAAGTCTAGGCGTCAATCTCAGCATGCGTCCGCGGCTAGCTCCCGATCGATAACCGGACCAGGATTTGATTTCGAAAACCGAGAAGCCAGAAACGGAGAAGAGTGATATGCGGAGAATCGAGTTGGACACTGTGCTGGACTTCGGCGTATTACGGCGGGCCTATACCGTGAAATTACAGTTAGCGGCGGCGGCAATTCTGCTGGTTCTGTGCTATCCCATGCGGTCAATCGCGCAACAGCAGAGCCAGAAAACATTTTCGTCCGCGCAACAAGCCAGCGACGCGCTCCTTACCGCGACGCGGAACAACGACGAAAAAGCCATGATCCAAATCCTCGGGCCGGACGCTAAGAAAATTGTTTCTTCGGGAGACGATGCCGAGGATGCGCGCGGGCGCGCCACCTTCGTCGAAAAATATCAGCAATTGCACCGGTTGGTAAGAGAGCCGGATGGAACGACCACCTTATATATCGGCGCGGAAAATTGGCCCACCCCCATTCCGCTGGTCGACAAAGGCCATGTGTGGTATTTCGATACGGACGCGGCAAAGAAAGAGATCCTCTACCGGCGCGTTGGCGAAAACGAAATGTCCGCGATGCGCATTTCCCTGGAGTTGGTGGCGGCGCAAAACGAGTACAAAGCAGCGCAGCATACCGGTTACGCGCAGAAAATTTGGAGCGACGACGGTCAGCACGATGGACTTTATTGGAAAGCAGCTGCGGGCCAGCCCAGAAGCCCGATTGGTCCCCTGCTGGCCTCGGCAGTCGCGGACGGGTCTACGCATGCGGGACAAAACGACCCGACTCCTTATCGCGGTTATTACTTTCACATGCTCACAAAACAGGGCAAAGGCGCTCCCGGCGGCGCGAAAGATTACCTTGCGGACGGGAAGTTAACCGGCGGCTTCGCTTTCGTGGCCTATCCGGCGGAATACCGATCGTCCGGAGTGATGACTTTTATCGTGAGCCAGGACGGCGTCGTGTATCAGAAGGATCTCGGCAAGACCACCGAAACAATTGCGAAAACCATGAAGGAATACAACCCCGACACTTGGCAAAAAGTCGACGACCTACAAACCGCGCAGCAGAAATAACAACCGCGGCAGAGGTAGGCGAACCCACAAGGGTTCGCTGGATTGCTGGCGGAATTCTTGTCCTCGCAACGCCGCGTAAAACGATCCCTTTACTGCGGGAGTAGTCCGGACACCTACCTCGATCACTCTTGCGTAGAAGTCGTGTAGAGAATTGCCGTCTTTCGTTCCTCGACAAGCCGCAGGAGATGGTTTGCCAATATGATCACCTCGACGGCCACTGCCGGGTCGCGAACCGTTTCCGTGCGATGACTCGACGGATTCTTGTAGAGGCCGATTGCCCCGGCAAACAAGTTCGCCATAGCCTCCTGTTCTGATTTCAACGCAGTCTTATCGGTCAGCGGTCCGTTGGCGGGTTTGAATGCGTCTCGCATCATTGACTCTCCGTATTTTTCGGGACCGAAACCTGCGGCGTTGCGGACAGCAACCTCCACCTCGCGGAGCGCCTCGAAAACAGCGGTGTCGTACGCGCCGCGTAAGAATGAACCATAAACTCGACTTTCGATGCGCGGGTGAAGAAGTGAACGCGGCAGCAAGGTTGCACGTCGATATGCCTCGTACACGTTACGGTCAACCAGCTTCTGACCCCGCCGAGTTATGAAATAACCATAGCTCCCGCCCGCATTCGGCTTCAAGGCAATCAAACATTCCCGCTCTAGCCACGCCCATGCTTCAGCAAACACCCGCGAAAGCGTATCGTGAGGGTCCTTCCCATAGGCGAGAACCTCCGGGCTCATAAGAAAGTTGTGCCGGTTGAGTTGGAATTGCTCTTGAGGCGTCATGGAATTGAAGTATTCGAGTAGCACACCAGCGAGTTCTTCCGGCTCCAACACCAGAACCGAAGCACTGTCAGGAAGCATGGAGATAAGCGATTTGGCCATTGAAAGCTGCGAATAGGGACGCGAACGGATCAGCGATGCCGCTTTCTCACGCGTTCAGCTAAGCTTACATGATTCGGCTTACATGATTCGGCTTCCCTGCCGGGCGTCATTTCGAAGTCGTGGCGAGTGGATCGCCTTATGGCTCGGCTTTGCCGAAATGTACGCCTTTGGCTTCCGGTCCCGCCCAAACCACCAGCACTGTCGCTATGATCACGATCGCGGCAAGCACGCCGAGCGACTTCTCGTAGCCAAACCGTTCGCCGAGTACTGCTTCCACATACGTAATCGTGGACGCGACCAGCACTCCTAATTGAAAAGCCAGTCCCGGGAAAAAGCCGCGCAACGTATTGGGCGAAAGCTCCGTGATATGCGAAGGGATCACGCCGAAGGCTCCCTGCACCATGAACTGCATCAGGAATGCGCCCACGATCAGCCAGCTTGTTGCCGGCGCAATAATCCAAAGAGGCACAAGCGCCACCGCGAGCAATAAAGCGGTGATGATGGAGCGCCTCCGCCCCCATCGGTCCGAGTAAGCGCCAAAGAATACTCCTCCGCACACCGCGCCGATGGCCGCAATCATGCTGATAATCGCGGTGGCCTGCGGGCTGAAATGCCGCTTCTGCAGAAAAATCGGGTAAAGGTCCTGCGTGCCGTGGCCGGCGAAATTCATCATGCTCATCAAGAGGACGAGATAGAGAAATATTTTCCAGTTGCTGAAAATGTCGCGCCGGTAGTTTTTCCAACTCGTGCGCGACTCCTCCCAGGCTTTCGTTTCTTTCACTTTTGCGCGTATGAAGAGCGTGAGTAACGCGGGCAAGCCACCGATAAAAAACATGGGGCGCCAGCCCCATCTTGGAAAGACGGCGAAATAGGCGATGGCAGCGAGAACGAAGCCGAATGAGTAGCCTTGCTGCAAAAGTCCCGAGATCAATCCTCGCCACTTCACCGGCACAGACTCCAGCACCAGCGAAGTGCCCACGCCCCACTCGCCGCCGAGTCCAATTCCGTAGAGCAGCCGAAGAATGAAAAAGATTGTGTAGGTAGGGGCGAGTCCCGAAAGCACTTCCAGGACGGAATAAAAAAGAATGTCAATCATCAACGGCAGGCGCCGCCCGTAGCGATCCGCCATCAGCCCGAATATAAACGCACCCACGGGCCGCATCGCAAGCGTAGCGGTAAGGGTGAGAGCAACGGCAGGAATCGAACGTCCGAAATCCTTCGCGACAGCGCCCAGCGTGAAAGTCAAAATGAAGAAATCAAACGCGTCCAGCGTCCAACCGGCAAAGCCGGCAATAAGTGCGTTCCGTTCATCGGCAGTAGCGATGATCTTCAATCAGAACTCCGCGCCAGCATTCTTAAATCAACGCGTTTGACGAAACTCTCTACTCCTTCGCTCCCTGGAGCGCCGGGGTGGCCGTCCGCAGTTTGAAAAGCGCTTCGGCATTGCCGCTCCCGATTTTCGAGCGCTCCTCACCGGACAAATTCAGATTGTCGAACCATTCCGCCGCTTCCCCAAAATCCTCAAATGGATAGTCGACGGAAAACATGATTCGGCTCGCTCCCAGCTCTTGAATCGCATTCTGCAATGTGCCGGTACAAAAATTTCCGCTCGTGGTCACGTAAAAATTCTGCCGCAAATAGTCCGCCAGTTTCTTTTTCGCGGGAATCCCGCGCGGCGCCTTCGCGATGCGATGGTCGATCCGCCAGATGGCTGGCGGAAGACCTTCGCCAAGATGCCCCAGAACAATCGTGAGCTTCGGATATGCGTCAAATAGTCCGCTGCCCATCAAGCGCAAGGCATGCCCCGCCGTTTCTACTCCAAAGGACCACGGCGCGCCGAAGAGCCACGGATGGCCTTCATAAATTCGCGCCTGGCTGGGCAGCACATCCCGCGGGTGCAGGTAAAAAGGGACGGCGAGCTTTTCAACCGTTTCCCAAAATGGCCAGTATTCGCGCTGGTCGTAGTAAGCCACCGAATCCGGACTGCCGATCTGCGAGAAACCGCTCACGAGCGCTCCGCGAAAGCCGAGCTCGGCCACGCATCGCGTCAACTCTTGCGCGGCAGCATCGGGATCCTGCATGGGCAGAGCCGCGAGTCCTTGAAAACGCGCCGGATCTTTCCTCACCTGCTCCGCCAGAAAATCATTCGCACGTTGTGACAGGTCGATCGCCTGCCGCGCGTCGAGCACGGATTGAACCCCGGGCGCATTCAGCGAAACGAGCGCCAACTGGATGCCGAACCGATCCATTTGCCGTATGCGTTCCTCGTGGAAATCGAGAAGCCGGCGGCGCATCGTCGGCCAAGCGTCCGGCGTGAAGTAGCGCTCCGAGTCGTCGATCGTATCGGGTAATGCGAAGTGCTCTTCGAGAACGATCTTGCCTGGCATTTTTTCTCCGCAAACTCTTTCATCCGCCCAATAAGGACGTATTCATTGCAAAACGCGGGCAAGTATAAGTCATTTCTCAGTTCTCAGGAGCATCAAAGTCCGGCGCGGGAAGTCGCCTATTCTGAATGCTCGAACCGCTTAATAATTTCGAAAATGAAGCTGAGAGATTGGTCGCGGCGGAGGGCGTAAATGAGCGCCCCGACCGCCAGCGAACAAGCTAGCGACCGGGGAATGGGGAAACATTAATACGAGGAGTAAAGACTAGGAAAGTGGGTTGAATGCCTTCCGGCCGAAAAGACCGCAGAGGCCCAACAGTCCGCTGCCAAGCATTGCAAATGTTGCAGGTTCGGGAGTCGGCGTCACAGTGAAGTCAACGCTTGTTGCCGCGTCAGTCTGATCCAGATAAATCACGGAACCAACGCTGTTTCCAGCCCCGCTGTTTAGAAACGCCGCGAAATCGGCTGGCAAAGATGTCCAATTGACGTTCAGGGCAAGAAGAGTCTGACCATTCGACGTCAACGGGGTCGCGCCAATGATCGTGCCGAGTAGCGTGTCATTGCCCGCTGCCGCATTGCCGGTGAGGCTGGCGATGTCGGTGCTAGTATCGAACACAAGCGTAAATGCACCCGTGTTGTAATCCGGTCCACCAGCGATCAACTGAACTAACCCGCCAATTCCACTCGTTGAATAGTTGCTGCCTGCTTGAACTACAGTTCCCGTGCAATTCGAACCACCGCAAGAAAAATCAACTGAAGTAGCGTGCGCTGGCGCGGCAAAAAGAGCCAAAGCCACCATAGCCGTCGCACCTAACAGGGCGCGTTTAACGATTGATTGCTTCATTCCGAAAATCCTCCGTGAGAGCCTTTATGGACTACTGCAATCACCAGATAACTGCTCTGTGGATTGTGCAGCTCTAAATGCAATCGATTAGCCGCACGCTGGTTGAAGCCTGTTGTTGCAGTTTCACGGCTTACGCATTTCGGCCATGATTTTCGCTTCAGGTAGCACGAATCCTTTTTCCGCAAAGCTGAATTCCAGCCACAGAATTTCCCGGACGCAAAGTGGCAGTCTCAATATGAGATTGCCACTTTGTGTAAGCCTCGATGGCGACGATACGGAAGCGAAAGAAAATGGGAATAAATTGCAAAAAGGCAAGCGCAGGCATGCAAAACGTACCGTGTGTTTTACGGCGAATTATCGCGGCAGATCAATCACGATCAATCCCTTGAATGGTTCTTTGAATTTCTCGGCGTGCTGGCTGTCTTTGAGATCTGTTGCGAAGCTCTGAAGAAACCATCCAGGGAAGTTTGCTTCAGAAACGAAAAAGCGGACGGCACATGCGAGTGCCGTCCGCTTTAAAGTGCGGTTTAGGGAACGAGTGCAGCCACTTCACTGGAGTAGCCGCTTTCCGCACCGTTCGAGTCCACCGAGGTCACTACGTAGTAGCGGGTTTGCGCAGTCTGCAGTCCAGTATCGGAATAATCGGTTGTCGGCGCCGGGCTGCTGGTCAGTTTCGTATATCCGCTGCCAGACACCGAGCTCACGTAGACGTTATAGCCGGAGACCGCGGAAGTGCTCGGTGACCACGCCAGAGAAACCGTGTGCGCCACAGGCGCCACTGCCGTACCCGCTAGCGCGATCACTTTGGTGCCGTTGGTTGCGTTGCTCGCGATCGTGATGCTTCCCGTTGAATTGCCGCTGGCAGCGGGAGCAAATGTGGCGTTCAAGCTGGCCGATTGACCGGGCGCCAGGATCGTGCCGGTCGATACGCCGCCGGCATTGAAGCCCGCGCCGGAGACGCTGAGGTTGGCAATCGTCACGGTGGCGGAGCCTGCGTTCGTGAGCGTAATCGTCTGGCTGTTGCTGCTTGATACGTTCACCTGACCGAAGCTCACAACCGTCGTGCTGGCGTTCAGGATCAACGTTCCGCCGTTGAGAGTGAGAACCGCCGCGTTGCTTGTGGCGCTTCCCGCCGTGTTGCTTACCGTCACGCTGAATTGCGAACCGTTGTCCGAAGTCGCCGTTGCGGGCGTCGTGTAGGAGGAGGAGTTTGCGCCGCTGATTGCCACGCCGTTCTTCGTCCACTGGTAAGTAAGAGGAGCGGTGCCAGTGTCCGCCACGGAGAACGTCGCGGATTGCCCGGCGGTCACCGCCTGGCTCGCTGGCTGCGTGGTAATGGCCGGCGCGAATGTACTGTTCGGAGTGTTGGCGTTGAGGGCTGCGCCGAAGAACACGCCGCTGAGCACCGCGTTCGGTCCGCTTGAAATCGTCACGTTCACCCTCACGTGCCCGGTAATCGCCCACACCAGGTAGATACCGTCGCTGAAGTTCGTGATGGTCTGGCTATTGAGCGTCGAGCCAGTGGTCGCGTCGACGATCTGGATCGTTTCGGCGCGGCCACGGGTGTCCCAGTCCAGCGCATAGAGAGCCAGCTGATGTGACTGCCCGTCCGTCACGTTGACGTCGAGGTTGAGCGAGGGATAGTTGTACCAGGTCGCTGCCGTTGCAAGACCATTTATCGCCTGCAGCGCGCGGGGATCGGTCGTGTTTGCAGCGTATGTCCAATTCTGTTCATTCTGCGATGCGAGCGTCGCGTACGACGGCATCTTTTGGCTTCCTCCCGCGATGGAGTAACCGTCGGCTCCGTAGTTCGGCTGCCACCTCCCTTGCGAGGTGCTGTTTGCATTCAGAAACTGGGCCGTAGCACCGGCGACGGGCGCTGACGGGCCAAAGAAGATGCCACTCACCACAGCGTTGCATCCGCTGGCGAGAATCACATTCACTCGAACATGTCCGCTAACGTTCCAAACTGCGTAGGTGCCATTCGAGAAGGCCGAGATGTTGCGTGAATCCAGTAACACTCCCGAATTAGCGTCAAACAGTTGAAAGGTTTCGGACCTGCCCCGCTGATCCCAGTCCACGGCGTAAATCGCAATCTGATGGTGATTCCCGTCGGTGATGTTTATATCCATGCTGAACGACGTTGAATACCAGGTCGTTGCAGTCCGGCCGGAGCCGCTCACCAAGGCGCGCGCATCGCTCGTGCTCGCCGCCCAGGTCCAATTCTGTTCTTGCGCTTGAGCGAAGGATGCGTATCCGGGCAAATTCTGAGGGCCGCCCGCGATCACGTATCCGTCCGAGCCATACTTACCGCCCCAATTTCCCTGTGAGACAGCATCGAGACCCGCGAAGCTCGCAGAGGCGTTCGACTGAGCCTTCAAGCTGGTCATACCAAAGAAGAAGAGGAGAATTGCGATCGCCGCGCGAATCCCCGAAAATTCGGCTGCCGTCGCTTGAAGAGCTTCCTTCCGTCCAGCCTGTTCTTTTCGGCCGCTGGTCTCTACTTCCTGGATTCTGCTGATCATCTCGATCTCCTCTGCGTTTTTGTTTCGTACCGACACACCAGTAATGGCAGCCGGTTGGCCACACTTCGCAGAGAACGCCAAAAACGGAACACATCGGTTGTATATGGAAGAAAAAGCTATAGATACTTAGAGCTGCGAAAACAAAAAGAGAGCAAAATAGCGTTAGATTCGGACTTTGGAACTGTTCCACTCCGAAACACCCCGCTCACCCGATAGCGCTCATCACGCGCGCTCACGCTATCCACCGTTGGCGGAGCGAATCTGAAAATTAATAGCCAAAAAATGGCAGTTGGGGTTAAGAGGTCAACTCAATGGAAAGAGGCTTGTTTCAGAGAGTGCGTTCAGGAAGACCTAGCCGCAACAAATTAAATTTATTTACCAGCGGCCGATGCCATACCAGTGGGCTTGGCGGCTGTAAAATGTCGCGTTGAACCCATAACCGGAAGAGGTAATTGAAGTGTATACTCCCCCGGGTTTAGTAAGCGCCGCGACGGGCTCACAGAATCTGTCGCGAATTGGCGGATCGAGCCGTATCGAAAACAAAGTAAAGAATCCGATGCGCCTCTCTTGGAGGTGTCTGTGCGCCTGAACTTTGCCAAATCTTTTTTTCTTTTTTCTCTGGCGACGCTCTTATTGGCTCCAGAACTCCGCATTTTTGCGCAGGCCAACTTAGGCAACCTTACCGGCACGGTCACCGATCCCTCGAGCGCCATCGTGAGTGGAGCAAAGGTCACACTCACTCCTGCGCAAGGCGGTGAATCCAAGACAATCACAACCAATCAGCAAGGCGTGTACGACCTTCGTGGCGTAGAAGGCGGCACTTACAATCTTTCCGTCGAGGTTCCTGGCTTCGCTATCTTCGTCCGCGAAAATATTGTTATTCGCGGCGGTCAGACGCAAAAGCTCGATATTTCCCTGGCGATCCAGGTAGAAAAGCAGGAAGTCCAGGTCTCCGACGAAAGCACCAAGCTGGACGTAAATCCGAGCAGCAATGCCGGAGCCATCACCATCACGGAGAAGGATCTCGACGCATTCTCGGACGATCCCGACGAATTGGAAGCTCAGTTGACCGCGCTCGCCGGCCCTTCCGCAGGTCCCAACGGCGGCCAGTTCTACGTAGATGGCTTTACGGTCGAAAACCAGCTGCCTCCAAAAAATTCGATTCGTGAAATCCGCGTGAACCAGAATCCGTTTTCATCCGAATACGACAAGCTGGGCTACGGCCGGATTGAAATTTTCACGAAGCCCGGGACAAATCAGTTCCACGGCAAATTTACCGCCGATGGAAATGATTTGGCTTTTGACACGCGCGATCCTTTTGTCGCGCAGGAGCCCGGATATCATTCCCTGCTGGTTACGGGCGATGTCAGCGGGCCTCTCAGCAAGAAAGCGTCGTTTTTCTTCGATTTTCAGAACCGCAACGTGCGGAACAATGGAGCAATCAGTGCCGTTGTCCTCGATCCCAATTTCAACCAGATCCCTTTCGCCCAAACCGTGCCAAGTCCAGCGTCGAGGACAGTGCTGGGCCCGCGGATTGATTACCAGCTCACACCGACGAACACGCTTTCGGTCACCTATCAATTCTGGCGGGAGCACCAGGACAACCAAGGAATCGGCCAGTTTGCGCTGGCGTCCCAGGGATACAGCCTGCACAGCCTGCAGCACATTTTGCGCGTGAACGATACTCAGGTAATCGGTTCGCGCATCGTGAATGAAACGCACTTCCAGACCATGCAGCAGGCCTATGTTCAGACTCCCGCGAGCCAGCTTCCTGAAATCAATGTGATCGGCGCGTTCACCGGCGGGGGCAGCAATGAAGGAAGCCTGAACTACCACCATCACCATTACGAGCTGGACAACGACACGTCGATCTCCCTGAATAAGCACTACGTAAAATTCGGCGCGCGCCTGCGTACGGTTGTGGAACCCTATCTCACCACCGGCAATTTTAACGGCGCCTACACGTTCTCTTCCCTGAACGCATATCAGATCACACAAAAAGGGCTCGCGCAGGGACTCACGCCCGCGCAGATCGCCGCTCTTGGCGGCGGCCCCAGTCAATTCACGCTCACCGTCGGGCAGCCGTTTGTACGGATTTTTGCCGAGGATACCGGCTTCTATTTCACTGATGACTGGAGACTGCGGTCCAATTTTACCCTCAGCTATGGCCTGCGTTTCGAAACGCAGAACTATATTGGCGATCATGCCGATTGGGCTCCCCGGCTGGGTATTGCCTGGGGAATCGGGGGATCGAATCGCGCTCCCAAGACGGTTCTGCGGGCTGGATTCGGCATTTTCTACGATCGTTTCGGTTCCACGCTCCAGTTGCAGGCCCAAACCCTGAACGGAATCAACCAGACCCAATACATTGTGAGGAATCCCAGCTTTTATCCGAGCATCCCCAGTCTCGCGGGTCTCGCCAGCGTCCAAGCCGCTACAACCACCTACCAGGTCGCTTCCAATTTGCGTTCACCATATACCCTGCAATGGGCCTCCAGCCTCGAGCGCCAAGTCACGAAGACCACCACCGTTTCGCTCACTTATCTCTATTCGCAAGGCGTGCATCAGTTGCTCACAAACAATATCAATGCCCCTCTGCCCGGCACCTTTAACCCCGCCCTTCCCTTGAGCGGAATACGGCCGTTCCCTTCCCGCGGAAATATTTACGAGTACGAATCGGTCGGGATTTTCAAGCAGAATCAAATCATCGCAAATTTCAACGTGCGTGCCGCGCGGAACGCTACATTTTTCGGCTTCTATTCTTACAACCACGTGAACAGCGATACCAATGGCCCATCCTCTTTCCCGGACAATCCATACGACATCGCTGCGGACTACGGCCGCCCCACCTTTGGCATCCGACACCGCGTAGTCCTTGGAGGGTCGATTTCCTTAAAGCACGGATTTCTGCTGAGCCCACTTGTCAATTTTCAATCGGGCGTTCCTTTCAACATCACCGTGGGGCAGGACTTGAGTGGAAGCACCATCTTCAATCAGCGGCCCGCTTTTGCCACTTCCTCCACTCCAGCCGCCGACATCGCGTCCACTCGCTATGGAACGTTCAATATTGCCCCGGTTCCCGGTCAGCCTCTGATTCCGATCGACTTCGGCACGGGACCCAATAGCTTCGTGATGAACCTGCGTGTCAGCAAGACTTTCGCCTTTGGCAATAAGACGGGCGAGCATTCCGCGGGAGATACTAGTGTCAATACTCAGGGGATCCAGTCTCAAGGAGGGGTTGGTTTCCGCCCTGGTGCTGCCAATCCCGCTGGCGGCGCTGGCAATCTGGGCAGTCGCGGGCTCAGCAACACCAGCGGTTCGGGTGGCTCAAGCGGATCCACAAGTAAACGCTATAGCCTTACGTTCAGTGCTTCGGGCCGGAATATTTTCAACAATGTGAATCTGGCCCCTCCCGTGGGCAATCTCACCTCACCGCTATTCGGCCGGTCGAACGCCCTTATCGGCGGGCCGTACTCTTTCGCGGGCACAAATCGCCGGATCGACTTCCAGGTCGTCTTCAACTTCTAACCGCTCGAAAAACGGCTGCGGGCGCCCCTTTCGGTTTGATTTCCGAATCTTGAAACCTAGGGCCGGCTCTTCCAGGGATAATCGGCGGAAGACGTCATGAACTGGTCGGGGGGCCTCGCGGCTGCGCGGCCGGCGGCGGCACGATTGTCGATGCTTTGCAAAATGCGTTCGGCGAGCGCGATCGCCTCCGCAATCGCGTTGTCCACGGCGCCTTGGGGCTTGCCGCGCAATTGATCGTAGTGGCGCGCCACAAGAATGCTCGCCGCGATAAGAATGGTTCTCTTGCGTCCCTCGTCCATGGAGGCAAGATAACATCTTCGCTTTATCTTCGCCAATGGTATTTTGAGCCCTTGGCGGAGCTCCTTGACTCGCTCACTCCCGCTTGCTAGGCTTTTCCTTGTAAGACTCCTCGAAGGGCGCGGCTCCGGGGCACTCCTTACCTGTAAATAATTGATTCTAAACAATTAAACGTACACCTATATCGGGGGTCTCTATGTTGGAAGCCATTGTTATCATTATCGCGCTGGGCGGCCTGGAAATCGCACTTTGGATGGCGGACCACAAGCGGCAAGCCGAGCAGCTAGCCACCTTGGAAGCAATCTGGGTGGAGTTGGCTCTTCTGAACGAAGAGACAGCCCCGAAACGTTCGGTGACTCCGCTTGGGCAGCCAGAATTGATTGTGATGCCTGAAGCACCGAGGGCTGTGGCGCAGTGATTCGACTTCACGAAGCAGCGCTAACTCGCGGCTTCCGTCGCAGTTCCCTGCGCATCATCTTCTCTCCCGCTTGAAGTCTGTTCATCTGTTTCATTCCCCAGCTTTTCTCATTTGCCGGACTTGCAGCGCTGACGGCCCACCGTCGCTTGCCGAAAAGGTCAACTCAGTACTATTGGACGTGCTTTCCCTTTCTCACAAAATGGTGCTTCCACTAGCTCATTGCTATTGCTGCACTGCGCTTTCCGAGCGCTTCCTGTCGTCACATTGGAGGGAATTATGAAATCAGCCGCGTTGCTTTTATCTCTCGCTTTCCTGCTCGCAACTGCAGTTCCCGTGCGTGCCGACAGCGGGACAGCGGCCTGCGGTCCAAATGACGATTACGTGACGCTCTACTATTCTCTCGAGACCTTCGAAATGGCCGCGCGCGTTCCCTGCCGCGCAAAACTCGCCGTCCTCGACGACCAGCAAACCTATGCCGCTCAACACACGCCTTACGTTCGCGTCCAGACTGCAGAAGGCAAGGTGGGATACGTCACACGTAACGCAATTGTGATCGTCGAGGCTCCCGCAGCACCTACTTCCGCCCCCACCCCGGCCGCGCCCCCTGCCGCCGCTAAATCAGCCAGCCGCCGATCTCTTGCTCTTGCCTCCGCTCCCATACCTCCTGGAGCCCCGGCGCCTTCCGCGCCGTCGGTCCCGATCGCGCATGCTGTTTCGACTTCCGCGAGTTTGCCATCCGAAGTGCGAGTGCCGGACGGAACAGAACTGGAAGTCAAACTCAGCGCCGACCTTTCCTCAGAGCGAGTCACAGAAGGCACGCCCATTGAGTTCACGGTCACACAGCCCCTCGTCAGCAACGGCTTCACTGTCTTCGCCGCCGGTGCTACGGCGCATGCCCGCATTGTGCAGGTGAAGAAAGCCGGCCGTTTTGGTCACGACGGTGAGATTTACTGGAAGATGCAAGACGTTGCGGCCAATGATGGCAGCTTCGTCCCCGCACGTTTCGTCGCGGAAGCTCAGGACTCGGCAGCCAGCGGCCTCGCGGTCGGCATTCTGGCTGGGACGGGCAATACGCAGCTAGTCGAACAGTCCTCGTTCAGCCTTCACAAGGGTGACGCAGCTTTCGTTCCCGCAGGGAAAATATTTAAAGTTCTTGTTCATGGCGACACAATCATCCACATATCGCCTACAGTTGCTGCCACTTCAGTCGCGCACCCATAGCTAAAGTTTTAGTTTATTTTCTCTTGAACTGAAGAATTACTTGAAATGCGCGGAAATAATTAAAACAAATTCCTGCAGTGTCGGCCCGCGCACAAATTCACGAACAAATTAAGAAACCGGCGCGCAATTCTTCAAAGTATCCTTTCAAAAAAAGCTAGACGATTCCTTCGGTGCACCCTGTAGCGCCTATTTCCCTGAACGCAGCGACTCTTCGCGAATCGCATCTGCAACTCGATACCCCACAAGAAAATAGAGCTGGCAATCCTGCACCGCTCCGCTCAGATCCCAATCGGGTTTTATGACGTCGCTCGGCTTGTGGTAATCGTTCGCCGTATATTCGTCGCGCTTCTTCAATCCCCAGCCTTCCGGCTTGCCCACAAAATCGATCCCCGAATCGGGATCGAACGCCGGAACCCCCACTTTCGCGAAGCTGAAATGATCGGAGCGGTAATAAAAACCCTTCTCCGGCTCAGGATCAGTTCGCACCGTGCGCCCCTGCTCGCGTGCTACCTCCGCGACCACTTCATCAAGGGTCGACTTCCCTTTTCCAATTTCGGTTATGTCCTTCGTTTTGCCCCACACATTCATCCCATCCATATTGACGTTTGCAGCCGTGCGCGCCACCGGATAGAGCGGATGCTCCGCATAGTATTCCGAGCCCAGAAGCCCCTGCTCCTCCGCCGTCACCGATAGAAACAAAATCGTTCTTTTGGGCGCGTTCTCCGGTTTCAATTGCGCGTAAGCCCGCGCGATCTCGAGCAATGCCGCGCTGCCGGAGGCGTTGTCCAGGGCGCCGTGATAGATTTTGTCGCCGTTTACTTCGGGGCCGATTCCAAAGTGGTCCCAGTGGGCCGAATAGATCACATATTGATTCTTCAGCGACGGATCGCTGCCCGGCCTCTTTGCGATCACGTTGTGCGATTGAATTGTTCGCAGCGCATTGTGAATCTCAAGTTGTGCTTTCATTCCTAGCGGCACCGGATGAAAATCCGCGCTCACCGCCTTTTTCTTCTCCGTCTCGTAATCCAGTCCGGCGGCTCGAAACAGCATCTGCGCCTGCTCGTGCGTAATCCATCCTTCCACTGCAGCGCGATGCATGTTTTTGTCCGCCGAAACCAAATTGAATGCTTCCCCACTCCAGCTGTCGCGCACCACATCCCAGGGATATCCCGCCGGCCCCGTCTCATGTACGATCAGGCATCCCGCCGCCCCCAGCTCCGCCGCCTTTTCATACTTGTAGGTCCATCGCCCGTAATAGGTCATGGCCTTTCCACCAAAGATGCGCTCGTCGGGCACGGGAGGATCATTGATCAGCACCACGATCACCTTGCCTTTCACATCCACGCCCTTAAAATCGTCCCATTTGTATTCAGGCGCCTGCACACCATAGCCGGCGAAAATCATGTCAGCATCCAAATGCACGGAGTCCACCGTGCGTCGCGTCTGCGCGACAAAATCCTTTTCAAACGCAAGCTGCATCGTTTTGCCGCGCCCGGTAAACGTCAGCTTCATATTGGGATCGGGGCGCGTACCCACCAGCGGAACGGCCTGCAGATAGGTTCCGTCTGGATTGCCCGGTTCAAGACCTAAATCCCGGTACTGCTTCTGCAAATACGCGATCGTCACCTCTTCGCCCTTCGCTCCCGGCCCCCGTCCCTCGAACTCGTTCGACGAAAGCGTGCGGATGTAGGCCAATAGCCGGTCCGCTGAAAAAAGCGGACTCGTGGCCAGGCTTTGCCCTCCAAGCACACCACCAGCAATCGTCAATAAGGGGAGAAATAAGCTGAAGATCAGAACTGCTCTTACTGCGGGGGAAGTCTTTACCCTGACAGCCACGTGGACAGCCATGATCGGTCCTCCAAAACTTCGAAGAACCGATCTTAGTGGCAGGCAATCGAAGACACAACAAGTAAGGCGAATCATGAACCAGCAAACGCCTATCTTCAGGACGTACCCGAAGTTCTTGGATATAAAACTCTTCTTTTACTTTCCTTTCTTTGCTCGCTTCTTTTCTTCAAGAAACGCTTGAGCTGCTGCCAGTCTCGCGATCGGTACGCGAAAAGGCGACGCGCTCACATAGTTCATTCCCACGTTGTGGCAGAACTTCACGCTTTCCGCGTCACCGCCATGCTCGCCGCAAATTCCAATCTTCAGCTTTGGCCGCGTCTTCCGTCCCTTCTCGATCGCCCACTTGATCAACAATCCGACTCCGTCGATATCGAGCGTCTGGAAGGGATCGTCCTTGAAGATCGCTGCCTTGCTCTGGTCCACATATTCGGGCAGGAACCTGCCCGCGTCATCGCGGGAAAGCCCCATCGTCGTCTGCGTCAGGTCGTTGGTCCCAAACGAAAAGAACTCCGCCACCTCCGCGATCTGGTCCGCCAAAAGGGCCGCGCGTGGGAGTTCGATCATCGTCCCTACTAGGTATTCAAGCTTTACCTTTGATTTAGAAATAATCTCATCCGCCACTCGCCGTGTCGCTGTTTCAAGTATCTGCAACTCTTTCTTGTCAAGCGTCAGTGGAATCATTATTTCAGGAAACACTTTAATTTTCCGCTTCTGGCAGTCAATCGCCGCTTCAATGATTGCCTGCACCTGCATCTCGAGAATTTCAGGGTAGGTGATCGCAAGTCTGCAGCCCCGGTGACCCAACATCGGGTTTGCCTCGTGAAGCTGCTCCACCCTCCTCGCCACGGCCGCAGGAGAAATTCCGATCTTTGCAGCCAGTTCCTTCTGCTTAGCCTCGTCGTGCGGCACAAACTCGTGCAATGGCGGATCGATGAGCCGGACGGTCACAGGCAGGCCGTCCATCGCCTCAAAAATTCCGATGAAATCGCGCCGCTGGAAGGGCAGCAGCTTCGCAAGCGCCTTGCGACGTGCTTCCGGCTCCTCGGCGAGAATCATCTCCTGGATGGCCAGCTGCCGCTCGGCGCTCTTCTCCGGATGTTCGAAATCCTTGAAGAACATGTGCTCGGTGCGGCAGAGCCCGATTCCCTGCGCTCCCATTCCACGCGCCACTCGCGCATCCTGCGGCGTATCCGCATTCGTTCGAACGCCGATTTTCCGGTGTTTATCGGCCCATTTCATCAAAGTGTCGTATGCCTTCGGAGGTTCCGGCCGCACCAAACCAATTTGCCCCGTGTAGACCGAGCCGTCTCCACCATCGAGCGTGATCCAGTCGCCCTCTCTCACCACTTGCCCGTTCACGCTCATTTTCTTTGTTTCGGCTTCGATGTCGATCTTTTCCGCTCCCACAATGCAGCACTTTCCCCAGCCGCGCGCCACTACCGCCGCGTGGCTCGTCTTGCCTCCCGTGGCCGTGAGAATGCCCTGGGCGACGTACATCCCTCCCACATCTTCCGGGCTCGTTTCGCGCCGCACCAAAATCACCTTTTCGCCCTTTTCCGCCCACTGCTCCGCCTCTTCCGCCGTGAATACCGCCTTCCCAACCGCCGCGCCCGGCACTGCATTGATACCGCTCGCGAATTTCCGGCTGGTCAATTCGTTCCGTGGAAGTTTCGGATCAAGCACCGGATAGAAAAGCCTCTCGATATCCTCCGACTTGATTCTTTCAAGTGCTTCCTCAACTTTAATCAGTCCCTCGTTCGCCATATCCACGGCGATTTGGAATGCCGCCCCAGGCGAGCGCTTTCCATTGCGCGTCTGCAGCATGTAAAGGGTGCCGTTCTCAACTGTGAATTCCATGTCCTGCATGTCGCGATAGTGCTTTTCAAGTTTCTCGCGCACCTTCTCGAGCTGCTTGTACACTTTGGGCATCATCGTTTTCAGTTCGCGCAGATGTAGCGGCGTCCGTATTCCTGCCACCACATCCTCGCCCTGCGCGTTGAGAAGGAAATCGCCGAAGAAAGTCTTCTCCCCGGTGGAGGGATCCCGCGTAAAGCACACGCCCGTGCCGGACTCCTCTCCTGTGTTCCCGAACACCATCTGCACCACGTTCACCGCCGTGCCCAGCAGGCCCGTGATCTTTTCAACGCGCCGGTAAGTAACCGCCTTATCTCCCATCCAGGATCCGAACACCGCCCCGATGGCATCCCAAAGTTGCTCTTCGGGATCTTCGGGAAAGTCCCTGTCCGTCTTTTCCTTGAAATAGGCCTTGTATTCGCCCACAAGCTGCCGCCACCCCTCTGCCGTCACTTGCGTGTCGTCGGTCACACCGAGGGACTTCTTCATATTGCGCAGCCTGTTTTCCAGGTCTTCCTTCGAAAGCCCGATTACCACCGTCGAATACATCTGCACAAAGCGCCGGTAGGCATCCCAGGCAAATCGCTGGTTATCCGTGGCTTTCGCAAGTCCTTCCACCGACTTTTCGTTCAAGCCCAAATTCAAAATCGTCTCCATCATGCCCGGCATCGATTTCGCCGAGCCGGACCGCACACTCACAAGTAGGGGGTCCTTAGCGTCACCCAGCCTCTTCTTGGTGAGCTTTTCCAGGCGGTCAATGTTCTTTGAGACCTCGGCGCGCAGCTCCTTGGGATACTTCTTGTCGTGGCTCAGGTAGTAGTCGCACGCTTCCGTTGTGATCGTAAAGCCCGCCGGGACCGGCAAGCCTATTCGGGTCATTTCGGCGAGCCCCGCTCCTTTACCACCGAGCACCTCCTTCATGTCACCCTTGCCATCCGCTTTTCCGTTCCCAAAGAAATAGACGTATTTCATTTCTCTCCTCGAACTTTCACTTTAATGTCTGACTTATCGCCAGCATGTCGGCACGCCAACAACTCAGGTTAAGGTTAAGTGATTGTCTGGAATCCGTTCACTTAATTTCTTGCTTGAAATTCTTCAGCGCCCAATTCCGAAAAATCGGCGATTGTAGAAAACTCCTTCAACAATCCCCCGAGCAACGCAATCCTGTTTCTCCTCACGTTCTCATCTTCAGCCATTACTAGAACTTTGTCGAAAAAGAAATCCACAGCGGGGCGCAGTTCCGATATTTTCTCAAGTGCTGCGCGATACTTCTTCTCCCTTTTTCGCCGCGACACTTCCTCACCCACTTTTTGCGCCACCATCTGCAGTTGGAGTTCGGCAGGCTCCCGGAGCAGTTCCTGGTTCACTACCCCCTGGAGCCTGTCGCCTTCCCCCGCGGACTTCTCTAGAATGTTTCGAATTCGCTTAAACGATGCGGCCAGCGGCGAGAAATTTCTCGTATTGCGGATGGCCTGCAGCGCACCAACTCGCTCGGTGGCATCAACCAGATCATCCGAGCCAGCCGCGAACGCCGCATTGATTTCGTCGTAGGCAAACCCGCGCTGCTCTTTCAAAACATACCTCGCGCGCTCCAGCAGAAATTCAAGCACCTGGGACTGTACCTGCTCTGGAGCTTCAATGTTTGGTTTATGTTCTCTCAGAAACTTCGCCGCCGCAGAAACTGCCGCAGAAAGTGAAAGCGGCACTTTACGTTCAAGGATAATCTTTATAATCCCCAGCGCCGCCCTGCGAAGAGCAAAAGGATCACTTGAACCTGTTGGAATCGCCCCCACGGCGAAGCAAGCGACCAGAGAGTCCAGCTTATCTGCCAGGGCGATAGCGCAACCGGTCAAATTTCGCGGCAGCGGGTCGTCGAGACCCGCAGGCTTGTAGTGATCGTAAACGGCCTGCCATATTTCATCCGGTTCGCCCTGCTCCCGAGCGTAGAGACCTCCCACGATTCCCTGCAGCTCGGTAAACTCCCGCACCATTTCCGTGACGAGATCGCACTTCGCAAGCTCTGCCGCGCGGTCGGCTCCGGACACATTCGCCTGCGTCACGCCTGAGCTGAACCACTGCTCCGCCAGCCATCGCGATAGTGACCGCATGCGCTCCACTTTCGCGCCATACGTTCCCAGCCGCCGCTCATAGGTCACCGAAGACAACTTCGGCAGATACTCCGCAAGCGGTATCTTCTGGTCCGCCTCCCAGAAGAATTGCGCGTCCGCGAAGCGAGCCCGGATCACACGTTCGTGACCTTTCCGAATGAACCCTTTGGGGTCCGCCGGCAAATTAATCACCGCCAAAAAATTCGAAACTAGCTCGCCATCGCGATTCTCCACCGCAAAGTACTTTTGATGGCCGCGCATCACCGTGATCAGAATTTCGTCCGGCAAGTCCAGGAAGGCCCGATCGAAGTCCCCCATAATCGCGCTCGGATATTCGTTCAGATAGGTCACAATATCGAGCAGCCCCGAATCTTCGTGCACCTTCAGATTCTTCCGCGAAGCCAGCGAACGCAGTTCTGTCTCGATTTTCTTACGGCGCACCTCTGGCCGGAACAGAACAAAGTTTCTCTTGAGCTTCGCTTCGAAATCCAGCGGACCTGTGACTTGAATTTCCTTTTCGCCCAAAAATCGGTGACCCGACGTATGGCTCCCCGAATGCACGTCGGCGAACGAAACCGGGACCAGCTTCCCGTCCAGAAGCGCTACGATCCAGCGAATAGGACGAATAAACCGCGGGCCTTTGGCGCCTGTCCAGTACATCGAACGTGGCCAGGAAATTTCGCGGATTACTTCCGGAAGAATCCCTTGCAGCACCTGCGCTGCGGGTTGGCCAATCACCGTCTGCCTCGCCGCCAGGCACTCTCCTCGCGGAGTGCTCACGGTCAGCAGTTGCGAAACCGGAATGCCTTGCTTCTCCGCAAAGCTCATCGCTGCCCTGGTCGGCTCGCCGACATTATCAAATGCCACGGACTTCGGCGGCCCCACAACTTCTCGCGTCACATCTTCCTGTCGCAATCGAACTTTTCTCGCAATCGCAACAAGCCTGCGCGGCGCCCCGCACGAATCGATAAAAGTATCGCTGGAACCTTTCCCTACCAGACCCGCCGCAACGAAATGCTTCTCAAGTAGAACCTTAAGGTCTTGCGTCGCCTTCTGAATCATTCCCGCCGGAATCTCTTCGCAGCCGATCTCAAACAAAAACTCTCCAAAAATCTTTGTCTCGCCCTTTTTCTCGCCTTTTTTTTCGATGGACTGCTGGCTTTTCGAAGTCGGCGATTTCCCTCTTGCCCGGCCTCCTTTCGTTTTCCCGGTACGCGCTTTCATGCGCTCACCTCGGCCGCTTCCCGCGCCGGCTCGCTCTGCTGCTGCTGGAGCCACGCGCGCGCCACATGTGTCGCCAGCTTTCGCACGCGCCCAATCATGGCTGTGCGTTCGGTCACGGAAATCGCGCCGCGAGCATCGAGGATGTTAAAAAGATGCGAGCATTTGAGACACAAATCGTAAATTTGCAGCACTGGGAATCGCCGGTTGCCCTTGTCCTTCAATTGATCGAATTCCCCCAGCAATCGGCTTGCTTCCGCTTCAATCAAGTCGAATTGTTTGCGCGTGGAAGCGGCATCCGCATGATCGAAGCTATAAGCCGAGAATTGCTGCTCCTCGGGAAGGCGCACTTGCCCGTAGGTCATCGTGTCCGACCATCGAACGTCGTAAACATTGTCCACTCCCTGCAAGTAGGCCGCAATGCGATCAAGCCCATACGTCAACTCCACGGAAATCGGGTCGAGATCAATGCCACCACACTGCTGGAAGTAGGTAAACTGCGTGATTTCCAATCCGTCCAGCATAACCTGCCAGCCGATGCCCCAGGCGCCCAGCGTGGGAGACTCCCAGTTGTCCTCCTCAAATTTAATATCGTGTTCCTTCAAATCGATGCCAACGGCACCGAGACTCTCCAGATAAAGGTCCTGAATGTCGTCCGGAGCAGGCTTAAGTATCACCTGAAGCTGCGTGTGCTTGTACAAGCGGTTTGGATTCTCGCCATAGCGACCATCGGTTGGTCGGCGGCTTGGCTGCACGTAAACCACTCGATAGGGATTGGGACCTAAAACGCGAAGAAATGTCTCGGGATGCATGGTTCCGGCGCCAACTTCAATGTCATACGGCTGTTGAAGAATGCAGCCGCGCCGCATCCAGTATTGTTCAAGTTTCAGTATAAGATCCTGAAACGTAAGTCCCTTTGCGTTCACGTTAAACTCGCGATTTTTTATTTTCAAATCTTTCACATTAAATTCCGATCTCTCAGGCTGGGGACTCGAGTAGTTCCCGGGAAGCCAGCTTATGGCCAATCTCGTTCTCAACGATATCAAGCATCACTTCAGTAATTTCCCTTGCGACCTGTGCTTGAATCAGGTCTTCACCTAGAAGATCAAGTCTTTGCGTTAACATCTTTCGGGCGGCATTTTGCGCGGCGCCAGAGAAAGGGCGCATCCCGCTTGTGCGGCATTTCTCGCAGACGAACGCCAAGGCACTTGTCGAATAATAATGCGGCTCTCCTGCGGAAATCGCGCGCCCACACCGTGCGCAACGGTCGAGCGCAGGCAGCCAGCCCCCCAGTTTCACCGTCCAAAGCGAAAAATAAGCCAGCGCCAACTCTGCCTTGCCCGTGCGCTTCACGGTCTGCGTCGCTAGCAGTAGCAGGCGGAAGTTGGCGTCCGACGCCTCCCGCTCCGGCAGCACCGCTTCGGTGATTTCGCTGAAGAGACCCAGGACGATGCTCGCAGCGTAATCTCGAAATACATCGAGAAACGATTCAATGATCTCGCACTGGCTGATGCGCACCAGGTCGCGCGTTTCTTTTTCGTAAAACCAGATGCGCACATGCGAAAGCCGCTCGAGCGCCGATCCGAACCGGCTTTTTGTGCGTTTCGCACCGGCCGCCACGCCGCGAACACGCCCCATTGTCCGGGAAAGAAAGCTGACCAGCCGGTCAGCCTCCGCCAGCGGATAGCTTCGCAGAATAATGGCCTCGGATTCGTGGAGCGGCATACCGTGCCGGCGCGCTAGCCATTGCGCTGACTTCCGAATCAGCCAATCAACACGCCGCGCCAGCCGCGCACATCAAACCGAAATTTTTATCACAGCACCTTCGCTGGCGCAATTATTAAACGTGCAAGGCCCGTCTGCAGTTGCGCATTCCACGAACCCTCGATAAAGTGCGTTGAGCGCCCGCTGAGCAATCGTTTAGCGAGCCGCTCGCTTAGCAATCGATGACCGGTCAAAAGCCGCAGCAGCAAATCTGTCAAGGACGCGCTATTGTTTTTGTGAGTGATCGCCTCGAAAGCGATTCCCTTCTTCACTCGACTCATCATGACCGGAAAGCTGCCATGACTCACCTTTGTCCATCACACGCCGCTTCGGGGAGAACTGCGTGATCCCGCTAAAGGATATGACTCCACGGCGTTCCCTCCCCGTCGTGACGCTGCTCCTGATCGCGGTAAATGTCGCCGTGTTCTTCTACCAGATCACGCTTCCGGCTGCCGCCTCTGATGCCTTCGTTCGCACCTACGCACTAACACCCTATAAAGTTCAACTAGCGCTTGAAGGCCATCGATACACGATGTTGCAGGCTGCCCTTCCTCTCTTTACCAGCATGTTCCTCCACGGCGGCTTCCTTCATATTCTCGGAAACATGTGGTTCCTTTGGATTTTTGGAGGGAATGTCGAAGACCGCATGGGACCAGCCAGCTATCTTCTATTCTACATCGTCTGTGGGCTCGGCTCCGCCGTTGCGCAAATGGCTTTTTCCTGGGGATCGCACATACCTTCCTTGGGCGCGAGCGGCGCGATTTCTGGCGTCCTCGGCGCTTACATCGTATTCTTTCCGGGCTCTCGAATCCTCACGCTTGTGCCCCTCTTCATCATCTGGTTTATGGCGCGCATACCCGCAGTCGTCTTCATCGGTTTATGGTTCCTCGTCCAATTCCTCAGCGGGCTCGGTTCGATACAAACTCCGGGCGCCGCCAACACCGGTGGCGTCGCGTGGTGGGCTCATGTAGGCGGGTTTCTCCTGGGCGTCCTTCTCGCCCGAGGCGCTGGCCCCAGGCGTACTGCCGCCAGTTACAGTTAGAAAACCGGTCGACAGCCCGCAAACGCCACAAACGCGAATTGTCGCATTCTGCGAAGCACAACAGAAAAGCAGAACTACAGTGAAAAACTTGAAACGATCCGGTCTTTTTCTGTTTCGGAGAGGGCTAGAATAGTTTTGTTGGAAACTTGCAGTGCGACAATAGAAATAGCGAGAGGTGCGCGAATGTCCAATCGAAAGCGGCGAAAAATAAGTGCTTTAACAGCTTGTTTGCTGCTGGCTCTGCCGTTCGCAATGTATGCCGAAGACAACAAAGTGATGGGCCAAGTTGATTTCGTGCCGGTTAGCAAAGTCGAGAAAGGTGCCGGCGTCTGGATCGATGGACAATACGTCGGGCACGTGAGTGAGCTGAAAGGAAGCAAGAAGATCCTCCTTCTGCCGGGCAACCACGACATCGTGGCCCGCCAAACGGGCTACCAGGAATTTGACCAGAAGGTCACGGTCGAACCAGGAAAAACGCTCGATCTCATGATCCAGCTCGCAAAGGACCCAAACGCTCGCTTCTCGTCGGCAACCTCACAGATCAAACTTCATGTTGATCCCGACCGCGCCGCTGTTTTCGTCGACGGCACCTTCGCCGGCTACGTGCATGAATTCGGGGGAGTCGGGCGCGCCATGCTGGTCAGCCCAGGAAAGCACCAGATCAAGATTGCTCTGCCTGGATATCATGACTTCACGACGGACGTGAATCTGCTTCCCAACCAAAAGTTCACCATTGAAACGAAGCTGGCTGAGGCGAGCATCAATCAGGCGGATCCTGCGGTGAAGCAAAACTAACCTGTCGCGGAGCTTTAAGTAGCAGACGGGTCGGCCAGGCGACATCTCCAGCATCACTTCCGGCACGCCGTCTGGTCTACCGTATAGTTAATTAATTACATGAACCGACCGAGGGGGAGCGTCTGGAGCCCCCTTAGATTGAGTGCGGTGTAAACTTATCCTTCAGATGCTCCACGGTGCGCAGCCCATCGAGATAAACTTGTACATTAGACTTATTTAACTCATCGAAAATCTTAAACCAATCCCCGACTTGTCGGAACGCAGACACCGAAATCAACACCTTAGCTATACATACTCACAATTAAATTAAAGCCGCCGCCTCAGATATTCCCTTCTTTACGATCTGCTCCGAAATCCAGTCCCCAACCGCTTCGGTAGTCATTTTCCCACCCAGGTCGTTCGACGTTCGCCCTTCCCGCACAGCGGAACGCACGACGCCTTCCACCGCCTTCGCTTCCATCTGCCATCCCACATCATCAAACATCATGCCGACCGAAAGGATCGCCCCCATGGGGTTCGCGCTATTACGTCCAGCCAAAGCTGGAGCCGATCCGTGCACCGGCTCGAACATCGAAATTCGCCCCGGATAAATGTTCCCCGACGGCGCAAGCCCCAGGCCCCCGGCCAGCTGCGCGCCCAGGTCACTCGCGATGTCTCCGAAAAGATTACACGCCACAATCACTTGGAATTGCGACGGATCGCGAACCATTTGCAGTACGAGGTTATCGATATACAAGTGCGAAGCCTCGATATCCCCGCATTCTCGCCGCAACTCCGCAAATACGCGCTGCCACAGGTCGTGCCCAAACGTTAGAGCGTTGGACTTGTCGCTCATGCATACTCGCCTCAAGCCGCGCTGCCGGGCGAAATCAAACGCGTAGCGCAAAATCCTCTCCACGCCCTTGCGCGTATTGATGTCTTCTTGCGTCGCTATTTCATCCGGCGTTCCCTTCTTGAATATCCCTCCGACGCCCACATAAAGTCCTTCCGTATTTTCCCGAATAACGAAGAACTGAATATCTTTTTCCGTCCGGTCTCGCAGGGGCGTGAGTCTCTTGTCGAAGAGCACGCAAGGTCGCACATTCGCGTATAGATCGAGCTTCGCACGCAGCCCCAGAAGAATATCCGCCGCATGCCGGTTTGTCGGCACGCGCGGATCGCCCATGGCCCCCAGGAGGATCCCGTCAAAGTTTCGCTGCAGCATCTCCGGGGCGTCAGGCGGCAGCGTCGTCCCATCTCGCAAAAAGCGCTCGGCGCCCCAGTCGAATTCGGTCACCGACACCTGCCGCCCTCCTGCGCTTGCCACAGCCTTCAACACTTTTACAGCCTCACGGATCACCTCTGGACCGATGCCGTCGCCCGGTATAACGGCAATTCGTCGTGCGCTCGGCGCCCGGTTATTCATGGCAGAGATTATTCATGGCAGAGCGAATATGGCACGGCCTCTGAAATAGTGTCAACGTTTCGAATATCTGCGACGCGACTTGAACATCCCCAGGATGCCCTGACCACCGCCGACAGCTCCGCCCACCTTAACCTTCCATCTAAACTTGAACTCTTATATTGATCCCGGACTGTTGCACGATTAAGCAACCAAGTACTATTGCCCAACGACCCTGTTGCGGATTACTTTTCAGCTGCATGCAGTTGCCTTGTTATCGCTGAGGAGGAATGAATGCAAGAACGTCGCCGCTCCAAGCGCCTGCCCTTCACGATTCCCGTAAAGGTCTATGGAAGGACTCCGCGGAACCAGCCGTTCCGCGATGTGACGGCAACCATGCTCGTCAGTCGTGACGGCGGCCTCCTGGACTTGTCCCCTCGCGTGAAGTTGGGCCAGAAAATCCTCGTCGTGAATAGCTTCACGGAAGAGGAGCGCGAGTGCACCGTTGTATATGTCGACGATGCCGAGAAAAAGATGCGCGGCAAGAAAAGAGTCGCTGTCGAGTTTTCCAAGTCGGATGGCGACTTCTGGCATGTCTACACCCCGCCGGTCCAGCTGAAACCCATTCAGCCGCCAGTGAAAAACTGAGCCGCTGCTGTCCGCGCCCAAAAAACGCGGAAGCGTCCGACGGCAACCTTCTTCATCTCCTCTAGATTCATTTCCTCTAGAAGGCAAGCCAACCTTCCTTTTGCTCAATTCCTGTCGCCTTTTGCTTCCGCTTGATTAATGCCGCGAGAACTGTATGGTGTAATGCGTATCATCGAGAGTATCTAGGCGGTGTCGTGCTTTTTGTTATGGAGTCTGGTGGAGTCTGATCTGAAACCAAGCCGAAAGGAAGTTGTAATTACCCGTGAAGGCTGACTCTCAAGTACCTCTCGCTCCGCAGCCGCGGGTCTATTCCCCGCCTTGGGTCGGATTCGGCGTCACCCTGGTGTTTTTGATTCTGATTGCGGTGATCGCCGACAATGTCACTACCCGGCTTGCCGACGAGCAGGAGTGGGTGGCGCACTCGGAGGAAGTCGAACGGGTGCTCGGAAGGCTCCGCGGCGATCTATTCGCTTCTGAATCCACCGAACTTCTCGACCTTGTGAACGGCAAAGAGACTCGCCTTGAGCCCTATTACAGCAATTCCCAGCGGATATCCCAGGATCTCGACGAGATCAAGAGCCTGACTGTCGACAATCCCTCCCAACAGTCTCATCTCAGCGCTCTTCGCGAAGTCATCAACGAACGGATGGGCATTATGCGGGAATCCATCGCCCTGCGGAATGCCGACGGAGGGAACGTGGACCGCCTGAATCAGCTCACCGTCTCCGGTGCCGCCCTCAGCAACCAGTCGATTAACATGCTTGCCGATATGCGTCAGGAGGAAGACCGCCTTTTGCAGCGGCGGCAAACCATATCGCATAAGACCTACGAAGAAGTGCGGCTGACCTTGGCCATAGCCTTTTGCGTGGTCGTGCTCGTTCTGGCCGGAAATTTCCGCCGCCTTCTCATTGAGCTGCGGGACCGAAGGCAGGCGGAGGACGACGTTCGGCGCCTCAGTGGCCGCCTGCTGCAGGTGCAAGACAGCGAGAGGCGAAAAGTCGCTCGTGAAATCCATGACGGCATCGGTCAAATATTCGCAGCTTTGAAAATGAACGTCTCTATGCTCGCGGATTCGGAAAGAATGACAGGCCCACCCGATCGCAAAGAGCGGCTCCTCTCTGAACTTCAAGTACTACTTGACCAGGGCATCGCCGAAGCTCGCACACTCTCCCACCTTCTTCATCCTCCACTTTTGGATGAACTCGGTTTGACTTCAGCGGCTCGATGGCTAGTCGACGGCTTCTCACAGCGCAGCGGTATTGAAGTAACGCTTAAGGCTCCCGAAGCGATGCGCCGTATGCCCGCCCCCATTGAGCTCGCGCTCTTTCGAGTCTTGCAGGAAAGCCTCACGAATATTCATCGGCACTCGGGCAGCTCATCGGCGGACATTCGTATCAACCAACAGCCTCGCGTTATCACACTGGTCGTCCAGGACTACGGAAAAGGCATACCGGAAGAAATACTGGAGAAATTCCGCAAAACGGCCGCCGGTCTTGGAGTTGGCCTAGTGGGAATGCGAGAGCGAGTCACCGAGCTCGGTGGCCGCTTCGACCTCCGCGCCAACGAGCAAGGCACCCGGTTGCAGGTTATCTTTCCCCTGCCTTTAGGGCCTACTATCGACCGTGCCAGTGACTTGGTAGCCGAGGAAAAGTCCACCTCTCTCCCGGCAGATTAGCTTTCTTCACCTCAGCGTCGGCCCTAATACCCGCGCCGTTCACCGCGGAAATCAAGCCGTTCGCTGGGCCCTAACAAGAAGTTTACACGAAGACCCTTGACACCCAGGCAGTCTTGGATTCAAATATGCCAGTTGATACTGGTTTTCAACTGGAGCCGTTCAAGTAGTGCTCTACAAGTCTTTAGATACTTTAGCCCTCAGATCTTTTCTGTGGTCGTTGCTTTTGTAAAGTAATCGGCAGATCTCGAAGACAGGGCCGACCCCTGCGGCAAACCTTTGGCGAGGGACCGCAGGGATCGGAAATCGACAACCGTAAGGCTGACGACCGCCTCATTATACCGGCACGCAGTCGCGGATTAACAAGAGCAATCCCTCGCTGGAGTCTGATTTCGCTTTGCCACTCCATGCTCTAACAAGGCTCGAAATCCAATCGAGTCGTAGTGGTCGATTCTGCGTGTGCACTAGATTCTCAAAATTTTGCCGGGGGATATTGAGGATGAGGACGAGCATAAAGAAGCAGAAGAAAGCGGAAGCTGGCCAGGGGAATTGGCCAGTCACGTATAAATGGGCCGCCATGGGTACGCTGGTGGCTTATACGGCTTTGGGTGGCCAGACCGTACCCTCGGCTCATGCCCAGCAAGCTTCCACCGGTAAAAAGACGAATTCAGCACAGCCACAAGCTGCCGGAGCCGCTCACCACTTCGAAGTTCCCGCCGGTCAGCTTCAGGACATTTTGCCAATGTTCGAGCGAGCCAGCGGATTACACGTGGTGTTGTCCAACTCTGCCATCGGAGGAGTTCAATCACAGGGTGTCACTGGCGACTACACGAATGAGCAAGCGTTTGCGCACCTGCTGGAAGGCACGGGCGTGAGCTACCGCTTCACGAACCCAGGCGTGGCGACGTTGAATCTTTCCTCGGTAGAACAATCGGTTACCGTGAAGGCATACCCCGACAATCCCTATATAGACCCGGACGCGCCTTACAAGGCTGATCGCTTGTCTTCGACCAAGTTCACCGAGCCGGTGCTTAACACGGCGAGGACGGAGACAATTATTACTCAGGAGGCGCTTGAGGATAAAAACGCGACGACCCTCCGTGAAGTCTTGCGCTCGACGGCTGGTATCACCCTCGGAACGGGCGAAGGCGGCAACGCTTTCGGCGACCGCTTCTTTATCCGCGGCTTTGACGCCCGCAATGACGTTTTCATAGATGGCGTTCGGGACCCAGGCGTCAGCATTCGAGAGAACTTCGACGACGAGCAGGTCGAGATCCTGCGCGGTCCGGCCTCCTCTTTCGCCGGCCGGGGCACCACCGGCGGCGCGCTGAACATCGTCACCAAGGAAGCCCAGGACAGCGATTTCTACCACTTCGAGAGCGAGGGTGGTTTCAACGATTCCTTGAAGCGGGGCACTGTCGACATCAATAGGACGATCAGCCCCGTGTTGGATGCGCGCTTCAACGGCATGGTTCAGTACGCTGATGTGGCGGGACGCGACTTCGCGACCGCCAACCGCTGGGGCGTGGCCGGCGCCGTGACCTATCATCCCACCGGCAACTTTAAGGTGACCGCTAACTATTCACACACACACCTGTGGGGACTGCCGGACTTTGGTGTGCCGACCAACCAAGTCACGCGCGAGCCGGTTACCGAAGGCAACGTGCCGCGCAACACCTACTACGGCGCGATCAATCGAGACTTCACCAAGTCGACGCAGGATATTGGGACTCTCGACGGCGAGTGGAGACTTAACAATTACGTAACGCTCGAGAATAAGCTCCGGGCAAGCCATTCCCTCCTGAACTACATCGGCACGATTCCCGAAAATCCGAGCGCCAGCGGCGCGAGTGCGCCCTTTTCTTCGACGCTGACCTTTTTCTCAGGCTTCGTACAGCTGAACGCGGAAAGCCGGTACGAGCCCGTGGACGTAATCAATGACGAGCCGCAGGCTACGTTCAGGTTTGGCACTGGCGAAATTCGTCACACGGCAGTTGCCGGAGGCGAGTTCTCTAGCGAACGGATTAGTATCCAGGGTTACAGCGGCCTCACCTCCGAACTGACGACCGGGCCTGTGGCCTTCACCTCGAACGGAGCGCCGATCGTCAGCGTCTTCAATCCGCCGCACGTTCTGATCGGCTCGGGCACGATCCGGCTGGCGGGTAATC
>Ga0206868_10022_pt1 | contig 44915 bp, 34 predicted proteins | sample Alteio_BWOrgCont_38_FD_152901 | JGI IMG/M metagenome (GOLD analysis project Ga0206868, IMG submission 152901) | Enriched cells from forest soil in Barre Woods Harvard Forest LTER site, Petersham, Massachusetts, United States -... | ecosystem: Environmental > Terrestrial > Soil > Temperate forest >... | reverse complement strand
GCGATGGTGGCATACGCCATCGCCTTCGGAATGATCACTGCGGCGGTCGTAAGGCCAGCAAGTAGATCCGGTCGAAACCATGATTTCGGATAGCCGAGAAACAGATCGCTATCGGCACGGCCACCAATCTGACTATTGGGCATGATCGTGAAATATCGACGGCCGTTTTGGGTGTCAGTGTTAGACATTTTCACCAAAAACGGCATGTTTTTCTCAAAGATTGTCGCCGGACAACTATGCCAGACGTAAATCCTTAATAGCGGAATCCAATTGTGACGGAGATGAGCTGCGTGTTGATATTTTTGGTTGGAGCATAGTGGTAACGAGACTCGACATAGAATCTATAGGGCGCTTCGCCAACGCGTATCGTAAATCCTATCCCTCCATTTACACCGGGAGCGCTTGAGCCCGTGCTTGCAAGCGTGTGACCGTTGGTTGTAGTTCCTGGCGAACAGTTGTACCCCCACCAAGTCGAGAGCGGATTGACGCAAGTAATGCCCGCCGGGAGTTGCGTTGAAATCTCCGCAGTCCGGTGGTAGAAACCTCCGCCGCCAATAAAATAAGTGCCGAACACGCTGCCGCGCACCTCATATCGATAGTCGGCCGTTAACACAAACAGATTGCCATGCCCGCTGATATCTTGCGATTGCGCGGCAGCGCGCACCGGCTCAAGCGCACCGCTGGTCGAATAGAGCCAGTTCCACATGAACTCACCAATAACGGCATGGCGTCTCGTGAAGTTGTATCCGGCGCCGATGTCCGTCCCAAAGCCAAAATTGGTGAACTTCCCCATTGGGTTCAGAGGAAAACCCATAGGCACGCCGATGTTATCTGTAAATCTAGGATTGTCACGATCGTAACGCTCGCCTTGTGCATGACAACAATACGGAAGGAGAATTATCATAATCGTTAAAAGAGTTCTCATAATTACCTTGCGCCGGGAAATACTACCCGTTGCGCATCACCTTCCGCCGAATATAGACGTGGAATTAAGCCTAGCGTACGCAAGAACCTTCGGTAACTGTGGAACCCGATTCACGTCGAGCCTAACTCGGCGATCTGGAGAAGACCACTGGCAGGAATACTAGTCTGTAAAGCGTCATTCTTCGGTTTTACCGATTAAAAAAACTAAGTTGCATGGTTTTCTGTCATTGGGAGAAGCACCTGTCGCCTCTACACGGAGCAGCTCGCAAGAACCATTCGGAGCAATTTCGCTGCTTCCGATCTCGGCTGGTTAAAATAAATAAAAGGGGCCTTATCCGCGAGTTCTAAGATCCAGATCTTATCGAATGTTTTCTCGACTCTGCCGCTAAAGATCCTAAAGCTTTAGCACAACTTGCAGTGGCTCCTGTAGCTGCGCTTGATAGGACGTCGTTAGGTCGATACGCGCGGAGTGAAGACAGCTTCTCAGTGATGGCTTTATTCGAAACTAAATAAGAGCCGTAAGCGAGATCCTCCCAGCGGTGGAAGCCGTTCTCGGCGGAAATAGCTAAATTCTCATGTAGTTTCTCTGACCCAAGGATGAAGGTTGCACGACCCAGAGGGGCAATATCAACTATGGCCCTAGTAGACGGTGAAGTGATGCAAATGGGACGAACTGCTTACATCGTGCCGACTGGTTAGAGACGACGCCGTTGCGGCAGGGTCACCGGAACCATACTATTCTACCGAGAGTAAACGGCTGAGTGTGCTGCGCAGATGCGCCTCAGCGCCTGTACGCCTTCCTCGGCGCGAATGGCGCTCAACGGGTACGCGCAGAGGATATCCACTTCGTGTGATTTGCATAGATCGTCGCAAAGCTGTTCGAGCTGAATCGCCGCATCCGTTTGACCGTCGGTCCACAAAAGACCTGTCCCCTCACCGCAAAGGGCAATGCGGGGATAATCTGCCTCCGCTGTTTTGGAGGCTGCCTTGATCAAGCCGCTGACATATCGTGTCGCGTCAAGCAGACCATTCACCATCATTGAGGAGAGAGCGTCGGCGGCATCCAGCGAAATGTAGGTGCCTCGTTGAATGGCGGCATCGATTTCCACGTACTCCGTCCTCAATTTCTGAAGAAGACTGTCTCGGTGTGACTTCGTAGCGACCACAATAGCCGGGTTACTAGCTTTTAGGGCTGCAGTAATGAAGCGAGCGAAGCTCTCTAGCAATACCGCATCATCAGAATAGAATTGAACCTCATGGCGGTGAGAGGCTTGTTTTCCCGGGGAATCGATGAACCTATAGTCTGTTCCCAGGCCGGTGACGAATTGTTTGCCGCTCAAAGCCGCCGCGATGGCAGGCAGCAATTCACTTCGGACACGCCCTTTATAAACGAAACCCTGAGCGCCAGTACTCAAGGCTACCTGCACTGTGTCCGCAGAACTGTCCAGGCTAACGAAAATTATCCTGGAGTTGGGAGAGCAACGTCGTATCCGGCGAGCAGCCTCGATGCCATTTAGGCGTGGAAGACCGATATCCAACAGAATTATATCCGGCTGCAGTTCTTCGGCCTTTTGAACGGCTTCTAATCCATCTGACACTTCGCAGATGACTTGCAATTCTGATCGCGCCTGAAGCAGTGAATGAATTCGTTTTCGCCAATCTTCATAATCATCTGCCACGAGAATGCGAATGGCTGGCAACAGGTACCTTCCGATCATGCCGATGTATTTTGCTGACAATAACACTCTGTCGCATCCGTAGGAACCTCTGATTGAGCTGGTGCTTGGACAAATAAAGCTGCTTCAACGGGCGGTGATCCGACGCGACATAAGGGGCGCGCCTTTCGGGTAGGTTTGGGTGCTTGCCTCGATCCTGCAGAAAGGAACGCCCAATGGATAGGAAAAAGTGTATCAGCAGGATGTCACAAGGAATCGTTTCGATTGCGGTGAGGAATGGTGCAGGAAAGCTCGTGATGGAATGCGTCATCGAGACGAAAGCCAGCATGTTCTGCAGCCTACTCAGGAGTGACCCCAGGCTCAATTCACTTCGTCTCTTCCTTCTGTTGAGGATCCCGTAAATTGCACGTGAGCAAGTCAACTTGCTCTGTAGCAACGAAGGAATGTTTCCCGCATGTAATGCTCTCAATATCGTAATTAGTTCGATAGCGACAGTGTGTCAAGTTGGTTCTAGAACTCTAAACACGGACAGGTACCTGTTCCCTCGGGATTCCAGGATGATCGAAAGTGAATGGCGAAGGTTATATAAGGCCGCGATTCTTGAGCTTGACCCGGAGCAACTTAAGGCGCGTGTAAAAGCGGCTGAGGACGCTATTAATGCGCGTGTTTCGAGTAACGCCCGACTTTCTCACGATGAGCGGAGAGCAATGGAGGACGCGTTGTTCACCTTGCGGATGTTGAAACGAAAGGAGTCCTAACATCGCAGGATTAGCGTTGGAGAACTCTTTCGGAAGGTAACCTGTTGCCAGCCATTCGCATTCTCGTGGCAGATGATTATGAAGATTGGCGAAAACGAATTCATTCACTGCTTCAGGCGCGATCAGAATTGCAAGTCATCTGCGAAGTGTCAGATGGATTAGAAGCCGTTCAAAAGGCCGAAGAACTGCAGCCGGATATAATTCTGTTGGATATCGGTCTTCCACGCCTAAATGGCATCGAGGCTGCTCGCCGGATACGACGTTGCTCTCCCAACTCCAGGATAATTTTCGTTAGCCTGGACAGTTCTGCGGACACAGTGCAGGTAGCCTTGAGTACTGGCGCTCAGGGTTTCGTTTATAAAGGGCGTGTCCGAAGTGAATTGCTGCCTGCCATCGCGGCGGCTTTGAGCGGCAAACAATTCGTCACTGGCATCGGAACAGAGTAGCGAGAACTTACGCGCACTCAGCTCCTGAGTGACGCATTATGAAAGGGCAGCCTTTGAATTAGGTTGTGATCGTTCGCAGCAATGCCTACAGGAAGAAGCGCCTGAGGCAATCGGAAGCCGAAGCGGATTAAGTCTCGCGACTGCGTTTGATACACAGCGTCGGCTAGCCTCTTCCCAGAAAGAATTGTCTCCGCAGTTCTAAGAACAGAGTCGTCGCCGCTTTCAGATCCTCGATCAAGTGTTGGTGAAGTTCAGAGTCGAACCGGGCTCGGTCGACGTAGGCTGCTAGCGCATCATCCATTTGTTTCTGGGCTACGTTCATACTGTCAGGAGAGTTCATGTCCGTTTTTCCTTAAACCTGTCGTATTTGTTTCTTCGTCCCCATCCCCGCTGCGGGAATTCCCACCGCTATAGTCATTTGAACATCGAGGACGTCGGGCGTCGTTGCGACCTGGCAAAGAGCACGTATTTGCTCGTCAGCAACGATCCAATTCAGGTTCGCTGCTAGCCTTTTCTTCTCCGAGGAATTAAGGAGCGCCCTATTCAAATGCCTACCGCATGCAGAAGCCTTCGACTCAGTCTTTTGGCTGTGTTTGTTTGTGGTCTGCCCGGTGCCGCAGCCAATTTGCCTTCACCGGTACAAATCACCGATCCAACCACAATCCAGACAGCCCTGTTACAACTGGGATCCAAACCTCACGGCCCTAAATTGGACTGTACACACTGGGTTCACGACATTTATGAGCGCGCTGGTCTGCACTATCCGTACGCGAACTCTCGCACTTTATATGGCGGGATATTGGAATTCCGGCGTGTGCTGTTTCCACAATCCGGAGATCTGGTTGTCTGGCGCGGCCACGCCGGAATCATTGTCGATCCATCGCGAGGCGGTTTTGTAAGCGCCCTTGGGAGAGGCATTAGGATTTCGTCCTATCTCTCCTACTACTGGAAACGCCGGGGGAACCCACGTTTTTTCCGATATGGGCGTTCGGTTGAAAAATCAGAGGAAAGCGATCAAGCGGCCAACGAGTCCGTGATATCGGGATTTCCCAACTGATTGCAATGTAGTGCCCTTCAATAAGCATCCATCTATCGACGGTCTGGCGACCAAAGTCCCGAGGGGTTGCTCACATTTGTGGTGCGCCGCGAATCAAATGCTGGCAGCTGTGATTGCGCTTATGGAATAGAGAAGGCTTTTGAAGGGCGTCAACTGAACCTCAAGTGCTGATAACCGCCCTTGACGTCCCGATTGCTTTAAACGTCGGGTACTCCGATTAATCGAGAGTTGCCAACGAGACGGAGGTTCGCGCGTGCTGGAGATGCTGGTTGAGATAGATATGAACTTCGTGGGCGTATCTAAGTATGGCTTTCATGTAATATTTATTGCGGTCTTGATCGTAGTGGCCACCGTAATATGCGTAGATTGCGCGCCTCTGGTGTTCGGAATTTCGGTCCCAACCGCGCGTAACAAGGTAATGCGCAATGCTCAATATGGCGTCGTCGGGATCAAAAAGGTCAATACGGCCTTCGCCATGGCCGTCCACGGCTACGTTGAAAGAGGAAGGCTCGAATTGCACGAGCCCGATGGCCCCTGTTGGCGATCCAGGGACTTGAAATAGGTCCCAGCCGAACTTTTTCCCGGCCGCGATGAGCTTACTTGTTTCATCAAAAGCGAACTTCTGCCTCTGAAGAGAATGCGGTCCTTGGTCGTTCACAGATGAGTTGTGTACATAAAGGGACACGAGCTGATTGATGGCAGGACGACTACCCAACGGATGAGGCGAAAGCTTCGTCGGAATTCCAAAATCTGTTTCGATCCGCAAGTGTCCGCAAATGACTTCCTTCGGTACTCCATACTTTCTGTAAGCAGCGTCAAACGTCACCGAATGCGCGCTGATGAACGATCTACATCGTTCCAAAGACTCCTGGCTGAGCAGTCCGAATCTCCTCGTAAAATACGGGTTTTGTTCGTGTTCCTTCGGAGTCCTTGAGGGGGTCTGTTCCGCTGGGGAGGGAAGAGGCTCATAGATTTTCAAGCGCGGGTCGCCAAAGACCGAGGTCACATATTCGCAGTCAAGGTCTGTCTCTCCGCAGAGGCGATTTTGGAGTTCGGTCTTTCTTTGCTCTTCTTCTGCGGTAGGCTCTATTCTCTTTGGCGCCACGTAAGCCTTCGGCCCAACGATTCTAAGGACAATTATGGCCGCTGCGAGAGCCACCGCACACTTCACCTGGATACTGTGCGATGGTGACATTGCGCACCCTTGTGAACTGGGCAAAACAGAAGCCATGGTGCTGCGTTTGGCACTTGTTGGCATAATCCAAAGCATGGCCGTCCCAGTATGGCTTCTGACGGCAGTTTATTTTCATCGTGACTATCAGCTGCCGTGCTTCGCGACATTGGTATCGAGCACCGAAACTAAGACCTTCCCCCCCGGCGTTGCTTTTGCGGAATCCTTGAGAACAATTTCCTTCGCACTCATTGCTTCACCGTAAAGACGCTGGTTAGCATCGTCATCCGCCTGCAACGACGCGCCGCCCAGGGACATTCCAGCGAACAATCCGGAGGCTCGCCCATAGGTTATTACGTCGGTTCCACCTACTGTGCCTGCAGAAGTCGCGCCGCTAGGGCCTGCCGCCGCGGTGGCGTCCCTGCCGAGCTTGGTTTTGCCCTGCAGAATAGCGTCTACGCCTCTCTGCGACATTATGAGGAGGACGAAATCGGTGGACGATCCGCCAACCTGGAGGCCGAAGCTGGCACCTCCGACTGTGTACATGGCCGGCGCCGACCACTTACCGCTAAAGTTCTTGCCCGTACGGCAAGTCATTGGCCCTCGACCGCCACTTCCACCGATCCCTAAACCGACCTTTTTGACATTGGGAAGAATGATGACGCAGTCCGCCCGCACAAGCACATCTGGTGGAACATTCTTGCTGTCGATCATTCCCTGCAGTATGGTGGCGGCATTCTTAAGTGTCTCTTCGTCTTTAGATTTGTCGGCTCCCCAGGCAGGCAGGATAAACATGGCTATGAGGATGGACGTGAGGAATCGATACACGAGCTTTCGCATAACGCGCCTATGAGGTCTAAGTGGATCGTCATTCGCCATGGTTTTTAGCCTCCAAGCCACACAATAGAGCACAAACATGGGCGCTTGTTGCTGTCAGAAGTTACAGCGAACACCCAACCTCCAATGGCGAAGGAAACTTGGGATCTGCACCCTGGGACTAGTTATGAAGCAGCGCAAGCGTTACGACGGTTCTTGGTATCGCGATGTCGGGCAGCGCGTCGACGTGCGTGTGCGTACCTCGAAGTCGTCGTCAGTGCTCTTCTGCAAGCGCATCGCTGTTGACGGATCGAAAGCCGTCGGTATCGTCAAACACGAAACACAGTGAGAGTAGGTGCCAACCGTGGTTCTATCTGCGGCTCCTGGAACAGCTACGCTTCGGAACTGGGGAAAGTACCAGTCTATTGTGAGGCACCAACAAAATAAAATCGCGAACCATGAACACAAGTAAACTTCTCGCTGTTTTAGCTCTGGTACTCTTGTCGACGTCCGTTGAGGCACGGGAACATTCCGACATAATCGTCATGAAGAACGGTGATCACTTTACAGGCGAGATCAAAGGCAGTGACGCTGGCGTGCTCTACGTAGATCTCGACTATATAGACGGTACAGTTCCCATCCAATGGTCAAAAGTGGCTCACTTGGAAAGCAGGCAACGCTTTATGCTGGAGACACAGGAAGGAAAGGTCTATATCGGGACACTTCGGAGTCTGGAAGGACGATTAGGCCTGCCTATGCAAGTCCGAGTTAGCCAAAGTCCAGAACGGGAAGTCGCCGTCGATGGACCAAAGGTTGTCAAACTCGACCAGACGTCGCAGAATTTCTGGCGCCGGTTAAATGGCGCAGTAGACTTTGGAGCAACGTACTCCAAGGGAAATCAGTCAACCCAATACAACTTAGGTTCCGAGACTGAGTATTTGCGGGAGCGGTGGAGAGCCGAGGCCAGCTTAGACTCGATCTTATCTTCAAGTACTGCCACCAACGCGTCGACTCGAAACGATCTAGCATTTGGCGCCGCTCATCTGTTGCCTTGGAGGCAGTACTTTTACTCTGGTGTGGGTAATTTCCTGCAGAGCTCGGAGCAGGGAATCAAACTTCAGGCAAACGTGGGAGCTGGAATCGGCCGTTATTTCAAAAATACCAACCATACAGTTTATCAGTTTTGACGGGCGCGGCTTGGCAGAATACCCGATATCAGCAGTCGATCGTCTCCCTCGGAACTAAAAATGTTGCTGCAGCCATGATCGCTGCCGATTTCAAAGTGAACGTGTTCAAGAAGACTAATCTGAGCCTGCGCGTCAATGCTTTCCCTGCTATTTCCGAATTGGGACGCGTATTCTTCAATACGAATGCGACCTATTACGTAAAAGTGTTCGGTAATTTGTCGTGGAATGCATCTTTTTATGGGAACTGGGACAACAAGCCACCGGGACGGTTTGCAGGCAGTGATTACGGTTCAAGTTCCGGGTTGAGCTGGACTTTCGGAAACCATTGACAACCGAGTGCGGCGGAACGTTCGAGTAGAAATGGTAGCTTGATCACGCTCTGACTTTCATCACTTGGGATGGAGATGCCCCAATGTGTCGCGGGATGTATCCAGCTTCGGCAAATATGGTTGTGTACAAAAGTCCACCGATGGCACCTCCAAGAAGCGGGGCGAGCCAGAAAAGCCAGAGTTGGCGCAAGGCCCAGCCGCCGACGAACAACGCGGGAGCTGTACTGCGCGCAGGATTGACCGAGAGATTGGTCAACGGAATTCCTATCAGATGTATGAGAGTCAATCCCAATCCAATGGCTATTGGAGCGAATCCTTGTGGGGCCCGGCTGTCAGTGGCTCCCATGATTATGAAGAGAAAAAACGTAGTCAACACAACTTCCGCGACGCCACACGCTAGCAATGAATACCCACCCGGCGAATGCTCCCCATACCCGTTCGAAGCGAAGCCGCCACTCATGTCAAAACCTGGCTTGCCAGTAGCAATCACATACAAAACACCTGCGGCCACAATTGCGCCTAATATTTGGGCACCAACGTAGGGGATCAGTTCGATTGCGGGGAAACGCCGACCGCATACGAGTCCCATTGTCACCGCCGGATTCAAATGACAGCCGGAAATGTGTCCAATCGCGTAGGCCATTGTTAACACCGTCAATCCGAAAGCAAGAGCCACTCCAAAAAAGCCGATTCCCAAGCCTGGAAATGCAGCAGCAAATATTGCGCTACCACACCCACCAAAAACCAACCAAAACGTTCCCACAAATTCCGCGGCTGATCGCTTCGCTAAGTTCGTCGACATTATATGTTCTTCAGGGGCCATTACTATCTTCTCCATCAGACGACTGTTGAGCTTTCTTTCGAAAGAACGAATGTGCAGTCACGTTGCCGTCACTGTTCTCGTCATGTTTAAACAACTGTTTATTAGGAGGAACTGTTACAAGTGACAGTAAAGTCTAGGATCTAAGTATCCATTCACTTTGGATAATCAGGAAGGGCAGCAGCCCGTAGCGATGGAAGCAGCTTGTTGATGAGGGCCGGCCTCAGAATCGCATTTTATTGCCAACCCGTTTAACCTCTTGCATCAGTCCGATCAATGGTACTGGGCACTATGGGAGGATTTCGCTCTCGACCTTGGGTAAATCAATGATCTGGGTTGTTTTCACGGAAAATAGCTTGTAATCGGAAAATGTGTGAACTCGCCTGTATTTTGCGCCATGGAGCTCAAGGTATACCACAACCTGCGAGGGCAACCACAACTGAACTCCAGCCGCGCGAAACTGGACGGGATGGTATTCAACAAACTCGCGTTCCGCGAGGAGACTGAGCTGGGGTATCGGTCTAACGATGTCTGTCTCGATCCGGAGGACATTAAAATCATTGGTAGAGACCCATGCCCGTCCTTTTATGTCCACCACGCCCGCACGATTTCCAATACGGAAGACTTCAAATCGACTCGGTCGATCATCGCGTTGGTAGAAATCGATAACCCATGCTGATTGGCCTCGCCACTCTCCCAGCCCTTCGCAAGTAAACCGATAGCTATCCCGAAAGTAGGGATGAAATACTGTCTGAATACCGAGTATCCCCGTGGCAGCTATGCCCGCCGTGAATTGTGTATCCAGAGTGCCGTTTCGATACTCGTCGAATGCGGGAGTGCCAACTTTGACGGATGCGAGGTAGCTGTATCTTCGGGTCTCTTCTAAGAGTGGCTGTCCGGCACGGTTCAAGCGTTGGTGTAGCAGGGTTTCTGTTGCGGCAAAACTGTCCAGGTTCTTTACGAACTCTAAAACACTGTTGCTCGTTCGATCTACGATGTCGTCGACGGGACAAGATGTTGTCGCATTTACGATGGGGCTTTCATCGTCAAGGCTAGGAGGAACCAAGCTAGGTAGCAAGAGCCCGAATTCCGGTGTTTCTAAAAGTTGTGCTAATGACTGCTCCACGCGCTCGACATTTGTTGTCGTGGTAGTTGTTCCGCGATCGGCGGCTTCTAGTAGGCAATCCACAATAGCGTGGATCTGTCGGGCAACGAGAGGCGCAGGGTCATTTCGCAAAAACCGCTGTAAGGTGGTTAATGCATCGTCAAAGCGCCCCATCTCGATGGAGGAGAGCCCCGAAATGAGTTCCGCGGTGAAAGCTGCACTATTTCCCCAGCGAGTAGCCTCTTCCCCCTCGTGTCGCGCGTCTTCGAAATCGTGCTGCGCGAAATATGCGTGGGCTAACAAACAATGCGCCTGCCATTGTTTCCGATCTAAGGAAACCACCCGTTGCAAAAGCGGTATGCCATGCTTAAAGTCTTCCTGTTGCAGCAACATTTGCCCCAAGGCTAGCAAGGATGGAATGTGCGCGCCATCGATTGACAAAGACTTCAGGAAGTAATTTCTAGCTTCGCGCGATTGTTTTTGAGCATACAACAATGATCCCATAAGATAATTTGTGTCGCTGTTGTGGGGAGCTATTTTGTAGGCCGCAGTGATGTGACGGGTCGCTTCTTGTAGATTGCCGGCCTTGAGAGCCTCGAACCCTTTCTCGATGTTTTTCCGTGCTTTTTGGACCGAAGGATTTGTATCGACGGATGGGGATTCCTCTACAACAATTGTACCCGACGATGGTTTAGCTTTTGGGGACTGCGGTCGGCTGGCTTCCCCAGTCATCGTGAGGAGCAGCGTCATCATGAGAGCGATCCAATTCATATGGTCTAACGCAGCATGAAGCGGCGTGCCCGTTGTCACAACTAGTAGTCCTATCAGGCCAACTCACTTGGTGTCCCTCGTTGAAGATGACGGCTGGACTACAAAGTGTCTCCCAGTCGTCGACGACCGGTTTCTCTCAATCCCTCTTTTATAAAACATCGTGATTGGAACGATCGGGCACCGCTCAGTGACGTTTTTCCATTAACGTAACGGAGCGCAGGTCTACCCTGTCGAGGCGCCGCGAATCACGATTCAGAGCCAACTCGAATGAAATCGGATTTTATTCGCTCGGCATTCCGAATCTGTGGAAATGGCGGCCAATCGACCTGTGAGCGCGACTTACAATGTGCCCGAACCTATGGCCCGAGAAGCATCTCACTTGCCACAATAGACGGCTGATCGACCGGGCCACACGAAAACGTATTCTTGTCGATTAACTTTGATGAAATAGCGTATGAGTCCGGTGGGTTGGCAACCGTCGACTGTGCATAGAAGTGGCCGATAATTGCGGGGATCCCGTATTATTGAAGAAACTGTCAGCGCGGTTTGGGGTGCGACGGTTAGAACCTCTGATGGGGTTTCAGCCGAAAAGAAGGCGTCAGACGAGAGAAACCCGCTCGTGAAGCAGCGCAGTGTTTCGAGCTGTACCATATCATCTCTTTTATTTTTGTGTTCCCTTTTATTGACGTGGGCGCCAGGAGAGACGACCCGGAGCGGCGACGCCGCAAGCCCGTCGACAAGGACTCCACCGTGTCGCACGGATAACGTGGAATCGGTGCTGTTGGCAATGGTTGTTGTGAAGTTAAGGAATGTGCCTGCTTCGTCAGCACCCGCGCGCTCGAATCCTAGTCGGGAGCTCACTTCCGTTCCGGCGTAGGCTAACTTTCGTATCGTACTACCGGTGACGGGGTCTTGGACGGTTGAGGAGACGGCGCCTGAGGGCGCATCTTCCCCCCATACAAATGCAATCCAAGCTTCTGTCTTGATTACGGATTTGCTATCTTGATCGAACACGCCAGAACTGCACAGGAAGGCCGCCAGAACGAAAATGCAGGCCTTTTTCATCGTATTTCTTAACTCGCTTCAATGTGGTACGTCAAAGAACGACCACGAGGCCATTTTCCTGCACGCCCGCGAACCAAACCTCACTCAGGCACGCCAAATTGGAAAGTGGGCAGCTCGGCTTTGCCGAGCCGCCCGAAGACTCCCACGCACTAGGAGCAATGGCACGTCAACGCGGAACGAGGGGCCCTTTGAGCAGTACCGAAAGATCGCTCCTAGTTGCCAGCGACCGCCTTATTAATCATGTATTTAACCTCAACCCGACGGTTCTGCGCCCTTCCCTCGGGAGTTTCGTTCGTTGCAGTAGGTTGATAGATGCCCATTGCACCAGGCGCCACGACACGATGCACCGGTACTCCACACTGCTGGATCAGATAAGCGACCACTGCTTTGGCGCGGTCTTCACTCAGCTGTTGGTTCATCATAGCGGTTCCGGTCGAATCCGCATAACCCGTGACTTCGACGATATAGCCATCCAGACTGCTAAAACGTTGCGAGAGCTCCTTGAGTTTCTCTTGATCCTCCGCTGAAACGGTAGAGCTGCTAACCGGAAAAGTCACAGTCTCATTTCCTTTAACATCGTATTCGCGTAGTGCTAGAAAGCGATTTGTGGCTTCTTCGATATCCTTCATACTTTTTTCAATCAACCTTTTGTGGGCTGCAAGGCTCGCGTCAGAATTCTGCTTGGCAAGCCCGATTTCCTGCCGAGTAGCCGCAAGATCTTGGTTAGTCTGGGCGATACTACGCTCATTAGCGATAACTTGCTCTGCCGTGGGATGCAAGCCAGCCTGGATCATCTCGGCCGTTTCGAGGTCGTCGCCATCGACAGTGATCGTTTTTGCCACAACCCGGCCTTGATCATCAGACTGTCCATTGACATCCACTTTAAGTCCGGGTATCAACACCGCGTCTGACATTCGCTGTTTGCCCAAGCCGAACAGCCCCCTATTGTCTCGAGTTTCGGTGTTATCGTCGAGGACGACAGTAACGTTTCCCTGCGAGCCCTTCACGACCAAGGTTTCACTGGTGCGGGAAATGATCATGCCTTTGGCCTGAGCTTTGTTTCCGTCGGCGGCAAAGACCGTCGTGGCGCTTAACACGAATAATACGATTGAACTCGCTCCAATTGCGACTCGGTGCATAATCGGCTCCCTTTTGTCCTAGCTAGAATTCTCACGGAAATCTCACGTGACGTGAGCATCTTCCATGCGAGACAGCAGGAATGTCACTGTGAGAATTGCTAGGGAAGTTGAGAATGAAGAAGATTGTTCTATGTGGTTTTACAGGCTCAGATTCTGTTAACAAATTCTATTGGGCCGGACATTCGGTTGTGAGGTGATTTTTCTGTATTCATCCGGCAGTGTGTGCCGACTTGGCCCTCGGAGCAAGTCGCACCCGAGCATGGACGGTTGTTCCGCGCTTCGGCTGCGAGTCAATAAAGAAATCTCCTTTGACCAGCCGCATACGCTCCCTCATGCTGATGAGGCCAAGGCCGTGCCCTCTCATCACTTGTTCGGGGTCGAAGCCAATTCCCATATCACGCACTTTCAATTGAAGTTCGTTTGATTCAACGCCTAGCCATACTTGGAAGGTTTTAGAACCGCTGTGCTTGATTGCATTGTGAAGAGCTTCTTGCAATACTCGGAACAGAGAAAGCGAAAGTTCCTTCGATAAATCGATCGGAATGTTCTCGAAGTCACAATCAATTGAAACGTTTTGTCGTTTAGAAAGCTCTCTACAAAAGCTAGAAGCCGCTTTTTCGATTCCCAAATACTCCAGTTTTGAAGAATACAGGCGATGCGACAGTGCCTGGACATCATTCCCAAGGTCAACGAGCTGTCTGCTTATCGCCTCGAGTTCATGATTGAGGTCACCCAACGAACCGGGAAGATGTTGCCTTAACGAATCGAGATTCACAGACACCAGTGCGATGCGCTGATTGATATCGTCGTGAAGCTCGCGGCCAATGCAGCTACGTTCCTCTTCGTGAGCTTCAATCAGCCTTTGAGTTACGGTGGGCATCACCTGTTCGGCCAACTTCCGATCAGAAAGGTCGACCGCGGAGCTGGTATATCCTGCAAAGGAACCGTCGAGGTTGAATCTTGGCATTCCTTCGCCAAGCACCCTGCGATAGTCTCCGTCGTGTCGTCGCAGCCTATAATCGATTTTCCAATCGCCTCGCTTTCGGTATACCCGAACATGCGTTGCGCACCGTTGTTCCAACTCGCAATCACACCTTGCAAGTTGGTAGAGATGATGGCATCGCTAGAGAACTGTGCGACATCGATGTGTCGGAGTCGCTCTTCTTCCGCGCGCCGCTTGGCGCCGATGTCTTTTACCATAACCACCGCCATCGGGAGGGCGGCGTTATTTGCGAGCACGATAAACAGTCGCCCCACATGAGAAAACCGCCCCCTCGGGAAAAACGCCTTTCCAGTTGGTAGTGTGTTATTAAGCCAGCTCGCGACTGGTCAAAAAGGGACTGCGCCGCACGAAGCCCTTCGGGAGGACAGAGCTCGGCAGATGGCCTATTACGTAATCCCTCTTCACTGAAGCCAAGCATTAAGCAGAGGGCCGGATTCGCGAAGAGCGGACGGCCTGTCTGATCTTGAAGGGCTGTTCCAATAAGGCTTGGTTTTGAGATATCGCAGGAGAACTGAAGCGCGGGCCACCAGGATTGGGGTGCCTCTTCCGTTTGTCGCATTTCAGACCTGTATACGGCTTTCTGAAACAATGCTGAACTGATGTAGGCCTCTCACTACAATTGCACCTTTGTCGTGTGCCTACAAACCTAGAGAAAAGCCAAGATATTTCCTGGTTCAACTTCCGTCACCTGTCAATTCTTCCGCAAATGACGACGGACTTCATGACTTCAAGCAAGAAATATCGAAGCGCGAGGTGGTTGCCAGTGTTCCAACAATTCTTGTCACGCGAGCATCGAATAAAATCGGTGGTTATCAGACAAAAAAGTTCCCCGTCCATATGATTATGTGCTAGAAAGCCTCCCCAATACCCAGGCTAAAGGTGTGACCATCCTTTCCCTGGGCGATGTCAGCACGAAGATTTACGTGAAACTGCTTGCTCAATTGAAATCTCACGCCACCACCGCCGCCTGGAAGGAACCGACTGCTCATAAGCAATTGATTATCTCCGGGGATAACTCCGCCAACACCTCCAAATGCGACTAATCCGAACCTCGCCGGCAATTGCAGGCGATACTCGAGTTGAGACGCTAATGCGTAGCGAGTAAAGTATCTGCCTGCCGTGTAGCCCCGTAATTCATTGCTTGTTCCATAGATACAGTTTCCGTAGAAGGGAGGTGTCCCACCAGTAGCACAGAAGAATGCGTTATAGGCAAGCACCTGTTTCCTGCTCAAAGCGCGGTAATAGTCGAACACAGCCTTGTAAGCTTGGAAGGAATATTTACTGCCCAGCATCTGGGAGAAAATGTCTGTTGTGAAATCAAAAAGTGTTCCGCCGGTAGGATAGAACTGGTTAGGCCTCGTATCTCGGGTCAGTGTCAGTCCGACTGCGGTAAGGGTCGTTTTTAGCCCGACGTCAGAGGGTATCGGAACGCTGTTCACGGTGTTCGATTTCAGGATAATGCTTGAGTTTCCTGTAAGAAACCGAGGGCCTACAAAAAATTGCCGTCGGAACCGAAATAGAAACTCGCAAAAGTATCCATGGCCAGTTTGTCCCAGGGGTAATTTAATGCCCAAATCGGGTCCAGGGCCGTATATGTTGTAGTCAAGCTCTCCCCGTACGTAGCCAACAGTGATTCTATAGCGGTTTTCTTTCAGATAGAGCTGTGCGCCCAGGGCTAAGCCTCGGCTGCCGTTATTTGTAATCAGGCCGGCCGCTCCGACTACTGAAGGTGGGGAAAGCTTGTCATTTGCGCTGAACCGAAAAATATATCCAAGTACCGGAATGATCCCAGAACCAACAGCAGGGCTCGAAATTGGAAGAGGTACAATTACCGTTGAACCGCGCTCGTCCGTTTTGGTTGTTGCTTTATTCTCGGAGTGTTCGGGCGCGGTTGACTGTACGGACGGGTTAGTCGTGTTCGCGACAGAAGATGTAGTGTCTTGTTTGGAAGTAACTCCGGAATTCGTTTCTGACTGCGTGTGCTGAGCGCTCGCTCGCTTGGCCTGAAAAATGCACAGAATGCTAACGGCCAAGATGTAGGGCGCTGGGGAGAAGCATACCCTCGCGCGCCGCCTCTCGCGAAAAACGATCCTCATATGATTCGTGGCCGGCACAAACTTGGAAACGCGTTTCAAAGTAAACCATTGATGCTGCATCACCACTGTCAAAAGCACCAGACTGTCTGTTTGGGAGTACTGGCAGGGGTTTCAACTGTTCTGTGGAAGCGGCGTACCTACGTAACGCAAAACGGTGGTTGAAAATGACCAGTTTGGGTTGTAATGCACCGGCAGCCGTTGTGGCTTGCGAGCCGAGGGACTGGCCAATTCATTGAAGGTTCTTTATTTTCAATAAACCGCGACAATTCCTCTCTGGTAAAGCGTATGGCACGTGTCGTGCAGGATTGCTAATCGTCTCAAGCCTCTTCTGCACAGCCAGCGTTCGGCGGAATCAGTAGAGACTTATGCTTCGGGAGTCCAGGGGATTTTCCTTGTCATCAATTAGGGTTCTTATTGCAGACGACTACGAAGATTGGCGAAAACGAGTCCGTCTATTGCTTCAAGCACGGCCAGAATGGCAAGCCGTCGGAGAAGCGTCGGATGGACTAGAAGTTCTTCAAAAGGTAGATGAACTTAGGCCGAACGTAATATTGCTTGAAATTGGTCTTCCGACGTTAAATGGAATCGAAGTCGCTCGCCGCATACGACGAGTATCCCCAAATGCCCTCATAATCTTTTTAACGGTGGACAATTCTCCAGATCTGGAAGAGGTCGCTTTGAGGACAGGTGCTCTGGGTTATGTTTACAAACCACGCGCCCAAAGGGACCTATTGCCGGCAATTGAAGCGGCGTTGCGGGGGGAGCAATTTGTCAGTAGGATGTCCCGAAGTTAAGAGTTCACCGGGACAAATGGCTTAAAGATTCCGTTCGTCGGTTATGGTGCTTTTAGCGGTGTCACGTTTGGCGAGTCGGCGCAATTCCAGCAATTCCTCTTTCGACACGACGAATTCCACAGAACCACAATCCAAACAAACGTTAAGGCGAGGGAATACCCAGGCAGTGAGCTTGTCGATGTCCTCCAATCCGGGGGAGCGGATTCCCATCTCCGCAATAAAGTGACCGTGGTTGCCTGAGCCGCACGACCCGCATTGCATCTGGCTGCCCCGCAGAACCAAGAATGATGCTGTCATACACCAACGAAAGTAAATTGACAAGCAGCTTTCATTGGCAGTGAGTATTGACGCTTTTCCAGGGCGGGGCTAAACAAAAGTGGTCTTGCTTATATTGCCAAGCAGCATTCCAAACAGGGAAATTGGACCGCGCCTCTGAGCCTGACTGAGAACCAAAAGCTGTCAGTTTTGACAGGTACAATGTTAGGGGTATTACAGCACGACATCACCCCCGGTGCCTACAAAGACTGACAGTGTAGATCTGTCACAATCCCGATAACATGTTTGACAACAGTCGCATCACTCGAAATGTTGCTCGCGCCTGTTGGTAGACAATGCCTCAGACTTTAATCGGCCAAACTGTGTCTCACTACAGCATCCTCGAAAAGCTGGGGAGCGGCGGCATGGGCGTCGTATACAAGGCGGCAGATACGCGACTCAACCGCTTTGTTGCCTTGAAATTTTTGTCAGATGACATGCCTTGCCGTTCGGAAGCCCTAGGCCGCTTTCGACTCGAGGCCCAAGCAGCTTCTGCTCTGAATCATCCTAACATTTGTGTAATCCACGACATTTCCGAAGACCAGGGGAAGACATTCATCGTTATGGAGCATCTAGACGGCAATCCACTAAGTGTATTGTCCGGTGCTCCACTAGAAGCGACACGACTGGTGGATCTTTGTATCGAGTTGGCCGACGCGCTGGACGCCGCTCATGCAAAAGGCATCGTTCACAGAGACATCAAACCCGCGAATATCTTCGTCACCAACCGTGGCCACGCGAAAATTCTTGATTTTGGACTCGCTATGATCAAGCCCTCAGAACATACCGACACCGACGCCGCTACACTAGCGCCAAACGAACTTCGTTGGCGCACGAGTCCCGGGACCGTCATAGGTACGGTTGCATACATGTCACCCGAGCAAGTTCGCGGCGAGGAGTTGGACGCGCGCACGGACCTGTTCTCCTTTGGAGCCGTAATATATGAATTGGCCACGGGGCGGGCTGCTTTTTCAGGCAACACTGCCGGTGTTATCTTTGACTCTATTCTTCACCATCCCGTGATTTCCTGCGCGCGCATCAATTCAAAACTGCCCAAAAGCCTGGAACCTATCATTGCCCGGGCAATGGAGAAAGAGCGCAATGGGCGTTATCAAAGCGCGGCTGACCTACGAACGGATTTACAGTATTTGAAACGGCAGATGGAATCTGGTCACGCGAAGTCAGGGAGCAGCATCTTTCGTCCGCATAAACTCTCCAAATCCATTGATTCGTTGGCCGTGTTGCCATTCGAAAATGTTAGTGGTGATCCCGATGTCGAATACCTTAGCGATGGCATTACCGGAAGCGTCATAAATAGTTTGGCTACATTGCCAAAAGTGCGAGTGATGGCACAGAGCACCATTTGTCGTTACAGAGACAGTAGGATCGACCCACTAGGGGTCGGAGGTGAGCTCGGAGTGCGAGCGATTGTCACGGGAAGACTGGCTCAACGGGGCAGCACTTTACTCATCTCTCTGGAGCTGGTTGATGTTACCACGGGCTGTCAGCTGTGGGGAGGACGGTATAGTCGGCCGTTCGACGATATTTTTGCCATACAAGAAGAAATCTCCAGCGAAATATCCGACCGACTTTGCCTGCATCTAGCGGGCTCCGACAAGAAAAAAATGGCCAAGCGTCACACCGAAAATACCGACGCGTATCGCCTCTATCTGAAAGGACGCTATTATTGGGATAAGTGGACCCCGGAAGGATTCAGTAAGGGCATGGACTGCTTTCAGCAAGCAATCGAGAAGGATCCTACTTATGCGCTTGCGCATGCAGGGCTCGCAGATTCATATGTCCTGCTGGGGTGGAACAGCTTGCTGTCGCCCGAAGATTCTTTTCCCAAGGCCAAAGCGGCGGCCATGAGGGCGTTGAAATTCGGACAGCGTCTCTCTGAAGTGCACACCTCTTTAGCAGCTCCATTGTGGCTTTACGATTGGAACTGGGGCGAGGCTCAGAAGGAATTCGAGCGCAGCCTGGAACTTCATACTAGCTATCCGACTGCGAGTCATTGGTACGCCGAATATTTGATGACTATGCGACGGCTGGACGAAGCGCTCACGATGATCAAGAATGCTCAGGAGCTTGATCCACTCTCACTCATCATCAACGTCGCTTCTGGATGGATGCTGTACTACGCTCGCCAATATGACCAAGCGATCAAGCAACTCCGAAAAGCCTTGGAACTTGAACCCCGGTATCCTGTTACTCGTTGGATTATGGGCTTAGTGCACAGGCAAATGTGTCAATTCGAAATGGCGACTGCCGAAGGGGAAAGAGCATTTGATTTATCGGGTGGCAGCCCTCTGATGGGTGCAGCGCTGGCCCAGAGTTATGCTACGGCAGGCAGAAAAGACAAGGCGCTGAAGATACTGTGCGACCTAACCGAACGGGCAAAGCAACAATATGTCTCACCGTACTGTTTCGCCGGAATCCATGTGGGGTTAGGCGACAACGACCGTGCTCTGGATTTCTTGGAGACAGCGTACAGGGAGAAGTCTCATTGGCTTATCTATCTCGGTATCGATCCGAGCATGGATATCTTGAATGATCATCCACGGTACCGAGGCTTGTGTGACTCTATCGGATTGGCACCATTGGATGTCCGCGCAATCCTGAATAAAAATAACAACCAGCATTAGCCACAGCAGCTCAGCACTAGAATGCTAGGATCCGTTGCGAAGACCCTAGTGCGGTAAAAGCCCTTTCGAAATAAACCATCATAGTCTGTTATAACGTGCCACACGCCGAGCGAATTGCAGGGATCACAAGAATGTTTTTGTGTTGCACCAGCCTTGACGTTGTGATGGTGGAAAAGGATTATTAGTTCTTATAATTATCGATGGTCTGCCTGCAAGCCTTGAGGGCGTGTTCGAATCCGTGAGTTTTCCCCACCCGTGATACTTGCCTTCGATGCATTCATAGCGTGTTTGATTGTGACGCCATGTCAGGGGCTTCCCAAGCCTCGGTGTTCGCGCTGGTGAAGCTTTCCCAGCAAAACTGACAGCTACCGCGGGCACTCTTCTCGTACTCAAATAGACCTAAGAAGGCCGCAATGTAGGCGGTTTGTAATGTGGACCATGAGATGCCGAAAGATTTTAAGCCTTACCGGCGCGTTACTGTTAACAATGTCGATTCTGCCGTCGACCGCTAATTCGGCCCCCTCAAACCAAGCAACGCAGGTGACGTTTAAACAATCAGTCAAAATACCGGGTCGGGTGCTGTCGTTCACAAGAAGGTGATCCAAGCAAAGCGATTGTTACTAACAATCTGGGCATTACGACAATGAGGTAGGGGATATGATAACTAAAATGGTTATTATCGCGAGCGTTCTGATGGGCTTCGGCTGTTTTACGCCCCAGATCCATGCCGCACCGCAAGAAGCCGGACCACATATCAAACAAAAGGTTTCGCAAAAAGCTGAGGAAGCAGCGGCCCAAAGTAGAGTGTTTTACCAAGGAGTGCCTCATTTCGTCTCGATTGAAGGGACGTTAATTACTTATGCCACAAACACTCATCAGACGGTCCTCAGAATCGGAGATACTTTTTACTTTTTGCTTTCGTACTTCGAACCTTATTTCAGGCTTACGGAAGGAGGTACTCGGAACGTATGGCTCGTTTCTAAAAAAGCGCAGGGTCCATGGGCAGTGGCCGAATTCATACCGGAGGAGACCACAGCCATTGTGTGCGCTCAAATTAATGCCGACCCATCGTACCCTTATCAGCTTTGCGCGTTGCCGTGGCCAAGCTAAATAGGCGAGGCACTGTGGACGTCTTCTCGGCCAGGATAAGTAAAGTGAGAACGTCGGCCCGACGCAGCGATTTCAGTGCTGGACTATAGGGCTCGGCCCGAAGGCAGAGCAGAAACCACCGCGGTCTTGAGCGAAGCCGACCCCGCAGAGTCTGACGGGCGAGCTGTTCAGATTGGACAGCTGACTGATTAATGTGTGCGAAATGACTTTATGTATAACGCTTCACCTGGCGTTTCATTTAAAACGAGTTGCCGATCGTCCACTATCGTTATATTTCAGCGAAGCGCAAAAATCGGCCCGCCAGAGTGGGTAAATGGAGTGTTTTCGCGGGAGTCATGACTTTCGTGGCCTTTGGTGAGAGTATATCCCATAAGATACCAAGCAATACCATCATGCCCATATTGTAACGGGCCATGAGACATTCCTTTCGCGAGGCTTCTTTGATCGTATGGAAATGACAGGCGACCACTAAGCGTGACGCGCGTATGGTCGCTCCGCTCGTACCTGCCATTAACTATCATTTATGACAGGCAGAGTTTTAATCCTCGGTTTTGATGTGCTTGGCGAGTTACGAAAATGGATAACGCCGACGTCCGCCGAGTAGGTCTAAGGCGAGGGAGTGTGGGCCGTGGATGAAGACGCAGGTCCTGACCATTCTGGATCAGTAAGTTTCCAGCCACCGCCAAGAGCTTTGTAAAGCTGGACGATTACCGTCCGCCGGTTCAGTTCAGTAAGCGCTAAAGCATTTTGAGCTGGAAACAGTTGGAGCTGGGCGTCGAGAACTTCGAAGTAACTGGCTCTCCCTGCAACATAGCGGTCGAGGGAAACCTTGACGGATTCTTCGTATGCCTGCACTGCCTGAGCCTGTTTTGCACGAACGGCCTCGTATTTCTGGCGTGAGATGAGAGCATCCGATACATCTCGGAAAGCATTGAGAGCCGTTTCTTCGTACGCCAGCTTGGTTTGCTCCCAAAATGCGACGGCTTGGTGCTTCTGCGCCTTCAGCTCACCACCTTGATAAATCGGGCCGGCGATACTTGCTCCAGCAGTCCAGAACGTCGCCTGACCGGAAGACAGAAGCGAAAGCGGTGAACTCGCACGGCCCAGCAATGCGGTCAGTCCAATCTGTGGGAAAAACGCAGCGGTGGCGACACCAATCTGTGCGTTTGCAGCTCGCATTTGTTGTTCGGCTTCGAGCACGTCTGGCCGACGCTCCAAAAGGGCGGACGGCAAACCAACTGGGATGTCAGGCGGCACGATTTCATCGAGGAGCTGCGCGGAATGGGCAATGTCGCCAGGATTCGTGCCAAGCAGAACGCTGATCTGGTTTTCCTTTAGCTCAATCTGCCGCTCGAGCTCGGGAATGCTCGCCGCGGCTGTTGCCTGTGCAGCTTCAGCGCGTGAGGTGTCTAAAGAAGTAGCGACACCCCCCTGAAGTCGGTTGATGAAGAGGTCCAGGGTTTTGGTGAACGAGTCGGTTGTTTGTTTCGCAATATCGAGCTGAAGCTCTAAATCAAGCAGTTCAAAGTAAGCTTGTGCAACGTCGCTCACCAAAGACAACATGACACCACGCCGACCTTCTTCTGTCGACAGATACTGCGCTCGAGCCGATTCGTTTAGGCGACGCAGGCGACCCCAGACGTCCGCCTCCCAAGTGACTCCTATGGCAGAGAAGAGCGATCCCTGCACCTTGCCCCCGTTCAGCACGGGAGTGTCAGCGAAATCGTTCTTGCCCGCACTTCCAGTCACAAAATAACTGGCGAATGGAAAGTATTGGGCCCTAGCCTGAATCGCGAGTTGGCGAGACTGTTCGACGCGTGAAACGGCAATACGTAGATCATAGTTATTTGCAAGCGCCGTCTGTATCATTTGCGTTAGGCGGGGATCTCGGAAAACCTCCCACCATGGTAGATCAGCGAACGATACTTCCTGTGGTGTAGGTTTAGCTTCACGGTAACTAGCGGGTGGATTTGTGTTCGGTCGCTGGTAGTTTGGACCAACCGCACATCCGCAGAGCAGCAGCGGAACTAAAAGTAACGACGAATGGGAAAAGAATCGAATAGAAACCATACTAGCCACCGCCCGCCTTGTATCTCGCAGTTTGACGGCTTACCTACCAACGCTTACGTTCGTGCGGCTCAGTCGGTGCTTCCCCAGATCGGCTTGTCCGCTACAACACCTGCAATTGGCGTTTTGGCATGTTTCGTCCCGCCGAGCCTTTCGAAAATGCAGAACAATGCTGGAATAACAAAAATCGCGATCACACTGGCGGCCAACATGCCACCGATAACGGCGGTGCCCATCACTTGGCGCGATACAGCTCCGGAACCGGAGGCTCGCCAAAGTGGAACGCAGCCGAGAATGAATGCGAAGGATGTCATCAAGATAGGTCGAAGCCGCAGCTTGGCACCCTCGAGCGCGGCATCCACGAGGGGCTTGCCTTGGTCATAGCTCAATTTTGCAAACTCGACGATAAGAATGGCATTCTTGGCGGCAAGGCCAATCAACATAATCAGTCCAATTTGAGCGTACACATTGTTTTCGAAAGAAAAGCTTTCGAAGCGTCGTAAGTAAATCGCTGCAAACGCGCCGAACACGGCGATTGGGACGCTAAGCAGCACGCTGAACGGAAGAGTCCAGCTCTCGTATAGGGCCGCCAGAATAAGAAAAGCAAAAAGTATGGATAACCCAAATATGACAGCAGGGGAGACGCCTTGCTGCGCTTTTTTCTCCTGATAGGACATGCCCATATAATCGAATCCCATGTCTAACGGCATGGTCTGAGCAAAAACTTCTTCTAGCGCTGCCATAGCCTGGGCAGAACTGTAGCCGGTGGTGGCGTTGGCGTTAATTTGGGCTGAGCGATATAAGTTGTAACGCATCGTGAATTCGGGACCCAAACGGCGAGCAATAGAAGTAACGGCTGAGAGCGGCACCATATTGCCCGTGCTGTTGCGGATGTAAAACTGTCCCAGGTTCTCAGCACGGGTTCGGTAGGCGCCCTCGGCCTGAACGTAGACTTGCCATTGACGGCCGAATCGATTGAAATAATTTATGAACGTGCCGCCCATGAAAGCCTGAACTGTCTTGTAGACGTCACTCAGATTGACGCCTTGCGCCAGAACCTTGTCACGATCGACATTTACAAAGACCTGTGGAACGCTAGGCAAGAACGTCGTGAACACAGATGCTAGCTCCGGACGCTTACGCGCCTCGATCATAAACTTGTTCAGATTATCTGAAAGAAATTGAACATCGTGACCGCCGCGGTCTTCCAGCATGAAGGTGGCACCGCCGGACGTGCCAACACCTGGGATCGCGGGAGGCGAAAAAGCGATGGAAATTCCCGCTGGGATATTTCGCAGTTCCGAGTTGATAGTGTCCTTAATAGCGGCATATTGTTCTTCTGCTGTTTTGCGTTCGGCCCATTCCTTTAATGTCACCCAGAAAAAGCCGCTATAGGTGTTCTGCACCCCGCTAATCATGTTGTACCCGACTACCGTAGTCACGTGATTAACTCCCGCCGTTTTGGACAAAATGTCTTCTACTTGCTTCGCGGTTTCGCTGGTACGTTGAAGGGAAGAGGCATCCGGGAGCTGCAATGCGACGAAGATGTAGCCCTGATCTTCATCCGGCAAGAAACTTGTTGGAAGCTTTTTACCAAACCAACCTGCCAGAACGGAGAAACCTACAATAATGAGAGCGGCAAAACCGACTTTGCGGATCAATGCTCCGCACCAGCTGACATAGCCATCCGTGACGCGATTAAACACTCGATTGAAGCCTGCAAAGAATTTCCCGAGGGGGCCTCGAGCGGTTTTCTTAGGTCGAAGTAGCAGGGCGGAAAGGGCAGGGCTGAGAGTGAGTGCATTGAAAGCTGAAAGGATCATGGAAACGGCGATCGTTACAGCAAATTGTTGGTAGAGACGCCCAGTGATTCCCGGCACGAAGGCAGTTGGGATGAAAACAGCCGAAAGAATCACCGCGATGCCAATAACGGGAGCCGAAACTTCTTCCATGGCTTTTATAGACGCATCCCGCGGCGAAAGACCCTTCTCAATATGGTGTTCGACCGCTTCAACGACTACGATAGCGTCATCAACGACCAGACCGATGGCTAAAACCAAACCGAAAAGTGACAGCGTATTGATGGAGAAGCCCAGAACGGGGAAGAGCATGAACGTGCCAACTAAGGATACAGGTACGGCCAAGAGAGGAATCAAGGTGGCCCGCCAACCCTGAAGGAATAAGTAGACAACTAAAATGACTAATGCAAGTGCTTCCAACAAGGTGCTTTCGATTTCCTTGATGCCTTCCGTAACAGGGAGGGTCGTGTCGAGGGCTACGGCGTAGTCGAGGCCAGGAGGGAAGCGCTTTTTTGCTTCCACCATAAGGTCTTTTGCACCCTTGGCAGCGGCAATCGCGTTAGAACCGGGAAGCTGATAGATTGCAACCACCGCCGCGGGCTTTCCATCCAAACGACCTTGCAGATTGTAAACTTGAGCGCCAAGCTCAACCCGAGCCACATCCTTCAGCCTTACGATAGAACCGTTGGATTGGGCGCGCACAACGATCTGGCCAAACTCTTCCTCTGTAGAAAGACGGCCTTGCGAACGAACGGCATAAGTGTAATCCTGCCCTTGGGGAACCGGCTCACCCCCGATTTGTCCTGCTGGATTTACATTATTTTGAGACTGTATCGCACTGATGATTTCCGGGACCGTGATTTGTAGTTTAGCCAATTGGTCAGGCCTGACCCAAAAGCGCATAGCATATTGGCCGGCGCCAAATACCGATACGCTGGCGATGCCTGGCACGCGAGTAAGCTGATCGTTTAGATTGATGTACGCATAATTGGCCAAAAACTCTGAACTATATGCGCCGGTTGGTGAATAAAGATCCAATAACATGAGTGGAGCTGCTGTCGACTTCTGAACAGTGACGCCGTAATTGTTAACGTCGGCCGGAAGCTGTGAGGCGGCCTGGCCCTGGCGCATCTGAGCAAGAATCTGGTCGGTGCTGGGGTCAGTCTTTACATCAAAATTCACCGTGAGGGTCATCTGGCCGTTGTTTGCGTTGCTCGAGTACATATAGTTCATGTTATCGACACCGCTCATCTGTTGCTCGATGGGTGTGCCAACAGACTGTTCAACCGTTTGAGCGTCGGCACCGATATATGTGGCTTTCACTTGCACTTCGGGTGGGGCGATATTGGGAAACTGTGCAGTAGGTAGGCTCAGTGCCGCAACAGTGCCTACAATTACCATGACGATAGAAATCACCATGGACACGATCGGCCGGTTTATAAAGAATCGATGCATGCGGCGCCTTAGGGAGCTTTGTTCCCATCGGTTGAGCTTTGTGCAGTCTCTGGGCTGCCTGTATAGGGTTGCGGAGTCACCTGCATGCCTTCCCGAATTTTCTGTACACCTTCGGCTACGATACGTTCGTCTGGCTTAAGTCCATCATCAACAATCCACATATTGCCAACTCTGGAGCCCACTTTGATGCGTCGGATACTCACTTTATTCTGCGAATCGATAACAGCAACCAAATAGCCTCCTTGTAGCTCAGTTACCGCACGCTGTGGAACCAAAAGGGCGCCATGCTGGATTTTTACGACAGTTCGAATGCTTCCAAACCCGCCGGGCCGCAACACGTTCCCTCGATTTGGAAATTGAACTTGTAGGAGAATTGAGCCGGTCCTGACATCTACACCCCGGTCGAGAGCGTAGAAACGACCTTTCTGGGGAAAACTTGTACCATCAGCCAGTAAAAGCTGCCATTCGAGTGTTTGCAAGATGGCTTCTTGGCTCTTGCCGCTGATCGTAGCTTGGCGAATGGCGTTAAGATACTCCTGCTCACTCGCTGTGAAGTTCGCCAAGATTGGGTCAACGGTCGAAATCGTTGTCAGTGGACCGCTTTGCGGACCAACAAAGTCACCGACCTGGGCAGTGGCAATAGCAGACACGCCATTCAGCGGGGAGGTTATAGAGGTAAAGCCCAGATTTAATCGCGCCGTTTCCACTGCAGCCTGTGCGGTATCGATTGCCGCTTTTGCTTGTTCCACCTCCGCCTTAGCAGCTAAATTGGCCTGCACTGCATCGTCCAGTTCCTGTTGGCTAATGGCACTCTCCTTTGCAAGAGGGGTATAACGCGCGACGTCTAACTCTGTTTTGCCCAGCCGCGCCTGAGCGCGTTGCAAATTAGCCTGAGCTTGTGCCAGATTTCCTGTCGTCTGATTAAGCTCTGCCTGGAAGGGCCTAGGATCAATCTCGAAAAGAGGATCACCTTTACGGACATACTCGCCATTGACGTACTTTTGATTCAGTAAAAGGCCCGACACCTGGGCTCTGATTTGAGCATTGACGAAACCGTCGAGAGTAGCCACCCATTCTCTCGTGATGGGTACATCTTGCTGTGCGACTTGTATAACTGCAACGTCGGGAGGCCGCGATGCAGTTTCTGCCTTCTTTTCACACCCGCCGAACCCCAGTCCAGCCAATAAAAGAATAATCACAAACGTAGATTGTGTCGACATTTTCAACACAAACCTCGCAACGGCTCGAGTTGGAGGGTAGGTTATTGATCAAAGAGAGCGAACTGTCAAAAGCTACAGCCCGCACCAAATCAGCATGTAAGTTCTGACAGGTTCGCAGCACAGGGCTGATTCAATAGTCTGCAGACCTGAAACATAAACACAAATGACTCGTTTCGGTGTGGTACGACGAAACACTCAAGAAAAACTGTGTAGGTGTCAGGATGAATTCAGCTAGGCGACCCCGAATAAGTGTTGTGTGTGATTTGCGCGACACCGTGGCTGAAGCTGACTCGATTCAAGAGGTCCAAAAACCGGTAATAGCCACCGAAACCGTAGTGTTGCGGTATTTCCCACTCTGCCCGACTAAAAAAGCCGGCTGGAGATAGGCGTTCGGCAAACCAAGTAACGATATTAGGAGGATAGCATGGCCACTGCAACGAAACGACGCATCTCCGTGACGCTCGAACAACAAAAGGAGCTTGAACAACTCAGTCCTTTCGAGCTGAAAGACAAGTTGATCCAGCTCGCTAACATATCCTCTAGACAGAGCTCTCAAACCATGCTGAATGCTGGACGTGGCAATCCAAACTGGATTGCTACAACACCACGCGAAGCGTTTTTCACTCTAGGCCTTTTTGCCATTCAGGAATCTAAGCGTGTATGGAATCAGCTTGATTTAGGCGGGATGCCGCAAAGAGAGGGAATAGCAAAGCGTCTCGCCGCTTTTATATATGACAATCCCAGTATGGCAGGACTGGCAATGATTCGGGCCGCGATCGAATTTGCGGATAGAGAACTACAGTTTGATCCAGACGCATTCGTGTACGAACTGATTGACGGTATTATCGGCGATCAATACCCGTATCCTGACCGCATGTTAGTCCACGCTGAACGTGTAGTGCAGGAATATCTGGCGAAGGAGATGTGTGGCGCCCGAGTGCTGCCGGGCAAGTTTAACGTCTTCGCAGTTGAAGGTGGGACCGCGGCCATGTGTTACATCTTCGACTCATTGATGGTCAACCATCTGCTGCATCGGGGCGACAGAGTTGCGCTGGCTGTGCCGATGTTCACCCCCTACATTGAGATATGTCATCTGGACCGCTTCAATTTCGAGATTGTAGAGGTCACTGCTGACGAGGTTGCGGCAACTGATGGGCGCCATACCTGGCAATATCCGGACGCGGAAATCGACAAACTTAAAGACCCCTCGATTAGGGCATTGTTTGTCGTTAACCCCAGCAATCCACCATCGGTCGCGATGCGCCTAAGTTCCATAAAACGGCTGAAGGATGTAATTCAAAACGAACGTCCTGACTTGATAGTGGTGACCGACGACGTGTACGGGACCTTTGTACCAGGGTTTAACTCTCTCATGGCCGAAGTTCCTCACAACACGATCGGCGTGTATTCCTTTTCAAAATATTTTGGATGTACCGGGTGGCGACTCGGCGTTGTTGCCATTCATGAAGACAACATCTTCGATCGGGCACTCTCGGTGTTGCCCCAAATATTCAAGAAAGAGTTGAACACACGCTACGGGTCGTTAACTCTTCATCCTGAAGAACTTAAGTTCATTGACCGCATGGTTGCAGACAGTCGCTGTGTAGCACTGAACCACACGGCCGGATTGTCCCTGCCGCAGCAAGTGCAGATGACGCTTTTCTGCCTTTTTGCCCTTGTGGACAAAACAGACCGATATAAGAAGCTGACCACCGAAATTGTGCAACGTAGATTGAATGCCCTGTGGGAAGGAATGAAGCTACCTCTGCCGGCGGATCCCATGCGTTGTGGCTATTACGCGACCCTCGATCTAATGATTTGGGCTGAAAAAACTCACGGTCCGGCTTTTGTTGAATTCCTCAAGAAGAACTATCACCCATTTGATGTTCTCTTCGGCTTGGCGGAGAAATATTCAACGGTACTCCTCAATGGAAGTGGTTTTGCGGGACCGGATTGGTCCGTGCGAGTGTCGCTCGCAAATCTTCCTGACGAGGCTTATTCGACGATCGGTGAACAGTTGACGGAAGTAGTTCAAGTGGCGGTTACGGCGTGGAAGGCACAACAGCCAGCGTAGCGGACTCGTTCTGGCTGAGTCGCTAAAGGGCATTAGGATGCTTGAGCGGCAGAAACAACATGCGCTACCAGCCGTGATAGTGGACGGGAACAGGATCAGCGACAAATCTGAGCTATTGAATCTCGGAGGCTAAAAATGTGGCACTGGCTGGTCGGTACGATCCGAACGTACCCCGAAATCTCGATCTTTTTAACTCTTGCAATTGGCTTTTGGGTTGGGAAGCTCAAATTCAGGTCCTTCAGCTTAGGTGTCGTGACCAGCACGTTGTTGGCTGGCGTGCTTATTGGACAGCTTCACATCACGATCTCACCAAATGTGAAATCCACTTTCTTTCTGATGTTTCTGTTCGCTGTGGGCTACTCTGTGGGTCCCCAGTTCTTCCGAGGACTACGAGGCGACGGCATACAGCAAGTGATATTCGCTGTGTTCGTCTGTGTGTGCTGCTTGTTGACTGCGGTCGTGATGGGCAAGTTGCTCCATTATGGAATCGGTCTAACGGCGGGTCTCTTATCGGGAGCCTGCACGATCTCGGCGGTGATTGGGGTGGCCACCGACAATATCAATCAGTTGAGTTTGCCAGCGGACCAAAAAAAGTCACTGATCGACCTGATCCCGATTGCCTACGCGGTTACCTATATCTACGGCACGGCAGGTTCCGCTTGGTTTCTGAGTTCTGTGGCACCGAAACTCTTAGGATTTGATCTACGCGAGGAATGTAAAAAGTACGAAGCGGAAATGGGTAAGACCGAAGCGCAAGACAGCCTGCAGTCCGCCTATCGAGAACTCGGGGTGCGAGCTTACCGTCTCACCAATAAAAATTCAGTAGGCAGAAGAGTGCGCGACCTGGAGGCCATGCTTGGTGAGCGGACATGCGTGGAGCGGATTCGAACATCCACCGGAATTATCGAGGCAGAGCCCGAAGTACTGCTTAATGAAGGCGAAGTTGTGGCGGTGGCTGGCAGGGTGCGGGTTTTAGTCGCGAAGTCTGATGCCATAGGGCCCGAGGTGGACGACAAGGAGTTGATGGACATAAAGGGCGAGCCTCTCGATGTGGTGATGACAAACAAAGCTGTTGTTGGCATGACAATTGGGCAAATCGCGAACCTAGAGCTTGGGCAGATGGGTAGGGGTGTGTTCCTTCGTAAGGTAGTAAGGGGGGGACAAGAAATGCCGGTTACACCTGGGCTGAAGATCGAAAGGGGCGATGCGCTCACAATTGTTGGTGCGACACGTGACGTGGCACGTGCCGCCAAATACTTGGGCTATGTAGACCGACCCACGGAAATGACGGACATGGTGTTCATGGGATTGGGTATCACCTTGGGAGCGATCATTGGAGCTATAACCATAAAAATTCATGGAATTCCGATTGGGTTGAGTACGAGTGGGGGAGCATTGATCGCGGGCCTAGTGTGTGGATGGCTGCGTTCTGTGAACAGAACGTTCGGACGAATACCAGGACCAGCATTGTGGGTTTTTAATAATGTCGGATTGAATACCTTCATAGCCATCGTCGGGATCGGTGCCGGCCCTAATTTTGTGTCGGGAATAAAGGCTAACGGTTTGGGGCTCCTTCTCTCGGGGATTGTGATCACGACAGTGCCGTTCATCCTCTCAATGTATTTCGGAAAGTACGTGCTGAAGATGAAACCGCCCATTCTCCTCGGTGCTTGCGCTGGCGCCCGGACAACGACAGCCGCGCTTGGTGCCTTGGAGGAAGCGGCAGGAAGTAACGTTCCAGCGCTCGGATACACCATTACTTACGCAATTGGCAATACTCTGCTGACAATCTGGGGTGTCGTGATCGTAATGCTGATGAAATAGAGGTGATCTCCCGGGTGCTGCGGTTCTTTGGACGCAGTTCCCTCACCAGAAGAATGAGTAAGGTATTAGAGGGACACGATTGTGATTAGATTGGGCAACCTGTTCACAAAGTATCCAGAGATGGGCGTCTACCTCGCCGTTGGTATTGGATACTTAATCGGCCGGTTCAAGTTTCGCGGCGTTGGGTTCGGTGTCGTGACGGGATCTCTCTTGGGGGGAATCATCCTGGGAAATTTCTTTCGCGTGCCGGTGTCGGACCAGGCTAAGTCCATGTTGTTCCTATTGTTCCTTTTCGGAATCGGGTATTCGGTCGGGCCGAGTTTCTTTGGGAATCTCAAAGGCGACGGCTGGCGCTGGGTCATCCTAGGCGTCTTTCAGCCGGTGGTCGGGCTCCTGGCAGCATTTATGGTGGCTCGTTTTTTGAAGCTTGATCTTGGATATTCCGCGGGTCTGCTCTCTGGATCTTTGACCGAATCGCCGGCCATAGGCACGGCAAGTGAGGCGATAAGAGCTTTAGCCCTGCCCGATGAGCAAAAGCAACAATTGATTGGGCACATTGCGGTCGCGGACGCCATTTGTTACATCTTTGGTACCTTTGGAGTTATCTGGTGCTGCAGCAGTCTCGGGCCGAAGCTCCTTGGCATCGATTTAAAGGAAGAGTCGAAGAAAGTCGAATTGAGTAAAGGGATCCGAAGTTCGAAAGTCGGTGTTAGCCCAGCTTGGCAGCCTATCGCCGTTCGCGCATACACCATTCCCCTAAATTCTCCTGCCGTTGGGAAAACGCTCGCCGAGGCTGAGAACTCTGTACCCGGTGCGCGGCTGTTTGTGGAACGAATTCGACGCAGCTCAGAAATCTTTTCTCCATCGCGCACAACTGTCCTAGAAGCAGGCGACACCGTCGCGGTTCTGGGGCGCACCGAGACGCTGGTCAAAGTACTCGGGCCGCGCTCCAGTGAGATCGCTGATTCCGAGCTATTGGAGATTCCAGTAGCGTCGTTCGATCTTTACATAACCAACAGGAAAATTGCAGGGAAAACGATTCAACAATTCGTAGACAGTGTTGACGAGGCACGAGGTGTGTTGCTACGCGGTATCACTCGTGGTGAACATTCACTCCCGTTTGGCAGAGAAACAATCGTGCAGCGTGGCGACACACTGCACGTAACTGGTTCTGAAGCGGCCGTTGAGAAATTGGCGCCCATTGTCGGAAGAAAGATAAGTCCCACGGAAGACAGTGATCTTGCTGTTCTCGGAATCGGAATATTCGTGGGTGTTTTATTAGGCGCCATAACTACGATACCCGTGGGGCACTTGCGAATAGGCTTGGGAACTAGTGTTGGCACCTTACTCGCTGGCGTTGTCGTGGGATGGATGAGATCGGTGAAGCCGTGGTTCGGAAGAATACCGGATGGAGCGATCCTTTTCATGAAATCGATGGGCCTAGCGGCATTTGTGGCCATGATTGGTCTCAAGGCGGGTCCGATCTTTGTGAGTGCGGTAAAAGAGTATGGGTACGTGCTGTTTCTAGGTGGTGTGGTCGTAACGCTCACACCACTGATCGCTGGGCTTTTCTTCGGCCGCTACGTTCTGAGACTCAACCCGTTGCTTTTGCTCGGTGGCATTGCTGGCGCTCAAACAATGATCGCAGGTGTTGCCGCAGTGCAAGAAAAAGCGGACAGCCCTGTTGCCACACTGGGGTATTCGTACACGACCGCATTCGGGCATGTTCTGTTGACAACGTGGGGCACGGTCATCATTTATCTGCTGACGTAACCGGCCTTTTTGATGTTTGTGACCGTCTAGGCCCCCAAAATCAGTAATTGGCGGGAATGATAGTTGGGAGGTTAGAGATGAAGACTTTCTGTTTAACTCTCGTTGCAGCAGTTTTTTGTGGCATGTTGATGCCGGCCACTACACTTGCTGCACAATCGGACTCGGCGAATCAAAATGTCCAGGAGTTACGCAGGCAACTCGAGGTATTGCGCGAACAGATGGACAAGCTGCAAGTGCGTCTTGGCGATTTGGAACGCACGGAGGGAAGTGCCACTGCAAACAAGCCGGCAACAACATTGTCCACAGCATCGGCGCAGGATGGAACGATCGAAGCCGCGCACCCTGAACTTCAAGGCGCGACCTCCAAACAATTGGGTGCAGAGACCGCAACTTACACAGAATTTTCCGAGGACAATCTGGCGGCTGCCCGTTTTAACAACGTGCCACTGGATCCGAAATATCAGGGATTTTTCCAATTGCCTGGTACGCAGACGCTTTTAAAAATAGGCGGATACTTCAAAACAGATTTTATATACGATCTCAAGCCGGCAGGAAATCCTGACGCGTTTGTCCCGTCTTCCTTTCCAATCCCCACCGTTGTCGGTGTGAATAACGCAAACGTTTCCATCAGGCCAACACGTCTCAGTTTGGACTTCAGGATCCCCAGCACACAATTTGGAGATGTCCGTTTCTATTTAGAGGGTGACATGTTTGGAACCAACGCCACGACGCCGCGCTTGCGACATGCATACGCGCAGGTAAGGAACGTTTTGATTGGCCAAACATTCACTAATTTCCAGGATCCCGATGGCTATCCTGATACGCTCGATTTCCAGGGGCCAAATGGCATGGTGGCTCTTCGAAATCCACAGCTCCGTTACGGATTTGCTCTGAGTCCGAGCACGACATTCTATATTTCAGTCGAAAAACCCAGTTCGGACGTTATCTTTCAGACGCCACAGTTCACGGCTCAGCCAGATGCACCGAGTCCCGACGGGGCAATTCGCCTGCGCCGGGAATTCGAGCGCGGGCACTTCCAGATCTCTGGATTATTCCGGTCCATTGCGGCCTTTCTGCCTGATGGAAGAACCGATTCCGTCTTCGGATGGGGCGTAAATTTCTCGTCCGGTGTGAAGACATTTGGCAGTGATAACCTGATATTTGCAATCGCTTCCGGACACGGAATTTCGCGGTACATCCAGGATACGTCGGGGCTCGGTATCGATGCCGAAGTTACGTCGTTCACAAATCCACACTTGCAGGCGACACCTGCGTTTGGCGGTGAGGCATCGTATCAGCACTATTGGAGCAGAACAGTGCGCTCCAGCGCCGTCTACTCGTATGCGGCAGTCAACAATACTGATCGCGCGCCAGTCACAACATTCAATCACAGCACCTATACCGCGGCTAATCTCATTTGGAATCCCTACGGATCTCTTAATGTAGGGGCAGAATTTCTTTACGGGTGGACAATGCTTCAAAACGGTGAGAAGGCCAATGCACCTCGCATCCAATTCAGTGCCAAGTATAGCTTTGTGAAAATAGACAACGGACGACGATAGTATTTGCGAGACGCAGGAAGTGAACCGCTTCCCAAGTCTAGAAACTGATTTCGTTTTCAGGAATACCCAGCGGGATCTCCAAAGAGCGACGGCCTGGCAGGGCACTGCGCATTCGGTCCGCATTCTCCCAGACTCCCCTAAAAGTGTTTCCTCGATCTTCGAGAAGAGCGGTGGCTACGGCGCTTTTCAGTCTGTAGCGCCGGCCGCATTGTCGTTGCACTACGTCTCAGGAATCACCATCTGAAAAATCTTCTTCGGCAGGCGTTTCTTTAAAGAGGCTTCGACGGGGCGTAACTCTTCCAATGTGTCGCTACATGTTCCGGCGCGCTTCTGCGCAGTGCGATGTGAAGTCACGCGCTTCCGGGGATTACGCGGCTACGATCAGAGCGACGCGAACACTTACCATGAGCTCCTGTGCTCAGACCGCGTTTTACTTTTGGAAGAAAACTTCTGCGGAGGAAGTTCGCGAGACTCTAGGTCGCTGGATGAAGTGAAGCGAGCGCTTAGATCCTGATTCGTCGGAGTCTTGGGACTACATTGTGAACTGTGTGCGCATTTGAACTAACTGTGCGTTGCGACGGCGCGTTGACGGGGGAGCCAATCACCTTCGTCAGTGGCTTTAACCGTTTTCAAAAAGGCAGGGGACAGCAACTTCAATCCGAGCGCCGCACTGAATCCGTGAATCTCCTTTACATCCAGCTTCCGCATGAAGTCGATGGTTTCAGCAGTTATCACCTGGCCTGGGACCATTATCGGGAACCCTGGTGGGTAGGGAATCACAAAGTTTGCAGAAACTAACTCCGGTCCATCCTTCAGACGCTTATCGATTTCGGGGCTGGAAAGCTTCAGGTGCTCGCACTGACCTTCGCTATATGCTCCAAAAAAGGCCGATCGTATGTCTCCCTCACCGGTGACACTCGCAGGTCTCGCACGGAAGCTACGGTGGAACGAACTGAAATTGGGAAGTTCCGGAACATCTGTCATAAGGGATTTCACACGGTTCGCGAAGGCCTCTTGGCCAGCCTCTCCTGCTTGAGTCAGACGGCTCTCGATTTCACGCGAGATTTCGACAAGGACCTTAATCAAATGTGCGACGTCGCTCCGGGTGTTATTGATATTCGTCTGAAACAGTACACTGTTGCGAGACGTTTTATTAAGTTGAATGTCGTACTCTGCGGCTAATTTGTTTTTGAACTGAGTGCCATCAAAACCGGCAGTGCCGCAGACGAGAGTAAGTCGCGTGACGTCTAAAGCGAATTCATCCTCGCGAAAAGTGTTAATCGCCGTTGTCCAATTCGACCCTGGTGTCAGGTAATCCACAAATCCAGAGGGTCGAAACTCAACCGGAATCATTTCGTCGGCGCCAAGAATCCGGAAGAACTTCGAAATTAGCGGATGGGAGTTCACCGCTCTTCGCAAATCCAGTGCCAATTGAATTGCACGGTTCACCATTTCATAGCCTTCAAGCTCCATCTGGCGCCTGGCAACATCCAACGAAGCTATGATCTGTAGGTTAGGTGACGTGGAGGCATGCGTAAAAATTGCTTCGTGGAACTGCTCTTCCACAGTATGGTAGTCGACGTCTTTGACGAGTACCATAGATCCTTGTCTGAGCGCCGACATTGATTTGTGTGTTGAATTTGTCTGATAAACTCGGAGTCGGACTTTGTCAGGGTTTGCGACAAGACGTGCGGTCAATAGGGTAGTGTCGCTGGGATCAAGGTCAGGACCGAACTGTTTTTCCTGCGCCTTATATGCTTCTCGATAAGCGGGATCATTAAACTTGGTCTCAAGAATCGCCGCGGCTCCCATCGCTGTGCGTCGACGGTAGAAGGGGCTCCAGCGGGCGAACCCAAACCAAGCCTCATCCCACAAGAAGATGAGATCTGGCTTGATCGCCAGGCATTCCTCCATAACGCGTTCGACGTTGTAAATGTGGCCGTCAAATGTGCAGTTCGTGAGGACGAGAAGTCTCGCGCGGTCAAGCTTACCTTCCGCCTTGAGGTCGAGTAGCGCTTTTTTGATCGTCCTGAGCGGTACCGCTCCATACATAGAATACTGGGTGAGTGGATAAGCTTCCAAGTAAAGTGGCTGTGCTCCCGTAAGAACCATCCCATAGTGATGGGATTTATGACAGTTGCGGTCAACGAGCATGATGTCGCCGGGCGATAGCAAAGCCTGTTCCACGATTTTGTTCGATGTGGAGGTGCCGTTCGTCACAAAAAAGACGTGATCAGCGCCGAATGCGCGGGCAGCCTTCTGCTGAGCGAGTTTGATGTTACCAGTCGGTTCTAACAGGCTATCCAAGCCACCCGTAGTGGCTGAGGATTCGGCGAGAAAAAGGTTCAGACCGTAGAACCTTCCCATGTCACGGATCCAATTTGACTTGAAGATCGACTTTCCTCTTGCGATGGGAAGCGCATGGAAGGTGCCGATGGGGCGCTGAGAATATTTTTGCAGGTTGTCGAAATATGGAGTGTCGAATCGTTCACCGACTCCATCCAGGATACTGAGATGCAACTCCAGAGGTTCCTCAACCTGATAAAAAATGCGGCGGATTCCCTTGGCGCCGCTGTCGGCGGCAATTTTTTCGACCTCCCGGTCGCTTAGGAGATAGAGGTCAACTTCCGGGCGGATCAGTCGTATTGCCCGCGCAAGGGAAAGGCTGGAATTTTCTGAGTATGGAGGTACGCTTGTCGAAAGGTGCGCGGTCAGGAACTGGCGCAAGACCGGGCTGTGATGGGTTGAGGCAAATGAGAAACCATCATAAATGATCACCGCTTCGAGGCTGCCATTCAAAATTGTTCCAAGGATGGCGTCCTCAAAACTGCCGACAAAAACGGACTCGTAGACAAACTTGTCCTCCGAACGGCGCAGCTTGCGCAGATCTTGCGCGAACTGTGGCCACATTGCGGGCCGACCGGGGTTTACGACCAGTACTTCGAAATAAGGCCGATACGATGCTGCGTCCTCAGAAATCCCGGGGAGACGATCGGACAAGCCGACAAGCGATTGTTCTTCGTTCTCCCATTCCGAAGGATTCGTGCGATATGAATGCGTCAACAGTGCGGAGCTAATGGATTGGACGAGATCTCTTGCGCCCCTGGCATCGCCGGAGGAAATCCGTTCGTCTAAAGTTCTTAACAGTTGAGGGCCCGGATAGGCGAAAAAATCCTCCCACTGCCGCAATTCCTCAAACGAGGCCGAAACGACAACCTGATGCTTTTCGTCAACAGGCAGTTGATTTATCGAGGCTTCCCACGATCGAGCCGACTGCAACAGTCCGCGCCACCGATCAAATCGTGCTTCTGCCACAGTAAAAAACTCGTCGATTCGCGGTGACTGCGTCTTTTCAAGACTATTCATTATTGATCCCCACTTTGAAGTGATTGCTGAGCATTGTCATGAACGAACTCGTACTTGCCAACAAAACGAAGAACCTGGGTCAGGATCTTCGGAGAGAGAGAGGGTTCTCTCCTCAGAAAGGGGTTGGGGTCGCTCTGCCCAAGTCCTCCGCTTTGCCAGCTCTGTGACAGCATAGTGGGCAAGAAGCTGATCGTGAACTGTTGGAACTGTCAGGTCGCAGATGATTGAGCGTCAAATAAATGTCAAGCACATCGCAATCCGAAAGCTGAGGAATGGAGTCGATCGAGCGCTATCGGGCCTCATTGTCGCTGGGCTGATAACGGTGTCGTTTCAACGGAGTCGCCGGTGCTGCCGAATGCGTATCGTTGGCGTGCCAATCGAATTAATCGATCGCCTCTGGGTTAGAAACCAAAGTTCGATGGTAGGAATCGAACAGCAAAAGAAGATTGGTCGGCGAGAGCGGGCCGACGCTAGAAACGATCGGCCCGGTCACTGGTGGGAAATGGATTTTGTCAGCGGGAGCCGGCGGCTGCGGATTTCACAATCAACATAATCGATCTATTAGGCGATCAATCCTTCTGGAGAGCGAATAAGAACTGTCCCGCGTTTCTTTTCTAAGGCCCCTTTTCGAGCCCATTGGCTCAGAAGACGGCTCACCGTGAAGTAACTGATATCGGCCAAGGAAGCCAGGTCCTCATTCTTTACGGAGACCTCCACGCCGCGGGCGAAAATACGGCCCGTTCTCGCTCCCAATTCAGTTAAAGCACAGGCAAGTCGCTCTTCTGCCGAAGACGACACAATCGCAATGTGCCTTTTGGTGTATTCGGCCAAATAGCCCAATACCGCCCTCAAGGCGTTCTGAGGCAGACGCGAATATCTGTTCGCTAATTGTTGAACCACTCGGTGCTCCCATACCAACATTTCGCTATCGGAGACTGCTTGGGTTGTACCCATATACCCGTGTGGCTCTAGTAGAAAGGTAGCGACGCCGAAAATGTCTCCTGGTGCCATACGCCGGAGCAAAAGCTTACTTCCCTCGCTTGTTAGAACAGAAAAATCGACGGCTCCTCTTACCACAAGGAACAGATGCCGTGCGGCTTCGTCGACCTGCATGACGAAATCGGATGGCTTGAATAGTCGCCGTGCACCCAAATTTGTAATGGTACGAATCTCTTCGCGTTCGAGACCGTTAAACAGGTTAACTTTTGTGAGTTCCTTGGCCTCATCCTGCAGTCTGTACTTTGCTCCTATACCGTCAATCATGACGCTACTCTGCATCAAATAAATGGGGCAAGCGTCTGTCAACACTACCAGCCTCTGAATAGAGAAAGGATTAAAGACAGGGTATAGTCTGATGAAACGCTCGGATTGCTGATAACACGGTCGCCAAAGTAAGGTCCGTCGGCGTTCCTGATGGTCGCGAGACGAGCAACGTGACTAAGCAACCATGACAATGCGGTTCTTTACGGCATATTGAATTAGATCGGCGCTTGTCCTTAGGCCTAGCTCTTCCATCGCACGATACTTGTGAAATGCGACTGTTCGTTCGGTGATGTTCAAAATGTCGGCGGCCTCTTTCATGGCTTTACCTTCCGCAAGCAGCTGTATCACTTCGTACTGGCGCGGCGTCGGTACCTTGTCTTTCCTCTTTGGTCCTGGGTGTCGAATAAACGCTTCTTCCATGGCTCGGGCAATCAGCGGCGTCACGTAGCGTCTACCTTTAAGAGCCTCTTGAATTGCGTGAAGCAACTCTGAGGGTGCGGATGTCTTCAGCAAAAAGCCAAAGGCTCCGGTGCGCATAGCTTCCTCAGCGATATCAGGATCGTCATTCATCGTCAGAAATATGATCTTAATGCTTTGGTTCTTTTCCTTTAATTGCCGACTGGCTTCCAAGCCGTTTAGAAGCGGCATTCCAACGTCTACCAACAGCAGATCGGGCTTTTGTGCGAGTGCGGCCCGTACCAATGCACGCCCATCAGCTACGATATCGATCACTTTATACGATGGTTCTAAAAGTTTTCGAAAGGCCTCCATCACCATCGTATGATCGTCTGCCAGAATCACGCGGGGAAGCGTCATTGCAGTCTCCTCTTCGAATGAGATCTAAATCAGTGGTGGCGCGGTACTCAGACCATATGCCCGTTACTCATTGGTGTACACTGTCAAAAGTTACAGTGTCTGAATCATGATACAAAAAGCCCGAGCGCCGGGACGATTAAGCGATGTGGCGTCGTTCCGGATACCCAATTGTCAGGGCATCCTAACATTCTGTATACCAAATGCCATTACTATTTGATGAATTAAAAAATAACGGTTTGTACGGATGTTGCAGTCGTTCTCCTGGGGATAACTGGCTACGGCGTGAGGGGAATTTGTAAAAGTCGGGGCAGAAAGGCGTTCGTCGAACAATTTACACTGCAGCACGAGGGAGTAATCTGCGTGAAACGTTTGTATGGGAGAAAGGTACAGTTCCAGAGTTCTGAAATCATGGATGGCTGACAACAGCAAGCCCCAGTTGCCTCTGCTGGCGAACGACGTTTAGCACGGTGCGCGAGACCCGCTCGTCAATCTCAGACGCCCTCTTTGAGTCGACGGGGTAACGAATCACGGCCTCCGTCGCCCACAGAGAATAGCGCAATTGAACTGTTGCCTGAAAGCTCTCTTCCGTTGTTGAAACCATTGTCTTGCCAATCTCTTTATTTTGTCTCTCCATCTCTTCTTTAAAATCTGCCAAGACGATCTCGACAGCTTGGAGTAATGAGCTTTTTATGGATACCTGATCAGCATCGGGAGATAGAGCTACTGTGAGCTCGTGCCAGGAAAAATGTATACTGGGTATCTGCTTAAAAATACCACCCGTTGTTTGGAATACTATAGAGTTTGAAAACGAAACCACTCGACCGGTGGGAGCGTCTGCCTTCTCATTGCTAAGCTCCATCAGATGCATTCTCACGAAGCCTAAATCGATTACCTCTCCTTTGACGGCACCGACCTGTACGCGATCCCCTACATGAACCCCGTATTTGCCGAGCAGAAAAAAATAGCCTACCGCCGAGAGAATCACATTCTGTAGAGACACCGCCACGCCCGCGGTAATTAGTCCAGCAAAGGTCGCAATAGAGCCGAGCCTGCTAGCAAACCCTAGAATGATAGCAATCGTAAGGAGACTCCAAAGGACAAATTTTCGTAGCAATAAAAATTGATATCTACGGAGTGCATCATCGATGTAGCGATAGACGGCACGTTTCCACAGCTCAACTGCAGCCGTTAAGGTGAGGATGACAATCGCGAAAAGTCCTAGCCTGATGAAAAGATCCGCTAGCTGTCTTTTGAACCGTTCTCTAGTATCGGTACGCCAGTCTGCTAGGTTTTTCTGGTAGGCATCGAGAAGCACTCGCTGCTTAATCAGAGGAACCACGGCGGCTGAAATGTCTTTGTATTCGGTTGTTAATGACTGCAGTCGCTTCCGCTGCTGGACAAGGTCAGCTTGGTTCGCCGCGGTAAAACCAGCAGTAAAGCTGTCGTTTGAACGCGACAACTCAGTGAGACGAGCCACGATGGGCCCCGCGAGATCCTCAGAACTCTTGGAAAGGGCTTGCGTTTGACGGATTAATGACTCAATCGTCCGCCCTTTTGCAGACAGAGAGAAAATGTCTGATACACGGTCCCAAATGCCCAAACCTGATGGCTCGGTCTGTGTCGGAGTTACTTTTTCAGCTGGACCTTCCGTGACACCGAGCGAGGGACTGGCTGGTTCCGACAAAAGTTCGGGGACAGAACTCGCAACTGCGTCAATCCGCGCTTTCATTCCTGCCACTCCGAATTTCTCTGTACTCGAATTGCTCTCGAAGTCCAAGATGCTTTGTAGGGCGTCGCGCCGAGCTTCCAGGAGATCCAGGGCGCCCTGCAAACTTAGACCTTGAGATTCCAGCTTCTTTCGGTTCTGGCGAGTTACGGTTGCCAGCTGTTGGTTTATGGCGTCCAATTGAGCGCGAGTATCTTCAACTTGTGCATCCAGATTAGCTTTCAATTGAAGGCGTGTGAGATGTTGCGATGACGTGGAGTTTTGTTCGCGGAGAGTGCCTTGCAGCTTCTCGGCTAATTCGGTCTGCATCTTTGCAAAGTCAAATGCGAGTTTGACTGCTTGATCGGCGGTTTCGCGATTCTCGTGGACAAAAAGCAGGTCGGTCGGCCCAGCGGCGATGTTTGTCTGAGTGGCTAACCCGTGGTACCAGTCAATTGTCTGGTTCAAGAACTGAATGATCTGGGCTGAGTCAGGCGCTGGAGGCGGCGAAGTTTGGCCGAATAAGACTCTTTCGACGGAGACCATCAGCAGAAACAGCACACATACGCGGGAACAAAGTTGTTTTTTGTAAACCCACGCGAAAGCTTTCTTGCGTTCGGGCGGCCTCACAATCAGTATCCCGGAGTGGCGACTCGGGTGTGAACTGGCTCCGCTTCAGTGACTGCGGCTGCTTTGCCAAATTTTAGTATCTGTTCAGACGTCGTCGTTGCGAACAGATGCATCATTCCAGCGATAATTCCCGTCCAGCCGGTCTGATGGCTTGCGCCAAGGCCGGCTCCGTTATCGCCATGGAAGTATTCGTAAAATAGAATGTAATCGCGCCAGTGAGGATCATCCTGGAATTTGCGGGTCTTTCCATAGACCGGGCGCCGACCATCCTTGTCCCGTAGAAAAATATTGGCTAGTCGGCGAGAGATTTCCTCGGCGACTTGGTACAGAGTCATGTGCCGTCCCGACCCAGTAGGACATTCGACGGTGAAATCATTTCCGTAGTAGGCGTAATACTGCAGCAAGGCGCGGATGATCAGAGTGTTGACAGGCATCCAGATAGGCCCCCGCCAGTTCGAGTTGCCGCCGAACATGCTCGTGTCGGACTCCGCCGGCATATATGGCACTCGATACTCTTGGTCTCCCAAGCGAAACACATAGGGATGTTCGGCGTGATAGTGGGAGAGTGCGCGGACGCCGTAGGGGCTTAGAAACTCGTTTTCGTCGAGCATCTTCGCCAATACACGACGGAGGTTGGCTTCGTTCAAAATCGAGGCCAACCGCCGTCCTGCGTAACCCTGCTTGCCCGGGTCGTGAATGAAGATTCTCAGCTCTGGTCGGGCTTCTAAAAAACGGTGCAAGCGCTGCAGCATCTCTGGGTACTTCCCTACCAATTCGCCCTCGAATACAGTAACAGCGCATAGCGGAAGCAGACCCACCATCGAACGAACCTTTAGGCGTTGGGAGCGGCCGTCTGGAAGTCGGAGCACATCATAGAAGAAGCCATCTTCCTCGTCCCACATTCCACTATCGCCGGCATGCATCAATGAATAAGCAATCCATAGGAAATGCTCGAGAAACTTCTTGGCCATGTGAGAATAAGCCGGTCTTTCGAGCGCCAGTTGAACAGCGATCTCCAGCATGTTCTGACAGTAAAGCGCCATCCAAGCCGTGCCGTCGGCTTGTTCCAGGTGCCCTCCGGTCGGGAGCGGCGAACTGCGATCAAACACACCAATATTGTCCAGCCCAAGAAAGCCGCCTTCAAACGCGTTTTTCCCGAAGCGGTCCTTCCGGTTTACCCACCACGTAAAATTGAGCACCAGTTTCTGGAAAATCGTCTCAAGCCAGTCAAGGTCACCCCGACCGCCAGCCTTCTCCGAACGATAAATGAAGATGGTGGCCCAAGCATGTACGGGTGGGTTCACATCGCCGAAATTCCACTCGTAGGCGGGGAGCTGCCCATTGGGATGCAGATAGTCATCTCTCAGCATCAGATCGAGTTGTTGTTTGGCGAAGTCTTTGTCTACCAGCGCCAGCGCTAGACCATGGAAAGCCAAATCCCACGCCGCATACCACGGGTATTCCCACTTGTCGGGCATCGATATGATCTCGGCGTTGTACATGTGATGCCAGTTTTCGTTGCGTGAGGCCTGCCTATTCGATTTGAAAGGACCGGCGCCACGTTCCTCAAGCCAAAGGTCGACGTCGTAGTAGTAGAACTGCTTGGTCCACAGCATGCCAGCGATCGCCTGACGCATTACTCTTGCTGCATCAGTATTCAAGGAGGAAGGGATAATTGTAGCGTAGAACTCGTCCGCTTCCTTTCGGCATCTCTCCATCACAGCATCGAAGCCGCTTCCGAATGGAAAGACTTCACTTTTCCCTAACGAATCGTCTGCGCGTGCAAAGTCGCTAAGCCTTAAGCGAATGATCCGAACACCGCCAGGTGCGATATTAGCTTCATAGTGTGCTGCTACCTTCGTCCCTGTTCCCGCAGGATTCACCGCATCAGCCTGAGCGTTCACGACGTAATTGTTTATTCCATCCTTCACATACTTCGTCGGGTTGGCGCCGCCGAAAAGGCGCTGGTTGTTCGTTTCATTCTCAGTAAAAAGAAGACTGGGCTCGCCCTCGCAATGGAGGTATTTTTCCCCCACCTCCGGGTGCACCGCCAGAACAGGCGCGTCTTTTACTTTCTCTATTCGTTGCAACAACGGTCTCGCTGCTCGCTCGGTCCACGACCACGTATTGCGGA
>Ga0206868_10021_pt1 | contig 45486 bp, 30 predicted proteins | sample Alteio_BWOrgCont_38_FD_152901 | JGI IMG/M metagenome (GOLD analysis project Ga0206868, IMG submission 152901) | Enriched cells from forest soil in Barre Woods Harvard Forest LTER site, Petersham, Massachusetts, United States -... | ecosystem: Environmental > Terrestrial > Soil > Temperate forest >... | reverse complement strand
GCTGCCGCTAAACGTTGTTCACGAGTGACTTGGGAACGCATGATTGCGCTAATTTCTTTTTCAGGCAGCTGGTCTCGCAAATGAGCGCGCAATAATTGCTGCTCTTCTGGAAGATCAACAACTAAGATGCGCTTCACGAGTGGATTCGGTTTTGTCTCCAGTAGCAACGGAATCACTACCATACAGTAAGGCGAAGTAGCTGACTCAATCCGTCGCTGCGTTTCAGCACGAATCAACGGATGCAGTAATTGTTCAAGCCACTGCCTCTTATGAAGGTCAGTAAAAACGATTTTACGTAACTGTGACCGATCTAATGTTTTATCAGGTAATAAAATACCTTTTCCAAATTTTTCTATTATTTTTGCCAAAGCTTCTTGCCCTGGTAGAGTGATATCACGAGCCAGTTGATCTGTATCGATAATAGTCACTCCTTTTTCTGCAAATAATCGAGCGACCGTCGACTTACCACTACCGATACCACCTGTTAATCCAATGACTAGCATGAGAATTAAGACATGAATCTGTATAAATAAAGATGCAAGATATCACCACCCCAAATCAAACTGATCCAACCTGCCACAGCAAGATAAGGGCCAAAAGGCAGTGGCATACTTTTATATTGTCGCTTGATAAACATATGCGTTAAACCGAAAATCATACCAATAAACGAGGACAGTAACACAACAATGGGTAATTGTTGCCAACCTAGATAGGCTCCTAATGCCGCCAAAAATTTATAATCACCTTGACCCATCCCAATTTTACCGGTAACTAACTTAAATAACCATTGCGTAAAAGCAAATACGAGATAACCCGCGATAGCACCAATAATGGCATCGTGGCAATTAGTGAAGAGCGAATAAATACTCGCTAGTAATCCGAGCCAAAGCAATAATAGGGTCAGTTGATCGGGTAATAGTTGATGATCTAAATCAATGAATGTCAGACTGATCAATATCCAAGTAAAGAGTAGGGCGGCAACCGTTTCCCAACTGACGCCAAAGCGCCAAGCAACATACACGGAGGTGATGCAACAGAGTAATTCAACGAATGGATAACGCAACGAAATTTTGGTGTGACAGTAAGCACATTTTCCACGTAAAATGAAATAGCTGATCACAGGAATATTATGCCAAGGCTTCAGCCGTTTTTTACAGGCGGTGCAATGAGAGAGTGGCAAATAAAGATTGAGTTTATCCGTATCGACTGCTTGTGGCTTCAAACCAAGATAGTGCCTGCATTCTTGGTTCCAGGCATTTTGTATCATATGAGGCAAGCGATAAATTAACACATTTAAAAAACTACCTACCAAGAGTGAAAACAAGGCGACGACTACCAGGAAAACATCGGGATTTTCAGTTAAAAATTTGAGCATATCCATTATATGACCGTTCCTAGTTTAAAAATGGGTAAGTACATTGCAATGACTAACCCACCGATTAAAACACCAAGAATAGTGATAATCAAGGGTTCTAATAACTGGCTACAACAGGAAACAAAATAATCGATGTCGGCTTCATACATCGCTGCTATTTTTTCTAACATTGACCCTAATGTGCCCGATTCTTCGCCAACCTTGACCATTTGGACTAACAGAGAGGGGAAGAAAAGTTGTTTCTGCATGGCATAGTGCAACTGTTGTCCTCTTGTAATTTGTACCTGCAATTTTAAAATGGCTTGAGTGTAAAGGTAACCAGTATTGGCATAAGCTATTGTTTTGAGACTTTCGCTGATAGGAATGCCTGCCGTCAATGTCGTTGCCAACGTACGGCAAAATCGAACCAAAATTGTTTTTAAATACACAGAACCAAGGTAGGGCATACTCAAAATAAAACGCTCAATTCTGCGTTTAAGCGATAGGGAGTGATGAAAAAAATAAACAAGCAGTGTTATTACTAGCAAAGGAAATAAAACTAACCAATAGTAGTGCTGTAGGCATTCCGATAGATCAATCACATAACGAGTTAAAGCAGGCAGAGTACTGTGTACACTTTGAAATAAATCAGCAAAACGAGGAATCACCATAGTGAGCATGGTAATACTCACCACCAAAGCGACGATCACCACGATCATTGGGTAAAATAAAGCTTGTTTGATTTTATTTTTAATGGAAAGCCACTTTTCTTTATGTAGTGCAATGCGATCCAGTGTAATAGGTAACGCGCCAGATTGTTCGCCGGTCTGTATTAAATGGCAGGTCAATGCATCAAAATAACGTGGAAATTGAGTAAGACACCAGGATAAGGCATGTCCTGATTCTAGATTAATTTTAATGGAGATAATCATATATTGAAGCGTTTTATTTTTCTGATGATGCCTTAGAATATCACAGCTTTGTACGATGGGAATCCCGGCGGTTATCAATGCAGCTAGTTGACGAAAAAAGAGGGCTATTTCCAGCGTAGAAATACGTTGATTTAATTTTTTTAATAAGCGTTTTATAGTGTTATACATCCGAAACAACTCGGTTCAATTCAGCCAGGTTAGTAATCCCTTCTTTGACTAGCCTCATGCCTGATTCATAGAGTGTAGAGAACCCTTCATGCTGTTTATATTGACGAATCGCGGCCATATTTTTTTCCAAAATAAGCGTTTGTATTTTTTCCGTGATGGGCAACAATTCATAAATACCAATTCTACCTTTGTAACCTTGCAAGCAATGTTGGCAATTTTCGAAAAGCGGCTTACGTTCATGTTGTTTGCAATGCAGGCACAATTTACGCAACAATCGCTGCGAAATAATCAATGAGACAGCATTCATGATGTGATACGGTGTAATACCCAGTGATTCCAGGCGTGCTATAGCTTCTATGGTGTTATTCGTATGCAGTGTTGCTAACACTAAATGCCCTGTTTGTGCGGCTTGAATGGCGATACTAGCTGTTTCTGGATCTCGTATTTCACCCAGCATAATAATATCAGGATCTTGACGTAACAACGTTCGTAATACAGTTGAAAATTCCAGACCAATTTTAGTATTTACATTGATTTGATTAATACCCACTAATTGAATTTCAACAGGATCTTCTACGGTAGAAATATTTTTTTCGATCGCATTAAGATAATTCAGTGCAGCATACAGCGTGATTGTTTTTCCACTGCCTGTAGGCCCTGTTATTAAAATCATACCTTGTGGTCGAGTAATCTGTTTAAGAAATAGCGTTTTTTGTGCGACATTAAAACCGAGCTTCTCTATATTCAAAGAAATATTTTTAGCGTTCAATAACCGTAACACTATTTTTTCACCAAATAAAGTAGGGCAAGTATTAACGCGAATATCCACATTATAAAGCTGGAATCGCCCATCTTGTGGTAATCGCTTTTCAGTGATGTCCAACTGTGCCATGACTTTTAAGCGCGTCATAAAACGTGAGGCAATGTGATTAGGAATAGAAGTGACTTCGCGCAATATGCCATCATGGCGATAACGGATACGGCATGAATCAGAAAATGGTTCAACATGGATATCAGAGGCTGCTTGTTGTATAGCATCTTTGATTGTTTGATCAACCAGTTTCACTAACTGTTCATCTGGTGCACTCTCTTGAATGAGATGAGGCGCTATCCCTGTGACAGGAGAGTAGCTATAAGAATGGGTCATCGCATTAATCACTACATAATCCAGCCGCTAGACAAGTTCCACTCATGATCCATTTGCTACCATCTGCATTGGGCGTCAAAATCAATGTTAATCCACCTGCTATGTCTGTTCCTGTTGCTGTTATAACGCCATCTTTAACTAAAAGATGAGCTAAGTTTTTTGTGGAGGCAGGCGCTGATGGGATACCATGCGCACCATTTTTTAATTGAGATGCAGGAATGCCTTGTTGTAATGCGAGCGAAATCGATGTTTTGAAGGGTGCTGTCGCTGCAATCACTTCAGCAAATCGTGCGCGCCTTATATAATCATGATAAGAAGGGATAGCAATCGCTGCTAAGACACCAATAATCGTGACAACGATCATGAGTTCAATTAAAGAAAATCCTGGAAGAGGTTTTTTTTGCATAGAGTACTCCATGTAGTTAAGTAATTAAGGAAACGATTTTAAACTTGATTGTAGATGCTGGCTGCCGAAGGGGTTCAAAATGACAACCCCACCTATAAAGGCGGGGCAAGAGCAGCCGAACATTTATATCTTGTTTTAAGAGGCAATGCAATAGGGTCTTTGTCACCCCGCAAAATATCCGCCCACAGATATAGACAAGAACACTGTTGTTTATGCGGATATTTGTGCGGGGTCTGGTAGCAATGGCACCACCTTAAGTAGAAATGCAGTCTTGCTTCAGTGGCAGAGCGTCATCCTAGCCAGTAACGGCCCCCCGTGCTCGATCGAAGTAATCACGGCCAAAGGCGTTACTGGGTAGGATCCAGTTTTTTAGCGGCTTAACAAAGTCACACACTGAGCTGCTAAAAGACTGGATCCTACCCAGTATGCCGAATAAGGTTAACGCTTTTGTCTAGTGTGGGGCGGCATCCTGGCTAGGATGACACCGAGGGTGATATCCAGAATTCAATATTAAGTCCCGCTACCCGAATTCGTTGCCATCGCAACATCCTCTTTTTCAGCCAAATAAATAGGATGTAAGTTTGCTACGCTCTGGCTCTTCTTCCCAGTTGATAAATAATCCACGGTAGCGGCGCAGACCAAGCTACCCCAGACATTTACCATTGTACGGAAACGATCTAAAATTCGATCGAAAGGCAACAATAATACTAATGCTGACGTAGGGACATTAGCACTACGCAAGACCATAATCATGGTCACCAGACCGCCTTCAGGAATACCTGTTGCACCCATACCAGCGACAATAGAAGTAAGGAAAATACCAAGCTGCGCCATAATAGAGAGATGCATACCTAAAATTTGGCAGAAAAATAAAGTAGACACTGCTTCATACATGGCGGTGCCAGCCAAATTAATCGTAGTAGAGAAAGGTAAAACAAAACGTCCGACTTCATCCGTAATTTTAATTTGCTTAGCCGCAATCAATGCAACAGGCAGCGTTGCTATTGAGCTAGACGTGACAAATGCAGTCAACATAGGATTGCCGGCATGGCGTATAAAATCAGATGAATTCTTACGATTAATATAACGTAAGATAGCAAATTGCCATAAACATTGTAAAAATAACCCCAACATAAAGACAACGATAAATAACAACATTCCCCTCACACTTTCCATTAGTCTTTTCTGTAGCGCGGCTTCAGCAATCGCTGAGCCTAATAGTGAAAACAACCCAATGGGAGTTAAATGCATTAACCAAATGATCATCTTGACGAAAATATCACGTAATCCATTAAATAAATTCATCACAGGCTTAGCAGATTCCCCGACGGATATACACGCAATGGAAAACACTATACTAAAAAACACGATAGGCATGATTTCAAATTTTGCTGCGGCTGCCACAATATTGGGTGGAAATAAGGTCAATAAAAAAGAGGAAAAATCGAGGGTCTTAGTATGGGTTGCCGCTGCATTTGCTAAAATCAATTGCGGTGGTAATCCAACGCCTGGTTTAAAGACATTCAGTAGCACAAGGCCAATAATAACAGCAAATGAAACACTCGCTAACACATAACAAATAGTATAGGTTCCAATCGATCCTAAGCGCTTTGTATTGCCTATCGAAGTAATGGCACCGACAAGCGCAGAAAATATCAAAGGTAAGGCAATCAATTTAAGCAGATTAATAAAGAGCGTTCCAATCCAGCGTATAGCAATCATGTGTTCTGGTAAAAAAATGCCTCCCGCAATACCCAATACAATACTTAGCAGAATCAAGTAAAACATTCTATTATTCATATTTCATTTGCCCTTAAAAATAAAAAAAGATCCAACTCTTTATCATTCCTAGACGCATTGAAACAAATCAACTCGGGTCTGTTGACTTACCAACAGACACCCTTTCCCCTGTATAACAAAATCTTCCTTGAACTCTTTGTGATGCAATCTGCAGCGTATTATACTCTGATGTTAGGGTCAGCGACAGGTTATCTGTTCAGTCAGGGGATGTTTTAATCATGCTATTGTCAAAAAGAAAGCAGTTTGTTGAAAAAAAAGAAATTTTTATATCATGTGTTGTTCCTGTATACAATGAAGAGCTCAATGTTTGTACTTTCTTTCCTAAATTACAAACGTGTTTAAACGGCTTAACTCAGCATTTTGAGATTATTGTAGTCGATGATGGCAGCCGTGATGCTACCGTTGAGAAAATCCTACAATTACCTAAAGAATATCGTATTAAATTGCTAAAATTTTCTCGTAATTTTGGTAAGGAAACAGCTTTGATGGCAGGTTTGGAACAAGTAACGGGTGACGTTGCGATTTTAATGGATGCCGATTTTCAACATCCTATGGCGTTATTATCTACTTTTTTACAGCAATGGGCGGAAGGTTATGACATGGTGTATGGCATCCGTCAAAATCGCGATAATGAATCGTCTATTAAACGTAATTTTGCAAAATTATTTTATTGGTTGATGGAAAAACTGACAAACATGGATATGCCCAGTAATGCGGGTGACTTTCGTTTATTGGATCGCAAAGTCATTGATGCTCTCAACCGTTTTCAAGAGCGAACCCGTTTTATGAAAGGATTATACGCATGGGTCGGGTTTAAAAAAATGGCTGTACCTTATGAGGTACAACCAAGGGCAGCCGGAAAAAGTGCATGGGGTTTTGCAAAATTAACAGAACTTGCCATTACAGCGATTACTTCTTTTTCTAATGTACCATTGCGTGCATGGGGTTTTATTGGATTTGTGATTTCGTTCATTGCATTCATTTACGCCGTTTATATCGTTACGACCACATTGCTATATGGCGCTGATTTGCCTGGGTATCCCACCATTGTGGTAGCCATTATGTTCTTTGGAGGGATTCAGTTACTCTCGATTGGCATTTTAGGGGAATATATCGCGCGTATTTTTACGGAAGTGAAACAGCGGCCTAAGTATATTGTTGAGCAGAGGTATGGGTTTGAGGAAGACTGATCCTTCGCTCAAGATGACAGAACGCGGTGTATAAAAGGTGTATTGCCCACCAACGCCACATCATTATATTCACCCCATTTATAAGCCGTCCGTGTTTTTTTACTGAAATCGGCATAATCATGCACATTCATGAATACAAAAAGACGTTTACCACTGTTCCAACGTTTCCAAAAAGCGGGTTCTTCAATAAGCCATGCAGATGTATTTTGAAAAGGCATGCCAAACCATAATTCTCGTACCCAATTGTCATTCTGCACAATATCCGATGCATGCCAATCAGCCACAATAGTAACATGACGCTCAAGATACAAAGGCAAGTCTTGGTAATAACGATAAAAAGTCACTATCTCATCTTGTGTTGTGATGATTGGTTTTAACGACATTGCCAATGGTTTAATTGTTTTTTCATTCATGGCAGCAGCACTGGCCAAAAGAATCAGTAAGAAAGTGATCGCAATGGCAGTGAAGGCAGAAAATAAATAAGCTAAATTATTTTTGTAAAATAAATAAAAAATAGCGATGCCGCCAAATAAAAATAGTATGGCTGTGGCATTTAAATAAGGGATAAGGCCATGGGCTATTTCAATCGCTTTAATATGGGGAACAATCAAGCAAGCACCTAGAATAAAAAAACATAATATAACAAAAATAAAAACAGCCGCTTGTATACCTTGGCTTTTTGGTTTATCCCATCGCTCACTTAAATACTGACCAACAATGAGAGACAACGCAGGAAAAAGAGGCAAAATGTAGCCTACTGTTTTTGATTTAGGAAATGAAAAAAAGGAAAAAACAATGACAGTCCATAACAGTAAAAATAACTCCGTTTGATGTTGTTTACGACCTTGCCATACAGATTTAATCTGGTTCATCAACGCTTGAAACAAAAAAACAGACCAGGGAAGAAAGCCAGCCAACACCACTGGAACATAAAACCAAGCAGTCGTAGAATTATTGAAACTTGCTTTAGTGAGAAATCGTTCAAATTGCTGTACTACAAAAAAGAAATGAAAAAATTGCGGATTGGCTCGTTGGGCTAACACATACCACGGCACAGTAATTGCAATAAAAATGCACGCACCGCTCAGCAAATGCATTTTACGAAGTGTATTCCAGCGCTGCAAACTCAGGATCCAAAGACCAATGATCATCAAGGGAAATGCTAAACCAATTAATCCTTTTGTCAAAGTGGCTAGCCCGCAAAATAGATAAGCCAATAAGATAAAAATAGTACGTTGACGATTCGATGTAGCTTGAAATGAGAGAAGAGAAAAGAACAAAGTATTGCTGATGAATACAGCGACTTCCAAATCTAAGTTGGCATAGTGCGCAGCGCCATAATAAAGGGGATTAGCCGCGAGAATAACGGCGGCAATAATGCCGGTGCGTCGGCTAAAAAGCAAACGTCCAGCAACATAAGTGACTAAACATCCCAGTACAGCTATGCAAGCAGGCCAGAATCGCAATGCCCATTCTTTTAGGCCAAATAGTTTGATAGCAATCGCTTGTAACCAGTAATACAAAATAGGTTTATCAAGAAAAACGACTCCATCTAGGCGCGGCGTAATATAGTCACCTGTCATGATCATTTCACGAGCAACTTCAGAGTATCGTCCTTCATCCGGCGTGAATAAGGCGTGCGAACCTAACCATAATAGGTACACCCCTCCTAGTAGGAAGACCATCAATAATAAATCTATTACCCAACTGCGGACAGTGGGTGGGTTATGAGTTGCCAACACCGATTGATTCCCGTACATTAAGCTAATATATAGCAGTAGAGCGAAAAATCCTTACCAATATGAAGAGCATTATCCTCTGCGCCGACGATTATGGTCAAAATGCGGCTATTTCTCAAGCGATTATTACATTGCTGAAGAAAAAAAAGCTATCTGCAACGAGCTGTATGGCGACTATGCCTCACTGGTTGGCACAAGCAGGATGGTTGGCACCTTTGAAAGATCAAGCAGATATAGGTGTTCACTTTAATTTGACGCAAGGCAACCCTTTGTCGTCAGAATGGAAAGCTGCACATGGTACCACTTTTCCTTCCTTATCAGTTTTACTCAGACAATGTTATTGGCGACAACTAAATAAGGCTGCCATTCTGGCAGAGCTTCATGCGCAACTGGATCAATTTATTGTTGGGGTAGGGCGTATGCCCGACTTTATAGATGGTCATCAACATGTACACCAATTCCCCGTCATTCGTGACTTATTTTTGACACTGTATCACGAGCGATTGAGGCCAAATGCTTGCTATGTCCGATGCGTTTATGACCCGATGACTTGGTTACGGGTGACTGAAGAGGCGTATATTAAACGGTCGGTGATTCAATTATGTGGTGCCAGCACATTTAAACGGCAACTAATGCGGCGCAATATACCTCATAATTCTTCATTTTCTGGTATTTATCATTTTGCCCATGCGGCTAATTATGCCAAATTATTTCTTCGTTTTTTGCAGCACAGTGTAGAAGGCGGATTAATCATGTGCCATCCTGGGCTTGCTAGCACACAAGAATCAGATGAAATAGCGGACTCTCGCCCTCAAGAATATCAGTATTTCGAGAGTGAGCAGTTTCTTATGGATTGTCATCAGAACCAAGTCATCATCTCGCGATTTGCCTGTTAACCGCGTGTTCAACAGAACCAATCGTGAACGTGCCCGACTAGGTCGGGGAGTAAACGCTGAGTTAACTACATAATTGTTCTTTCTGAAAAAAATATCTGCTAGAATATTCCAGTTTGTTTTTTAATTCAAATAAAAAGGTGTAACGTTATGTCAGCAGCGCGTGAAAATGGCACAGTAAAGTGGTTCAACAATGGCAAAGGTTATGGTTTTATCCAGCGTGATCAAGGGGGAGATGTATTTGTACATTTCCGCGCGATTCGCGGTGAAGGATACCGTTCTTTGGAAGAAGGTCAGCGTGTAGAATTTACTGTCACGCAAGGCCAGAAGGGGTTACAAGCAGAAGATGTTTCTGTGGTGGAGGGGTAAAAGGAAAAGTAACAACACAGCTTAGCATACCTTCCCCCTGGTGGGGAAAGGTATGTAAGCAGCCACATTTATTCAACAAAATATCTGCAAAAATCAACAAACTATCCTAATATAATCGCTCCGCGTTAGCGTCTAATCTTTATACCCGACGCAGCTAATTTGGACAATTAAAGATCGATCTGTTATACTGCTGCCACTTTTTATTATTCATTTAAGAGGCATAACAATGCCAGGTACCTCACGACTACAAGCAACAGAATTTGAGTTCCTTTTTTACTCAGAGCTAGTGGAAGATATAGAGGCACTTTATGAACTAGCAGGAAGAGAGGTTAGTGCGAATAACCATCTCAAAGAAACACTGGTGGGTGTTTTGAGAGCGAAAGACATGCAGGGGAAAGAAATAGCCTGTTTCGTTGTTCCATCTAAGGATAAACAAGTAGTCGTTCCGTTGCGAGATATAAAAATAGGGAATGAGCCAGGAGTGTGCGCTGCATTATTATTAGAAGAAGCGCCACCTGCACCGGTATCATCAGAAGAAGAAAAGATGTTGAGACAAAAAACCTATGCAAGGCGAGATTTTGAAGGCAAGCCAGTAAGCTCCTCTTGTATCACAGCAGAGGATTTTATTACCATTGAAAACGTCATCAATGAATCAGAAGACTATCAAGCACTGATGTTGATGAACAGCAACCTAACACGGTTCTGGCTTAGAACATTGAATAACACGGTTGAGGATTTAGACGGGCTCTATGCAGCCGTAGAGAAACTGGAGTATGCGCCGACAGCCTTACTAGGAAGAGCGGATCCAAAAAGTTTAAGAACATGTTGTGTGATAAAAGCGAAAAGTAAAGCAGGGGAATTCGTTGCCTGTCTCGTTGTTTTTTCTCCTGTTGCACAACAAATAGTTATATTGAAAGAGATAGTTATAGCAAAATATTTTCCCGAGCTGCTACTAGAATCTGTCGAAAGGGGTATGCATCGGGCTAGAGACACTGAAAAATATTTAACAGCTGACACTTTTATTCGTCTTAGAGAAATACTCAGTGAATCACGCGAATATAAAACCGCTATGGGGTTCAACGCAACTGAAGAGAAAGAGAGGAGGGGAGAAGAAGAAAAAGCTCCTCCGACTTGGTTGCGCATACTACCATCGATTAAAAAAATTGCTGTAATAGAAGAAAAAGAACAAAGTTATGCTAGTGCAGAAGAGCTTTTTGAGAGAAAGAAAAGAGATTTTCTCTATAAAGTGCCAAGGCCTGGAACACTTTTTCATTTTAGAGCAACCGTACAACAGGAAGGTAGTCAACAAGAACAGATAGCCTGCTCTGCTATTGCTATGAATGGTATATTAAGACGAATAGAAATAGAACATGAGGCTGTTCACGTGTTAAATACGTGTCTCCCCGGATACTACGATCGTTCATCGTCTCCCGAGGAGACAAGTAACTCTGATGTAAAGCAAGAGGATGTTGTAAAAATAGGCGCAGAGACTTTTTTAGCCCAATATAGAATAGTTAAAAGGTTGTTTATACAGAATTCTCCGGCACGCATCAAAAAGGTGTTCGGCGATCAAGCAGTGAAAGCGTTAACTAAAATAGGAGAAGCGCTTCATAGCAATCAACAAAATGCATCTTCGACAGACAAAAGTTGTCACTATCTACGTTCCTTTTTCTCCCCTCAATGTATAACAATAGATGGTAGAGCGATAGAAAGAGCAGTACATGACCTTAACAATACTATGGCGGCGTATGCAGAGCCGGATCCAGCTAAGCGTAAAGTAACAGGTAAAAATGTTAAAGACGCCTATGAAAAACTTAAAACAGCAACAAACGCGTTACCTGAATCTCCAAAAAAACGAGAAGTGCAATGGTGGGTCGGCGTAGTAGGTGCTGTTATCGCCGGCCTGGCAGGAGGTCTCTGGCAGGGTGCAGTAGCAGGTGGCGCGCTATGCGGTATACCTGGCATAGTAATAGGTGGTGTAGCGGGTAGTGCGATCGGTGGTATTGTGGCTTTGCTTGGCCATTTTGCCATCTATACACCCACTAAGCCTTGCCCAGAAATCGTACGCGATGCTGTTAACAGTCTTAAAGAAAAAATAAATACATTGCCTAATGGAGTTAGACCGGGTCAATAGATTTAAGGTTTTTAAACCTGACTAACCAAGGAGAAAGTTTGTAATAGCTCAGCCCCCCTTAATTCATCGATCTTAATCGTGCCTCCGGTAAGGGATTTCACTCTGGGGTAATAGCTCAGCCCTACTGCGATTAAAGGGTACGTGTCATCCCGCAAAAAATACGTCCCTTGTTCTGTGGTCTTTGTTACGTGTTTTTGTGCGGGATCCGGTAGCTATCTTGACCTGTGTTAATGGTCTATATCCCAACCGGATTAACCGCCTGCGTTTCCGCAAACAATTTTTTCTCATGCGTCAATCGCAATACCAACGGCACACAAACAAATAAAAGCGTTCCAACTGCGATTGATACCAAACCAAGCGACCCGAAAATATGGCTAAAACCGGCATTTGTAATCAGAGGATCTAGTGACTTCGTATTACCCAACGCTACACTGGAGAAATAACCTGATAATGTAGCGCCCACACCCACGAGCATTAACCACGTTCCCATCATAATACCTTGCAAATTAACAGGTACTAATTGTCCCACCATGGCATAACCCACAGGAGAGATAAATAATTCACCCGCGCTTTGCAATATAAAACTGAACAATACCCAATTAAAATGCGTATAACCTTGTGCATTTGCAAAATGAATTCCAATCGGTAAAAGACAAAACCCAATGCCGATGAGGATCAACGCACAAGAAAATTGTACAGGAATGGTTAATCGTACCCCGCGTCCTCGCAACGTGGTAAATAACATACTTAGAATAGGCCCTCCTGAAATAATGACCATGGTATTCACATTCTGTACCCATTGCGGTGCAATCTGTATCCCGAGGTAATGCAAATTAACATTTCTAGCGATGAATAAAGTCAAGCCCATGGGTGCTAATTGATAAAGCGTCCAAAATACTAATGCAGTTGACGCAAGTAAAAGATACGCCCACACCTTGTGGCCATTTTCTTTGACAGGTTGCCGCAAGGCCAATAAAGCAATCACAAAAACGGTGACTATACCTGTGCCCATGATTAAGGTATTACTCAAATTGGAATGCCCTAATAACCATCGTAGCGCCAACAACAATATAAAAATAACAACAAAACCTTTGACATTCGCATTGTATTTTTGTGTCCCTTGTAAAGCACTATAACTTGTCTTGATGTCAGAAAGTATTCGCCATTTCGATAACGTAATGAGTAATGCAGATAAGTTACCTAAGCTACTTAATAGAAAAAGCATAGAGTATGAATGATGTAATTGAAAGTAGCCGCTAATAGAAAACCCTACGAAAAAACCAATATTCATGCCGCTATAATTCCATAAAAAAGCAGTTTCACGGCGTTTATCATTTGGTTTAAACAATTGGTTCAGCATACAATTAATGCACGTGATATTAAAACCACTACCCGCGAGAAAAATAGCAAGCCCCCAATAGAACGCACCAGCTTTTACAAGCGCTAATAACATACAACCTATAAATTGAGCCACCATGCCAATGCAAAATAAAGCACGATAACTTAATAAGCGTCCACCGAGAGAGCCACCAATAACATGCACAGCATAGTTAAATGCGACAAATGACGCAGTAATTTCAGTAGCAACAGAATCGCTCAGCTTTAGACCGGTAGTTGCATAGAGAACAAGCGTTGAATACAATACGCTGAATGCCAATGTTGAAAACATTTGAACAAAAAAGAGTACGCCTGCACCGGTGGGCATCATGTTATTATATTTATTTAGCAAGCGGGTGATTATTTTAGTTTGGCTCAATTGATTATACTCCAAAGCAATTTTTCCTAGTTTTTGAGATCCGTTACAGAGCCAGTGAAGTGATTTCTGTAATTAACGCATTTACTTCACGCTCAAATCCTGCCAGCAGAGTAGGGATTTGAGGATGGGTTATTTTGTCTCTCACGGCCGATTCGAGAGCAGCTGTCGCTGTTTTTAATCGGGGTGCACCGCAGTAGCAAAGCGCACCATGCAATTTATGTATGCGATTTTCTAAATTTTCAAAGTGATTATTAGAGTAAGCTTGCTTTATGTTAGCTAATTCAGAAGGTAAATCTTTAACTAGTAGCACGAACATCTCTTCTGCGTGCTCGCGGCTGTTACCGGCCAGTTGCATCGCTAATTCCCAATCGACCACTACATCTCGCATGACTTAATCCTTAACAAATCTATTGCCATCAATAACGCTCCTTTGTCGACGGGTTTTTCAAAAGAAGCAGTCGCTCCCAATGATTCAGATAAATCCAAATAACCTGTTGGATCAAGGCGTCCGCCGCCAGATATGGCGATAATTTCCATATCAGGATGTTTATCTTTGACTTCTGAAATCAGTGTAATACCACTCATCTTTGGCATAATAATATCAGTGATCATGATATCAGGTTGTGTATTTTTTAGAACTTGAATGGCTTCTTCGCCATTGGCCACCGCTACCACATGATGTGACGCACGTTGCAACACTTGTGTGAGCATGTCTCTCACGAGTTCATCATCTTCCACTAGTAGAATATTGGCCATATGTCACCTCACTTTGATTATTGACTGTCTGGTATTCCGGTAACAGTAAAGTGAATATTGTACCTCTTCCAAGCTGGCTCGATACAGTCATTTCGCCTTGATGTTGTTGAATAATAGCATGGACAGTGGCTAATCCCAATCCAGTGCCTTTGCCCACTTCTTTAGTAGTATAAAAAGGTTCAAATATCCGTTCCATCGTGCTTTGATCCATCCCATGCCCTGTATCGCTTATTTCTATTTTGCAATAATGATCCGCTCTCATGTGCGAAAATGGCAGATCACTTGCTGGAATACGGCTCAATGTAAGGGCAATATTTCCTTCACCTTCCATGGCATCCACCGCATTGTTAATAATATTGACAATGACTTGATGTAATTGCGTTTGATTGCCTAAAATCAGGCAATCCTTTTTTAAGCCGATGAAGTGAATCGTCACGCTTGCAGGGATAGTAGGTTTTAATAAACCTAATATATTTTCGATAATAGATTGAATAGGGATAGGTATTTTATCCACTTGTTGGCGTCGCCCAAATGCCAAAATGCGCGCCACCAAATCTTGAGCACGTTGAGTGGCTTCTAACACCCTGCCTAAGTTATTATAAACTAGGGTATTTTTCTCAACATCATCTCGTGACATTTCAACAAATCCTTTAATGGCATAAAGTATATTATTGAAATCATGTGCGATTCCGCCTGCCAATGTGCCTATCGCCTGGAGTTTTTGGCCTTGCAAAAGAGCAACTTCTAATTTTTTTTTCGTTTCTTCTGCTTTCAATCGTTCAGCGAATTCATTTTTAGCTTTGTTGGCGATGATAGCGCGTTGGCGAATAAGTCGCATTAATAATGCCATACCTAAACATAGGATTGCTGCGCACGTTCCGATAATGATCTCTGCTAAATGCGTTGTGAGCGTGATGGTAGAAATCACTGATTTTTCTCCTGGTTAAAACACAAAAACACACTAAAAACTAGCTCAAGCAAACCAAGCAGCGGAACAGGAAGTGGAAGCCGCTACCAGACCCCGCACAAATATCCGCATCAGCGACAACATGCTTGTCATATCCGTGAGCGGATATTTTGCGGGGTGATGTACTGATATACCAAACGGTAACGCGCTACGCTCAGCACAAGCGCAACAATGAAATAATAACATGAATTAAATTTAAAAACTATATTAATCATGCAGTTGATGGCAATTGGCCTCACATAGCATTTTAACAATCAACTGCTATACTTTCTTGAAGCAGATTAAAATTTACTCATAAGGAGTGCTGTAGTCATGAATAATCGCCCCGCAGATGATGATCCAGAAAATAATCCTGCAGAACAGGATAAAGAAGCAGAGCAAAAAATCCTCTCGCCTTTTTTTACTTTAAGCCAGAGTGACATCGAAGCAAAACAAGCAGGCGCTCGCGATGATGCTGTTCAAAATATTTTAAGCGAAGCCAAACGTTATATTGATCTCAAATTAAATAAGGGAAATCCTCCAGAAACAATCGGTGAAAAACAACATATCGCGACAGTCTTTTCTCAAATTCTGGAGATAACCACCAAAACAAAAAAACTCAAAGATGCCCAAAGCGAGATCGCTTCAGTTGCATTAAATAATGATTTAATTGGCTCTAGGTTGGATGACCATGACACATGGAAAGTGCTGTTTTTAACTCGAATCTATTCTAAAGCGAAAGAATATCATGATAATAGAGATCCATCAAAAGATGAGCAGTTATACAAAGAATTACAGAATTGCATTGGTCAAGCTAAAATTGATTTAGAAGAAAATGGAAACAACTATTCAAGTGTGTTCACCACCCCAGTAGAGTACCCCCGCGTTGTAAACACGCTTGTCCAGATGGCTCCCAGTCAACATCATTTTTTTCTGATGGATGAAAAGGGACAGGAGAATGAGATGAGCAGCAGGAATTCTCCCGCTACTCAAAAGAAAAGCAAAGAATCTATTCAGGCTAAATTATATTATTTAGTACATGGATTAATGTATCACAAAGACCCACAATATAGAAATCGATATGCGGAAAAACTACCTGACTTGTTTGCTCAAATTCAGCAATTTAGAGAATTATTTGATGGAGAAAATACATTTGAATCTGATCTACAAGTGAAAAAAATACATCAGGCACTGTCTGAAGAAGCAGTAAAATCTCTGCGCTCTATCACTGCCCCCAATATGACACCCGAGATGCGCGAACAGGCGCTCTTAACAGCGGAACATATCATCAAGAGTTTGTTAACCTGTCAATTATCGATCGATAACATCATTAAACAAGGCATGAAAAACCAAGAAGGCGCATTTCAAATAAAACAAGCTGCTGCATTATACCGTATGGCTGAAAAATATCGTACAGATAAAAACGATGATCGATTTTTTATTAAAGTGATGAAAGAAGCCGGAACCAGAGAAATGTATAAAGAATTTAAAAGGCTTCATCTCTCTCCTGAAAGGGAAGCGCTTGCTAGAGCAATTTTAGCCACGCCAGGCGTGGAAGAATTTAGTGACGATACTCTCTTAGACTTAACACGTGATTTTTCTGCAGAAGAAGCAAAATTACTGCTCTCCGCTATCATTTACGGAGAACCAAGAAAAAGCGAACTCATTAATGAAAAAGTTGATTCTTTTAGGTTAACTATTCAAAGATTTGGTGCCGTCATAGCGCTGTGCCAAGAGTTGAGCCAAGATCTTCAGAGCTTAGAAAGAACTCGCTTTGAGCTGACTCAGGATGATGAAAACTATGATCGAGCATTTCAGAGATCAAAATCAGCAGTTACTAATTTACTACCCGCATCTATCGCTACTTCTCGATTAGGCGTAGACGAAGAGAGTCTAAGACAATTATTCAGTGATATTGAAACAGTAAGCGATCTTCTTATCAGAGTAGACAATTTCTGTGAAACTAGACGTCATGAATGCGGTGGTTTTGAAGAAACAAATCTAGAGCAAGAGATTGCTAATGTGGAAGGAAGAGCGCATGATGTGGGTGCTCTTCGACGCGCCGCTGTAGCTCCCCTCAAAGAACTTAAGAATGCTATTAAACATAAATATCAGTTATCTGATACTCTCAAAAATATGGTTACTATTTTAGATCGAATGGGTGGAAATTCAGATAAAGCACTCTATGAGATAGCCATGAAAATGAAAAACAATGCAGAGATAGCTGCTCAATTTTGTAATAACACGCCTTTTTGTCATCGTTTTGCTTTGCAATTTTTAACTGTCATGGATGCTAAAGAAGAAGAACATGTAATGGAACACTATGTTGGCTTGGCAGCAGAAAAACCCGCTGAATTGTACGATCTTTTTATGAATACACTGGATCACGATAAGCAAAAGAAAATGGGATTATTGTTACTGTCTAATCAACGTATGCGGCAATGGTTATTGGAACCAGATGATCTCTGGAAAGAACAGCAAAGACAAGCACAAGAAAAACATGCACAACGTTTAAGAGATAAGGGTAAAGAAGTTGGTGAATTGAAAATAGAAAACCCATTTGATCTTGTCACTACCACCAGTTTAAGGGTTTCGCTGGCAGAGGGCATGACTCTTGAAGCGTTAGATAACTTATTTAAAAATTGGAGTAAAAAAGAATGTCTGACACTTATCCGTCGCGGAGATTCTCCGCAAGTATGCTGGGCAGTATTAACTCAGACACGGATTGTATCTACTATGAGTGCTGATGAATTCAACTTTTGTATGGGTAAACTCGATTTGGCAGCGTTAAGCCAGTTAACAAATCGTCAAATAAGCCAATTAGATAAAAAGGTGAGAATAGCCTTACTGAATAAATATGCTTCATGGGAAGAAGGAAAAGTAATGTTGTTGTCTGGTTGTGAATCACCCGATAAAAGAGTTCAAGATGAAGCAATAAAGAATAGAATAGTTGCGCTTTCGCATGATTTTAATCTAAATGATATAGACACATTACAAAATAGTGAAACGGGATTAATGGCTTGTTTTAAAAACGATGCAGCTTGTATAGAAAAAATCATTGCTCTAATTAACGAGGATGTGAATAACCCTCATAAGAGAAAAATCGGACGGAATATAATAAACGAGATGGATGTAGGATTTTTAGCGTCCGATCAGGAATTATGGAACACGATTAATGCATCTGGATTTGCGTTGCCAGGCGCTGCCGGTAAATACAGAAGTTACAGACATCAAATGATGACATCCTACCTGTACGAATATAAAGAAGAAGATGGGTATCCATTAGATCTTCGTCCTGATGGTTTAGTGCGAAAAGAGATTGACGTCAATCCAGCCGATCTTGCCTTAAATGCCAGTCGTGATGCATTTAAAGCGGTGCTGAAAGATCCTGCTATCGTACAACATCTCAATGAAAAATCTTCTGCAAGGGCAGCTCCTTTTCGAGTAGGGCGAATGTTATACGCTCTAGTGATAGAAGGTCAGGGTGTTGGGGAGCAAGCAGACAAAGTTAACTGCTTACATCTTTCGTTAAAAACAGCAGCTGAAAAAAATCTGACGGCGAGAGAATTGCAAGACATACTGGATGCGCATCGTGACAACCAAAACACTGAAAAACTATTATTCAACGCACTTCCTACCTATGTTGAATATGCAAAACCAGAACGAGCAATAGGGGAAATATTTGCTCTGATCAAACGGTATCTAGAAAAAAATCCGGGGCCTGAATCAAGAAAAAAAATCATGAATGCATTACTTGCTAACACTAACATGACCGATGGACACAAATATAAAATACTTGGAAAATTATGTACTGAAGACATGGAATTATTTAACCAATATTTAGCTGATTTTTCTGATGACGGAACATTACCGGGCGTATTTACGATGATTCCACTGACAGCGTATATTGGGACTACGCTTGCCCTTTCTTTCTTGGTCGGCGCAGTTGTGGTAGGTCTTCTATTTGTACCTGTTGTTGGGCCTTTTCTGTCTTTACTGGCTGCAAAAGTGCTTGCACCGGCTATCGCTGGGATAGCACTAGGTGCCACATTGGTTGCTAAATCCATTGCTGAGCGTCCTATTTTGAGTGGTGCAGTCGGTGTTGCTGGAGCTGCTGTTGTCGCTGTCGGTGTAGCTGCCAAAAATTACCTGTATGAACAAAAAAGAAAAAAAGCAGAAGCACACTTTGAATTAATTAAATCTGTTTTGAATAGTGATGATAAGTTAGAAGCAGGTGGAAAAAGTATTTTCGCTAAACTGTATGAGTTTGACAATCAAGAGGTAGCTCCAGATGGAAAATCGCTAGCAGAGCGCCTCACAAAAAGTTTACTCCTTTGTCAAGCCTATGGATGTAAAATTGGCGGGAAATATAAGGGTGAAGATGGTAAAAAACACTATCATATCGCTGACCCTAAGTTAAGGAAACAAGTAGTGGCGCTGACCAATGATGCTTATTATAAAGAGCATCCGAATTGGGCTTTTTTTACGAATATCATCACGTTGGGATGGCCTTATCGACAAGGGAACATTGCAAAGCAATTGCGAAGAGAGTTAGAGGTAATGGGGGGGGATCGGGTGGGTGAGCTTCTTGCACCAGGAGAAGCAAAGGGTAAGGCGGGAGGTTCTGATAAAGGAGTTCAGGCTAAGCTGCGTGCTGGCGGTAAACAAGTAGGAAACGATAATGTTCCTACTGTCGACTTAGGAAAACCAAGAAAATCACCTATGTTTCCACTGCCTCCAGAAGGAGGAAGTCAGGCTGCCAATAATCTTGCGAACAAAGCTGGAAAGCAGGCTGCCAATGATCCTAAAACCCTAGGGAAAAAAGCCCAGTGACTTCCGCAATCGACAGAACCGCGACCGTCAGGCTGTCGATTACAACTCATTTCAATAAAAAATTTTGCCGCAAATCCTGTCTATCAGGTACACTATGTCCAAGCTTTTCCTCACGCAATCAGGATATTGCTAATTTTTTAACCCGCAGGAGCGATAAGTAGAGACTTATGCAATTACAGAAAATCAAACTCGCTGGCTTTAAATCCTTCGTTGACCCCACTACAGTACTCGTTCCGAGTAATTTAGTGGCTGTTGTCGGCCCTAATGGATGTGGCAAATCCAATATTATTGATGCGGTGTGCTGGGTTATGGGCGAAAGTTCAGCCAAGTACCTGCGTGGAGAATCCTTAACAGACGTCATATTCAATGGCTCAACAGCCCGCAAACCCGTAGGGCAAGCTTCTGTTGAGTTAGTTTTTGATAATCAAGATGGCTCTCTAGGTGGTGAATATGCCAGTTATGCAGAAATTTCCATTCGGCGGCAAATTTCACGGGATTCTGAATCGGCTTATTTTTTAAATGGGGTACGGTGTCGACGACGAGATATCATTGATATCTTTTTAGGGACAGGATTGGGGCCACGTAGTTACTCTATCATCGGCCAAAACATGATTTCTCGTGTGGTCGAAGCCAAGCCAGATGATATGCGCACTTATCTCGAAGAAGCAGCGGGGGTTTCACGCTATAAAGAAAGACGTCGAGAAACAGAAAATCGCATTCAACACACGAAAGATAATTTAGCGCGCTTAAGCGACGTACGGGCAGAATTAGAAAAACAATTAAATACATTACAACGGCAAGCTAACGCTGCTGAAAAATATAAATTATTAAAACAAGAAGAGCGTTTGGTTCGTGGACAATGGTATGGCATTCAATGGAGGCAATTAGATAATCGTTTGGTCAATGATTCATTGCAAATACAGCAACAATCCACTGGGTTAGAAGCGCGACAGGCTGAGCTGGGTGAAGTGAATTTGCGGATCGAGTACCAGCGTGAAATTGCGCATCAAGCCAATGAGGCGTTTCAAGAAGTACAACGTCAACACTATGCCGTCGGTAATGATATTGCACGCTTGGAGCAAGAAATTCAGCATCATGAAGAAAAGCGTCGCCAGTGGCAAGCGGATATTCAACGAATAGATGATGACTGGTCAGCCGTCAAAAACGAAGCGGATATAGCACAAGAAGAAGCACAACAATTAGCAGAAGAATTACAACAGTTAGAACCCGATGCACAACGTGCAGAAGCCGCAACTCAGATAGCAGTAAGCCAGTTCGAAAAAGCGGAAGAAGCGATGCAAGATTGGCAAAGCCAATGGGATGTGTTTCATCAATTGACGGCGAAAACGGCACAAACCGCACAAGTCGAGCAAACACGGATTCAGCATTTAGAACAAAAAATAGCTACACTGACACAACAACAAACCAAATTTGAACAAGATAAACCACAGTTTGATTTCGTTAAATTAGAAAATGAAATTACTGTACTTTCTGATCAAGTTTCTGAGGTGAATGTACAGGCTGAAGGGTATGGCCAGCAAATTACAGAGATTAAACAGCAACTATTTGCTCTACAAATGACACAACAAGACGCGACACAAAAATTGGATCAGGTGCGAAATGAATTACAAAAAGCACGTGGACGACAAGCTTCCCTAGAGGCATTGCAGCAAACTGCGTTAGGTCAACGTAATAATACCCTTATACAGTGGTTATCCCAGCATCAACTCGATCAACAACCCCGCTTAGCGCAAGGTATTGAAGTAGAAGCCGGCTGGGAACAAGCAGTCGAAAAAATATTGGGCACTTATTTGCAAGCGGTTTGTGTAGATCATTTATCTCAGGTCACGCCTTTGGTAGAAGAATTCGCAGAGGGAAATTTATGCGTATTTGCAAAAGCTCAACACACGACTGAACGAACCATGCCAGCAGCAAACAGTTTGTTAAGTAAAGTCAAATCACCTTGGCCACTGGATGCGTTCTTAGCGGATGTTTACACAGCAGACTCACCCGCTGCTGCATTTGAAATGAGTCAGTCACTCGCAGCACATGAATCAGTGATGACACGTGAAGGTGTTTGGTTTGGCCCTTCTTGGTTGCGGGTTGCACGAGATGAAAGCCCAGAAGCGGGTGTCTTCCAGCGCGAACAAGATTTAAAACAATTAGCACAAAAGATACTTGAACTAAGCGCTACGCAAAATGCGCTGGAAACGAGTTTAGATCAGTATCGTGACCAATTAAAAACATTGGAAAATCAGCGTGATGCTTTACAAAAAACAGCTAATCAAACGTATGCACAAGCCGCAGAAGTGCAAGCTCAACAAAAAATGAAACAAACCCAATTCACTGATTTGCAAGTGCGCGCCGAGCGCTTTCAACGTGAATTAGACGACAATAAGGCACAATTAGAACATTCACACACTGAGCTAAGCCAAACCCGTGCAACTTGGCAACAAGCAATGTCCGAATTAGAGCAGCAAGCAGGGCAGCGTGATTTATTAAATCAAAAACGAGAAAACTTACGCGATCAATTGCAAACAGCCCGTTATTCGGTGGATCAATTGAGAGATGAAGCACATCAATTAGAAATTCGCCTGCAAACAAGCAAATCACAACAAGCTTCAGCAAAACAAACAGTTGCGCGATTAGAAGCACAGTTAGCTACTCTGGTAGAGCGTAAAACAGTATTACAACAAGAACTGGATGCAGCGCAATCGATTGAATCTCGTCGCGAAAATTTAGCAACGTTGCTTTCTTCGCGATTAATCATTGATGAAGATCTAAATAGAGCACGATTTTCGCTTGAATCGGTACAAGAAGATTTGACTGAGTTGGAAACGCATAAGCAAGCGCTTGAACGTGAAGTGACTCATTTCCGCGATGGTCTTGAAAAATTACGCGTGGAATGGCAAGGCATTAAAGTAAAATCAGATACGTTAATGGAGCAACTCAATGAAACTGGGTTGCAATTGCAAGATATTTTGCAAGATTTGGCGCCTGATGTTGAAGCAAGCGAATGGCAAGCACGTTTGGAAAATATTACTCAACGTATTGCTCGTTTAGGCGCTATCAATTTGGTGGCGATTGAAGAATATGCAACTTGTGCTGAGCGTAAGCAATACTTGGACAAACAGCAAGAAGATTTACAAGAAGGGTTGACTACATTAGAGAATGCCATCGCTAAGATTGATAAAGAAACACGAGCAAAATTTAAAGAAACATTTGAGAAAGTTAATTCGCGTTTTCAAGAATTATTTCCTATTGTGTTTGGCGGCGGCAAAGCTTATCTTGAATTAACAGGTGAAAATTTATTAGATGCAGGCATTGCCATCATGGCTTGCCCACCCGGTAAGCGTAATAGTACTATTCATTTATTGTCTGGCGGTGAAAAAGCCATGACAGCTATTGCATTAGTATTTTCTATTTTCCATTTGAATCCAGCGCCTTTCTGTATGCTGGACGAAGTCGATGCGCCGTTGGATGATGCCAATATTGGTCGTTTTTGCCAATTAGTTAAAACAATGGCAGATAAAACGCAATTTATTTTTATTAGTCATAATAAATTAGCGATTGAAATGGGTGAGAACTTGATCGGTGTCACCATGCATGAACCAGGGGTCTCTCGATTGGTCAGTGTGGATGTCCAAGAAGCGATAAGCTTAGCGGGAGTGCAGCATTAATGACTGGCCATACGGATGTGGTTGCGCAAGATTTTATAGTCATTCATGTTGTTGCTCGTCCGAACCGATTTTTTGCCTCTTATGATTTATTGCAAGCCATTTCCGCGACGGGTATGCAATTTGGCGCAATGAATCTTTTCCACTACTATGCGCCAGAAAGAATGGATAAAAATCCTTTTTTTAGCTTAGCCTCTGCAACAGAATCAGGTGAATTTGATTTAGATCGAATGGGTGATTTTTCGTGTAAGGGCCTTACGTTATTTATGAATTCCCGCCAAGTACCTAATAGAGAAGAAGCATTTGAATTGATGTTAAGCACGGCGGAGCAATTGGCAGAAGATTTACAGGGTGAACTGCGGGCAGGGAATAAGGAGATTTGGAGTGAGGAAATTAAAAAGCAAAGTCTTCTTAAGTTAAGAAATAGCTAAATGCCAAAAAAAACAGTAATCGACACAATCAAGAACCTTCGTCACATACTGAACGAACACAATTACCATTACTACATATTAGATGCTCCCTTAGTCTCAGATGCAGAATACGATCAATTATTTAAAAAATTACAAGACTTAGAAAAGCAATTCCCCCATCTGGTGACCCCTGATTCACCCACACAACGTGTCGGTGCAAAGCCATTGAAAGAATTTCCGGAAATCCAGCATGCCATTCCCATGTTATCGTTAGAAAATGGATTTAACGAAGAAGATATTTTAGCATTTGATCAGCGTGTACGCGATCGTTTGGCAGTCAATCATGAAGTAGAATACGCATGTGAACCCAAATTGGATGGTTTAGCTGTTAATATACGCTATGAGAACGGCATGTTAGTTCATGCAGCTACTCGTGGTAATGGTGAAACGGGCGAAGATATTACGCAGAATATTCGCACTATTCAAACAGTGCCTTTGATATTGCGTGGTAATGATTTTCCACGCATTTTGGAAGCACGTGGCGAAGTGTATATGCCCAAGAAAGGGTTTGCTGAAATGAATGCGCGCGCCCAAACCAGTGGCGAAAAAATTTTCGTCAATCCACGCAATGCAGCAGCGGGTAGTCTGCGTCAACTTGACCCCAAAATCACAGCAGCAAGACCATTGGCATTTTTTTGCTATGGCATAGGCATGATGGTGGGTGAAGAGTTACCTACAACACAAAGTAGTTTGTTAACACGTCTCAACCAATGGGGTTTGCGTGTCAACCCTGAAGTAAAAGTAGTAAAAGGTATCCAAGGTTGCTTGTTATATTACAAACGGTTAAAAGAAAAACGTGAAAAATTACCTTATGAAATTGATGGCGTTGTTTATAAAGTCAATTCCATGGCGGATCAAGCGATACTAGGCTTTGTATCACGTGCACCCCGTTCAGCCATTGCGCACAAATTTCCTGCAGAGGAAGTGATTACGACAATAGAAGCAGTCGAATTTCAAGTAGGCCGCACAGGTGCATTAACACCCGTCGCTCGTTTACATCCTGTGTTTGTTCATGGTGTCACGGTTAGTAATGCGACATTACACAACATGGATGAAATACGTCGAAAAGAGGTACATATTGGCGATAGAGTCTCCGTTCGTCGTGCAGGCGATGTGATTCCTGAAGTAATCAGAGTAATCAAGGAGCAGCGACCTAAAGGAATTAAAACAATTGACTTGCCAAAACGCTGCCCCATTTGCCACTCTCACGTGGAACAAATAGAAGGTGAAGCCGTTGCACGTTGTAGCGGCGGTTTGTTTTGTCCAGCACAACGCAAGGAAGCCATCAAGCATTTCGCTGCGCGTCGTGCAATGGATATTGAAGGGTTAGGCGATAAAATCATTGATCAATTAGTCGATACAAAATTAGTAGAAAGTATCGCGGATTTATATACCTTGCAATTTAATCAGCTCGTTAATTTAGACCGTATGGCGGAAAAATCCGCACAAAACATACTAGATGCTTTGCAAAAAAGTAAAAAAACGACGTTAGCACGTTTTTTATTTGCTTTAGGTATTCGCGAAGTAGGCGAAGCAACAGCGAAACAATTAGCAAGTTACTTCGGCGACTTAGAATCCTTATTTTTAGCAACAGAAGAATTATTGCAATCTGTTCCTGATATAGGCCCCGTTGTAGCAAGCCACATCGTTGCTTTTTTGGCAGAAAAACATAATGTTGATGTCATTAACAAATTATTAGCAGCTGGCATCCATTGGCCAAAAGTCATAAAGATATCGCACAATTTACCTTTGGCCGGTAAAACATTTGTACTGACAGGTACACTACAAAAAATGAGCCGCGAAGAGGCAAAGGAATTGCTTGAAAATTTAGGCGCTAAAGTAGCGGGCAGTGTATCGAGTAAAACAAGTTATGTTGTGGTGGGGGAAGATGCTGGATCGAAGCTTTCGAAAGCGAAGGAGTTGGGTATACCGACCTTGGACGAAGAGCAGTTTTTGGGTTTGGTATCTTGATCTGCAATAACGCGTCATCCCACACAAATTCTCGTGATAGACCCGTTTTTTTATTTATTCTCATAACCTGTCATCCCGCAAAAAATACGTCCTCTCTCCTGTTTAAGAAAACAGGTTTTTGTTACGTGTTTTTGTGCGGTAGCTATTTCGACCTGTGCTTTTGTTTTTTTGTCACAGCCGCTACCAGACCCCAATGGCACTACCTTAAGTAAATGCAGTTTTGCTTCAGTGGCAAAGCGTCATCCTAGCCAGGATGCCGCCCCACACTAGACAGAAACAGTAACCTTATTCGGCATGCTGGGTAGGATGACACGCTCTCTGCCACTGAAGCAAGGTAACAGCTCACCCTATCGCTGTCATTGCGAGCGAAGCGAAGCAACCTAGGCTTTTGAGAACTGATTAGAATAATTCATGAAACTCGGAAGCAGCGTTGAAAAGCCTGGGTTGCTTCGCTTCGCTCGCAATGACAAGGATAGGGGTTGAGCTATTACTGATCAACAGGTTAACCGCGAATAAAAAGTGTCAATACTCAATTATTTGTTTCTCAACAGCAGTCTTAATAAATTGCAGTACTATATTAGACTTAGACAATGGCTGACTCAAATAATACCCTTGCACCATATCACAATCATGATCCGCCAAGAATTGAAGCTGCTCAGGTGTTTCAACGCCTTCTGCAACCACTTGAATATTTAGGCTATGCGCCAATGCGATCACTGCCGTTGTGATAGAAGTATCATTATGATTGGTAGGTAGTCCCTTTATAAAAGATTGATCTATTTTTATAACACTAACAGGAAATTGCTTTAAATAACCAATCGAAGTATACCCCGTCCCAAAATCATCAATCGTAATTTTAACCCCCATGTTTCTAAGTGCCGTTAATTTTTCTATAGCAAGATCAATGTTATCCATAATCGCTGTTTCAGTAATTTCCAATTCAAGGTATTGCGGTTCCAATTGCGTTTCAGAAAGAATATCTGAAATCATCTGTGCAATGTTTTGATGACGAAATTGTTTCGCAGAAAGATTCACTGCAACACTGATAGGTTGATAACCTTCTCTCTGCCACGCTTTATTTGCCTGGCATGCTTCACGTATAACCCACTCACCGATTTGCAGAATTAATCCCGTTTCTTCTGCTAGCGGGATAAATGTGGAAGGACTGACTAAGCCCAACAAAGGGTGATCCCAACGGATAAGTGCCTCTACACCTGTAATTTTACCACTTGATAATTGTAATTTTGGTTGATAATAAAGTACAAATTCACGCTCACTGATGGCGTTGCGCAGAGCAGCTTCAAGTTTGATGCGTTCACGGGCTTCTAAATCCATTTCTTTTGTGTAGTAATGAAAGGCATTGCCTCCTGCACGTTTCGCTTTATACATGGCCATGTCTGCATTCTTAACTAAACTTTCTAAAGAGGTGCCATCTTCTGGATAAGTGCAGATACCCACACTGGCTGACAGGACAAATTGATGATCATTAATTTGTAAAGGCCGCGCGCATATTTCTAATATTTTTTCTGCAACCATGCTAGCGATTTTAGGATGTTCAATATCATTCAATAAAACAATAAATTCATCACCATTTAATCGAGCTAATACATCACCTGTACGCAATGCTTTAACAAAACGATTTGCAATTTCCTTTAAAACAAGGTCTCCTGTAGAGTGACCTAACGCATCGTTAATCGTCTTAAAGCGATCTAAATCAATATATAATAGCGCTAATTTTATTTTCTTACGGCCAGCATGACCCAGTATTTTTGCCAGCATCTCATTGAAAAAAATCCGATTAGGCAAAGAGGTTAAGCTATCGTAATGCGCCAATTGCACTAAATGTTCTTTATGTGTTGTTAAGTCTTTTTCAATCGATTTACGTTCCACGATTTCTTTTTGCAATTGAATATTTGATTTTTGCAATTCTTGTGTGCGTTCTTTAACGCGATTTTCCAATTTTTCTTGTGCTATTTCAATCACACCCATCATGCGGTTAATTTGTTTAGATAACGAAGATATTTCATCATTGCCGATTTCTTCAACACGCTGAGAAAGAGCATTTTTTTGACCTATTTCTTGCACAGTACGATCGAGTGATTCTAATCGTTTAATAACCAAAGTACGTAATAACCATAACATGAGCAATGAAAATGAGATGCCTAACGCAATAAAGCAGAAAAGATAATAGCTAATCATTTTTAAGCCAGACATGTAAAGAATGCGGGCGGTAGTTGTTTGCAACATACCAATGGGTTTTCCATTGATATCTTTAATGATGGAATAGCCATGTAATGTATTTTGATCATCCGGACTAATAATGATATGAGCATTATCTTGGTTGAGAGCTGCATTAAATGCTTTGGTAAGCGTAGAATTTTTTGCTATTTGTTCAGGTAAAAATAAAGCTGAATTGACGCTCACCGTTCGATTGATGTTTTGCAAAATCAAAGGAGAAAGCAAGCGGCCAAACACTGTCATGCCTATGGGTGGCTTGCTTTTATTACCGTCTGTAACGGTGGTGGAAGCAATCATCATGATGCCATTCGCAGTTAAAATATAGCCGCGCAAATCATGGTGTAATTTAACAAGTGGGCTTCCAGGGTAAATGTATTGCTCTAATCCTTTGGGATAGTGAGTATATTTTTGTGTTTTAGTATTGATTGCTTTGCCTGCGATTAATTTTCCATTTTTATCCCAATAAGTAATTAAATTAATATTGGAATTAATAAAAGCAGGCATTTTGAAATTATTGTCTACAAAATGGGGATTTTTTCCAAGCATAAATTGGTATGCATCTGTCCAGTGTGACCAATCAGCCGTATACGTATACAGAGAATAACTGTTTTGGTCTAACGCTTGATACACTCTATCGAGATCGCGATTGGCACGGTCATTTTCCAGAGAAAGGAAGTTATGAATGAGAAAAAAATGAGAAGCTACATACGTAATAATTAAGAAACCTGCCCAAACTAAGCCAATCAAAAGCAGTACTTTTTTTCGTAGCTTCATTGGCGATGACCTCTATGATGTGCGTTTTTTAAAAGTACATATAATGCACCCGTACCACCATGGTTTGATCGAGTAGAGCAAAACGCTAAAACATCATTGGTCTGTCGTAACCAATGATTGAGTTTATTTTTTAAAATAGGGTCGTGATGAGCACGACCTTTACCGTGAATAATGAGCACGTTGCGTATTCCTTCACGACGACATTGTATAATAAACCGACCTAATGCTTCACGAGCTTCTTCAACCAGCATTCCATGCAAATCCAATCTCGCTTCTATATTATATTGCCCTGCGCGTATTTTGCGAAGAACTTTATGTTGCAGACCCGTGCGAAAAAATTCGATTAACTCATTGCTTTTGACAGGCGGTAATGTTTCATAATCAGAAAAAGGAAATAAAATAATGTCATTATCTTGACGTGGAGATTGTGGGCGTCGCTTAATTGACATGGTAAGTGGTTTTGATGGGCTTATTTTAGTGTGTTTTAAAGGTGTAACGTCTTTCATTGCTTCTTTGAAAAGAGCCTTATCAATGTCACTTTTTTTACCCATGATTTAAGATACCTTATGTTCTGGATCCCGTCTTAAAAATTGTTTCATAGTTCGTGGGGTTTTGGTACAATCTTACACTATTTTGAGTACCTCAGATAACAATATGAATGATAAAGACCTATTGCAACGATTCCTTTTTGAAAATGTCCCTGTGCGAGGCGAATTAGTCCATCTCGATGAGAGTTATCAAGCTATTCTTCAGCAACACCCTTATCCACCACTCATTCGGGCATTATTGGGAGAAGCACTCGCTGTTGTTTGTTTACTAAGCGCTATTATTAAGGTGAAAGGACGATTGACTTTGCAATTCCGCGGGAAAGGGAAGTTAAAATTGCTGCTGGCACAATGTGATCACCAGTCTCATTTGCGTGGTATTGTGCAACACGAAGGTGATTTAACACCGAGTGAATTGTTAGAAGCGCAGCAACAAGGGATATTAGCCATCATGATTGACTCAGATGCACCCAATGCGACTCGCTACCAAGGTATAGTCGCTTGGGAAGGCGCATCATTAGCGCAAGCAATTGAAGGTTATTTTATGCAATCTGAACAGTTACCGACGCGTTTATGGTTAGCAGTGGATGAAAAGCGTGTGGCTGGATTATTGTTACAAATATTACCCAAAGAAAAATCGGAATTATTGGTAACAGATGATTGGGAACGTTTACTGCTCTTAACAGAAACATTAACATCAGAAGAACTTTTGCAATGTGATAGCATAACTTTATTGCGTCGCCTTTATTCAGAAGAAGAAGTGCGGGTTTTTGAAAAAACACTAGTCCAATTTCGTTGTAAATGCTCCGTTCAGCGCAGTGAAAATGCCATTTTGGTTTTAGGACAAGAAGAGGCGGAAGAGGAATTGAAGGATAAACAAAAATTAGTGGTGACATGTGAATTTTGTCACAAAGAATATAGTTTTGATCGTGTGGATGTGATGGCTATTTTCAAAAAAGGTGGTCAAGCGTCGTCTACGCAGATGCATTAATCCGATGTCACCCCGCAAAATATCCGCCCACGGATATGGACAGAAACGCTATCGTTTATGCGGATATTTGTGCGGGGTCTGGTAGCAATGGCACTACCCTAAGTAAATGCGGTCTTGCTTCAGTGGCAGAGCGTCATCCAGTAACGCCCCCCGTGCTTGATCGAAGCAATTGCGGCTAAAGGCGTTACTGGGTAGGATCCAGTTTTTTAGCGGCTTAACAAAGTCACACGCTGAGCTGCTAAAAGACTGGATCCTACCCAGTATGCCGAATAAGGTTACTGCTTCTGTCTAGTGTGGGGCGGCATCCTGGCTGGATGACGCTCTGCCACTGAAGCAAGATTGAGTTTTACTTAGGCTTAAGGTAGTGCCATTGGGGTCTGGCAGCAGTTCTCACAAAAACATATGATAACTCTGTTTTTTATGTAGAATGGTTGACATGTTTTTGCTGTGTTGACAAATGTGGCTGGAGGTGATTTAGTTTATGTTAAATTTATTTTATGATTTTTTTGTCGTATTACTTTTTTTCATTGCATTCAAATGGTACGGCATTTATGTAGCCACAGCAGTCGGCATTGCTGGCAGTGTCCTGCAAGTGATTCTCACGCGCTTTTTTCGAAAAAAATATGATAAAAAACAGCTACTGGTTATGGCTATTTTTCTTGTCTTCGGTGGTATGACACTGTATTTTCATAACCCTATTTTTGTGAAGTGGAAACCGACTATTGTATTTGGGTTGTTTGGTTTTGCTTTTCTTATCAGTCAATTCATCGGTAAACAATCGTTGACGCAACGCATGATGGGTCATCTATTAGAAGACAAAACACCTGTCCCTAAAATAGTATGGCGCAGACTCAATCTTGCTTGGTCGTTTTTCTTTCTTTCGCTAGGTGCTATTAATATTTTTGTTGCTTACCACTTTACAACAGATATCTGGGTCAATTTCAAATTATATGGTATTTTTAGCGCTATGTTATTATTTGGTTTTGCCCAAGCTTTTTTCCTGTCGCGTTATTTGTCTAAATAATTTTTATGACATCATCCAATCGCATTGCTACTATCAAACAACGCTTACTAACTGCCTTTTCACCCGCGCAGTTAGAGGTTCAGGACGATAGTGCACAACACGCAGGTCACGCGGGTAGCCAAGGCGGGGCAGGGCATTATACTGTTATTATTGCAGCAGATTGTTTTAAAGATAAGACACGCATTGCCGTGCATCGAGAAATATATGACGTGCTGGCGGATATGATACCAGAGCAAATTCATGCGTTGCGGATTAGGCTTTAGTCTATAGCCTGCCCTTGTCACCCCGCAAAATTTTCGTCCTTTGTTCTCAACAAAAACACGGGGTTATCACGAAAATTTGTGCGGGGTCTGGTAACGGCTGCAACAAGAAAACAAAAACACAGGTTGAAACCGCTACCGGATCCCGCACAAAAACACGTAACAAAGACCTGTTTTCTTAAACAGGACAGAGGACGTGTTTTTTGCGGGATGACAGATTAGAACACGTAAAAAAGGTCTGTTTTCTTAAACAAGACACTGGACGTGTTCTTGGGCGGAGACAAATGCTCAGGGTGACACAGTAATATTGTAAGTCCCCGCAGATTACCCAAGATCACTATAGAGATCTCGTCAAACACGATTTTTTTCGATTACCGCTATTTTTCGCCCTAATCGCTTCAATTCTTTTTCTCGATAAATTCCATTCAATACATAGGATAAATTCATACGATTTCAGTGAAGCCCCTAAAAAACTGGATCCTACCCAGCAACGCCATAACCAACAGTGACTCCGATCAAGTAGAGAGGGGCGTTACTGGCTAGGATGACACGATGCTGTACATATCATTAGCAAGTTACACCCTCCCATTCTGCCCCCTCTGTCGCAACACATGATCCATCAACACGATCGCCATCATTGCTTCAGCAATCGGCGTTGCACGTAAGCCCACACAAGGGTCGTGTCTGCCTGTTACAATAACAGTAGTGGGTTCATTTTGTGTATTGACCGACTGCGCAGGGGTTGTGACGCTGGAAGTGGGTTTTAGTGCGATGCTAGCAGTGATGACTTGGCCTGTCGAAATACCGCCTAGAATGCCTCCAGCGTGATTGGATAAAAATCCATTGGGTGTCATTTCATCACGGTGTTCAGAACCTTTTTGAGTAATACAAGAAAATCCAGCGCCGATTTCAACACCTTTTACCGCATTAATGCTCATTAACGCATGCGCTAAATCAGCGTTTAAACGATCAAAAACAGGTTCGCCTAAACCCGCGGGTACATTGATCGCTTGCACATTAATTCTTGCTCCAATGGAATCGCCTTGTTTACGTAGTGCAGTAATGTAATTTTCTAACTCAGGTATTTTCTGCAGATCAGGACAAAAAAAAGGATTTCTTTCAACTTCATCCAAATCAATAGGCTCAATAGCAATATTCCCCATTTGCGCCAGATAACCACGAATAATAATATTAAAATGCTCAGCTAAGTATTTTTTAGCCACAGCACCGGCTGCGACACGCATCACTGTTTCTCTTGCTGATGCACGACCACCACCGCGATGATCACGGATGCCGTATTTTTTTAAATACGTAAAATCAGCATGGCCGGGGCGTATTTGATCTTTAGTGTTAGCGTAATCACTGGTACGTGAGTCAGTATTTTCAACTAATAACCCAATCGGTGTACCCATAGTAATCCCTTCAAATACACCCGATAGAATTTTCACTCTATCTAGCTCGTGACGTTGTGAAGTGTAGTGAGAGGCACCCGGACGACGACGGTCTAACTCTTTTTGAATATCGGCTTCTGTCAAATGTAAATTGGGTGGACAACCATCAATAATGCACCCATATGCAGGGCCATGGCTTTCACCAAAGGTAGTGACCGTGAATAATGTTCCAATCGAATTACCGGACATCAATAGCGCCTAATTGCTTATACGTTAATAAAAACACACCGCCACCCCCGCGTTGAAATTCCAACCAAGTAAAAGGAATGTTTGGGAATTTTTCAATTAATGCGTATTCACTGTTGCCCACTTCTACAATTAAAATACCGTTTGGATTTAAATAGTGATGCGCGTTTTGCATGATTTTTAAGGCAATATCAAGCCCTTCATCACCTCCCGCTAAACCGAGTTGCGGTTCATGCAAATATTCAGCAGGCAACGCGGCCATATCGGCTGCATCAACGTACGGTGGATTACTGACAATCACATCATATTTTTTAGGTGGTAACTGCGAAAATAAATCCGATTGATATAACGTGACTTGGTCTGCCACTTCGTGGCGTAACGTGTTTATTTTGGCAACGGCAAGCGCATCAGCAGAAATATCGCTAGCATCGACCGTGCTTTCAGGAAATGCTTTAGCACAGGCAATAGCGATGCAACCACTCCCTGTGCATAAATCCAAAATGGCATGTACTTTATCTGGTTTGATCCATGGCTCAAATTGGTTTTCAATTAATTCAGCAATAGGTGAACGTGGCACCAGCACCCGTTCATCTACATAAAAAGACAACCCTGCAAACCATGCCTGATGCGTTAAATAGGCCACAGGTACCCGCTCAGAAATACGCTGCTCAATGAGTTTATAAAGCTGCTCTCGCTCTGCCTGTGTTAAGCGCGCATCTAGCAAGCTGCGATCCACATCATGCGGTAAATGCAGCGTAGCCAATATCAACGCCAGCGCCTCATCCCAAGCGCTGTCTGCCCCATGTCCATAGCACAGCCCCGCTTCATTAAAACGGCTAACCGCCCAACGCAAGAAATCACGCAGCGTAAAAAGATCAGTCATGGCAATTATCTCATAGGGAATGGATTCGCTATTCTATCAACTTATGCCATAATTGGTTAAGCGTTAATTCACACACGATGGAGAAAATAATGTTCAATACCCAGTTAGATACAAAAACGATAGAATCCACACCGCGTTCTATCCAAACCATTTTTGACAAAGCCGACTGTATCCATGACTTAAAAACAATCGAAAAAGCACTAGATAGCATGGCCGATTCCATTACGCAAAAATTAAAAAATGCGAATCCATTAGTGATCTGCGTTATGGTAGGTGCACTGATTCCAGGCGGACATTTGCTCACACGCTTAAATTTCCCCTTAGAAGTGGATTATATCCACGCCACACGTTACCGTAACGAAACACGAGGCGGTGATTTACATTGGTTAGTGGAACCACGACAATCGTTAAAAGACCGCACAGTACTGCTAGTCGATGATATCATGGACGGTGGGTTAACGTTGACGGCGATTATTGATTATTGCAAACAAGCCGATGCGAAGGAAATTTATTCAGCAGTGATTGTAAACAAGATACGCACACGGGAACCTGGCGTGAATTTTGAGCCTGATTTTGTTGGTTTAAATACGGAAGATCGGTTTTTATTTGGGTTTGGGTTAGATTATAAAGGTTATTTGCGCAATGCACCGGGGATTTATGCGGTGGCAAAAGAGCATGAGGGGTTATAGTAACCCGTCATTGCGAGCGATAGCGAAGCAACCCAGGTTTTTCAATGCTGCCTGAGTCATTCTAATCAGCTCTCAAAAGCCTGGGTTGCTTCGCTATCGCTCGCAATGACGGAGCGATATAGTTACGGATCATGATGTACCAATAAGGAGATAGATACATGGGATGGTTTTGGGGATTGGCGTTTTTTCTTTGTATTAGCACACTCGCTTATCAGCGAGCGAGTTTGGCGGTAAATACACTCGCTATTGCTGTATTTTTAGTATTATTTACGATATTAAGCCATGCCTCATTCTGGGGTATCAGTCTGTGCTGGATCCTGTTTGCGCTCATTATTTTCCCTTTATATGCAACGAAGTGGCGACAGAAATGGATAACCAAAAGGATATTGCATTTCTATCTAAACAATATGCCAACCATGTCTACCACTGAGCGCGAAGCCTTAGCCGCAGGTACAGTGGGATGGGAAGGTGAATTGTTTAAAGGCAACCCCAATTGGACAAAGCTATTAAATTATCCTCGGCCAATGCTATCTGCAGAAGAACAAGCTTTCATGGATGGCCCTGTTAAAACATTATGTGGCATGATAAACGATTGGGACATTACACATAACTTAGCAGATCTACCGCCAGCCATGTGGCAATTCCTGAAAGAACAAGGTTTCTTTGCTTTAATCATTCCCAAAGAATACGGTGGCAAAGCTTTTTCAGCCTATGCGCATTCTCAAATATTAACGACAGTTTACGGCATCAGCGCCTCCGTGGCTTCCACCATCGCCGTACCGAATTCATTAGGGCCTGCAGAATTACTCTTACATTACGGAACAGAAGAACAAAAAAATTATTATTTACCACGCCTAGCACGCGGTGAAGAAATCCCTTGTTTTGCTTTGACGGGGTTAGAAGCCGGTTCAGATGCAGGCGCGATGACAGATAAAGGCGTTGTCTGTTGGGGTGAACACGAAGGACAAAAAGTATTAGGAATAAAGTTGTCTTGGAATAAACGCTATATCACCTTGGCACCTATTGCCACCGTCATTGGATTGGCTTTTAAATTATACGATCCACAACATTTATTAGGCCATCAAAAAAAATTAGGCATTACCTGCGCATTGATTCCACGTCATACGCCAGGCATTACGATTGGTCGTCGCCATTTTCCTTGTAATGCCGTCTTCCAAAATGGCCCAACGCAGGGTAAAGATGTTTTTATTCCTGTTGATTGGATTATTGGCGGGCCAGCCATGGCAGGACAAGGTTGGCGAATGTTAATGGAATGTTTAGCGGCAGGTCGTGCTATTTCTTTGCCTGCCAGTGCAACGGGCGGTGGTAAAATGGTGGCGTTTACAGCAGGCGCTTATGCCCGTATTCGCCGTCAATTTAAAGTGCCTATTGGTCGTTTTGAAGGAATAGAAGAAGTGTTAGCGCGTATTGGTGGCTACACTTATTTAATGGATGCAACACGTACATTAACAGCAGCGATTATTGATACAGGTGAAAAACCCGCCGTGGCTTCTGCGATTACCAAATACCATGTTACCGAACTGGGGCGAGCGGTGATTGAAGATGCGATGGATTTGCACGGGGGTAAGGGTATTTGTCTAGGGCCTCATAATTATTTGGGTCGGTTTTATCAATCTATTCCTATTGCCATTACCGTCGAAGGTGCAAACATTTTGACGCGTAGCATGATTATTTTCGGTCAAGGCGCCATGCGTTGCCATCCTTATGTGTTAGCGGAATTTAATGCGGCATTGCTAACTGATGAAACCCAGCGTTTGCAGGAATTTGATCACGCATTAATGGGACACATCAGTTTCACCATGACAAATTTTTTCCGCACTATTTTATTGGGATTAACCAGCGCAAAGATTGTGAAAGCGCCAGCCGGTATTACTCGGCGTTACTTTCAGCAAGCCACTCGTTTCAGCGCAGCCTTTGCCATGTTAGCGGATATTTCACTATTAGTACTGGGTGGTTCATTAAAACGCAAAGAAAGTATTTCTGGACGTTTGGGTGATATTTTAAGTTATTTGTATTTACTATCTGCTGTGCTTAAACAATACCAAGATCAAGGTAGTCATGCGGATGATTTACCTTTGGTGCGATGGGCCAGTCTGACGTGCTTGTTTGAAGTACAAGAAGGTATTGATGGATTATTAAAGAATTTTCCGAATCGTGGGTTAGCTTCTATTTTACGAGTACTCATTTTTCCCGTCGGTATGCGTTTCTCAAGACCGGATGATAAATTAGGCTTTAAAGTGGCAAAATTACTTTTGTCGCCTACGGCAACGCGTGAACGTTTAACAGAAGGTGCTTTTACTGATAACGTTTCTGGTAACATGCTGGCAGTCATAGAAGACGCGTTACAGAAAGTGATTGCTGCAGAACCCGTGGAAAAAATAATTAAAGCAGCGGCGCATGATAAAGTCGTGAAGGGAGAAGATCTGGTAGAACAAGGCAGAGCAGCTCTCAAAAAAGGCATTATTTCAGAAAAACAATTAGCACTGTTGCTAACAGCAGAAGAAGCGAGGGAAAAAGTCATCGTAGTAGATGACTTTGCGCCGGGGGAGTTGGGTAGGTAGGATAGCTTACCCTTTTTTATGCACAATCTCAAAATTCACACGCCTCTGTTCAATTTTTTATTATCTGATCTCATTGATTTTGCCTCATTATTAACAACTCATTGAAAAATATAGAAAGTTTACTTCTGTTCACTTTGTGTTCGTGAAGCAATGGTGCTTATGTTTATTAGAGTTAGAGTAGTTTTCTATAGGTTAATAACAGAGTTATCCACAGAAATTGTGGGTAACTTTCACAAAGAATTTTCCTATAGCATTAAAATCAATTTCCATCATATACTTTTAATGTTGACCCTCCAAAAAAGGAACTCCCCCGCATGGCCGCATTAGAAATCATTTTATTATTAATGTTGGTGCTTGGTCTTGCTTATATCAACGCGCCTGTGCTGCTTTGGTCACTCACGACAGGCTTGGCACTGGTTCTCCTTAGCGTTTGGGGAGCTGTGTCCTTTTTGACTCTCAGTATTGTTTGGACACTGTTTTTCATTGCTACTTTATTTGTCTGTTTAAAAAAATTCCGTCAACGCCACTTGATTAAGCCGTTGATCCAACTATTAGCAAAACGCATGCCACCCATCAGCGATTCCGAGCGAATAGCCATCGAATCCGGCGATGTATGGTGGGAAAAAGATTTATTCAGCGGTCATCCTCAATGGAAAAAATTACTCGCCATCCCTCAGCCTCAGCTCACTGCAGAAGAGCAACTTTTCCTCGACAACCAAGTTGCAGTGGCTTGTCAGATGGCCAGTGATTGGGACATCGTCAATCATATTCAAGATTTGCCTCAAAATCTGTGGGATTATTTTAAACAAGAACGTTTTTTTGGTTTAGTCATTCCAAAAGAATACGGCGGACATGGTTTTTCTGCATTAGCACATTCAACAGTAGTGACTAAAATAGCAACACATAGTTTGACTATGGCAATCGATGTCATGGTACCTAACTCACTAGGCCCCGCTGAGCTATTAGTGCTCTATGGCACATCAGAACAAAAAGAATATTATTTGCCACGCTTAGCACGAGGTGAAGAAATCCCCTGTTTTGCATTGACGGGCCCTGAAGCAGGCAGTGACGCAGGCTCTATTACAGATAACGGTATTGTTTGCTATGGCGATTATCAGGGTAAAAAAGTGTTGGGAATGCGCTTAACATGGGACAAACGTTACATCACGTTAGCACCGATTGCGACTGTACTAGGATTGGCTTTCCGTCTCTATGACCCTGACAATTTATTAGGCGACAAAGTCGATTTAGGTATTACGCTCTGTCTTGTACCAACATCCCATCCGGGTGTTGAAATAGGCAATAGACATTATCCATTACGTCTCGCTTTTTTGAATGGCCCCACGCGCGGCCAAGACGTATTTGTTCCACTCGATTGGATCATTGGTGGCGTGGAAAAAATAGGGCAAGGATGGAAAATGTTGATGGAATGTCTTTCTATTGGTCGTTCTATTTCTTTGCCTGCACTCAGCACTGCCTGCGGTCAATTATGTTATCGCGCAACAGGGGCTTATGCACGTTTACGCAAGCAATTTAATTTACCTATCGCGCAATTTGAAGGCGTAGAAGAAGCCTTAAGTGGAATTGCAGGATTCACTTATCTATTAGAGGCAACACGTGTCATGACAGCCGGTGCGGTCGATCAAGCTATCAGGCCAGCCATTGCTTCTGCAATTGCTAAATACCATATGACAGAAATGTCACGAAGAGTCATGGATCATGCCATGGATGTACATAGTGGTCATGGCATTCAAACAGGGCCTCGCAATTTTCTGGCGCTGGCTTATACAGCGATCCCCGTGGGCATTACAGTAGAAGGCGCCAATATTTTAACGCGAAATTTAATTATTTTTGGGCAAGGTGCCATACGTTGTCATCCTTATATTTTACAAGAAGTCAATTTACTATCACAAAGTGGAAGCGAACAAAATTTACAGCAATTAGATAAATTATTGCTATCACATGTCGGTTATGTCATCAGCAATATAGTACGCTGTTGGGTTCGCGGTTTAACAAATGCCCATTGTATTTTTTCACCTGTACGTGGCCCTGTTGCACGTTATTATAAACAATTAACTCGAATGAGCAGTGCGCTGGCTTTATTATCTGATATGTGTTTAATGATTTTAGGTGGTAGCCTCAAGCGTAAAGAGCGTATCTCTGCTCGTTTAGGGGATATTTTAAGCCAATTGTATCTTGCTTCGGCTGTTTTAAAATATTTTAATGATCAAGGGAAACAGGCCAGTGATGTCGACTATGTTAAATGGTGTATACAAACCTGTTTGGCTGATATTCAAATAGCATGCGATGATTTACTTCATAATTTTCCCATCCCTTGGCTAGGAAAAGTATTGCGTTGGATACTATTTCCTTGGGGTACTTCTTACCGTAAACCTAAAGATGATTTATCGCATCGTATTGTTGTACCTATGCTGGAACCATCCGCTTTACGTGAAAGATTAACAAGCTATTGTTATATTTCGAATGATCATCATAATTCAATACGACGAATAGAAATAGCATTGGCGCAAGTACAAGAAATGGATCCACTCTGGAAACGATTTCAAAGTGCCATACGTGAAGGGAAAATTTCCGCCTATGAAACGCTGGAAACTAAATTGCAGTTAGCAGTTGCAAAAAATATATTAACTGAAAATGAAAAAGAAGCTTTACATGCATTTTTTATGCTATATCAAGAAATTATACGGGTGAATGAATTTTCATTCGATCTTCGTTCGATAGTGACTTAAGGAAGGACTATGATGGATATGAAACCAAGAGATGTTTATATCGTCGATGGAGCACGCACTCCATTTTTAAAAGCACGCAGTCAACCAGGTACTTTATCGGCATCTGATTTAGCCGTGCAAGTAGGACAAGCACTATTAGCAAGACAACCTTTTTCGCCTACTCAGTTAGGTGAAGTGATAGTGGGTTGTGTCATGCCAAGTCCAGAAGAAACGAACATTGCGCGTATCATTGCGTTACGTTTAGGGTGTGGGAAAGCGGTACCTGCTTGGACAGTACAACGTAATTGTGCCTCTGGTATGCAAGCCATTGATAGCGCCATGAAAGACATTATGACTGGGCGTCATGATTTAGTGTTAGCCGGTGGCACTGAAGCAATGAGCAGAGCACCTTTACTTTATAATCAAGCCATGGTGAATTGGTTGGCAGGTTTATGGGCTGCTAAAAATTGGCGTGGTAAATTAAAGCAAATGATTCAATTCCGGCCTCGTTATTTATCGCCAGTCATTGCGTTATTAAAAGGATTAACAGATCCTACTGTCAATCTATCCATGGGACAAACCGCAGAAAATGTCGCTTATCGATTTGGCATTAGCCGTGAACAAATGGATTTATTTGCATTAGAAAGCCATCGTCGCGTAGCGACGGCGCAAGACAATCATCGATTAGGTGAAGTCTTACCTGTATTCAGTCCAACAGGCACTTATTTTACAGAAGATGACGGTGTGAGACGAGATACCACACTCGAAAAATTGGCAACGCTAAAACCAATCTTTGATAAAAAATTTGGAAACGTGACAGCTGGAAATAGTTCACAAGTCACTGATGGCGCCACTTTACTTGTGTTAGCCAGTAAAGAAGCGGTCAAAAAATATAAATTACCTGTATTGGCACGTATCGTCGATGTCGCATGGGCTGGAGTTGATCCTGCGGAAATGGGGTTAGGGCCGGTTTATGCATCCGTTCAACTGATGCAACGCCATCAATTACAATGTGAAGATATTGATTATTGGGAAATCAATGAGGCATTCGCGACACAAGTACTGGGTTGTTTGGCAGCATGGGAAAGTGAAGAGTATTGTCGTGATTATCTGGGGTTAAGTACTGCGTTTGGTAAAATTGATCCGAATCGTTTGAATGTCGATGGCGGTGCCATTGCTTTAGGCCACCCCGTCGGTGCGAGTGGTGCACGTATTACATTGCATTTGGCACATATTTTAAAACGGGAGGGTGCACGACGCGGCATGGCAACGATTTGTATTGGCGGTGGGCAAGGTGGCGCTATGTTAATTGAAAATACTTCAGAGGTGCGCGCATGAAACAGTATAACCATTGGCGTTTAGAAGGTGATACAGACCAAGTGTTATGGATCGCTTTTGATAAACAAAATGCATCCGTGAATACGATTAATCAAGAAATCATGGAAGAATTATCGGATATTTTGGACGGATTGGCAAAGAGCACTGATTATAAAGGCGTTGTTATTGCCTCTGCTAAAAAACAGGGTTTTATCGCAGGTGCAGATATTTCACAGTTTGGAAAATTTAAAGATGTGGAAGAAAGCATTCATTTACTACGTCGTGGGCAATTGATTTTTGACAAAATTGAAAATTTAAAAATACCGAGCGTGGCATTGATAGAAGGTTTTTGTTTAGGTGGTGGATTGGAACTCGCATTGGCTTGTCGGTATCGGGTAGCAGAAGAGGGTGCAAAAACACGGCTTGGCTTGCCCGAAGTAAAATTAGGTATTCACCCAGGTTGGGGCGGCACTGTGCGTTTGCCGCGTTTGATCGGTGTGCCACGCGCATTTAATTTAATTTTATCTGGACACACAGTAACAGGTAGAGCAGCCGCCAAATTAGGTTTAGTGGATGCAGCCGTACCTAAGCGGCATTTAATTAACGCTGCTAAATATTATGCACTACAATCAGCAAAACCTCGTCAGGTATCTCTACTCAATAAAGTGATTAATATTAAAATAGTACGTACTCTCTTAGCAGCTTACCTGCGCAAGAAAATCAAAGCCAAAGTGAGTTCAGCGCATTATCCAGCGCCTTTTTGTGTCATCGATAATTGGGAACAGTGCGGTATAGATGGCAATGGCCCAATGGAGCGAGAAGCAAACACCTGCGGAAAATTATTTTTCAGTGAAACATCAGAAAATTTAGTGCGTGTTTTCTTTTTGCAAGAACGTTTAAAAGGATTAGCAAAAGAATCTGCATTTACCTCTCGCCATGTGCATGTGATTGGCGCGGGTACGATGGGTGGTGATATTGCTGCCTGGTGTGCTTTGCAAGGCATGCATGTCACATTACAAGACCGTGAAGCGAAATTTATCGCGCCAGCGATAAAGCGTGCCGCTATTTTATTTAAAGAAAAATTGAAAGAACCACATTTGGTGCAAAAAGCAATGGATAGATTGCAGCCAGACATAGCCGGCTTGGGTGTCGCACGCGCCGATGTGATTATTGAAGCGATTTATGAAAATTTAGCGGCAAAGCAAGCATTATTTAAGTTATTAGAAACACAAGCTAAACCAGAGGCTATCTTAGCGACGAATACATCCAGTATTTTGTTAGATGATATTAATAGTGTCATGCAAGCACCCGAACGTTTAGTCGGTATTCACTTTTTTAATCCAGTGGCAAAAATGTTGTTGGTTGAAGTGGTGCAAGGTCATCGTAGTAGTGCGAGTGTAGTTGCTAATGCGATTGCATTTGCACGTCAAATTGATCGTTTACCATTACCCGTGAAGAGTAGTCCAGGATTTTTAGTGAACCGTGTTTTAATGCCTTATTTATTACAGAGTGTGGAAATGTTAGAAGAAGGTATTCCTGCAACGGTGATTGATAAAGCAATGACTGATTTTGGTATGCCCATGGGGCCTATTGCATTGGCAGATACGGTAGGGTTAGATGTTTGTTTATCTGTGGCAACGTACCTAGGTCAGCATCTTGATACACCGATACCCGCTCGGTTAGTATCGTTAGTGGAGCGAGGCAAACTAGGCCGCAAAACAGGTAGTGGTTTTTATCAATATACTAAAAATGGTAAGCCAATAAAGTCCAAAGCAGCAACTTATGATAAGCCACTAACAGATATTGCCGATCGTTTAGTGTTACGTATGCTAAATGAATCCTTTGCGTGTCTGCGCGAAGGTGTCGTAACAGATGCCGATTTACTCGACGCCGGCATGATTTTTGGTACGGGATTCGCCCCTTTTCGCGGCGGGCCTATGCGGTATGCGAAGGGGAAGAATATTTTTGAATAACTTTGTTCGTGTTCTAACCTGTCATCCCGCAAAAAACACGTCCTCTTTTCTAGTAATAGTTCAACCCCTATCTTGGTCATTGCGAGCGAAGCGAAGCAACCTAGGCTTTTGAGAGCTGATTAGAATAATTCATGAAACTCTCGGAAGCAGCGTTGAAAAGCCTAGGTTGCTTCGCTTCGCTCGCAATGACAAGGATAGGGATCTGCTATATTAAATTTATCAACACGTTAACACACCTTTTATTGTTCATCCACTCCCCAGCATTTTCCAATTTCTTGACTATACTTGAAATGTAATAAGTTGTCTTTTGCAAAGCTCTATCGATCTTGCTTCACATAGAAAAAAGAGGAGTAATTTTTTATGCCTTATAAATTTAAGTTAGAAATAGATGAATTAACTTTTTCAGAAAACGCTACAGTAAAAGAATGGACTGATTTTTTAAACAATGAACAGAAAGGAGCAGGAGAACTCACCGGTTTACAAAATCACTTCAGAGGGAAAGACACGGATCAAATACAACATGAAGCAGTCGACGAGAATCTTTCAGAAGACGATTTTAAAGCACTTATTCAGAAAAGATTAGGCGTATCTCACGAACGTCTTTCAGAAAATTATAATCAATATTATGGACAACCACTTGCAATATTACCTGCTTTTTTTAAAGGATCACTAAATACATCTCTTGAATGTGATGAAATCGCATCTAATTATTACAAATTAGAAAACAGTGATGAGATCTACTATAAAATAAAAATAGATGGATATAGGGTCATGAAAAAAATCCCTGGAACCTCAACTGTTTATCAAGAAGGCTACCTGCCAGGGCCAATCGAAATACTCTTTAAAATAGACGAAGACGGTAAATACGTACTGCAACATATAGAAACAGATTCAGAATGTATTAGAGCTTTTTTATTATCTTCTACTGAGAATATACCACAAGATAAGTTCTTAGCCGAAATAAATCGCGTCGCCTATTTCTCCCTCCCCAGCGATAGCGCTCTCATTGAAGCCGGAACAATAACAACAAAAACCGCTGACGGCGTTGAAACACGGTCTTTAGACTACGGAGAAAACCCACCAGAACATTCCCAATTTAATTTATATCAAGCTTACAGAATTCGAATCACTAATTTTGCCAATGGCGCTATTTATGCGATTAATCACGAAGAGATCAGTGAAGAAAAGAAAGCAGAAAAAATAGCTGCCATAAAAAAACTAATGGCGGAAAAATTTGAAGATCTTGAGAAATTCGCAGCAGCAGGAATAGAGTCTCCTTACTTTGGCGCCGAACTGTATAAAT
>Ga0206868_10019_pt2 | contig 45601 bp, 35 predicted proteins | sample Alteio_BWOrgCont_38_FD_152901 | JGI IMG/M metagenome (GOLD analysis project Ga0206868, IMG submission 152901) | Enriched cells from forest soil in Barre Woods Harvard Forest LTER site, Petersham, Massachusetts, United States -... | ecosystem: Environmental > Terrestrial > Soil > Temperate forest >... | reverse complement strand
TCTAAGCACCTGCGCGTACTGCGCGACGTGGGGCTGGTTCGGATGCGCTGTCAGGGCCGGCAGAAGCTGTACCAGACCAACGCTGAGGCGATACGCCCTCTTCACGAGTGGGCCGCAACCTTCGAACGCTACTGGCAGCATCAGTTGAATCGCGTAAAGGAACGCGCAGAAGCGATGGTCCGCCAAGACTCACCAAATTTGAATTCCGCGAATCTCAAGGAGAAAAAATGATCGCCACCGAACAGACCCTCGAAAACCTGACCCTCACCATCAACCAGGAAATCCATGTCCTAGCGCCCTTGGACGTAACCTTTGCCGCGTTGCTCGAGCAACTGGGCCCCGGCAATGAGACTCCCGACGGCAAGTCGCTCAACATGAAGATCGAACCATGGCCTGGTGGCAGATGGTACCGCGACATGGGCGACGGCAACGGACATTTCTGGGCCAACGTCAAGGCCATCATGAGGCCCACACTGCTTGAATTTGTAGGTCCCTTGTTCGCCTCTTTCCCATTCGTCTCCAACGTGCAATATCGGTTGAGCGAGGTCGATGGTGGAACCTTGATCGCCTTCAAGCACACCGCGCTCGGCTTCGTTCCCGAAGAACACAAGGCAGGAATGAACAAAGGATGGGCCTCGATGCACGACCGCGTTCGCAGGCATGCCGAGGCTCGCTGACAACAGCCCATGCCGCGATCGCGGCATCTCAATAACAGGGGAAGCTCATGTGCCCAATGTGCTTGACAACCGCATTGCTGATTGCCGGCAGCGTCACCTCGACGGGTGGACTCGCGGCAATCGCAATCAGGAAATTCAGCGTGAAGAACGCCGCAGACAACAACCCCGCTCCGCCCTTATCCAAGCTGCCTCGAAAATAGGCCGGAGCATGAGAAATCCTCCCAACCCAAATCAAAGGAGCTATCAGGATGTCGACGAGCACGATAGAGAAACCGAAAATAGTGTCGCAAGAAGAATGGCTTGCGGCTCGTGAGGAATTACTGACTAAGGAGAAACAGCTCACCCGCGAACGCGATGCCTTAGCCGCCGCGCGTCGGCGGATGCCGTGGCTGGCCGTAGAGAAGCAGTACGAGTTCGATGGACCTAACGGCAAAGCGAGCCTGCTCGACCTATTCGAGGGCCGCCGTCAACTGATTGTTTATCGCGCCTTCTTCGAACCCGGCGTGTTCGGCTGGCCCGACCATGCCTGCCGCGGCTGCTCCCTGGGAGCCGATCAGGTCTCCCACCTCTCTCATCTGAATGCCCGCGATACCACGCTGGCCTACGCTTCACGCGCGCCGCAGCCAGACATCGAGCGCCTGAAGGCGCGCATGGACTGGAAGATGCCCTGGTACACCATCACCGACAGCTTCGACACCGACTTCGGCGTCGACGAATGGCACGGCACAAACGCGTTCATCCGCGAAGGCGACAAGATTTATCGCACCTACTTCATCAACAACCGCGGCGACGAAGCCATGGGCTCCGTCTGGAGCTATCTCGACATAACAGCGCTCGGACGCCAGGAGAAGTGGGAGGACTCGCCCGCAGGCTACCCCCAGACCAAACCATACGAGTGGTGGAACTGGCACGATGAATACGCCTCCAGCGCATCGCCAGACCCTAGATGGGTCAAAGTGGTCGACAGCGCTAAGGTAACGCTGAACCTGAACGACTAGTACGTGACGTTCCGAGTCAACGTTCTGCCGGTGGCAGCCTTGATCTCTGCGCCACGCTCTCATCAATCCATAACAAGAGAATTCTCGTCTTTGTTTTGGCGTTAAGTTTCTGTCTGCCACTATCCTGGCTCTGCAAATGCGGAAGCGTTCTTTGCTTTTGCATTTACAGAGCCAGTTCGTTTGCATAGCCTGCTCGTTTCCGGAACTCAGCCGGCGTTCGACAAGCCAGCTAATTTCAAGATCATAATGACGAAGAGCAGGATGCAATCGTAGCGGCCAATAGGCACAAAGAATCGCCTTCTTGACATATATGCCTGCATAGGAATATAAAAACGCATGACAGAGCAGCAATCACACGGAATGTCTAAATACACAAATGACTGTTCACTAAGAGGAGCAGAGTTTCTACATGAAGAATCTCTTTGAAGCAACGAGTGTAGAAGAGGTAAAGCAGCGAGTGGCAAGATTGCGGCCCGAAAGCGAGCGGCATTGGGGCACAATGACCACGGCGCAAGCCGTGGCGCACTGCGCGGCGGGTTTGGAGTTGGCGGTTGGCGACAGGATCGCGCCGAAGGTAGCGTTCCCGTTGAGAATCATTGGGCGAATAGTAAAACCGATGGCACTTGGAAATAATGAACCGATGCGCCGGAATTCGCCGACAACGAAAGACCTGATCGTGCAGGATGACCGGGACCTGGGAACGGAACAGAAGCGATTGTGCGGCTTGATCGACCGGTTTGCCTCAGCCGGCCCGCGGGGATGCACCACACATCCGCATAGCTTCTTTGGGCGTCTAACGCCGGGGGAATGGGCAGAATTGATGTACAAGCATCTCGATCATCATCTGCGGCAGTTTGGGGCCTAGGACTAGCAACGGCCGTTGCGGAATGATTCTTCTTCCAGAACGAAACTAACTCCGGGCAGACTCGGCGAGCCGTCGCAGAAGCTCACGTTGTTCCTCGCGCATATATTCATTTGCTTCGTTCATCGAGAACCACCGTCCGCGATCGATCTCGGGAATTTCGAGACGCCGTCCTGAATGGGGAGGCCACTCGATTTCGCAGGTATTGCTAATCAGGGCATCGGGAACACAGTCGCCTTCAAAGGCCCAGGCACTCACGATCTTTCCACTACGCTGACGAATCGATCCAAGTTCCAGAAACGGGCCTTGTGATACGAAGCCGGTCTCTTCATGAAACTCACGCTGTGCAGCAACGAGGGGTTCCTCTTCTGCGGAATACTCACCTTTGGGAAGCGTCCACGCACCTCGATCTTTATTCGCCCAGAACGGCCCGCCAGGGTGAACGAGAAAGACCTCAATCTCGCCCTTCGGCTTCCGATACATGATGAGACCGGCGCTACGTTTTGAGCCTTTTTTCATTGGCTATCGACTCAACTCACTTGCTCATCCATTCTCAACGATTCCCCATCGCAAGCAACGTAGTCGCGCCAGCTAAACAAGCGAAACCGGATACCAGCAGTAACCGGGACGAGGTCGGAGCTTTCTTCCATTCACCCGTCAATACGCCCGAGAGTGTCGCGGTCATGATCATAAATATCTGAAAGAGTCCCCAGCCAATCGACGTTCCAAGAGTCCCCAGATACGTGGCGCTCATGCCATAGAGCGCCACGGCTCCCAGCCAAAGTACACCCATGAGAACAGGTAAGAGTATCTCCGGCGAGGCCAATTTGAAGATTGGCCAGCTTCGATTTTTTCGCAGCAGGTAAAGACTGTAGGCAATATTGGGAAGGAAGCCGCCTGCCAGTCCCACCGGCCACACAGCGTAGGCCGCGTGCAGTTCTGAATTGCCAAGGAGCGTCGCCCGATGCGCAATATCCTGGCCGAAAGCAAAGGAGAAATTGAGCATTGGAGCCATCACGCCACACAGGATCGCCAGCAGGACCGCAGCCAAGTATCCGTTTGCTGGCCTGGATTCGGCATCTCGATGAAATGCTCGCTCCCGGATCTGTCCTCCCCATGTAGAGAGGCTGATCCCGACAATCATTACGGCCACACCGGCAAGAATTTCAAAAAGCGCCTTCCCGCTCACTTGCGAACGATGCTGAATAAACAGCGGCACCAGCGTGCCCAGCAGAGCACCCAGTCCGACAATGATGGCGTAGGCAAGGCCGAGGCCCAGACGCTGCACCGAGATCCCGAAGAGCACTTGCGCAATGCCCCATCCGGCTCCGAAAAGAAACGGGACTGCTATCTGGAGTAATGAAAGGGAACGATATGTTTCGAAGAGATGATCGACAAGACCTAGCGCGAGCGCCCAGGGCAGGATGATGAGAGAGACCACGCTGAAAACCAGCCAGATGTTCTCCCACTTCCAGCTTCGATTGAATTTCATCGGCAACATGCAGTTGCCCGACATCAGCCCGGCGAGCAATGTAAGCGCAATTCCAATCGACAGCGAAGTCGCCATCTAACGGCCTTCGCCAGAGTGCGGAATCTTGTCTGTGATCATGTCTGTCGATGCGCCGGGTTCCTGCGGTGTCTCGTAGAAGCCGCCGCTTACATTTGCCGGAAAGACGAAGTGATCCTTGAGATGTGGGATGTGTTCCAGGAACACGGCTTCGTGATCGAGCGCGATGTGATTGAAGAGCACCAGATGCTGATGCACTTGGCCCATGTCGCCCACATGGGGAACGATGGGTAGGCCAAACTTCTTAGCCATCAGGCTGACAGTAAGAAACTCGCTCACGCCCGCGAGCCGTGTGCAATCCGCTTGAACGAAATGCACACCGTGGTAGCGGAAAAAATTCTTGAAAAGGATGCGATTGGAGACGTGCTCACCGGCAGCTATTTTTACCGGTGCAATTTCGCGAGCAAGTACAGCGTGCGCGTAGATGTCATCCGGGTGCGTCGGCTCTTCGATCCACAGTGGCTTGAACTCAGCGAGCGCGCGGCACATGCGGCTCGCGTCCGGCAGATTCCAATGCTGGTTGGCGTCGAACATCAGAATCCCAGCTTTGCCCACAACGTCGCGCAACATCGCCGCACGGCGCAGATCGCGCGATTCATCCGCGGAGCCTACTTTGAGCTTGAAGGCGCGAAAGCCGCGATCGATGGCACGCGCCGTGAGTTCCCTCACCTTCTCATCGTCGTAGGCCATCCAGCCAACTGAAGTGTCATAGCCCGGATATCCGGTCCGCAAAATCGGTTCGCGCTGGTCGCGCGTTGCAAGATTTGTACGCAGAATCGTGAGCGCTTCATCCTCGCTCAAAGCGTCTTCAACATAACTCAAGTCAAGGGTCGCAACCACCTCTTCCGGCGTCAGTTCAAGCAGTAGCTTCCATAGCGGAACGCCGCGGCTCTTGGCCCAGAGGTCGAAGCATGCATTGGTGAGCGAAGCAAGCGCGAGGTGAACAACACCTTTATGCGGCCCGAGCCAGCGCAGAGACGGATCGTCCGCAAGCCTCCGTGAAAACTTGCCGAAGTTCGACATCACTTCGTTGATTTCAAGACCGGCAAGCGGCTTCGCCAGCAAATCGATCGCTTCGCAAACCAGCCGGTTTCCATCGCCCAATGTGAGCGCAATCCCGGCTCCTGTTATGTGCGTGTCGCTGGCCAACCGGGTGATGGCCATGCAGTACTCCGAGTTGGTATGCACTGAGTCGGTACCGGCGCCGGCCGGAAGCGCGAAGCGCGCGTCGATACTCTCAACGGATTGAATCGTGACGTTCGACATTGCCTTCGGCTATCTCCTGTAACCCAACTCTGCGCATCAAGACAACAAATTTCCCTGCGAGATTAGCCGGCATGGGAGGTACGCTTCTCCCAGTTGTCGTAAGCCGTCTTAGCGAAACGCTCCATCGCCTTCTTCACGTACTGCTCTGCAATCTCGCCCTCGCCCTCGCGCAACAGATCGATGATCCGTTGATGTGCTTCCAGGTCTTTATCCCAGGCCGACGTCTTCTGTCCGCTGGCAGCCACACGCATCCGAACAAAGGCGAAGAATGGAAGCAGTATGCGCCGGGCATGCTCGATGAGGTATGGGTTGCGCGACAGCTCGCACAGTTCGAGATGGTAGAGTGAGTCGCAGTCGAGCAGGCCGTCGAGGTTGCCCGCGCTTGCCGACTCCCGCATCACATCCACCGTGGCCTGCAACACTTTCAAATTCGGCTGCGTTGCAGCGGCTAAACGCGCGGCCAGACCCTCGATCGCTCCGCGAAGCTGATAGATGTGCGACACATCTTTTTCGCTTAGATGAATCACTCGCGCGCTGCGTCCCGAAGCCTTGGACACAAATCCTGCTTGCGCCAGAATATTGATCGCCTCGCGGATGGAGCCCTGCGCGACACCGAATTTCGATGCCCATTTACCCTCGACGATTCTCATGCCGGGCTGCAGCGAACCGCTCATGATCTCTTTGCGCAACCTCTCGGCAACGTCATGCTTGACCAGATCATCCGATGCTAATGTAGCTGCAGTTCGCATTTTCGAGCACTCAAATCAGGAAGCACGATCCTAATTTCAGGCGTTATCGTCCGTCAAGAAGATATTTAAGCACTTGCATAACGTCATCTCCCTGATCTACTCTCCATTCACTGAGATAAAGCGTTGCAGTAGCCGAGTATGACCGTGGAAGATTCGAGAAAGAGGTAGATGCGATGAAGCGATTCGGAATGGTAATAAAGCTGAAGCCGGGGAGCGCAGATGCGTATCGGGCCTACCACGCGGCCGCGTGGCCCGAGGTCCTCGACAAGATTCGGGAATGCAACCTCAAGAACTACTCCATCTACCTCAAGGACGATCTTCTGTTCACATACTTCGAATACCACGGCAGCGATATGAAAGCGGATTGGGCGAAGATGGCGGCACACACCAAAACCCAGGAGTGGTGGGCAGTGATCGAGCCACTCCAGGATCCCCTGAAGACTCGGAAAGAAGGCGAATGGTGGGCAGATATGGAAGAGGTATTCCATCTGGATTAACCAAAGGCAGGTTGATTTCATTGATTAAACTTGAGACCATTTAAGCACTCAGTTTTAGAATGCGGCTAAACAGCAATATGAAGAATTTACGAAATTAACCAAGCAATTAGCAATTTCTCGCTTGACACTCGCTTCATTGGATCGCTAATGTGTCTCGCATATGAGTGCTTATATTCGCGACCGTCGTGAATTTCTCAGACTTGTTTTGGCAGGTGCATCCCTGCCCTTTTTCCCTACTGCGATGTGGGCGGAAGCCATCGCTTGCGATCGCACAAGCTGGTATCGCAATGCCAAATTTGGCATGTTCATTCATTGGGGACCGTATTCACAGGCTAGCGTCGAAGCCTCCTGGCCGATCATGCGGCCCAAGCCGGGTGAAATTACTGAGGCGGATTACCGGGCACTCGCGAAAACCTTCAATCCAGTGAAATTCGATCCTCACGCTTTTGTCGATCTGGCGCGATTGGCGGGCCAGGAATACATGGTGTTCACGACCAAACATCACGACGGCTTCTGCATGTTCGATTCGTCTTATACGGACTACAAGATCACCAACGCTCCTTATGGCAAGGACATCGTGGCGCAACTGGTCAAGGCTTGCGGAGAAGACGGCATGCCGCTCGGCTTCTACTATTCGCCTCCTGACCTACATCACCCGGGCTTTCGCGACACCTCCAAACTGGCTAGCGAAAACTGGCATGGCGAGCCCCAGCGTCCCGAGTGGTCGAGCTATCTCGAGTACATGCAGTTGCAACTGACCGAGCTTCTAACCCGTTATGGCCCCGCAGCGCTCATCTGGTTCGACGGCTTGAACGATCAACAAAAATACGACGGGCAGCGGGTGATCAAGATGATTCGCGACCTGCAACCGGCAACGCTGGTCAATGACCGCATCGGTGTAGACGCCGACTATGAAACGCCGGAGCAGTTCATCCCCACCGCCATTCCGACCAAGGGCATCCAGCTCACCGGTATCGACCCGAATGTATCTAAGCGCCTGAAGAATACAGTTCCTCACCCCGAAGATTTTCGGCTGTGGGAGACCTGCATGACCATCAACAACACCTGGGCCTATAACAAGAACGATCACGAGTTCAAATCGGAGCAGATGCTGATTCGAAGCCTGGTCGAGGTCGCCAGCCGCGGCGGCAATTTTCTTTTGAATATCGGACCTCAACCCGATGGCCAGATCCAGCCGGAATTTCAACAGCGGCTGCGCGCGATTGGCGAGTGGCTCACTCTCAACGGTGATTCAATCTACGGCACTACTTATGGACCCGTCCAGGGAGCCGCGAGTCTGCGTACGACCGCGAAGGGCAAGTCAATCTATGTGCATATATTCGACTGGCCTACGTCTCCCTGTGAGATCGCCGGCATCGATGCGAGAGTTCTATCGGCTCGCCTGCTTGCGAATGGAAAGCCGCTTACCTTCCGTCAGACCGAAGGCAAACTCACGATCGATCTCCCTGCGCAGGCACCCGATTCCAATGTTTCGGTCATTGCACTCAAGACCTACTAGCGGCGTTAAATGCTGAACGCGTATCGTGATTGCTATGGAAATGCGGCATCATGAGCGCTGGTTTACATCGGCCTGTCTAACCGTTCTTTTACTCGCCTGTGGAAACCTATCCATCAATGCGCAAAGCTCGGTTGCACCACAAGCATCTACCTCCGATAGAAAAGCTGCCGATCTCTTGGCGCAGGGAATAAAGCTCGCCGCTCAAGGTCAGCTTGCACAGGCCAATGTTGTGCTGGAACAGGCTCGTGCCGCAGCCCCTCGGAATGCCGAGATCCTCACAGCACTGGCGAAAGTGAAGGGCCGCACAGGCGACTTGCCTGCGGCCATTGCCCTTTTCCATGAGGTTGCTGAGGCCGCTCCGCATTCAACAGATGCACATCTGAATCTAGCTATGGCATTAGCTGATAACTCAGACCTGAACGGCGCGCTAGCTGAAGCTTCAAAGGCAGTTGATTTGTCTCCCAAGCTTGCATTGGCGCATCTGAATCGGGCTCGTATTCTGGCGGATTTACATCGTCTCGACGATGCAAGCGCAGAGTTCGCGCTCGCTTCACAGCTTGCGCCTGCGAATCCCGACTGCTTCTTCTATTGGGCGCTGGTGGAGAAGGAAAGATTCAACTACGCCAAGGAATCAGGCTTATTGCGGACAGTTGTGAGACTTCAACCGCACAATGAGAAAGCTCTCAATCTGCTGGGTGAAAGCTTGCTCAATGAGTCGAAGGTGCCTGAGGCAATTGCGGTTTGGCGGCGGCTGCTGACGGTCAACCCTAACTCCAGTGAGGCGACTTACAGCCTTTCACAGGCATTGCGCGGCACAGATCCGCAGGAGTCGAAACATCTGCTCGAACGCTACCACGCGTTACAGCAGCGCGAGAAGCAGCTTCAGCAAGTAAACACGCTGGGAAATCAAGCCTATGAAGCGACGAACAAGCATCAGTGGCCTGAGGCGATTGCAGCGCTTCGCGAAGGGATCGCGCTTTGCGGAGATTGCGGGATGCAGGCGCATTTACACAAAGATCTTGGATTGGCGCTTTGCCAGAGCGGAGATCTTCATGCAGGAGAAGCAGAGCTTCGGATTGCCCTCCGTCTTAACCCCGCAGACCGGGATATTTTGAGTGCTCTGGCAGCGATCTCTCATTAAGGTATTTTTTGGGGGAAGCGGTGATGATTGTTGCGTCATTGGGGCGAAGACGAGGCGAAATACATGGTAGGGGGGTGGGGGTAATTAATTATTCGAGGTGCAATGGCGGATTCTACGCCCCTAATTACGATAAAGATGTAAGGCAACGCAACTACACGAGGATTGCCTTCCGATACGAAAAACGTGCAGCTTTATTATGCACCATCGGAGGATAATTCTCGGCATTCTTCGGGAAGACTGACTCTGACCGGATCAGGACCTTTCAGGATGTACCTAGGTGTACCGTCTACACCGATTCTGAAGAAACCTTCGTTAAGAAATCGGCGATACGTCACAAGAACAAGAAGCAAGCGCGGCCGATCTTAAAGGCTCGACCGCGCTGGATTATCTCATTGACAGGAGTGTTAGGGTTCCAGTTCGCCGTATCGGGGCATAGCGTCCGACGATGACAGTAGGCGACCAAATGCGGCTGCTTCATCATCTTGAAAATATCCCGGACCAATGACCAAGGGGGCGGACGAGGTTACTGAATGAAGCGCTCGGCTTCTAGTAAAGTTTCCGCTCCCGCTATTGCTCTCAGCTCGTGGCTGAAGAAAAGTCAAAGGGTCGAACACCGACCAATTGCCCATCGGCCCGACTGGCGCGGAGGCGGCTGGCTTCAGTGCCTCACAGTTCAATGTCTGCTCGGCTATGATCGTCCCGCTCGGATTGCTGGGCGTTACATCATCGTAGAGCACAAATTGAAAGTACGTGCCGTCGGAAAAGTCTATCTCCGGACTCTCGCCGCTATAACCGGATCCCAACTCCTCGCTGAGGCCGCTGCCCCTATAGGAGTATTCCCACAGTTGAACCTGAGCTGGGTCAGTCGTCGGGGCGCTCCAACTGACGTAACCATACGAACCACAGCTGCCGTGTATGGTTACCGTTTGCGCGTTTGCGCGCGCAAACCATAACAGAAGGGTGAATGTGAGGGTCAACTTACACGCTTTGGCGAAGTATTTGGGCATAACTCACCTCCCTGTGTGTGGTTTCAATTGAGACGGAGCGCCGAGACGCTCCGCCGTGAGTTGCTGCTGCGAAGATACGTTACGGATCAGAAGATAATCTTGCCGCTGAACTGCAGTTGCCGATTCGTGTTTGCCTGACTGGTGCCAATTTGTCCAAAATTTTTCGTATTGCTGACATCGTTATTAGGCTGTCCGAAGACCGGATGGTTGAAGAGGTTGAAGGCTTCGGCACGGAATTGGAATTGCTTCTCGCGCCAGATGGGGAACGAGCGAATGATAGAGGTATCGAGATTGATAAACCTCTGATCCTGCTGCGTGTTGGTGCCCCCGTTTCCATACGTAAAGCTTGCGGGAGCCTGGTAGGCTGCCGTATTGAACCATTCCGCTTGCGTATGAGGATTACGATGGATGTTGCCCACCACGTTGGCGCGTTCGTAGTTGTTTCCGTTTCCAGTGTTGGCAACATCGACGCTGTCGACGACTGTGAAATTCTGCCCATTGCGCCAGGTGAAGATATTGTTGATTTGCCAATTACCCAGAATGTAGTCACCGAAGCGGTTTCCGGTTGAAAATCTCTGGCCACGGCCCACTGGAATGGCATAGAGGCCATTGGCGACAAAGAGATTGGGAATGTTGGTCGCTGACGGCCCGCGGGAAGCCTCGGGATCATAAGGATTCTGCGGCACTTGCCCTTCGATACCGAACCAGCCGTCGTCTACTGTCAACGATTTGGCCCAGGTGTAGGCGATTTGGTAAGAGAAGCCACTCGTGTAGCGCTTATCCAGTTGTACCTGGAGAGCGTTGTAGTTGCCGGAACCGGTACTGCGGTCATAAAAGGTTGGAATTTCGTAGGGATAGGGCGCTCTTGATTGGATATCGCCGGGACCGGGCGTGAGCGCGGTGTTATACAAGCCGCCCACGTTGGTGCGATGCGACGCAGAGCCGACGTAATCCACTCTCAAAGCCAATGAACCGCTCAACTGCCGCTGCACACCAAAGTTCCACTGCTCGGAGTAAGGGTTCTTGATATGCGGATCGAAGAACCACTGGTTATTCGTGAAGGGCGTGGGGCCGGGGAAGAGTCCGCCTCCTCCGAGTGCAAATGGATTCTGTGAGGTCACATTGGGCGTGAGCTGGGAGGTGGTGGGAACATTGGTAAGGGACGAAGCAATCTCCTGGCCGATATCAGGCCAAGAGCCTTCAAAGTTCTGGGCCATCTGGGTCACCGCAGCCCAGTCGTCGAAGACGATGCCGTAAGCGCCGTGAACCACGGTTTTCTCGTCAACTTTGTAGGCAAAGCCCAATCGCGGCCCATAGTTGGTGTGGACGTTGTGCGTGATCTTCCCGTTTTGGCTTACGATCACATGGGAAAAATCTGCATTGTCCGGAATGCAGGGCGCATGGCCGCGAACGCTGCACAACGGCGGCAACTGTTGCACGATGAAGTTGCCGCTACCATAGTCCATGTCGCCGGTTTCGGGCCCTCCGTTCTGACCGACGGTTGCCGCAGTTCCATACCTGGGCAGGAAGGGGTAGTCATAGCGCAGCCCGTAATTCAAGGTGAGGCGTCGGTTAGCCTTCCAGGAATCCTGGAGGAAGGCGCTCAAGAGGCCGCCTGGGCGTTCCTGTTCATTGACGTTGCGGCGGCTGGCGCCACTGTTTGGGACGTTTAGCAGGAAGGAGGCGAGGCCATCGCCGGTGGAGATGGCCTTGCCAGTGGAATCGAGGAGGGAGGGATTACCTGTCTGCGCATCCCCAAAACCCATCCCGATCTGGGCCAGCGGACTGGCGAAGTTGGCGGTATCGAATCCTACGCCAAACTTGATTTCGTGGCTTCCGATGATTTGCGTAAAGGTGCCGCGCAGTTCATTGGTATCCGTGGCTTTGGGGGTGTCACTGACGCTTTCGCCTCCGTTCGAAAATCCCTGTGGATTAGGACCGGGGAGCAGAGAGCCCCCGCCGGCTGCGGCAAAACCACCCACGAAGTCGGACGAAAAGCCGACCGCGCTGAGAATATCCGCTGTGGAGGCGGTAAAGCGAGAAGATTGGTTGTCGAGGACGGTTGCGCGCGCGAATTGCGCCTGCCCGATGCGCGTGGGGCTGAAGATATGTACGTAGCTGCCACCCCAGTCGCGGGCCTGGATAATGCGGTGGTAGGGCAATCCCGGGACTCCTCCGGATTTGGCCACCGTACTGTTGATGAAGCTATAACGGAACCATGCTGAATCCTTTGCTCCAAAGTTCTGGTCACCACGAACATTGAACTCGTTCTGCTGCTGCGTTATCGGGGTGGTGTCGAGATAGTTGGCCGCGCAAAATCCGTTTGGTTGCAAATTTATGCAAGGGCCTGCCGCGGGATAGACAAACTTTGCCCAGGCAACCATTTGCTGGTTAATCCGTTCGGTGGGAATCACATTGTTTTGAAATGCCGGACGGGTGAAGTTGGGATGGCCTTGTGAATCTGTGGTTGGCGTTGTCCCGAACGGATCGAAGATCGGGAATTGCAGATTGTCGTTCTCGTTGCCGGCCAACTCCGCAGCGGTTGGCACCAAGAGCTGAGAATTCGCGGGCGTTGAATACCGATAGCCTTGATAAGCGCCGAAGACGAAGGTTCTGTTCTTGCCGTTGTAGAGCTTGGGAATCACGACCGGGCCACCGCCGGAGGCGCCAAACTGGTTCTGATGATAGAAGGGCTTGGGTGGGCAGGCCCCCGCCTGAACCTGGAAGCAAAAGGGGATGGCGTCGAAGGCCGTGTTGCGGATGTATTCCCAGGCGGCGCCGTGAAGATCGTTGGTGCCGCTCTTGGTGACCACATTCACCACGCCACCCAGCACTCCGCCATACTCCGCACTGTCGGTGTGCGACACCACCTTGAATTCCTGGATGGCGTCGATAATTGGCGCCACGGCATAGGTGCTCTCGATCGATCCGTAGTTGTACAAGCCGTCCATCAGAAAGAAGTTGCTGCGGCCAGTCTGCCCGTTGATGGCGGGAAAAGTGTAATCTCCCCCGAGAGCGACGGCAGCGCCAAAGCCGCCGTTCCCGCCGCTCCCGTTCATTCCCGAATTCTGCCCGACCATGATGGGAACCACCCCAGGCGTGAGCGAAAGCAGCGAGGTGAAGTTGCGGCCATTCAGAGGGAGTTCATTGACCTGCTTGGTTTCGATCACCGTGCCCAGGCTGGCGCTGGTTACATCCATCTGTGCAGAGGTCGCATCGACCGTAACCACTTCAGTCTGCGTTCCAACCACCATGGCGAAGTCGAATGTGGCGTTCTGGTCGACGGCCAGGACGAACTCCCCGGTCTTCTGAGGGTTGAACCCTTTGGCATTGGCCTGGATTGTATACCGGCCCGGCGGAATGTTGAGAATGACATACGCGCCGGCGCCGTTGGAAACCGATGGATGCTGAACCGAGGTGTCAAGATTTTGCAGCACGATGGTCGCGCCGGGAACCACTGCTCCTGCTGAGTCGCGGACGACGCCATTCACAGAGGCAGTTGAAACCTGAGCTCTTGCCGTGCCTGCAAGGAGCAGAAGAAGAAGGCTGAGAAGACCGGCTTTGTACATCGGGGGAAGCAAACTCACCATTTGCCGGACAAAACCTTGCGCGCTACCTTGCATGGAAGAACCTCTCTCAAGTGTCGTTCGTTTCGAACTGCCGTTCACTCCCGGGTCATCGGCTTCTGACTTTCGCGATTTACGAATACGGTTACTATTCCGTATACTTTCGTGGGGCGATCAAGATTTATTTGAATCGATCATCCATTGTCAAGAGAAAAATCATACTTTGGGATGAGTTGCCGATCTACCGGCTGGAGGAACGGACCTCTTGACTGCCTCTTGCAGCGGGATAATGCTGCGGAGTCCGGTTGCAGTCAAATCAACTAATTCGCTATAGTGATCGGTTAAGTCAGAGTTTCGTGCAATCATGTCAGAGCAACCTGCCCCATAAATGGGGCGCGGTTTGGCAACTTCTTGTAGGCTTTGACAAACATACGACGGGGCCTGAACTTCAGAAAAACGGCCGGGATTCTTTTCATATGACGATTCGAATGAAAGACATAGCGAAGGATCTTGGCCTTTCGCAGGCTACGGTTTCCAAGGTGCTGCGCGACCACCCGGATATCGGTGAGAAGACCCGCCAGCGCGTACTAGAGCGCGTTAAGGAGCTGGACTACCAGCCGAACTCCCTGGCCCGCAGCCTGGTTACCGGACGCAGCTACCTGATTGGCCTGATCGCTCCCAGTTTGCTCCACCCCTTCTTTGCCGAGGTTGCCAAAGCGCTCTCCAGTGCAATCCGGGACAAAGGCTACTCCCTGATTGTGTCGTCCTCAGAAGAGGATCCGGAGCTCGAGAGAGAAGAGATCTCACGGCTGCTGGCGCGCAGTCTCGACGCATTGGTCATTGCCTCCACCGGCACGAATATCGAACAGTTTGAGCGAATGGAGGCCAAGGCGCAGCCCTACGTCCTGGTCGATCGCGAATTGACGGGGCTTGGAGCGAACTTCGTCGGCATCAATGACGAACGAGCCGGGCGGCTGGCAACTGAACACTTGATCGATATGGGCTGCCGTCGCGTGGCGCACATCCGGGGACAGGGTAACAGTACCGGCATCGGCAGATTTGAGGGCTACAGGCACGCGCTACGCCACCACGACCTTCCGTATTCGGATGACTATGTGGTGAGCAGAAGCCTGGTAGACACCGAAACCACCCGCCAGGGCGCGGAGGCCATGCGTCTTCTGCTGGAACGAGACCCGAGGCCTGACGGCGTATTCTGCTTCAACGATCCGCTTGCCATTGGAGCGATGAGCACCATCTTCGAGGCCGGCCTCAGAATTCCGGAAGACATTGCGCTGATTGGCTGCGGAAATCTGCCGAACAACGACTGGCTCCGGGTTCCTCTGTCGAGCATCGATCAGCATAGCCAGATGATTGGACAGCGAGCTGCCGAGCTGGTGCTGAGTCTGATCGAGTCGAAACAAATGCCGCGTGCTCGAACCATCATTCTTGAGCCGACATTGGTGGTTAGATCCTCTACGAAAAGAAAATAGAGCAAGTTCGAGCGGAGTCCTGGAAAATCGGAGCATGGTACCGTCATGAGTTGGAAAGAGAGTTCTACTCGACGAGATGCCGCTCCCGGACTGTGGAGGGTGGCGTTGAATATCCTTCTGCTTGCCGGGTCAATGCTCCTGTTGCCTGCGAATGCCGGACAGGTGAAGAGTGGGTCGGCTGACTCGTCCGGCGATGGATACATCGGTTCCCAGGCGTGCTCGCAATGCCATGCAGATGTCTATCGACGATTTTCCCAGACCAGCATGGGACGCTCGATGTCTCCGGTAACGCCGGCCGTTGTAGAGAAGACTCCTTCCTTCTATACCAACGAAAAACTCGATCGTAGATTTGAGGTTTACTCGAAGCAGGCAAATCTCTATCAAAGCGAATCGGGTATCGGTCCTGACGGAAAAGAGAGCTTCAAAACTGACAGCCAGGTTGAATGGATCATCGGCGCGGGAATCAATGGATTTGGTGCCATCCTTAGAAAAGACAATTACCTGTTTCAGGCGCCGCTCTCGTTCTATGCGAAGCCTAAAAGCTGGGGACCATCGCCGGGATACGAGTTCACCGATCTAGGCTTCAACCGTCCAATTACACCGGGCTGCATCTTTTGTCACAGCGGACGGCCCAATCCGGTGGCGGGAAGCGTTGGCCAATTCGAGAGCACACCGTTTTCCGAGCTTGCCATTGGTTGCGAAAAGTGTCACGGCCCTGGAGCTGCGCACGTGCAGGCCATACACGATATGAGTACTCCGGCTGGGAAGAAAAGCACGCAGCCTGCTGCTTTCGACAGCAAGATTGTTAACCCCTCGCGTCTCACTCCCTACCTTGCGGACAACATCTGCATGGCCTGCCATCAGACAGGAGATGTGCGCGTTCTCAAGCCGGGCAAGACTTATCGGGACGTTCGCCCTGGACATCTGCTCGACGAGACGTTGTCGATCTTGATTGTTCCGCCAACGCGCGAGTCTCCGCCCTCGGCAGATCATGTCGAGCACTACTATTCCATGACGTTGAGCAAATGCTATCGCGCGAGCCAAGGCAAGCTAAGCTGCATCACTTGCCACGATCCGCACGTGGAGCCGTCAGGCGAAGAAGCGCCCGCGTACTTTGCCGGCAAATGTCTGAGCTGTCACACGAATCAAAGCTGCAAGCTGCCAATCTCGACGAGAATGCAGCAACAACCGGCGAACAATTGCATTGGCTGCCATATGCCGAAGCGCGATATCCAGGTCATCTCCCACTCCAGCGCCACGAATCATCGCATTGTGACGCGGCCGGATGAGCCGTTTCCCGACGTCACATTCAACCAGACAACCGCGTCGCTGCCTGACCTGATTCATCTCAATCCGGCTCACACAGCCAATGCGGGACAGGCAGAAGCTCCGCTCCCGTTACTCACATTACTGCAGGCCTACGGAGAGTTGGCAGCGAACAAACCTGAATACGTTGCCCCCTATCTCAAGGTCCTCAGCCAATTGGAGAAGACGCAGCCAGACGATCCTCTTGTGCAGTCCGCATTGGGGCGCAAAGACTTGAAGAGTGGTGATTATCAGAGTGCTGTCAGCCATCTGCGGCGGGCTCTGGAGAATCATCCGCCGGTGGCGACAACCTATGCCGATCTCGCCGACGCTCTGACACACTTAGGGCAGAAAGAAGAAGCTCTGCCGCTGATCGAAAAGGCGATTGAGCTGAATCCCTTCGATCCCGCTACTCGGAAGATGCTGGTGGTGCAACTGATCCAAACCAAGCAATACGCCAAGGCGCACGAAGCGCTTCAACACTATCTTGAAATCTTCCCTCAAGACGATTTCATGCGACAGATGCTGGCGCGGGCCGAGGGAAAAACCTCGCAGCAGTAAGGCAGTCTCAAGGCTTTCTGGAAGTGTAGGGCTGCTTCTTGGTGATGCCCTTCCCTTCCTGGATGGTTACGACTTGCTCTGCGGCAATCGCGGAAAAATTCTCCGTTTTGCCATCGAGCCAGCGAATCGACACGTTGGCCGAAGCTGCTTTGCCAACGCCAAAATGCAGGCGAAAATCGTTCTGCGAGATATACGATCCACCGCTGCGTACCTCATCGATCTGCGCCTGCCCATTCACAGTCACCGTGACTCGTGCGCCGATCGCATCGCGATTGGTTGCAGTCACGGCGCGAATGAGGATGGAGTGGCCAAGAGGTGGCGCAACGTTCCTCAGCAGGGACGGAGCCTCGCCCATGTTGACGATAACAATCTCTTCATTGCCGTCGTTGTCCAGGTCTCCGACAGCCAGCCCGCGAGAAGCGTGTCCCGTAGTGATCCCGCTTCCGGCCGAGGCCGACAAATCGTAGAACTGCCCGTCACCGCGATTCCAGTAGAGCAACCTTCCCTGCTTGAACTTCTCCCCGGTGTGCCCGGCATCGACCTCGGGATACACATGCCCATTGGCGAGAATGAGATCCTTCCAGCCATCGTTGTCTATGTCGATCGCAGCAGTCCCCCAACCCAGGTATCGAGTATTGACCGCGAGACCGCTGTCGATGGTTGAGTCGCTGAAGTTGTTCTCGCCCTGGTTGCGGTAGAGCGTGTGCGTATCGTCGGCGAAGTTGGTCTTGAAGATATCGAAGCGCCCATGATGGTTGAAGTCAGCCGCAGCCGTGCCCATCCCCGCCTGTTCGCGCCCTTCGTCGTTATAGGCTACGCCCGCCTGTACGCCGATCTCCTCGAAGCGCTCTCCTTTCACATTGTGAAAGTAGAGACTTGCCGTAGAGTCGCAGGCCACGAAGATATCCGGCCAGCCATCGTTGTCAAAATCGGCCACCAGCGGAGTGAAGCCGTAGTAGTCCTTCGGTGTCGTGATGTGCATGCGCTCCGAGACGTCAGTGAAGTGGCCGTGACCGTCATTCTGATAGAGCGTGAGCGTCTCGCCGGGCAAGCCGCGCGGGCCGCAGATGACCGGCAGGCCCTTCCACTGGCACTGCGACTTCTCGCCGGGATGCGGAGTCCTGGCGGGATCGAACTCGATGTAGTGAACGACAACAAGATCCAGTGCTCCGTCCTTGTTGAAGTCTACGAAGGCGCATCCGGTGCTCCATCGCGTCTTAGGCTGCGCAAGACCGCGGGCCTGCGTCTCATCGTGAAACGTGCCATTTCCCTGGTTGCGATAGAGAACGTTTTGCCCCCACTGCGCGATAAACACATCGACGTTGCCATCGTTGTCGATGTCCCCAGCACAAACTCCCTGACCCCATCCGGTATGCGTCAGTCCAGCCTTTTGGGTAACGTCTTCAAACTTGAGGCCACCCAGGTTGTGATAAAGCACTGGCGTAGGCGGATCGCCATTTTTCTGAAAGCGGTCTCCGTTCACAAAGAGAATGTCGGGCAAGCCATCGTTGTCGTAGTCGAGGATCGCGACGCCCGTTCCCGTGGTTTCGACGATGTATTGCTTGTTCGCCGCAGCGCCGGAGACATTCACCCCAACCAGTCCGGCCTGAGCCGCGATGTCTTCATAGCGCACCACTGGCGCTTTCATTCCTGGGGGCAAAGGCTTGGCCGGGGTAGCTACGCCGCTACCGGTTGCCACACCCATTTGCGCGTAGCCTGCACCGGCAGCGGCAAGAAATAAGAGGAATGCACATGGAAGAAACAGTGAGACGATATTGGTTTGTGCGGCTATACAACGGTTCTTCACCATATTCAGGCGAATTGTAGCATTTTGAATGCAGCCCTTCGGGAGAAGCATCCCTTTGTATGATTGCAGGAAGCCATTCGAAGATCGGCCTCTACGGCCTTCATGGCTCCCTTAATCTATCCTGTGATCTATCCTGTTGATGCGATTGCTTCTCCGGGATGGCGCCAACCATGGCAACCGGTATAGTCAATCACAGCAGAACAAGGCACTACGGAGCAGGCATGGTTTGGAGTCAATCCGTTTCATTTACGCGTAAAGAACTACCAGCCCGGCTCATTGTTCTCGCCACGCTCTGTATACTGCCGTTGACCGTCACGGCGCAGGAAACCGCTGCCTGCAAGGGACCAGCCAGCCTTGAACAGACGCTTGCCTCCCATCCTTCACCCGGCGCTTACGACGCTCTCGGCACCTTTTTCGCCACGAAGAACAAATTCTCCTGCGCCATCTCCGCCTTTGAGTCTGCGCTACGCCTCGATCCCAAATCCTGGGAGAGTCACTACGATCTGGGCATCGCACTGCTCACCAGCGGCAATCCGCAGCGCGCGGCCAAGGAGTTGCAAACTGCCTCCAGCCTCAAGCCAAACTCGGCGCAGATCCTTCTTCCGCTCGGCGCGGCGCTCAACGATCTCAACCGCCAGGATGAGGCAATCGAGGCGTTTCGAGCGATCTTGAAAGAAGACCCGCGCTCAGTCAAAGCGCTTGATGGGCTGACCAAAGGATTGATCGCCGAGAAGCGATATACGGCCGCCATTGCGGAGTTGAAGGGCGCGCCTCCAGATGAAGTTCTGCAACTCAATCTAGCCGTAGCCTATTCGAAGAACGGCAATTTGGATGAAGCGCTGCAAACTGTCGCCGCGATTGTCAAAGAACATCCCGACTACGCCCAGGCCCACCTCAACCTGGGAATCGTCTACACCCAGCAGAATCGATTCAGCGAGGCGGCACCGGAATTTCAAGAAGCGATGCGCCTCGACCCCTCCGATGAGGTTGCGTACCTCTCGTATGTAAAGACGCTGGTGATCCTTGGTCAATTCGACGGCGCGGCTCCCGTCATTCGCGACTATTTGCAGCGCCATCCGCACGACTTCGATGCGCTTTACTTCAGCGGCGTGGTGGAAAAAGGATTGGGCAACAATGCCGATGCGGAGAAGTATTTGCGTCTAGCCGTGGCTATCGATCCTAACTATTTCGATGCGCGCTACAGCCTGGGTTTTGTATTGGCTCACCTCAACAAGCCTGCCGAGGCGCGCACGGAATTGGAAGCGGCACTGAAGCTCAATCCGGACTCAGACAAGGCGCGCTTTCAGCTTGCATCCGTACTGCGGGCGCTCGGGCTGAAGGACGAGGCCACTCAGGAACTGAATGCCTTTCAGCAGCAGAAGCAAGAGGTCGTTAAGCAGGATGTAGCCGGTGTAAAGACCAGCCAGGCCAACCAGGACTTGCAGAATGGAGAACCGGAAAAAGCGGCCGCTCTCTATCGCGAGTCGCTCGCCGAAGATCCTAAGAATGCGCGTACATACTACGATCTCGCACTTGCTCTGGACCGGATGGCCGACTATCGTGGCGAGCGGGAGGCACTTGAAAAATCGGTAGCACTGGATGCTAATCTCTCTCTGCCACACAATCAGCTTGGGCTTCTCGATCTCCAGGCGAATCACAGCGACGACGCGGAAAAACAATTCAAAGCTGCCATCGCGATCGACCCGCAGTATGCTGAAGCGCAAAATAATCTGGGCGTCCTCTACGGGCAAGTTGGGAAGAGCCGCGAGGCGGAACAGTTGTTTCGCCAGGCCACGGAAAACAATCCTCAATACGGGCAGGCCTTCGGCAATTTAGGCATAATTCTCGCCAGCGAGTCCCGCTATCCTGAAGCGCAGCAGGCGCTTGACAGCGCAGTCAAACTCGATCCGAAGAATGCCGGCGCGCTGAGTGCCTACGGTATGGTTCTGGTGCGCTTGAACCGCGGCAGCGAGGCTCTGACCTCCTTTCGCAAGGTGACAGAGCTGGACCCAAAATCGCCCGGAGCACACCTCAATCTGGGCATCGCTCTTGCCGATCAGTTCGACTTGAATGGCGCGCTGGCCGAGTTTTCAGAGGCCGTCCGTCTCGATCCGGAAAACGCGATAGCGCACTATAACAAGGGTCGAGTTCTGCTCGATCTTCAGCATAACAGCGATGCAAAACCCGAGCTCGAAACGGCCACGCATTTCGATCCCAACTCGGCAGACGCCTGGTATTTGCTGGGCTTGATCTCACGGCAGGCGGGAGACGCAGACACCGCGATCCAGCAGTTTGAAAAGGCGCTTGCCGCCAAGCCAGATAATGCCGAAGCCCTGTTCATGCTAGGGCAGGAACTCCAACGCAAAGGCGATACTGCCGGGGCGATCGAGCGATGGCGCAAGGCTATCGAGATTCGTCCGCAATACAACGAGGCCTATTACAGCCTCTCGCGGCTGCTGATGAAATCCGATCCCGTGGAGGGCAAGCGCCTGCAAGAGCAATTCCAAAAGCTGCAGGCGCAGCAGCACATCATGGATCGCGCTCAAACGCTTGGCAACTTTGCGCTGGCATCGGCAGATGCGCATGACTGGCCGCAGGCTATTGCCCAACTCAAGGAAGGCATCAAGGCTTGCGGCGAATGCAGTGCGCGCGCGCAGCTCCATAAGGATCTGGGCCTGATCTATTGCCACTCCGGAGATTACGCGAATGGACGAATCGAGCTGCTCGAAGCGCAGAAGCTTTCTCCTGCAGACGAAGACGTCAAGAAAGCACTCCAATTGCTGGCATCTGGTAATTCAGCTCACTAAGTTCGCGAATAACATCGAAATCAACGAGCTGCTAGCCATTCATCAAAGCCTGCAATGAGTCCTGTACGGTTGGCAGACGTCCTGCGCCTATATCTTTTCGGCGAATTTCGTGTAACTGCGACAGGACTGAGTTCGCCTTTGCGAGAGTTACGATTCTCTCCGCATACGCTTCGAGTTTCGCCCCAGGAATTGCGAAGATGGCTACCGAATCGGTGAGTATGTTGAGGTACGCGCGCGCCCCGCAACAGCCGAGGCTCAAGGCTGCTCGTCCCGTGTTCATCACCTGGGGCACGACAGCGCAGGCGGGCCTTCCCATGGCCGGGGCATTCTGATTTTCTACTTGCTGCGTTGCTTCGGTGAGAATGAGCGTTTGGTTCGCATTCACAAACAGGAGCACCACGTCTGGGGGTAACGGCGTGTCAGCCAGCGGTGAGTAGAGAACATGCTTGGGGCGCGAGGCCAGAACTGGAATCAACGGAATGTCTTCAGGCCTGACATAGCCAAGATCCGCGAATACTTTAAGGGCATCCATCAGATCTGCTTGCTGAGCCGACGAAGGCTGCAAGTTATGAGTGTGAACGCCGATGGCGCACAGGTTGTGATCGCCGGCCGAGGTCGCAAATGTTGCGTGCGTTGCGTCTTCCCAGAAGCGGCACCCAGCCGGAGCCTGCTTGGCTGGAGCATCAATGCCAGCCGGAACAGAGTCTGTAAAACAGATTGCGACAGGCGGCTGATCGAGGCTGAGTGCGCCTCTCAGATCGGCGGAGAGCATTGCATAGGCTTGATTTGCAGGCATATTCGGTTAAATCCTTGAGCTGTATTTGATTCGTTTCTGAAGTTAAACTTCGTGGATATTCACGACCGTAAAACCTGTGTCATTGATGAATGCGCGAATAGAACTTTCAGCAGCCGAATCGGGATCGAAACGAACAGTGACCTTCCCTTCCGGATACGTCGACTGGCTCGACAGAACTCCCCTTTGTTTGCCCAGCATGGTGTCGAGTCCCACCGCACAGGTGATGCATGTGAATCCCTTGACCTGATAGATCACCGTCTTTGATTTCCCGCTCGCCAGGGCCTCCAAAGGAGCGAGTGTACTGGCGCCGGAAAGCGCAATAAGTTGAAGAAATCGTCTGCGAATCATTGTGTCTCTCCTTGAAATTCCAACCCGCTCAGTGAAACTACTTTGTCTTCACTTTGCTGTGGCGATGCCCGGCTCATATCTCCACGGCGTTTGAATGCTGGCCTTATCCGAGAAGCGTGTGTCGGCGTATTCACTGAATTCGAGCTTCTTGTTCAGCACGCCGGTTTCAATCATCAGATCGCGCACCATGTCGAAGTCTGCTTTGCGCGGAGCGAGCGGGCTGTATACGACTCTGTCCATCGGTTTGGTGAGCGCCCAGCGCAGCAGTGCAGGCTTCTGGTTGTAGTAAAAGCGTCCGACAAAGTCGGCGGCATCTTCGCGATGCGGCTTGCTGGTATCGAGCCATAGACCGGAGCGGGCGATGCCGTCCACCATAACTTGCACGACGTCGGGGCGGCGATCGATCAAATCCTGCCGCACAACCAGAATGCACGACATGTAGTCGGGCCAATATTCGCGCGCTTGAAAAAGCACCCGGCCGAAGCCTGCCATCTCTGCCTGAGACGGGAAGGGCTCCCCCATGACAAAGGCGTCAATAGCATGGGCTGCAAGCGCGCCGGAGACATCAGGAGGTGCCATCTCAAGCATCTTGATTTCGCTGGGCTTGACTCCCGATAACTTCATGGCGCGCAACAAAAGTAAACGCTCATCCGAGAAGCGGCTGGGAATCGCAATCGTCTTACCGCGCATGTCGGCAACGGTCCTGATTGGCCCGTTCTTTTGAACCACAACAGCACTGCCGTATCGATGCCCGAGGTAAACGATCTTGATCGGAACCCCCTGCGCCTTGAGAGCCAGCGCCATCGGAGCAACAATAAATGCCGCCTGCACCCGGTTGGAGATGAGCGCCTCCTTCACCTCAGGGAGGCCCTGAAACATGCGAGGCATGAACTCCTCTCCGGCGGTTGAATACTTCGAGATGTAATCCGTAACCGGACATGTCAACTGACACGTCACCGGCAGATAGCCTACGGCGATCTTGCGCTGTTCAATAGGGCGATAGTCGTTGAGAACAGCCGCCCAATTTACGTTCAGCCAGGAGTGCGCCGCAGAAATGAGCACTATCCATGCGAACGTGAAGATGATGATCCGGGCTTTAAGATGCATTGCGGAACCCCCAGCGAACGGATTTGATTTTCTCCAGCCTGCGGAAACCGAAATCTAATACCAACCCGATGATTCCAATCATCAGCATGGCTGCAACAACCAGATCGTAGCGTTTGCCGGAGTTACGTGAGTCGATCACCAGATAGCCGAGGCCTGAGTCCACAGCGATCATCTCTCCGGCAACCACGACCAGCCATGCAATTCCCAACGCAATGCGCGCGCCTATGAGAATCTGCGGCAATGCTGCAGGAAAGACCACGCGCGTCAGAAGTTGTGTTGTCGACAAACCAAAGTTACGGCCTGCGCTGCGAAAAATCTGCGGCACGCTGGACACGCCACTGATACATGCAACGAGGATCGGAAAGAATGAACCGAGGAAGACGAGAAAGATTGCCGCATGATCGCCAATGCCGAAGAAGATGATGGCGACGGGTATCCATGCGATGGGACTGATGGGCCGCAAAAGCTGGATGACCGGGTTCACGACTTGATTTGCAGCCGGGTTCCATCCCAACGACAGGCCCAACGGAATTCCGATGAGAGCCGCGGCGCTAAATCCTACTGCGACTCGACGCAGAGAGTCGCCGATATCTGCCCATAGAACATGCTTTTGAAGTAATTCAGCGACGCCTTTTTCTACATTGAGAGGCGAAGGAAAAACCTTCGTCCCCGTCCAGATGACTGAGTAGTGCCAGAGCGCCAGAAGCAGCGCCGCGGCGACAATCGGCCAGAAGAACCTCTCCCATGAACGGGGTTGTGTCAGCGAGCTCATATCTCGTATGCCAGGCCTATCTGCTTGAGGAGTTCGTCGCGCAGCTCCAGGTAGTGCGGCGAACTGATATTGCGCGGATGTGGGATGTCGATGGTGAGAATGTCTTTGATCCGCGCTGGGCGTGAACTCAGCACAACCACCCTGTCGGCAAGCTGCACGGCCTCATCGATATCGTGCGTAACGAAGATGATGGTCCTTCGTTCTGTCTGCCAGATACGGAGCAATTCGCCGCGCATAATGACGCGGGTAATCGAATCGAGCGCACCGAAGGGCTCGTCCAGATACAGAATGTCGGGATTGACCGCCAGCGCGCGCGCCACCTGAAGTCGTTGCTTCATGCCACCCGAAAGGTCGGATGGATAAGTGTTCTCAAACCCTTCGAGACGCACCGTCTTCACGTAATGCGCAATTCGTTCTTCACGCTCTGCGCGAGACAATTTCGATAATCCGAAGCCGATATTTCCTTCAACTGTCAGCCAAGGAAAAACACCGCGTTCCTGAAAGACAAGAATGCGTCGAGGGTCGGGACCACTGACCGTTTCACCGTCGATCGAGACCGATCCGCTGGTTGGAGAAAGAAAACCAGCCATTGTGTTCAGGAAGGTTGACTTGCCACAGCCTGAGGGGCCGACAAGGCAGATGAACTCACCGTCGGCGATCTCCAGATTGATATCTTCGAGGACCGTCATGCTCTGGCCATCGCGATCGTACACCACGCCAAGGTGTTGCGTTCTTAATTTCGGGCCGGTAACCGGCTCTGGTATGACCGCTTCAGTCGTCGACACTCACCCTCCCTACACTAATCTTCAAGAGATCTCCAGCGAAACGCTTTGATCTGCTCTAGCGACCTCATGCCCAGGTCCAGCAGAAGTCCGATCACTCCAATCATTACCATGCCGGCAACGACGAGATCATAACGGTTGCCTGCGTTTCTGGCATCCACAATCAGAAAGCCCAGACCGGAGTTCACAGAAATCATCTCGGCAGCAACCACTACCAGCCATGCCACGCCAAGGGTGATCCTCAAGCCTACGATCAATTGCGGGATGACAGCGGGGTACAGCACGCGGGATACGAAGGCACTAGGGCTTAGCCCAAAGTTACGGCCGGCATTGATGTAGACCGCGGGTATATTGTGAACCGCGCTCATAGCAGTCAAAAGCAAAGGAAAGAAGCAGCCTACAAAAATGAGAAAGATGGCAGCAAGATCGCCCACGCCAAACCATAGGATCGCGATGGGGATCCAGGCAAGCGGAGAGATCGGCCGAAAGATTTGGACTAGAGGATTGAAGGCCATTTCACCGCGCCGATACCAGCCCAACGTGAGCCCGAGTGGGATGGCGAGAAGGGCTGCCAGGATGAATCCCCAGGTGACACGGAAGAGTGAGGCGACAACGTACTTGAATAAAAGTCCGTGCTGCAAAAGCTCGATGATCCCGCTGGCTACGCTTACGGGACCGGGCAAGATGCCGGGCAGGATTTGACCAGGGTGGAGATCGACTGCGATCTCCCAGATAGCCAACAGCGCAGCGATAAACAGGATGGGACGGAGCCATACTGGAAGTTTCACGTCCTTCTTTGCTCCTCGCTGTTGCAGGACTTATGCAGTTGCTTGCAAGCGATGATTTTAGCGGTGTTCTGCGAAGTTTACCTCAATCGAAAGATTGGGGAAACTGTCAACTCTAAGTAGGTTGTGAGCCTCTCATGATTCAGCGAATATGCGCTGTGCGCATGATTGCCTCCGCAACTCCTTGATGCAGATCGATATTGGTTCTCCTGACGTGACGGTAGTGGGGGGCGGTGTGGCTGGCATGGCTGCGTCGATTCATCTGGCCAAAGCAGGATTGCAGGTGCTATGCATCGAACCCGACGTCGATGACAAAGACCCTGTCGGCGAATCGCTTGATTGGTCAGCGCCCGATTTGTTGAGCCAATTGGAATTGCCGATGGAGCGTCTTCTCAAAGACGGAGCAGCGACCTGGAAGCGGCACGTGATCCTGAAGCTGCGCGGCGGCGCAGAGCAGCATTACGTACCGTCTGACTGGCTTGCCCGGCCGCCTTTCAACGTGGAGTTGCGCACCCTCCATGTGGATCGAACGCAGCTCGATCGTACCCTTCGTGCAATCCTTCTCGAATGCGGAGTAAAGCTGCTTCCTGACAAAGTGGTGCAGGTCGAGCGAAATGGAAAACGCGTGGACGCGGTGGTTACTGCCAACGGCGCCCGGATTTGCTCTCGCTGGTTTGTCGATGCATCGGGATCGGCGGCAAGCCTGTTTCCGCGAGCTTTCGAGTTGCCACTCCATGAGTTCGGTCCTCGAAAAGTGGCAATGTGGGACTACTTCAACGTACCGGAGTCAGTCGAAGGAACGACTCTCTATGCGGACGGCGAAGGTCCGCCCTACATGGAGTGGGTCTGGCAGATTCCGATCCATGCCAACACCGTTGGCGTTGGATATGTGTCCACTGGCGACATGATTAAAGAGAAGCGCAAGCGAGGAATGAGCGTAGAAGAGATTTTCGAGCGGCAGCTTAGTCTCTTTCCAGCACTCGGCAAGCTGCTGCAGCCTTCCCACACGCTATCCCTTCGCACTACATCCTACCGTTGCCGTGCGTATAGCAACGTATCCGGTCCTAACTGGCTTGTCGTCGGCGAGTCTGCTGCCATGGTCGACCCGATGACATCGAACGGCGTAACCGCCGCACTAAGGCACGCCCTGGAAGCTTCCAGTCTGATTGTGCGGTACCGGACCCGCAAGCAGTTGCCCTGGCTGCACCGAACGATGTACAACCGGCGGGTTTTCAGCATGGCACGTTTCTTCAACTCTGGGATCGAGAAGGTTATCTACGACTGGCCGATCAGAAATCGTGTCGGTGCTCTGCTTGCGGGCGACGTCTACACGATTCCGGCCTGGAGTATTAACAATATCTACTCCCGATTACAGCCACTCGGTGTTATGTCCACACTATCGTTCAGTCTTTTTCTGGCTACGCTTCGATGGACGATGAACTTGTTGTACTGGTTTTGCAAGCGATCACGAACCAATTCTCCTGTGTGTGCCACATCATGAATGCCCATAGCGTAGCGATGACGAACGGAGAGTATTCATGCACGTAGTACGCTGCGGCTCCGGAGATCCGATCCTGTTCATTCACGGGATGCCGACCAGCGGCCGCCTTTGGAATGGCGTCATCGCGCGTCTCTGCGCAAATTACGAATGCTTTGCCGTCGATCTGCCGGGCATGGGGAAGACGCCGAGTCAGTCTTATGGCCCGGATTATCTGCGGCAACTGGCGGAACAGATCGATCGGATTCGTGTCGAAAACGGCATCGATCAATGGCACGTCGTTGGGCATGATGCGGGTTCAGCCGTTGCCGTTCATTACGCGTACTACTTCCAGAAGCATGTGGCCTGCATGGCTCTGCTGGCGCCGGCTCTATTTCCGGAACTTAAGCCTTTTTACCTGCTCGAAGCCCTGCGAAAACCGATATTGGGCGAAGTGCTGGCTCCGCTGATTGGGCCGGTATTCTGGAAGATCGCCATGCGACAAGCGTTGGAAAGTGCGGAAGAAGGCAGCCAGATGATCGGCGATTTCCATCAGCCATTTTCGGGCGTCGGCGGCCCGTGGCAGTTCATGCGATTGCTGCGATGGGGCAAGCCTGCATCGGTTTTGGCAAAGGTGCCTGATTTCCTGCCAACTCTACTGATGCCCACCTTGATTTTTCATGGCTCACATGATGTCGCAATTCCAGAGGCTTTTGCGCGACGTGCGTCCGACTTAATTCCGAACGCCAGCATGGTGACACTTGAGTCGGGACACTTCATTCCGCTCAATCAGCCTGAACCGGTTGCAACGCAGCTCGCAGGATTTTTCAATCACCATTCCGCGCGCCAAGCCGGCTTGGCTTCGGCATTCGCCTGAAGCTCTCTGCAAAACAACGCGACGCCCAGCCGGTATGTTGGATGGACGTCAGGCAGATGAATCCACGACCAGTTTAGAAAACCAGCCGCGCGGTGATCACCAGGTTGTGATTGTAAGTGTGGAACTTGGAGGTCGCGAATTGCATGCCTCCCCCGAGTGCGAGTCCGGGGCGGCTGTGTGGATCATTCGGATGGAACTTGAGCTTGCTCAAAGTAACGCCGGGGGTCAGGAAATTCTGCGATTTTCCATCGTTCTTACCGCCGAAGAAGTAGCTCGCATTCGATTCGATTTCAGGCCAGAAGTACTTGCCCACATGGTACTGCGCCGTCGTGTTCCAGGCGACAGTTCGGCCAAGCTTTGTGGTGTCTGCCGTCACCAGCGTAGCGCCCAGACAGGAGATCACATCGAATCGGCCAAAGCCCTTGCCCGCAAGAAGAGTCGGCGATACAGAGGCGTCCGTGCTTCCATTGCTGTAGCTGCCAGTAGGGATGGTCGCGACCAGTTGGCCGCTCAACATGTAGTTCCCACTCTTCTCATTGGCGGAGAGGAACCGGTATTTGTAGAGGAATCCGACATCGCCAAAACCGTCTTTGGCAGTTGAATTGTGCTGGATATAGGGCGGGTAGTAAAAATCAAATTCGCTGTTGAAGCCTGGGATCAGGTTCAGTCCCCTGCTGGCGCCGTAGTTCCAGGTTGAGGTGAGCGTCGGCGTAATCTGACGAGTGACGTCTGTGCGAAAGACCTGGATGAGCATGGGGTAGGGAGAGACCAGTGGCACTGACCATGAAGGCTGCTTTGACTGCGTTTCCGATGCTCTCTTCTGCCACTTTGCGACGAAGCCGTCCTGCGCATTAAGAGATGCCGCTGCGCATACGGCGAGGATCACGGTAAGGATAGTTTTTGGCAATCGATTGGTCTCCAAAGCATGATATCGGGGGATGTCTGTTTGACCATAACCCTACCTGAGCGCTGCGATTTGAACATCCATCTAAAGTTTGAGGAGTATCTCGTCCGTTGAGTCTAGGATATTGTGTTAGCTGATCCGACCCAGTTGCCATGTGTTGCACACGCCGTTCAGAATGAGAGTAGATGAAAGCCCCAGCAGTCCACTTCGCCATCAAACACAAAGCAAAGCGGCAAATTCCCAGATGGAAGCGTCGTTTTGCGTTGTGCTTGAGCGTCACAATGATACTCGCGGGATGCCATTCCGGCGGGCGATTGCCGGACAAGTCCTCAAAGACCTACTCCGACTTCGTGTCCGTTTTTTATGTCGGCTTGGCTGCTTTGCAAGTTGGCGACGATGTGCGTGCTGAAAGCAGCCTCGCCGAAGCCACAAAGCTCGTTGCAGCAGAACCGGCTGGGTGGGCAAACTGGGGCATTCTCGCTCTACGGCAGCGCAACTTTGACGCTGCTGCACAACGATTCGATAAGGCAGTATCGCTCGATAGCGGTGACGATCGAATTTATTACCTGCAAGGGTTGATGGAGAGCGATCGCGGCAACTCTGCCCAGGCGATTGCAAAGTTACGCCAAGCGGTCAATCTCAATCCTAGAAACCTGCGGGCCATCTATCAGCTTGCCTCGGAAGTCGAGCGGCAGGGGGACGAGCATAGCGAAGCAGACTTCCAACAACTGATCCAACAGGTTCTCACAGCCCAACCGAATAATCTTGCGGCGTTGCTTGAACTGAGCCGCATAGCGGCCAAACGCGGAGATTCCGCCACGCTGCAATCTGCAGTGGCCAAGATAGAAGCTCAATCCAGTACATGGCCACAGGAAGTGAAGCAGCAACTCGCCACGCTGCAGGCTGCCGCGACAGGCCCTGAACCACGAACGGCTGCCACACGATCGATCTTCCTGCGCAACGTGTTGATGCGCGTCCCGGAATTTCGCAACAGCCTCGCGCTCTTGAAAGCACAGCCTGGCGATGAAGCGCAACCCTTCACTCGTTTTGTAAAACTCGAAACTCCAGAGTTCCGCCCCGCGCCTATCGATGACGGACTCGCTTTCACTCCGCAACCATTTACGAATTTTCCCAAAGGTAACTGGAGTTGGATCGGGGCGATTTCTCTGGACGGCTCTGGAGCGCCTGTGGCTGCTGTTGCCAACGGGCATGAGGTCAGGCTCTCAACTGGGGCTGCATTTTCCTTCCCTGGAGGCACAAAGACGGCCTCACCTACACCGGAAGGAATTCTGCCCATCGATTTCAACTACGACTTTAAGACCGATATGGTGCTTGCAGGCGCGGGCGGGCTCCGCTTTCTGCGTCAGGAAACGCGTTCATCTTTCACCGATGTTACGAAGCAAACGAAGCTGCCTGCCTCAGTGCTTAACGCAGCATACACAGGCGCGTGGGCTGTCGACATAGAAGCAGACGGCGATTTGGATATCGTGGCCGGATCGAAGGATGCGGCGCCCTTGGTGCTAAGAAACAATGGCGATGGCACCTTCATAGCGACACATCCTTTTCTGGGGATTTCCGGAGTACGCCAGTTCGTCTGGGCAGACTTCAATGGCGATGGCAATCCGGACGCAGCATTGATCGATGGCTCGGAACATGTGCATGTTTTTCTCAACGAGCGTTCGGGAAACTTTCGTGAGGAACCTTTGCCGGCGTCATCTTCATCAGTGAAAGCCATAGCCGCGGGCGATGTCGATCATTCCGGTCCGTTGGCGCTGTTGGCTGTTGGCAATGATGGCGCGATCCGCAGTATGAGTCTTTCGAGTGAAAGCTGGAAGATCGCCAAGCTCGTTGATATTCCAGGTTCGGCAAATCGTCTTTCAAGCGAAGTTCGTCTGCACGTCGCGGACATAGATAACAACGGAGCCTTCGATCTGCTGCTTGCATCTGTATCGTCCGCACAGCCGCCATTTTTATGGCTGCAAGCGGATGCCGGCAAGTTCCAGTTGCTGAACAAGCCGCTTCCTTCTGGGCAAGTCTTTGACACCGCAGATCTAAAGGCCGATGGGCATTTGGATCTGCTTGAACTTTCGCCAGACGGCCAAGCAATCGACGCTGTCAATGCAGGAGCGAAACACTACCATTGGCAGACGATTCGACCGCGCGCCCGGCAAACAACCGGAGACCAGCGTGTCAACTCATTCGGCATCGGTGGGGAGATCGAGATACGTTCTGGACTGCTGGTACAGAAGCAGACAATCGGTAGTCCCGAGCTACACTTCGGCTTAGGAGAACAGCCTGCTGTCGATGTGGCCCGCATCGTATGGCCCAATGGATCGGTCCGCGCGGAGTTCGCACTGAAGCCCGACCAGGCAATCATGACCGAGCAGCGGTTGAAGGGATCGTGTCCTTTTCTCTTCGCGTATAACGGCAAGCAAATGGAATTTGTGAAGGACACAGTCCCGTGGGGCTCCGCCATTGGCCTTCGCATCAATTCCATCGGCGCTGCGCGTGTTGAAGCGACTGAGGAGTGGTACAAGATTGGCCGCGATCAGCTAGTCGCGCGCGACGGCTTCTACGATCTCCGTATCACCGGAGAGCTTTGGGAGACGTATTACTACGACTCGCTCCGCCTGATGGCGATCGACCATCCTGCGGGAACGGAGATCTTCACCGACGAACGATTTGCGGTGCCTGCAGTGAAGCTCGCGGTGACATCCGTAGGCGAGCCTCAACCGATCGCGCGCGCCGTAGACGACAACGGGCAGGATGTAACTGAAACCCTGCGCACACTCGACGGCAAGTATTTGGATACCTTTGGCCGAGGCCAGTATCAGGGGGTAACTCGCGATCATTATGTCGAGATCGATCTGGGTGACAAGGCTCCCGAGAGTGGCCCGCTCTGGCTGATCGCCAAAGGCTGGCTGCATCCTTCCGACTCATCGATCAACATTGCGATGAGCCAGGGCCATCATGAACACGCGCGGCCCCTCAGCCTTGAGGTTCCCGACGGGCATGGTGGATGGAAGGTAGCGAATGCAAATCTGGGCTTTCCCGCTGGCCGGAAAAAGATCTGCCTAATCGATCTTGCGCACGTCTTTATTCCAGGAACTCCGCGACGTGTAAGATTGCGCACCAATCTCGAAGTTTATTGGGACTCGATCGAATGGGCCAAAGGCCAGCCGGATAAATCAGTAAAGATAACTCAACTATCGGCCGCGACGGCGGACCTGCACTATCGCGGATATTCGGTAATCAACCAGGCAAACGCGTCTTCACCTGAGATTCCGGATTACAATCATTTGCTCTCGACAACGCAGATTTGGCGCGATCTTTCCGGCTACTACACGCGCTACGGAGATGTGCGCGAACTGCTCGCAGGCAGCGACGACCGCTATGTGATCATGAACGCTGGAGACGAACTAATGCTGCGCTTCAAGGCCCTTGAAGCGCCACGGGCGGGATGGGTGCGCGACTATATCATTGCAGGAGACGGATGGATCAAAGATGGGGACTATAACTCCACTTACTCGCAAACCGTGCTTCCCTATCCCTACCACGCCAGAAAGGAATATAACACTCCTCCCGGCCGCTTGGAAGACGAATGGGTCTATCGTAAACATCCGGAGGATTGGCAGACCTATCAGACGCGCTATGTCACGCCGCAGATCTTTCAGAGTGCATTGAGGAATGACGCCACCAAATGAAGAAATTACCCATAGCTCGAATTGTTGTGAGCATTCTCTTTGTAGGAATGCTGCTAACGCCCTCGATCATGCGGCGGCGATCGTCAGCCCGTGCTGCTTCTGCCGGCGCAATGCTGAATCGGCAAGCAGCACTTGCGCGTCATGGTTTTTATCTCGAAGAAGTGTCTCACTCTGCAAGCATCGACTTCGTTCATCAGGCTCCAACACTTGACCCTAAACTATCAGCCATCATGCCTGAAGTGGCATCAATGGGAGCATCCGTAAGCATCGTCGACTTCGATCATGACGGATGGCCGGATATCTATGTAACCGACAGCGCAGAAGGCAGCAAGAATCGACTCTACCGGAATATGCACGATGGCACCTTCAAGGATGTCGCGGGAGAACTAGGCATCGCCGATGTCAATCAACCAGGGACCGGCGTCTCGATGGGTGCTGTCTGGGGCGACTACGACAACGACGGCTACGAGGACTTGTTCCTGATCAAGTGGGGCCGCCCCGAGCTCTTTCACAACGATCATGGCAAAGGGTTCACGCGCGTAAGCGAACAGGCCGCATTGCCACCCTGGATCAATGCCAACACCGCGCTCTGGTTCGATTACGACGGCGACGGCCTGCTGGATCTGTTTGTGGGTGGCTACTATCCGGAGGATGTCGACTTATGGCATCTGAAATCGACACGTATGATGCCCGACAGTTTTGAATACGCGAAAAACGGCGGACGCAAATATCTCTTTCATAACCTCGGCAATGGAAGATTTTAAGAAGTAAGCGCCAAAGTTGGAATCGATAGCCGCCGCTGGGCACTCGCCTCCTCGGCTGCCGATCTACGCGGAACCGGACACCCGGATCTCTTCGTCGCAAACGATTATGGAGTGTCGGAACTTTATCTGAATGATGGCAAGCGTTTTCATGAAGCGGGCGAGCAAACCGGTGTTGGATTTGCCCCGAAAAGCGGTATGAGCGTTTCCTTCGGTGACGTATTCAACCAAGGGCAATATGCGGTCTATGTATCTAACATCTCTGAGGACGGCGCTCTCATTCAGGGTAACAATCTCTGGGTTCCAAAAGAAGGGACGAAAGGCACTGCAATCAAGTACGAAAACTTGGCTCGTGACATGGGTGTCGAGCTTGGTGGATGGAGTTTTGGCGCTCAGTTCGGCGATCTGAATAACGATGGGAACTTGGACCTCTATGTGACCAACGGCTATGTCTCGCTCGATCCGAAGCGGAGCTACTGGTATGACTTCACCAAGATCGCAGGCGGAAATTCGTCGATTATCGGAGACGCCAAAGACTGGCCCGCCGTCGACGGCAGGAGCCATTCCGGCTATCAGCAGAAGCATGTGTGGATGAACGACGGCGCAGGTAGATTTGTCGACGTGGCGCAAGCCATCGGTGTAACCGATACCTATGATGGCCGTGCAGTAGCTTTTGCAGACCTTTGGAATCACGGCGTGCTTGATGTCGTCGTAGCCAATCAGCGCGGACCTTTGCTCCTGTACAAGAACACGGTGTCGCCCGACAATCAATGGATTGAGTTCCAACTTGAAGGTACACAGAGCAATCGCAGTGCGATAGGTGCGCATATCACGTTGTCATGGAATGATAAGACGCAGATACAGGAGATCTCCGGCGGCAGCGGCTTCTCAGCGCAAAATGACCGGCGGCTTCACTTTGGACTTGGCAAAAATGCGCAGATAAAGAGCGCCGTAGTGCAATGGCCCTCAGGCAAGGTTCAAACGTTGGATAGCCTTCTTCCCGACAAGCTGTATAAAATTGAGGAGCCTCAATGACCATGCAGACAATTGCGGAATCGGCACCTCACAAGCCGGCGGCCAAGCCGAAACGGGGGTTAAGTCTCGACAACCGGTTCGTTCCACCGCTCTTCATTACGCTCATCCTGCTGGCCGGCCACTTTTCATTCGGAATTCTCGAAAGCTATCAAAAGACACTTCTCGCGATTGCCACAAGCATGGTGGCAGAACTGATTCTAGGCCGCGTGTTCTTTCATCAGTGGCCGCACCTGGCGAGTGCGTATATCACCGGGATCAGCGTGGGAATTCTGCTGCGCTCTCCCGCCTTCTGGCCCTACATACTGTGCAGCCTGCTCGCCATCACATCAAAGTATGTGTTGCGCGTGAAAGGCCGCCATATCTGGAACCCATCTAATTTTGGAATCTGCGCAATGCTCTTCCTCGCAGCAGACGCCGTCGCTACGTTAAGCATCCAGTGGGGCAATAACCTGTGGGCCATGCTTGTGATCTGGCTTCTCGGTTCTGCTATTATCCTGCGGCTCCGCCGTCTTCATATCTGCGCCGTCTATGTTGTTTCGTTCTTCGCTCTCTCCCTCCTGCGCGCCTGGATAACGGGCGATCCATGGTTATCTGAAGTGTCTCCAATCACTGGCCCCGAGTATCAGCTGTTCATCTTTTTCATGATCACCGATCCCAAGACCACCGTGAAGTCTAAGCTTGGACAGTGTATTGTCGCCTTCTCCGTCGCAGCCGTCGAGATGTTTTTCCGCCTGGATCAGAGCCTTTACGCGCCACTCTATGCTCTCTTCTTCGTAGGACCGACGGCACTGTTGATCGAGATGTGGATAAATTCTCGCCGCACTATAATTGGCAATCCAACTACAATTACCGCAAATACCGTGCAATCCTAGACGTGTCTTGGTAAAGCGAAGCAAAGGAACAAGATTGAAATTCTCATACATGCGGATCGCTCTTCTCTTCCCTATCGCAACATTGGTTCTGCTTTCAGGTTGCAGGCAAAAACAGCAACCGCAGCCAACGGAGAAGCCACAACCTTCCGCATCTCAATCCACACCTGAACCGGCAACAAGTATTGCCGATACAGGCTCTTCTATCGCTCGGCCGTCCGGCCCGATTCGTTTTACCGATGTAACTGCGCAAGCCGGAATTCATTTCCGCCATCATAGCGGCGCATTCGGGAAGAAATATCTCCCTGAAACGATGGGCGGTGGCGTGTGCGTATTGGACTATGACGATGATGGGTGGCAGGACATTCTCTTTGTTAACTCGATGGACTGGCCCGGTCACGCAACGACTAAATCGTATCCTGCTCTCTATCACAACAACCAGGATGGTACATTCACCGATGTAACCAGCGAAGCGGGGCTCACGCACGAAATGTATGGCCTAGGCTGCGCCGTTGGAGACTACGACAATGATGGCCATGACGATATCTACATCACTGCACTTGACGGCAATCACCTATTTCGGAATCTTGGCAATGGCAAGTTCGTGGACGTAACTGCAAAAGCGGGCGTTCGGGACTCTGGATTTGCAACCGGTGCAGTCTGGTTTGACTACGACAATGACGGGAAACTGGACCTGTTTGTATCTCATTACATTGAATGGTCGGTTGCAACCGATAAGACCTGTTCGCTCGACGGTAAAAATAAATCCTATTGCACGCCGGAACTCTACAAAGGTCAGAGCGGAACACTTTTCCATAACAAAGGGAATGGCGTCTTCGAAGACGTGACGAAAAAGGCGGGCCTGTATGATCCGACAAGTAAGTCCCTCGGAATCGCTCTCATCGACATTGATAACGATGGCTGGATCGACTTGTTTGTCGCCAACGATACACAAGCGAACAAGCTCTATCGCAATAACCACGACGGCACCTTTACCGACACTGCGTTAGAGGCTGGGGTTGCCTATAGCGATGCAGGCAAAAAGCGTGCCGGCATGGGAGCCGATGCCGAGGACTATGATCTTTCTGGAAGGCAGAGCCTGGTGATCGGCAATTTTACGAGTGAGAGCTTATCTCTCTATCACAACGATGAAGCTGGCCTATTCTCCGACAAAGCGATTCCCTCGGGCATCGCTTCTCCTTCTGCAAAGTCACTTACTTTCAGCACTTTTTTCTTCGACTACGATCTGGACGGACTGCCCGATATTTTTGCCGTGAACGGGCATGTTGCGGATGACGTCAGCGTAATGCAACCGACTGTCCACTATGCTGAGCAGCCCTTGCTCTTTCACAACATAGGCAAGGGCAAATTCGCCGATGTATCCGATCAACTAGGCGCTGCGTTGCGCCAGCCTATCGTCGGGCGAGGCGCTGCATACACCGATTTTGACAACGACGGCGATCTGGATCTGGTAATTACAACTAGCAATGGCCCAGCAAAACTATTGCGAAATGACAATGGCAATCAGAACGACATGCTGCGCGTCAAGACCATTGGCACACGATCGAATCGAGATGGAATCGGCGCGAAGATTGTCGTTACTACGAATGAAGGATTGCACCTGTCAAAGATGGTTAAGACTGGGTCGAGCTACTTATCGCAAAGCGAGTTGCCAGTTACCTTTGGCCTGGGCAAGCCGAAAGCGAATAAGAGCCTAAGCCTGGAAATCGTATGGCCGAGCGGGAAACGTGAGACCGCGAAAAACATTCAGCCGAATCAGTTCATCACGCTGCAAGAGGGCAAAGGCATCGTTTCGCAACAGCCAATCGCGTTTGCAGGACCAAAAGCGAAATCTTCGCCTCTACACTAAATCGCTTTCACAATCGAGCCCGCTATCGCGAGTGATAGAAGCCGCAACTCTGCAATAGCGCCTCGATTTCGGCGCGGTTCGATTCAACCTTTTCAGCCGACCTGAGCAAGTCTTCTGCAACCACTGGATACCAACTCCGACGATCGGGGTTACTAAGTCCAGCGACGTCAAATGGCTCAATCGCTCGAAGAATCTCCTGAGAGAGATGAGCCGATTCCTCATCGGAAACTAACCGCATAGCTCGATCGATCAATGCTCTCGAAGTAACGTCGAACACCGGATGATCATGCAAAAGAAATGATTTGGCCAGGTACGGTTTGTTCAGCCTTCTTGCAGTTTCCGAATAGCTTGCTGCCACGAAATATAGCAACGATAGCGATTTGAATACTGGGAAGTTGTTCATATTCACATAAAGAGCGGCGATCAATCGCGCGGTAGCAAGCAGTTCGCTCATCGTTTGATGCGCATACGATTGTAACTCCATCTGAAATCGCTCGGAATTCCAGTCGCCCGCCAATATTTCCGCAAGCCTGCTAACCCCCAGAAGCGTAAGCGGAAAACCCGTTGAGAGTAGAGGATCGACAAAGCCTGCCGACGACGGAAGCATGGCCCATCTCCGGCCTGTCACCTGGCCGCTCATGAATGTGAGTTGAGGAATAAACGTAAATGGCTGCACTGCCCGAGCTGTAGCAAATTGTTCCCTCAAGCTCGGAATCAACTTCAACAAGGAGTACCAGGCTTGCTCGCCCTCTGAAAGATTGAGGCGAGTAGAGGCATCCTCGGTCGCCGCCACTCCTGCGCTGGTGATGCCATTGTTGAAACGAAGTACCCATATCCAACCACCGTCAAACACATGATGCACCGCGGCGTCTTCAGGAGGATAAGGTGGCTTTTCATAAGCTTCATGCGAACGTATCGATTCCGGACGCCCTACCCCGGAAAAGTGACTGTAAAGTGCCTGCGTCGCCGGATAATTTGGTAGCGAAAGTTCAGGGATATGTAGAGCGCGATAAAGAAAGCTCCGTGGGCCGGTAGCATCCACGACGAACCGCGCGCGATAGCTTAACTTCTCTCCCGCTCTCGTACCTTCGAAGCTAACTTCACTCTCGCCTTCGATAAAGTTAGCGAGTTGAACCTCATCCAGATAGTCAACGCCCAATAGCTGTGCTTCCTTGACAAGCAATGCATCGAAATCGGCGCGATACCAGTGTGTATCCGCGATCTCATCATGCGGGCTTGCAGCCACCAAGAGTTGACGTCTGTGGTCAGGATCGGGCATGTCTTCGATGCTGAGCTCGTGATGGTAGAAGGTGAAGCCTCGCTTCAATCCACATGCAACCTGAGGATATGCTCGCTGCCAACTGCCCCATTTCGCCAGCGGCCTGATTGCCGGAAGATCGTAACGGGTAGCCAGTTCTTCAAGAAGCAGATTCGCAAGCGGAGTCGATGATTCGCCGATCACTACGCGAGGATGTTTGCCGCGTTCCAACAGAACGACAGAGTACCCCTGACGCTTTGCAATCATCGCGATAAGCGAGCCCGCAAAGCCGGAGCCGAAGACGGCCAGATCATATGTGCGAGTCAACAGTTCCCCTCGCAGGACGGGCAGATTATAGGGTCATTGATTTGCTGCGAGAGATTCATTTCGTGAAGGCGCGCGATACGTCTGGGAAGGCACAACCGGCAATGCATCGACGCATTACGCATGTCCCATAAGTCAACAAAGACACGGCCGCGCTTCAGACCTAAGCCGTAGCGAGCAGCCTCCTCCACCGTCTTCAGAGTAGGCGGAGCAAACTCTCCCTGTTGGGCCAATATCTCCATCGCGCCATTCCCTCCACGTGTTGGAATCAGTGTTGCCGCGGTTGCTCCGCAATTGAAGGCAAAATCCAACGAGCGCTGCGCCCAATGCAAAGACTCTTCCGCCTTCATGAAAGGTGGTTGGACGAGAATGAAAACGCGCAAATCGATTTCGTTTCCCTTCAGAAATGCAGCGGCATCGCTGAACTGATCCAATGTCATCCGCTTGTTCAGACGATCGAGAATCTCGGGATGCACCGTCTCCAGGCCCATCGCAACTTCAAGTCGGTGGGGCAACATATCCCGGAACTTGAGACAGGTCTTCGAGACGAGTGAGGGATGGCTTTCAACGATCGTCCGTTCGAAGTATCGTACTCGGGAGGCAATAGCTGCGTAGTCTTCGAACGGAATCGCCTTGCTATCAAAGAAGCTACCGCTGTTATAGAGCTTGATCTGTCGCGCGGGCGGTAACTGCACCAGCGCGTAGTCGATCTGATGTGGGATAGCTCCAATTGGAACGGTCTCGGTCAAGGTATTCCGCCACAAGTCGCACATCACGCAACGCCAGGGACATTCTCGATTGGTCAGAAAAATCGTAGCGACAGGAACGACTTCCCTTTCCGCCGAGCACTCTTCTTCGACCAGAAATGCATAAGGTCTATTGGGATCAACCTGTGCTCGCGCTGGCCGCCGATCGACGATCCAGGAGCTGCGCTCCGTTGTTGCGGCAGGATACGATGACGGCATCGTGAGCTTCATTGATAGAGAGAGAGAAACTGCTTGCGGTACTCAGCTTCTTTGAAGGGCAGACTGCGGCGCAATGCTTCTTCCGGCAGTGCTCCATGCTGAAAACGCCGCTTGGGGAATACGGGCATTTGCATCCCGGTCAGCTTTGCGATTCCGCGCGCGGCTATTTCTCCTTTTAGTTCATAGAGCCGTTCAACGCTGTAGTCGGTGAGGTTGATGAATGGAATCGCTTCGGCCACAGCGACAACACTCGGCCTCGTGAATGGGCTGAACCCGGAAAAACCATAGTGGTGTGCCGGTGCATAGGTGCGCGTGTAGGACCGGCTGAGACCTCCGCTATACGTGAGTGAATGCTTGATCTTTCCGACGCCCCAACCCTCCTGATACAGCATCTGATTGTGAATAACGCTGCGAATCGTCAGTTCCGGATTTTCTTCGATGGGATAGTCTTTCAGATTTTCGTCTCCGCCATCACCATCCACGAGATACTTCCAATCTGGATAGCGATTGCGTATCTCACGGCAAAGCGCCAGGGCCATCGTGGCCGATTCAATATCCAGAGGTTTGTAGTCCTCAACGATGCGAATGGTTTCTTGCGCGTTCAACTCATCGGCATTTGTCTCGATGGCCTCAAGAAACAAGCCGAGGCCAACGGAGCCCAAAAATGTACGCGCTTGCTCTACATCAGGCCCGTGGCCCATGTCGAGGACGAAAGCCTTGAGCCTGCCAAGGTTCATTCCTCGCGTTCGCATCACGTGATAGGCCACGAGAAAGACGCTGCCGCTATCGATGCCGCCAGAGAAGCAGACGCCGATTGGTTCTTCAGCCGGCACTCGGTCGAGCCATTGGGAAATCTCCTCGGTAAGCGATGCAATGTAAAGTTCGCCGATGCGATCAATATCAGCCGGCAAAGTGCCAAGCTCGGGCGTGAAGAAACGCGTGTAGACCGGGTCAGGATCGGGACAACCGATGAGCTGCAGTTCGACCACGTGATGGGCAGGCACCATCCGCGTATAGCTGGGATGGAACTGCGCTCCGAGTCCTTCGTTCTGCAGCCAGTTGTAAATTGTGTCGATGCGTGGCGCGACGATGAGCATCGGCCCCTCTGATCGCTTAGCAAGAAAGTACCGCATCGGCCTGTCCAGCGACCGCGCCATCTTCACCGTCTTACCCGATTGTGCAATTAGCGCGAAAGAACCGGCGACCTGCAACATTGCCTCGGCAGGCTGATCTCGCAGGCGCAGACGAGCCTCTTCCGCCGTGAGGTTGAAGATTTGATTCGCTGCCGGATCGGTAAGATCGACAACTCTTTCAACGTATTGATGAGATTGAATTCGTTGCACGTGATCCTCGGAATGAGCCTTTCGTCTCCTCTAGTTTACGCTCTTGCAAACTCCTCATGGCTGTTGCGCAACAGGCCTGTGTTGAACACTATCATCCAAAGGGGTCGATGGCATTGCATGATAGTCGAAGCGGTATGAATGCACCGGCTCGCCAGAGTCGAAGCGATCATTCCAATCCAGTTGATACGCTACCGCACCTTGATCGTCAGGGTAGGATTCGCCAGCCGGATAGGGATAGCTGCTCATCGCGTGGAATGGCAGTTGGACGACTGTAAACGGCGAAGCATCCCACCAGTCCATATCTTTGACGAAGCCATCGGCGTAGAAGAAGTAATCTCGCTTCCAGTGCGGCGGCAGCGCTGGAAGTTTGCTGGCATCGAAGTCAGCTGCAATCTCTTCGCCGCTGCCGAAGATGGCAAAGTGGTCGTCGACGCCAGTGAGCAGCGGTGTTACGTCGCCGATGCGCGTGTAGTTGCCACGCTGATGCTGGAAGGGGCCAGTGAGGCTAACCTGGGTGTAGTCGTAATCCAGATCGCCTGGGCTTGCGCCATCAATCTGCCTTGGGTATCCATGGAAACGCAGCGATGCCGATGCCATGGGAACCTCTGATGTGCGCGCCTCAGCTTGAAGATGATCGTCGATGAGGACCTGATCCCAATAAATTTCAAGATTGGTCATCAATCGAATGCGATGCACACCCAACGGCAGTTTGCCTGAAAGATCGACAGTAATAGTGCGCTCCAGGCCTGCGGGAAAACCGACATCGCCGGCAATCCGTTGCCACGAACCATCGGGCATCTCCGCTTCCGCATACGGCGAGATTGGCTGAATGCCCGCTTGCCACGCACCGTAGAGCGAGGTTGCACTGAAGTAGTTGACATAGCCTGTCATCAGCAGCCGGAGCGGCGCTCCCGGCTTGACCGTGCCCAGGTCTAGCGTCAGTGCGTGAAGATTCGCAAAGCCATCATAGGGAGCTGCCGTGAATCCGCTGGCAAAGTGATGGTCACGCTGAGATATCTCACTCAACACAGCGCGTCCTTCGCCATCGTAAGCAGCTACAGGCAGACGCGTGGCACTGCTGGCAATTACACGGCCTGAAGCAAAAGGCGGATCATCGAGAAAACGCTCATCGGGATTGACCTCAACACCTTCAGGATGATCGACCGCAACCAAGCGCAATTGGTCTACATAATTGACTTCTTCCATAGGCTCGATGAAGCGCAGGCTCAGCTTTCCATCGGCAGGCGCAAGCTGTGCGCCGTCGACTTTGATCCACTCGCCCGGCCGAGGCGTATTGCGCCGCGTAGGCGTAAACCAATGGCCGACAACCGCCGCACCAATTACATCCGTCACCAGCGCGTAGCGATGGCCATTCCAGGCAAAGAGCACCGGACACGAACTGCCGCGACGGTCGGCTTCTTTCATCGCGATGACCGGCGTGTGCGGTAGATCGATCTCGTCCTGCAGTACTCCGGTGGGCCACAGAATACGTAGTAGATCGACGCTGTCTGCATCGCCAATGCCCGCAACAATCTCCGATGTGCTCTGAGTTCCAAGTCCAACCGAACCGGCAATCTCAAACTTCTGCCAATGATTTCCGGCAAAGACCTCGACCTTGGCGCCGATCGCAGTTTTATTGTCGGCGTATCCAGTGAGATCGATACGCACCGAATGATTACTGCCGCCTTTGTTGCTCAGAATCACCGGCGGCCCATTCAGTTGCGTCACGATCAGATCGGCTGCGCCATCTCCATCGACGTCGGCCGCGATCAGGCCACGCGGCGCAGTCAAAGTGATTTTGTCGAGGCCCAAAGCATGGCTAACGTCATCAAAGCTTCCATCGCCGCGGTTGCGCAACACTCGCACCTGCGGCCCAACCTTGGTCTCCACAATCACAGCCAGATCTATCCATCCATCGTTGTAGATATCGATCGGCGTCAGGCCCCACCCACGTTGTGCATCTGTCAATGGAAGCGTCACACGCTCAAAGGCGCGCCCGACGTGCTTTGCATCCGCGACATTACGCCAGAGGGTGATTCCAGGTGCACCTGAATGCGTGACGGCGATATCCATCCAGCCATCTTTGTTGAAGTCAAGAACGGCGATACCCGCAGTTGAGGGAAGACCTGGTTGCTCATACAGCGCCTGTGTCGGATACTTTCCCTCGCGCGGATTTACATACAGAGTCGGTGCCGCGCCATCGCCGGTGACTGCAAGGTCGACAGCGCGGTCGTTATTGAAATCGGTGAGAATAGCCGCGGAAGTATTGCCCGCGCCACCTAGGCCTGTGGGCTCTGTCCATTCGCTAAACGTCTTGTTGCCGTTATTGCGCCAGAGTACATTGGGAGCATCGCCCGCTTTGAGCGGAGCCCCCGTCAGCAGCAGATCAAGATCGCCATCGTGGTCGTAATCCACAAACGTGATGCCTGAGGGATGATTGCGCGGCGCTAACCCGGCTTCGGCAGTCACATCTTTGAACTTGCCGTGACCCAGATTGCGGAAGATCAGAATGGCCTCGTCCATGGCTACTGCAAGATCATTCAGACCGTCGCCATCATAGTCTCCGACAGCGCAGGCTATTGCATGCCCCTTGGCCACAAGTCCGGTGCTATCGGGAGCGAGTTGATCAAAGCTGCCATCGGCTCTCCGATGCAGCACCTCGATAGCTTGAGGTCCATTGCGCATCACAATCAGGTCCGGCGTGCCGGTGCCCGTTACATCCAACATGCATCCGCCACCGGCGAAGTCTTTAGCGTCCTCTGGAGATGTGAGTTGCTTCGCTTCGAACGCTGGCGAAAGAGCAACGGTCGATGCCGTTTGAGGCTCTTCTATTGGCTCAGCCATCGAATAATGACCTTGCTCGCCATAGGCCAGGCTGATAGCTGTAGATATTTTGGTACTGGTGAGATGCAGGAATCGCTGAAAATGTACCTCGGCATCTTTAGGCTTTCCGGAGCGTTGAAAGGCGCGAGCCAACGCGAATTCAGACGAAGCATGAATCGGATTGACCTCGATCGCCTTGGTGAGAACAGCAATCGCCTTGTCGAATTCCTTCTGCTGCTGGTAGCAAACCCCTTGGTAGTAGTACGAATCGACATCCTGCGGATCGATGGCCACCACATGCTGGAAGCTTTCAAGCGCCGGCCCCAGTTCGTTGCCATCGTGCTGTGCAAGCCCCAGGTTGTACCAGCCTCGCGGATTCGACGGGTCCAGCTTGAGCCCCGTTTGCAGCGCAGCCTTGGCCTCATCGATCTTTTGCAGAGAGAGCAGAGCTATGCCCTCATTGATCGCTGCCTGGGCCATCCGCGGATCTTTCTTCATCGCATCGGCAAAGCTGGTTGCGGCACGCCCGGTCAATTGCTGGCCCATCTGAGCTACACCGCGATTGTTTAGCCGCACCGCCTCGGCGTCGAAACGCGCCTGCGCCAATGAAATATGTGCCGCTGTGAATAAGACAAGAATTGCTGCTGGAAAGCCAATACGCATAGGGGTCTTCAAGAGGATCTTCAGATACGGAAGAGGGTGAACGCTTCCGCAGGATCATCTATGAGTGTACGCGAGCAAGGCTGTGTATTTTAAGTACCGCAGCATGGCCATCGGCATAAGATCGCCGAGGACTTCATCCCGTCCAAATACTTCAGGCAAATCGGCTGCGTAGTATAGCAATTTTCAAAAATCGATATCTAAAAGAGACTCCCAGCAATTTGTTCGGCAATATTTCGCGTGTCGTCATGCAATACGTCCGCTGTCTGCGCGGCTGTTGCCGCTGGTGGCCGGATTACAGTCAGAACGAAGGCCCGGTCTC
>Ga0206868_10020_pt1 | contig 45603 bp, 28 predicted proteins | sample Alteio_BWOrgCont_38_FD_152901 | JGI IMG/M metagenome (GOLD analysis project Ga0206868, IMG submission 152901) | Enriched cells from forest soil in Barre Woods Harvard Forest LTER site, Petersham, Massachusetts, United States -... | ecosystem: Environmental > Terrestrial > Soil > Temperate forest >... | reverse complement strand
CAACGCCAATTCATCCACCACATTCGGGACGAATTTTAACCCCGCTGCTCCGCCCATTTCGAATCCATTTCCTGTGGGGTCAAACGGATCGAATTTCGTTGCGCCGCTTGGCAGCGGTGGAGGATCCTTGTACTACGTGGGGCAAGGTCCCGGAAGTCTCTCCGACCACAACCTGACGCCTGCGCGACAGTACCGGGGCTACTTCGGTGTACAGCACCAGTTCGGCAGCGCCACCTCACTTGAAGTGGCATGGCTGGGCGGGCTGACAACCAACATCCCCATGGGCCAGCCGCAGTCGCCAACCCCTGCATCGTATTGGGCGGGGGGCAACCAGCCGAACAACGCCACGGTTAATCCAAAACTGGGCCTGTTAGGCAACAATATTCCCAACCCCTTTGCGCTCTCGAATTTCAGCGGCGTGCAAGCTTCGAATCCGGCGCTCTACAGTCTGTGGTCGCTTAACAGCTTCTTCACATCCCCGGTCACAAACATCGGGAACCTCGTTCATCCCAATCCGCAGATGGGGCAATTCACCATCAACAAGTCAATCGGGGAGACGAAGTACCAGCTTGTTCAGCTCATAGTGAATCGCAGGCTTTACAGCGGGCTCACGCTCATGGGTTCGCTTCAACTCACAAAGGACTCGAACCGCGATTATTACGCGAACGGATTTGATACAGTTCCCAGTTGGGAGGGCAACAGTAATATCGTGCCAGTCCGGGCTACTGCGGAGGGGGTCTATCTACTTCCGTTCGGTCGAGGCAGGAAGTGGGAAAACACAGGAGTGGGATCGGCGATTTTGGGCGGATTCACGTTCACTACGACTTGGGAGGCCCAAACAGGACAGCCCATTACGTGGGGCAACATGTTCTACGTAGGCCAATTCAAGGCGAGCGACGTTAAGATCAAGAAGCCCATTTATGTAAATGGTCAGGCTACAGGCGGATCGAATTACATCCAATGGCTCACCGCTGGGAACGCGACGTCGACTCCGAATTTAGATACCCTGGGGAATTTCCTGGGAACCTGCACTTACTCCGGCACGGGTTTTGTTACCAACCCCTTATGCCAACCCACCGGCAATAACCTTCGGGTCTGGCCGACGCAGGTTAAAGGCCTGCGGAATATTGCCTGGAATTCGTTCAACATGAACCTCCAGAGAAACTTTTCACTCGCAAGCGAGAAACTCAAACTGGAAACTCGCATTGAAGCCTACAATGTCTTCAACCACCTGGGTCTGGGCAATCCGGACACCAACCCGACCGATCCCACTTTTGGACAGATTAATGGAGACAACCAACCGAACTCGCGTTGGATCAATGTCTCCGGCCACCTGAGGTTCTAAACAACTCAACTCAATTTGTCCTGAAAGAATGGAGCCTTCACCGGCTCCATTCTTTCAGTCGACCCATCTTTGCGTGGGACGTTCCACACTTCACTCATTACGGGATAACGGAGGAGTGCATGAGAGGAAATGCGAAGACCGGAGACATCGAGCCGAAAGGAGCTAAGCAGGCTGTTGGCGCAGGAAACTCGAGGCAGAACGCAGACGCCGCTGAACACAGGGGCAAGTTGATGGAGATCGGTCGGCAGTACACACTGCATCTGAGAGTTATCGATGCCGCAGACAACGAGGTCCTAAACCTGACCAAACTGACCCTAGGACGCGATTGGAATCACAGCGGAAATACAATTCCGGAAATCATGGATGTTCTTAGATTGCTCGTCGAAGCTGCGGAAGAGCATTTACTTCCATTTGAATAGACTTCCCTGCACACCCTTGGTGCAGCGCCCGTTTTGGAGATGCGAATTACCATGCGGCTTCATTCAATTGTCGCTTCACTCCTTCTTGCTTGCATCGCTTCATTCATCGCATCTGGTCAAACCGTCCGTGTGCTCCCCTATCAGGATGAATCACTTCCAATAAAGAAGCGCGTCGATGATCTGGTCTCGCGGATGACCCTAGAGGAAAAGATATCGCAGATGACCAATGATTCTGCTGCCATTCCACGGCTCGATATCCCGGCCTATAACTGGTGGAACGAGGGCCTGCACGGAGTTGCGCGCTCAGGCTATGCGACGTTGTTTCCTCAGGCTATCGGCATGGCGGCCACCTGGGATACGGAACTCGTTGGCAGGGAGTCCGATGTCATTTCCACTGAAGCGCGGGCAAAATACAACGAGGCAGCACGTGACGGCATCCATTCCATTTACTACGGGCTTACATTCTGGTCGCCAAATATCAATATCTTTCGCGACCCCCGATGGGGACGCGGTCAAGAAACCTATGGGGAAGATCCCTTTCTCACCAGCCGGCTTGGAGTAGCCTTCGTCGAAGGTCTGCAAGGCAAGGACCCCAATTACTTCAAGATTATCGCTACGCCCAAGCACTTTGCCGTTCACAGCGGGCCGGAGTCGGAGCGCCACCGCTTTGATGTGGAGCCTTCGCCGCGCGATCTTTGGGACACTTATCTTCCGGCGTTCCGCGCAACGATAACCGAGGCTAAAGCAGACTCAATCATGTGTGCTTACAATGCGGTCGACAAGTCGCCAGCGTGCGGTAATCAGGAGCTTCTCAGGACCATCCTTCGCGGCGAATGGGGATTCAAGGGCTATGTCACTTCGGATTGCGGAGCGATTGACGATTTTTTCAACCCAGATGGGCATCGCTATTCACCCGACCGAGAAAATGCAGCCGTTGCCGGTGTCCGAGCCGGGACGGACACAAATTGCGGAGGCACATACCGCGCTCTTGCGGGGGCGGTGCGAAAGGGGCTCATCTCAGAAGCCGAGGTCGATGCTTCCGTAAAACGACTCTTCGAAGCGCGGTTCAGGCTTGGCCTGTTTGATCCTGCGAAGAAAGTAATCTATTCGTCGATTCCTTTTTCTGAGGTGGATTCGCCCCCACATCGGGAACTCGCCTTGAAGGCTGCCAGAGAATCCATCGTTCTTCTCAAGAATGAAGATGGAGTCTTGCCCCTGCGGAGCGGCATCCGAACCATTGCTGTCATCGGGCCGAATGCAGCGTCCTTGTCGGCAATCGAAGGAAACTATAATGCGGTTCCCAAAGATCCGGTGCTGCCCGTCGACGGAATCGCCAAGGAGTTCAGGAACGCGAAGATCCTGTACGGGCAAGGTTCTCCATACGCGGAAGGAGCACCCCTTCCCGTCCCTCGCACTGTGCTCCATCCCACGATGACATCGACGGTCGAGGGCCTGAAGGCAGAGTACTTTGCCAACGACAGCTTTGATGGCAGGCCGGCAGTGACCCGAGTGGATCGGCAAATCGACTTCGATTGGAATTCCGCGAGTCCCGCCTCGGGCGTTCCAGCTGATCGATTCGCCGTGCGTTGGAGTGGGGCGATTGCTGTTCCGAAGGAGGGCGATTACGACTTCCAGATGCGATTGGCGTGGTGCTATCCGTGTCGTGGCGAAGAAAAATTCACCGTTCTTCTCGACGGCATGCCTGTCGCAGGGTTTGGAGCTTCAGAAGCCCCTGAGTCGCATGTTCAAGGCAATCAGTCTTTCAAGTTGAGGTTTTCCGATATAAGGCGGCACGCCTTGGAGGTGGAGTATCTCCACAACGCAAAGTTATACGACGCGGGTATTTCGATGGAATGGGTTCCCTATCCCGAGCCTCTAAAGGAGCAAGCTGTGGCGCTTGCCCGGCGCTCGGATGTTGTCGTGGCGTTTGTGGGGCTTTCGCCGGAGCTTGAGGGTGAGGAGATGCCGATCAAGGTTCAAGGATTCTCTGGAGGGGACAGGACCTCCATTGAGTTGCCGGAGGCCCAAGAAAAGCTTCTGGAGGCGCTGGCGGCAACAGGAAAGCCGTTGGTCGTTGTTCTTCTCAACGGAAGCGCGTTGGCCGTGAATTGGGCGCAGCAGAGCGCGAAGGCAATCCTTGAAGCCTGGTATCCAGGAGAAGGAGGAGCGCAAGCTATCGCGGAGACGCTCGATGGCAAAAACAACCCGGGAGGCCGTCTTCCGGTCACGTTCTATGCATCCACAGATCAGCTCCCGCCCTTTGAAGACTATTCCATGGCTCAAAGGACTTATCGCTATTTCAAAGGAAAGCCTCTCTACGCATTTGGAGGTGGCCTCAGTTACACATCGTTTGCATTTTCCGGATTGAAGCTGTCGACCAGCACCCTGCGCGCCGGCGGGACGCTTACTGTGGAGGCCGACGTGAGGAACATAGGGCTCCGCGCCGGTGACGAAGTGGCTGAGCTTTACCTCATTCCACCGCAGACGGAGGTTTCGCCGTCGCTTGCGCTTCAAGGCTTTAAGCGTGTTCATCTGGCTCCTGGAGCGAGCGCGCATCTCGTCTTCCAACTCAATCCGCGCATGCTTTCGCAGGTAAACTCGCGGGGAGCGCGGGCGGTCACTTCAGGCAGTTATCTCGTCGTTGTCGGTGGGTCTCAACCTGACAGCGATGGCAAACACTTGAGTGCTGAATTCAATATTGAAGGGACCCAGGATATCCCCCGTTGACGATGCATCGCAAAGATGACCAAGCCCCCCAGCGTCTTCCGTTGTCCCGCCGAAAGTTTCTCGGTGGACTGAGAACTGTCGCCATCGTTTCGGCGACAGCCTCAGCCGTGAATGCATAGGCTTGCGATGGTTCGTACCCCTGCAATGAAGGTCCGATAGATGACAGAGAGCTTTCTGAACTGGCTGAGTAGACAATTTCCGCGGGTGTACGTCATACGGATGTCTTTGCACCCGCAGAGAACCTGGTCAAAGCTGTCGAACAGCCTTACCGTCAGAATATTTGCCTCAATGGGGCGTGGGAGTTCCAGCCTGTCTCATTGCCATGTGATTTTCGAACTGGACAAGACTACACGCCCATTCTGCCACCAGTGGAAGCAACGGCGCCTTTCGAGTCCGTGCAATCAGATCACCAAGGTTGGTGAGCAAGGTGCCGTGGGCTTTAGCGACTGCACGTTCGTATAGCGGAGCAATACAGGAGACCGCGTCGTGATCCAGGCCTCCTCTGGCAGTCTGCTGGTGCGGGCTGTGAATTCTGTCAGAGAAAGCGGCGTATTTACTAGATAACTCCATGGAACGCGCAGATAGAGGCCGCCTCAGCGATGGACGTGCAGATTGAATTGAATACTGCGCTGCATTGATTCGTATTGCGCAAGGCGAGTAAATCGATCTAAGCCAATAGCGATGCCAGAGAATCGGAGATGTATCAGTAACGTCTTTTTGTCGAAAGGCAAAACTATTCTTGCGATGACGTTTCCTAAGTCATAAACGACGGCTCGGAAAGCAAATTGTCCTGTATCCTCCGCGGGGGAATCACGTACAGAGTTCACGTTCTTGTCAAATGAACATGTGTACGTACTGTTAGGATGCCGGCTGTCGCATAACTACATTGATATCAATGGTATAGATATATACGTTAGGGCCCGCTAACCTTGACGAAACCGGATCAATCCACAGTAGAGTAAATGCTGAATACACGAGCCGTCGCGGCGGCGCATTGGAGACCTGAAGATTACATGATATTGAAACAGCCCTTTCTTCTCTGTCTCTGTTTGGCCAGCCTTCTTCCCTATCTGTCGTTGGCACAGGAAACTCAGAAATATCTTGACCCTGGCGTTCCGGTCGAGCAACGTATTGACGATCTGCTTCATTGCATGACGGTGGATGAGAAGGTCGATCAGATTTCGGACAGTTGGGGCTCCGCAGCCATTCCTCGCCTACAGGTACCATCTCTTTTGAAGACGGAGGGATTACATAGTCAGTCGTATTCAACCGGGGCCACAATTTTTCCTCAGCCAATCGGTATGGCTGCTACTTTCGATACGGATCTCATCGGGAAGGTCGGCAAACAGACCGCCGTTGAAGCCAAGGCTGCACATATCCGTGAGTCCTGGTCTCCCGTGCTTGATGTGGCTCGGGACGTTCGCTGGGGTCGTGTAGAAGAGACTTACGGTGAATCTCCCTATCTGGTGAGTCGCATGGGGGTTGCTTGGATCGAAGGGTTCCAAGGCGAGGGAATGTTTGCCGTGCCCAAGCACTTTGCCGGGCATGGGCAGCCAATGGGCGGACGCGATAGTAACGATATTGGCCTTTCCGTCCGCGTCATGCGTGAAATTCATCTTCCCAGCTTCCGAGCAGCAATCGAGGAAGCCCACGCCGGTGGCATCATGGCTGCCTATGGTCTTTGGGATGGTGTTCCTGATAATGCCTCCGCGACATTACTGACAAAAATTCTTCGCCAGGAGTGGGGGTTCGACGGCTTTGTCGTCTCTGATTGCGGGGCTCTTGAGAATTTGGTCCAAAAGCAGGGAATTGTCGAGACGATGCCCGAGGCCGCTGCCTTAGGCATTGGGGTCGGCGTCAACATGAATTGTGGTTCCACTTATAAGGATTGGGCGGCGAAGGCGCTAGAAAAAGGGCTTATCACGGAAAGTCAATTGGACGATGCTGTTCGCCCCATTCTGCGTGCCAAATTCAAGCTTGGTCTCTTTGAGCATCCTGAACCAGACAAGATGGTATGGGAAAAGCTACCTGAGTATGACACAACTGGTGCGCGTGCACTGGCGCGAGAGGTTGCAGTTGAAGGAGCCGTGCTGCTGAAAAATGACAACAGCCTGCTTCCTCTTAACCGGAATGACAAAACCATCGCTGTCATTGGAGCAAACGCTGATTCCGGGCAGACCGGCGACTATTCGCCCACAATAGCTCCAAATCAACTGATCACCGTTCTCAAGGGTATTCAGTCTCATGTGAGACCAAATACCCGAGTACTCTTCGCGCCAGGTTTGGACACGCCACTCTCTACCGAGACGTCAAAGTTTACCGAGGCCATTGCTGCCGCAAAGCAGGCCGACGTTGCGATCGTCGTTGTTGGCGACAGCTCTCATCCCAGCAGTGGTGAGGGCACCACCGGAGAAAATCGGGACGGCGCAACCCTCGATCTCCCCGGCGCACAGCGCGAATTGATTAGAGCGATTCAGACTACAGGAACGCCGGTTGTGCTGGTCATAGTGAACGGCAAGCCGTTTACCCTTAACTGGGAGGCCGACCATGTTCCCGCCATCCTCGTGACATGGTATCCGGGCGAGGAAGGCGGCGATGCCGCCGCCGATCTACTCTTCGGTGATCGAAATCCTTCAGGTCGCCTGCCATTGACTTGGCCGCGCGATCGGGGGCAACTCCCGCTCAATTACGACTATCAACCGTCAGGCCGCCGCTATGACTATTACGACATGTCATTCGATCCTCAATGGCGGTTCGGATATGGCCTGAGCTACACCCAGTTCCGATACTCGAACCTGCGCATTACTCCAAAGGATGACGATCCGGGCTTCGTTACCGTAACTGCGGATGTTGAAAATACAGGCAGCCGCGACGGCGATGAGGTAAGCCAGCTTTATGTCACGGACCTGATAGCCTCCGTTGTGACTCCTGTCGTCGAGTTGAAGGGCATCCAGAGAATCTCACTTAAGGCCGGGAAAAAGAAGACAATTACATTCCAGCTGACTCCATATCAGCTTTCCCTTCTCGATGCAAATATGGTCCGGCGCGTCGAGCCGGGTCAATTTCGTATTCACGTAGGTGGGGTTTGCCCCGATGTGCCCAAAGGGGTCATCGACGGCCGCAAGACGAAGATCGGCTTCTCCGATCCCCTGGAAGGCGTCTCAGGCGAATTCGATGAACCCAAAGAATATAGCGCCCGGTTTGTCTACACGCTTGATGTTCCAGATCATGCCAATAACGGACAAGCTTTTTCTGCCACGGTCACCGTCAGAAATGAGGGAAACCTCACGGATGTTACCGGAGCAAAGCTCTACGACGGCTTTCAACTTGACTCCTGGAGCTTCGAACTGAAGCCGGGAGAGATGAAATCTCATCTCTTCCAACCTACGATGTATAGGAGCGGCAATCTGGCTGTTGTGGCCGACGCACAGATGGTGACGAAAGAGATCACTCTGGAAAAGGCGCCGTCTCGGCTTGAGCTTCAAGGTCTGCAGATGCGGATAGATAATAACTCCGTACTGCAAGTAATAGCTGAGGCACAGGACGTTGGTAGCTATTCTTACGAGGGTGTACTCACGCTGAAAGTCGATGGTAAGCCGGTGAGCGACAACTTATCCCTTGAGCTCCAACCTGGCGAAAAGCGGCATATAGCGCTCACTCATGCCTTCGATGTCAGTGGACTGCACCGGATCCAGATCAACGACTTGCCGGAGCAGCAGATTGTTGTACCGGGTGGTATCAGCCTCAGTCTTGAGAACCCTCTTGTCTATCTCAAACTCGATGAAGGTCGCGGAGCTACGGTGAAGAATGAAATCACCGGCCAGGATCTGAAACTGAAGGGGCATCCTCCGTGGGTGGCGGGAAGAAACGGAAAAGCGCTTCAGTTGACAGCCTCCGGCATGGGTATCGATGCAGGAAATCTGGACACTTATCGGAAGGCATTTACGCTCTCGGTTTGGGTCAGGATCGACCAGTTGGGGAAGGGCGGCGATCTCGCACTCTTTGGGGGACAGGCTCCAATGGGTGCCGACCAGGGCACGACCGGCACTCAGCTTCAGGTGGGCATCCATAATGGCAAACTCTTCATGGGTTTCCATGGACGCGAGGTTGTCGGTAAGCAGGATGTTCCTGCCGGAAACTGGGTCAACCTGACCTATACCTATAACCCGGTATTAGCAAGAGGTTCCGTCTACATCAACGGCGCGATAGACGGATCGCTTGCTCTTGAGCCTTACGCCGGCCCCTTGGAGACCATTGGAGATGCTCCTGAGCTTGAGCATGGCAGTTACGCTCTGGATGAGGTTGTTGTAGTCCAGAGTGCACTTACTCCTCAAATGGTCCGCATGCTCTACGAAGAAGGGCTGGAGTCATTTCGTCAGGGAGAATATATCTCACGTTGGCGCACCTGGAGCGGCTCCATCCAGACGCTCCAGGCCGTGGCGGATATACCTGATGGCAGCAATGTTTCCGTGATCGTAGAAGCCGCGGACAAAGACGGAAAGATTCTCGGCTCCAGCAAGATCGATCTCAAACCCGGACAGAGTACGTACCCGCTGCAGGGACCGAACGAGGCTGAGCAAATCCGCCTCCGTGTTCAGCTCTCAGGCAAGGGATGGCGTGCGTCTCCGATCTTGCGCGCGATTTATGCAACCGGAGAAAGCAGCCATCGGCTATGGGTCACTCCCAACGATTGGAGTGGGGGAAATGTCGGGCCCGGTCTGGCGACGAGATATAGTGGCCAGCCATAACCAGTCGCACAACAGTTCTTGTCGCCCAGGAAGTTTTCCAGAGAGAGTTCAAATCGCCACGCTAATGATTGGTTGATGATGGAGAATCGCATGCGCTTTTCAGACCTTCGCAGTTGCCTTTTTCCCTTGCTGCTGTCGATTTCGCAATTGGTCTCTGCACAACAAGCAAAGTCGGTTCAACTGTCAGAAAAGGCGCAACGCACGCTTGTCAGATTGAACAGCTTCCAGGAACTTGATGTAAAGCAGTGGCGATATCACCTTGGCGATCTGCCCAACGGAGAAGATCCGAATCTGGATGACTCCGCTTGGCAGACCATTGCGCCGAGAGGCGGTCTGCCGGCGGAAGCCGTTTGGTTTCGCCGCGAGATCGTTGTGCCGCAGACATTGGGGGGATACGGCCTTGCGAACGCACGTATTGAGTTCAGTTTCAATGTTGATTCCCGAGGAGCGGCTCCGCTGATCATTTATCTGGATGGCCGCCGTGTCGCGTTAGGCGCCGATCTTGCACCGATTGTGTTGTGGGAAAAGGCCAAACCCGGAGATCACATTCTGGTTGTGGTTGAAGCGTTGGCTACCGATTCGGAGAAATCTTTTCAGAATGCCCGCGTTACCGTTACCACGGATCCAGCGCGTCCTAGCCCAAGTGATTTCTACAAGGAAGTAGTTTCCGATAGTTGGGTGCTTCCCACCGTTCCCGATGGACACGCACACGCGCAACTTCTCGAACAGGCTACGGATGCCGTCGATACGGATGCTCTCGACCATGGTAATCAGGATGCGTTCGATGACTCCTTGAGGAGAGCACAGCAGATTCTGGAGCCGCTCAAGCCACTCCTTGAACACGTCGATATTCACATGATCGGTAATTCACATATGGACGCGGCGTGGCTCTGGCCGTGGACTGAAACCGTCGACACTGTTCACCGCACCTTCGGAACCTCTTTGCAGTTGATGAATGAATATCCGCAATACAGGTATAGCCAGTCGACAGCCCAGTATTTTGAATGGATGCAGGAGAAATATCCTGTTCTTTTCGAGCGAATTCAAGAATTGGTGAAAAATGGGCAATTTGAGCTGCTAGGGTCTATGTGGGTCGAGCCAGACTTAAATATCCCAAGCGGTGAATCGCAGGTGCGCCAGATTCTCCTTGCGAAACGTTATTTCCAGAAGAACTTCGGTGTTGATGTCAAAGTAGGCTGGAATCCGGATAGCTTTGGGTATAACTGGCAGCTCCCACAAATCTATAAGAAATCCGGTATCGACTATTTTGTTACGCAGAAAATGGATTGGAATGAGACCAACAAACTTCCCCTCAAAATCTTCTGGTGGCAGGCTCCCGATGGTAGCCGCGTCCTTGCATATTTTCCGCACGGTTATACAGGCAACACCGAGCCGGTCGACATGGCTAAAGATTATGCGCAGGCAGCGATGCTCAACCCCGGTGCCCGGGACATGATGCATCTGTATGGCGTGGGAGATCATGGGGGTGGCCCAACGCGCGTCAATCTCAATCTAGGGGTGCAATGGGAACAGCCGGATAAGGTCTATCCTCATCTTGAGTTCGACACATCGCTCAATTTCTTCCAGAAGATAGAGGGGCATCTGGACACAGCGGAAGCTCCTATCTGGAACTACAAGATCCTCGCGGCCGGCAACAGCACTTTGCCGCGGCCTCCCGCCGGTGACATCAGTGTTCCGGTATGGAACGACGAACTCTATCTTGAATTCCATCGCGGTACCTATACAACACAAGCTGCCCAGAAGCGCAATATCCGTGACAGCGAGGAGTGGATGTTGAATGCGGAAAAATACTCCTCCTTGGCTTGGCTGGGCGGGGCGATCTACCCGCAGAACGACCTCAATGAAGCGTGGAAGAAAGTGTTATTCAATGAATTTCACGACCTGGCTGCCGGTTCAGGTATCGCCGATATTTACACGGATGCTCAGCGGGACTTCCAGGGGGTACATTCCACAACAGACCAGGCAACTGCGCAAGCTCTCGGACTACTTGCCTCTTACGTTGATACGCAGACGCCGCAGGGCACAACGCCGTTAATGGTTTTCAATCCAATCGCATGGAAACGCACAGACGTTCTCGAAGCCCAGGTGCAATTGCCGGAAGCCACGCCAGGTCTTGAAATTAAAGATGCCCAGGGACGCGAACTCCCGATTCAGATACTCAGCCATACGCCGGAGACACACTCTTTTGATGTGCTCCTGCGTGCAAATGATGTTCCAGCGTTAGGTTATGAAAGATTGACTGCGACGCCGGCGTCATCTACTCGTCACCGATTGCCACCAACGGATCTCAAGATCGACGGCGCAACGCTTGAAAACAAGTATCTACGTGTCGTAGTCGATCCTAAGACTGGTTGCATTACGAGTCTCTATGAGAAACAGGCGAAGTTTGAATTCATTGCTGCGGGTAGCTGCGGTAATCAGCTTCAGGCCTTCCACGACCTGCCGAAATCGTTCGATGCCTGGAACATCGATTCAGATTACGAGCAGCATCCCTATGATCTTGGCCCTGCGCAAAGTGTCCAATCCATTGAGTCTGGTCCGCTGCGCGCCGTCATTCGTGTGACACATGAAACGCAGAACTCCCGGTTTGTGCAGGATATTACGCTTTATTCGGGGATCGATCGCGTCGAGGTTGTTAATGACATCGATTGGCACGAACGGCACATCCTGCTTAAAGCCGCATTTCCACTATCAGCTTCTGGCCCTTATGCTACCTACGAAATCCCATATGGAAGCATTGAGCGTCCGACCACGCGCAATAACTCTTTCGAGCGCGCGATGTTCGAGGTTCCAGCGATTCGCTGGGGCGATCTTGGAGACGGCAGTCATGGCTTCAGCATCATTAATAACTCAAAGTATGGTTACGATGCCAAGGATAATGTCCTGCGGCTGACCTTGCTGCGGAGCCCTGCTGACCCAGATCCCGATGCAGACCAGGGGCCGCATCATTTTGTCTACGCACTCTACCCACATGCAGGAACATGGAAGCAGGCTCTCACTGAGCGCCAGGGGTGGGGCTTCAACTATAAGCTTAAGGTCATCCAGACAGAGAAACACGCTGGCGCTCTGCCTGCAGAGCATTCCTTCATTAGCGTCGAACCCAGCAATATTATTCTGACCACAGTCAAAAAGGCTGAAGATGATAACGCGCTTATTCTGCGTTTTTATGAATGGGCAGGAAGGGACACGCAGGCCCAAATCAATCTTCCCCACAGTGCAGTTTCAGCAACCGCAACGAACCTGATAGAAGTCCCGGAAGCCGCGCCTATTCAGGTTAGGAACAACTCCATAACCGTCGAAGCCAAGCCTTATTCCATTAACAGCATCAAAGTCACCTTTCGCGAAGTTGGACCGGAATACTGGATGCAACCCTAGCCATGATGGCATTTGGATATTGGCTCGTCTCAGTTTTTGGTCTAAGAACGAACGTGATTGAAGGCAATACTCATAGATTTGCTCGTGTTCATTCGGGCAGGAATCGTGATCGAGGTATAGATAAGTGATCTCTAGACGAAGCTTCATGGGCGGCGCATCGGCAGCGTATCTCTGTTCGCTGCAGCGATCGCGTGCAGCGATGAGTAATGCACTTGCTCTCCCAGGTAAACATGTCTTTGCAGCGAGCCAAGCAGAGGCTCTTTCCAACGGAACAGGCTCTTCTGGAACCATAATTCTGGATGACTCATGGCGGCTTTGGCTCGACGAGAAGGCCCCGTGGCAGGACGATAAACTCTACTTACCTGACGAAGTCGATCTAGCGAAGCTTCCCATTCATCCTCCGACGGATGGGTGGGAGATCCTAAATCATCAGGCAGGAATCCCAGTAACACTGCCCGGCACCGTGGAAGAGCATTATTGGGATAAAAGTCCACTGCCTACGGCTAATCCATCGCGACCGGAAGATGTGGTTGCTTTAAATAGCGCCTACCTCGGTGTTTCATGGTGGTATCGCACTTTCACACCTCCTGCTCTCGAGCCTGGAGAACGGCTGATCTTTTCCTTCCCCGGTGCGCGACTCCGGGCCGAAGTCTACGTGAACGGTAAGCTCGTTGCGTATAACCTCATCACGGAAATACCCTTTGAGGCCGATGCGACGGACGTTTTGCAGTCAGGGAAGCTGAACCAGCTTTCTATTCGCATCACCAACCCGGGAGGCACATTCAGTTGGGGTGACTTTGAGCTCTGGAAATGGGGAAGCTATGCCTTCCCTGCTTCTCATGCTTTTGGTGGCATCGATGGCGGAGTAGCCATGTCGATACGCGGCCCGATATCCGTGACGGATTTAGCGATTGCCAACCATCCCGATCCTCGAACAGTAACTTTGCATGCCGAGATCGTTTCTAAAGGCCGCTCTTACAAAGGGCCGCTCTCTTTGGCCATTTCTCGGGACCAAAAGCAAGCTTGGAGTGGCATAGTTGATGTCGGCAGTCCGGCGGACGGTCAGATTGTTGTCTCCCACAAAGTCACTGTACCCGATGCAGATCTCTGGGATATTGGCCATCCTGCGATTTATCGTGCCTCTGCCTCCATTGCGTCCATCCCGCATTCAGATCGGATCACCGAGTTCGGCTTTCGATGGTTTGATGCAGCAGGCATAGGTCAGAATCCACGCTTGGTATTGAACGGGCGGCGTATCTTTGTCAAATCGGCTATCTCCTGGGGATACTGGGCTCCGAACGGAATCTTTCCAGACAGATCAGCCGTTCAGCGAGAGATCGATGCTGTTCACGCATTGGGCCTTAATTGCATTCAAACGCATCGCCATTTTCCCAAAGCTGCTGTGATAAAAGGATTCAACCATGCCGGACTACTCCGCTATTGCGAACCTGGGGGAGGCTCTGCTATTTGGGATGAGTCCCTACAAGATCAGTCTTATCCTGCAGGTCGCATCGACACGTCCGGCGTAGGGGGAGAGCCGGTCACATTTGCCAACCGCTATGAGCTGGCGAAACTTCTGGCCATGGTAAGAGCATACCGTTCCCACCCTTCCATTATTCTTTGGTCGCTCAATAATGAAACCGGAGCAAACCTGCATAATCCCAAGATCTTTTATGCAATGCGCAAACTCCATGAACTCGATCCCTCACGGATTGTGGTTCTCAAATCCGGGTTTGGACCGGATGGAGAGGTCATGGGGATGCCTTACTCAACCGAATTGGCTTTTGGCGACGATGCAACCCACAACGATTCCGGTTGGCACGACATGCACAACGAGGATGATAGCGGCGTCTACCAGGATAGTCTCTATATTGGGCCCGCCAATTACAAATGCTATAGCACGGACGCCAAAGGCATCGCAATGTGGGGTGAATTAGGGACAGGAAATTCAAGCGACAATGATGCTGCAGCCGTCAGGTGGTACAAGAACAACAAAGTACCTGGTTACACTTATGCCGCTGCCGAAGCACGTCTTGCCGCCTATGAGGCATTTCTGGACAAGTACGAATTCCGCTCCGCGTTTCCAACAGCGGAGGCTCTCTTTCAGGGTATTGGTGCCAAGCATTATTTTGCCGCTGCTCACATCGTGGAAAATGCTCGCATTTCGGACGCGAATGATTACATCGCTCTAACTGGCTGGGAATCTACGACGATCGACAACAACTCTGGTCTCGTTGATTCGTTACGTCACCTTAAGGGCGACCCGACGTCAATGCAGCAGGCGAATGCGCATGAGTTGCTCGTGGTGCGTGCCCGTCACTACGTAGTGGCGAAAGGGGATGCTGCAATCGTCGACATCCACATCGTGAATGAAGTCAACCATCACGGCTCCTTTTATCTCCATTTCAGCGTCGCGATGGATGCGGCCAAAGATGAGCCATTTTTCAAAACCTCTTTCTCTGTAGACCTCATTGGAGGAGATATCTTCGCCGAATTGCTCAAAGATAATATTTCCTTTACACCTCCGATGGATGGTCCGGCAACAATGACTGCTTCTCTCATGACGCCTGATTCGACGACAATCTTATATAGGACAGAGCCGCTCCTTATCGTTGATCCAAATCCGAATCTACTGAAGGGAACGATCGCCTGCGTTGATTATGACGGAAAGCTCATCCCAGCACTTCATCGGCAGCTAGGTATTACAGCGGTTCAACTTACTTCGGCTCCCACCATGGTCGATAGCATACTGATCAGCTCAGGGGGTACCCCGCGTTTCACCTGGCCGGCTCGTAAGCCTGCTGAAATCCATGAAACCGGGAATACCGATGATTATGGTCTCTATGCTCAGCAATACGTTGGTCAAGTTGGTGAGGTGTTTAAATACGATAACCCGGCTCTTGGCAGCCTCAAAGTTGAGATCTTTTTTGCGGAACCGTACGTTGATAGGGCTGGACAGCGCATCTTCGATGTTGCCTTGAATGGACAGACAGTTCTGAAGAGCTTTGACATTGTCGCTGAGGCAGGCGGAAGGCAAAAGGCGCTGGTCAAAGAATTTACGGTAAGCAGTCCGGGCAGTGTCCTTTCCCTCTCCGTACCTCGCGCAGAACAGGCGGAGCCCATTTTTGCGGCGATCCGCATTACAGATGCAAAGGGTGGTGTCAGTCGCCAGGTTTTTCGTAACGATAGCTACCGCGATCGTGCGGGGAACGAGTGGCGCTCAGTACTGGCATCCGGAGCTTTGGTTGGATTTGATTGGGCCAGCTTTCTTCCCACGGTACTCGACCAGGTTCGTAACGGTAGTCGGCTTATCCTTCTGGGAATGAACGCTCAAGATATTGGAGAGGCGGCTGGGGTGTTAGCGCAAGCTAAAATCTTGACCTATTCGGGAACCACAGGATTCGACGATACACCTTGGATTGGCCACTGGTACTTTAGCCGGAAACATTGGTTACTTGATGGCTTGCCATCTGATTGCGTGCTGGATTGGCAGTATCAGGCGGCTGGCGGTGGAGATGGTCTTATCCTCGACGCGCATGGCATGGAGCCTGTGATTGGCTACGGCATGAATCCTGGACCAAGTTTAGGCTTCGGATCGGTCGTGATTCCTGTGGGACGCGGAAAAATTATCCTACTCGCTATTCCGGGCCTCAACCAGGCGTTTATCGAGGAAGATCCTCGCGGCTTTCAGCCGGTTACGGCGAGACGGATAGTCTACAACGCGCTGCATACTCGGTGAGTGCCATCCATCAAGTATCGCTGCGCTGACTTTAGGGAGCAGTTTTTATGCGAAAGGATGTTTCATGATTTTTCTCAGGTCTAAAATACGCTTCAATGTACGTTGTATTTTGTTTCTGGCTATAAGCTTACTGACCTCCAGCTTTGCGATAGCTGGAATGCCAAAGCATAGCGCCAGGGAGGTATTGTTGGTTTATAACGCGAATAGCCGGGTCTCTGCCGCAATTGCCAAGGACTATGCTAAAAAGCGGAGCGTGACCAATATCGTAGCGATCCACTGCATCGACTCGGCAGTAAGTAGCGATAACGAAACGATCTCTCTGGTTAACTACACGGGCGAGATCGCAGCCCCCATCAAAAGCTATCTGATACGTCACAGCGGAATCAACTTTATTGTTTTGACCAAAGGCATCCCCATCAGAATTGACGGAGGTGTCACGGGCTCAAAGGATATCGGCAGCAACAAGAACCTGCAGCCGTCGGTCGACAGCTATTTGGCGGCAATCGACTACCCAACCATTTCTGGAGCGATCAAGATCAGCATAACTGGATCGGGCGCGACAGGTTATGGCTGGCTGAACCGATACTGGAAGGCAACAGTTCCGTTTACCCATGCAGCTTTCGGCGGCTACTTGGTGACCCGATTGGATGGTTACACTCAGGCAGATGCTATGTCTTTACTGTCCCGTGTTCTGGCTGCAGAGGCAGGCCAAGCTCATGATGGGAGAGTGCTCCTTGATGTTCAACCCGATTTTGGGATAGACGACAAGACTGTTCAGCCATTGCGAATCACTGGAGACATTTTAGAGGAATCGGATTGGGGCTCATGGAACGCTGACTTAGTGCAAGCAGCGCAATCTCTGGAGAATTCTGGCATCCCCGTTGAATTGGATTTAGATAAGACATTTGTCGGGAACCAGTCCAACCTATTGGGCTATTTTTCCTGGGGCAGCAACGACTCCCATTTTACAAATCAAGCTTACCAATCGCTTTCCTTTGCCCCTGGTTCTATCGGCGATACGGCTGTATCAACTAGTGCACGAACCTTTTTGCCGACATCCGGAGGGCAGTCGCTGATTGCCGATTTGATCGCTCATGGGATAACCGGTGTGAAGGGATACACGAATGAACCTTTACTGCAGGCGAATGCGTCTCCCTCTGTTACGTTGGATCGATACTTTTCCGGATTTGATCTAGCAGAAAGTTTCTACGCTGGTTCCCGCTTCGTAGGTTGGGAGGACATAGTAATAGGCGATCCTCTCTATTGTCGGTCTTCATCGTCAATCAAATCATCACTCGACTCCAAGGTGCCGGTGATTAGCAAGCTTCAGAGGTAGGTAACTCCAGGTAGCCTGCCTATTCTTTTCGTACCGCGCGTTACAAAATTCACGAAAACAGTATCACGGCGAAAATAAGAGGACAACGAATGCTTTCTCGTAGGAGCTTCATGACGGCGCTGTCGGCAGCGAGCCTGGGATCCTGGCAACGACTGAACGCGGGAATCCTAGGTGTGGGAGAACTACCAGCCGGAAATGGCGAGCCATCCGCCACTGCGACCAGGATCGGGAATTTTCACTATCGAGCTCCCAATGGTATCGCCTTCATCCGAGACGATGCGGCGGCCTTCGTGATCAACCCTGGCGGCTCTTATAATGCGGGAACCGTCGCAGCGGATGATTCTTTCCACAAAATTATCTTTTCGCCCGCCACTGCGTCCCCACATCTGCGACGCGTTGAATTTCAATGGTCGCGGATGGGAGATGTCATTGTAGGACGCCTTGTCTCGTCGGATCCAGGTGAGATGAGTTTCAGCCTGCAGGAAAATTGGCCTGGATTTAGCAGCCAGTTTTTCGCCGAGGCAGACGGTGTAAAGGGGACGGCAACTCTGCCAACCGGAGAGAATGTGAGCTGGAAGCTGAAGGCCCTACCGGCGCTGAAATCGGTAGATGCCAACCAATTCACCGTGGCGCTTTACGGCCCGACCAAGCCCACTTATATTGTGGCAGGATTCGAAGATCTGCCTTCGTTCGGTGAAATCGACAACCGGCTCGCTGAAGCTGAAAAGGCCTGGGAAGGACGTCGTCCGAAAGCGGATGCGCCCTCCGGCGATATATTGCTTGCGATTGCGAACAATTTGAACAATTCACGGATTTATTCCAATGACAACAAGATGGTCGCGATCAGCGTTTCTCGCACATTTAGTGTTGGGTCCCCGAATGCCGCTCCGTATTTTTGTTGGGACAGTTTCTTTAATGGACTCCTCGCCAGTCTGGATAACCCAGAGATGGGACGCCAAACGGTACGTGCCATCCTTTCGTATCAGAGCTCCGATGGCCTCGTTCCCAATTACGCTCATTGGGGAGGGGGAGAGATGAGCAAAGATCGGTCGCAGCCGCCCGTGGGTTCCATGTGTGTTTGGAAGATGCATCTGCACTGGCCTAGTATCGATTTTTTGCGCGAGGTATATCCCAAGCTCGCTTTATGGCACTCTTGGTGGCTGAAGGCACGGAACGCCAAAAACGATGGACTGCTGCAATGGGGAAGCAGCAATGGCGTTCTGCAGGACGCCCAATACGAGACCGGCTGGGACGACACACCGCATTTCGAGGGAGTGGATGGTGTGAAAATGGTGGGCCAGACCATGAACTGCTACGCAGTCGACCTCTGTTCGTTGTGGGCCATGGATGCCCATCATCTCGCACTGATCGCGGATGCCATCGGCAAGCCGGAGGATGCTAACCGCTATCGTCAGGAAGAGACCGATATGAACGGTCGGATCAACGCGAAACTTTGGAATGAAATGCTTGGAATCTACTGCAGTCGTTTTTGGGATAGGGAAGATGGCACACCCGGTGATTTCTTGACCAGAATCACCCCACACAACTTCTATCCACTTATGTGCCGCGCACCAGATGCTAGCCGCGCGCAAAGAGTGCTCGCAGTGATGACCGATCCTACGCAGTTCTGGGGCCAATGGATCTTGCCTACCGTCTCTCGTCAGGATCCTTTGTTTCTCGGTCAAACTTACTGGCATGGAACGGTCTGGGGTCCGGTCAACTTCTTGGTGTTTCAGGGAGTCAAGCACTATGCATCACCCAAAGTGCAGGCCGTCTTTGCGCAGAAGAGCGTTCATTTGTTTATGAATAACTGGCTTGCCGATGGATATTGCGGAGAGAACTTTCGCAGCATCGATGGAAGTGTGGACGGCAATCATAATTACACTTGGGGCGCTCTCATGTGCCTCATTGGGGTTGAGTCCATCGTCACTATTGGCGACAACGGTATTCCAAAGGTCGGGCCCGGCTATAACGAACCCGTTGAGTTGACGAATCTGCCGATCGGAGGTAAGCCCCACCACGTTTCGTTTCGTGAAGGAAAATTGAAAATCACCATTACATCTTAGGTACCATGTGTATTTCCAGGGACGTGTCTACTGTTAGACCATTGATGTTCGGAGTAAGCCATTTGTTTCAACCGAATATTGCTCTGTTACGCATAGAGCTAACGTTGCATTCTTTCTCTTTGGTCAAGTAGTTTGGTTCCTATCGGAGAGATGTGGATGCGACGCAGAGACTTTATGAGAGCTGTTGTGGCGGTGACGGTGGCCCCAAGCACCGTTGTTGCGCAAACGATCGCCCCAACGGCTGCACATCAGGCACGACCGGCACCTGGACCTGTGCCATGGATGCAGGGGTTGGACAAGGCAAGGCTGGAGTCGGTGGCGACGCTTTCCCCCGAAGAAATTGCTCAGGACGATTTAGGCTTTTTCCATCCAGAGCAGATGGCCGCTCTAACTCGACTGGGCGACCTACTGGTCCCTCCACTGAATGGCAATCCCGGAGCGAAAGAGGCCAGGACGCCGGAGTTCCTCGACTTTTTCGTGGGTGAGTCTCCTGACGAAATCAAGCAGATGTATCAAGGCGGTCTGGATCGGCTCAATTCTGATGCGAAGCAGCGATTTAATTCGTCTTTCGCAAAATTGAACGATGCGCAAGCGGACAGCCTTTTGCGTCCGCTGTTGCGCACGTGGATGCAGGATCACTATCCAACTGGTTCGCAGGAGCGCTTCATCAATGCGGCGCATCATGACATTCGGATGGCAACGACTAACTCTCCCGCGTGGGCAGAGGCCGCTGAAAGGAGAGGCAAGCCTGCTCCCGGGGAGGGGATGTACTGGTCTCCGGTTGAGCCGGATGTTTATTGGGAGGAGTCTCGACTCGTCCGTCGGACAAACCGCGATGCCAAACACAGGAATTAGAATTGCACGCTGCAAGAGCGAGAGGATATGACGGAAAAGATTGTTGACGTTCTGATTATTGGGTCGGGCCACTCCGGCGGAATGGCTGCAAAGGTACTGACGGAAAGGGGAATCTCATGCTTGATGCTGAACGCCGGACCAATCGCGGATATTGGGAAAGACACCGAGCGCAAGTCGTCTTCCGATCTTCCCTATCGCGGCTTTCGTCCACCAAGCCGCGTGCCCCATGTTTTCCAATCCAATGAGTTCAACGCGAATGTGTGGGTCGACGAGCAGGAGGTGCCGTATACGTTTGACCCAGAGCATCCGTATAACTGGGTTCGTGTGCGTCTCTTTGGTGGCCGGTCACTCTTCTGGTCTCGTCAGTCATTTCGCTTGAGTGACTATGAGCTAAAAGGGAAATCACATGATGGGTTTGGAGAGGACTGGCCGATCAGCCTGGCCGATCTCGATCCCTTTTATTCCAAGGTGGAAGAGATTTTTCGGGTCGAAGGCCAACTTGAAGGTATAGCCCAATATCCAGATGGCAACTTCATTCTCGAAACGTCGCCATGGAGCGGCTCGATGCAACGCTTCAAGGCTGCGAGCGACACGATGGGGATTCCCTTCTGCAAGCAGCGGCACGCCCTGGGGGTGGATGGCCTGGCTAGCTCCGTGAATCTATTACTGCCGGAAGCGTTTGAGAGCGGAAAGCTTAAAGCGATTCCAAATGTCGTGGTGCGCGAGCTGAGCGTAGATAAGAACACCGGCCGAGTGAATGGTGCACATTTTGTCGATCGCCTGACTCGCAGGGAGATGTCGGTGAAAGCGCGAGTGGTTGTGCTTGCAGCTGGAACTCTGGAGAGCACGCGCCTGCTGCTCAACTCGAAGATCGCAAACTCAAGTGGCATCATGGGGCACTATCTCATTGATCAGGCATATGGGGTAGGTGTTACCTGCTCCGTTCCGGAGGCGCGTGGAGGAAAGGGTGCTCCACATTTGATGGGCGGAGACGCGCTTGTACCTCGGTTTCGAAATATCAATAGTAAGGCCGATGGGTTTATTCGAGGCTATGCCTTAAACGTGACGAGTCAAACAGGTGCGATGGACCCGCGATGCTTTGCTGAGTATGGCGCAGAACTCCAGAAGAAACTGGATCTTTATCATGGAAGCGGTCTTTCCATGGGCATGATGGGGGAAGTTTTAGCGCGACGCGAAAATCATGTCCGAATCAATCCCGATGTCGTGGATGCCTGGGGGATTCCTGTTCTTCATATTGAGACAAAGTACTCTGACAACGAATTGAATATGTCGAAGGATGCAATGAATACGTGCGTTGCATTGGCAGAATCCGCCGGCTTTGAGGTGCTTGCAAAGAATGCAGAGCCGAATCCACCGGGGTATAGCATTCACGAGCTCGGTACCTGCAGGATGGGTGATGATCCAAAACAGAGTGTGCTGAACAAGTGGAATCAGAGTCATGACATCAAGAACCTGTTCGTCGTCGATGCCAGCGGATTTGTGAGTGGCGGGTGGCAGAATCCTACACTGACGATTCTTGCGTTAGCAATGCGCTCGTCGGGATATCTTGCGGAACAAATGCGCAATGGTTCTATCTAAGAATAGGCAATTAAGCAATCATACTGGTGATCGGAAAGAGCTACGTCCATGATTTCACGAAGAGATTTTGTCAAGAGCGCTTCAGTGGCGGCGATCTATAGTGCAGGAGCTTGCGTCAGTATCCGTGCATATGCTCAAGAAGTAAATCATCCTCTTGGACTACAGCTCTTTTCGGTCCGCGAAATGCTACCGGGCGACTTCGATGGAACGCTTCCAAAGATTGGCAGCCTTGGCTACCGAGAGGTCGAGGCTGTGGGCTTCTATCAACACAAGGCGCAGGGCGTGAAGGGTTCCACGCAGATGGCCAATCTTAAATGCGTGCGCGGTCATTATTCTTCTGATGCGCTGCATAAAGATTTCCAGTCGATCCTGGATTTTCATAAAGAGCTCGGAGCCGAGTACATCATCTGCTCTTCGCCTGGCTCTCGCGCCTGCGACTGGAGGAAACGGAGGAGCTCTTACCCGGGATGATTGGCGGTGGAATGCAGACGAGTTCAACGCGTTCGGAGCCAAGGCAAGTGCCGTAGGCTTGAAGTTCGGTTATCACAATCACATCCAGGAGTTTGCCAGCATAGATGGTGCAATTGCATATGTGGAACTTCTCAAAAGGACGTACCCGTCTCACGTTACGATGGAGCTCGATTGTGGATGGGCAATTGTTGCGGGCGCTAGTCCGAAAGGATATTTGCACAACTGTCCTTCACGCATCACCATGTTGCATGTCAAAGATTTCAAGCGGCCATCTTCACCGACAGCTCCGGGCGAGAAGTATCAGTCTACCGAATTAGGCCGCGGCTTTATCGACTACCAACCTATTTTCGCAGAGGCGGCCAAAGCCAAGAATATCAAGCACATTTTTGTTGAACAAGAAGACTTCGATGTACCTGCTGAGGAATGGCTCAAAATCGATGCAGACTAGGGCGCGTTAGCACTTTTAGTGACATCGGCAGTATGCGAGTCTGTCGGGCTCTTGGGAGCCGTGAGTGAGAATCCAATGCCTTGGTTCGATGAGCGACAAAGAGATCGGGAAGCGTACCCCTCCTCCGAGTTGCGATGCGAGGATTACTAACCAACCCGCCCATTTTCTGGACAGAGTCTGATGTCAACCACAATAAAAGACGTCGCCAAGCTGGCAGGGGTCGGAACAACGACGGTGTCGCGTGTTGCGAATGGGGCGAGCAATGTATCCGCAGAAACAAGAACAAAAGTCCTGACTGCCATTTCAAGATTGCAGTATTGCCCGAACCCCCACGCGACTAAACTGCGTCATACAAATGGCGGCGACTTCCCGCAAAGCCGTGTTCGTCTGGGCGCTCTTGTCGGAAAGAGAGCAAAGCCGCAATCTCATCCAGCATCCGATTCCCAAAACTCAAATCGGCAGAGAAGAAGATTGCGTTTTCTGGAGGGCGAATACGAGCGAGTGGGGCGCGTCATCGCCGAGTTGAGTAAGGGTTTAGAGAAGTTGAGTAATGACTTGGAGAAGTTGCGAGGCAGCATCCGGTAGCGTGAACAGGCCCTACATGTGGGTCATTTTTTCGGTCTTCGCCTTTGTGATGGGCCCGGCTAGAACTGGCCCATTTTGATTATTAGTATTTCGGCAAAACCCAGCCCTTGAGTGGGTCGAGGATTTGCCATGAAGAAGAAGTTTTCTGTGGAGCAGATTGTGCCTGTTCCTTGTCCCTCGGTTTCTTCTCGTGGATGGCGACGTACTTCCCGGGTGGGACAACACGATGCCTGCGTAGATTGCCGCCCGTATCCGAAGCCCGGACGCCCATGCCTCAACAATGCCATGCGTCACCATACGTAGATGGCAACTACGTGGGGAGGACCGGAGACGCCATCGGTTATGGTCGTGTGTAGGACGATCTGCAAGTTCCTCTCTATCCAGTCTGGTGGAGCCGACCGGAGAGCGTTCTCAAGATCCTCCGGGCTCGACACGAGTTCGCCGGCTGCTTGTGTCCCGGAGGACAGAATGCCTCCCACCGCAACAACGAATTGACCGGTCTTGGAGTTCAGAAGCCTTGTAACAACTGCGTAGTCCTCTGTTGGAATGCCTTTAGAGTCATACTTGGGAAACCACCTTCGTCCTGAAGGACCTTCCTCCTTGATGATTCCGTGTTCATCCCCTTCAACAAACGCAAAGTGGAGGTTGGAAGTCATCTGCAACGTCCACCGGTTGTTGAAAGCTCCAACGACGACGGCAGGAGAGTTGCGGAGGTCTTCGAAGGAGTAATTGCCTCCAATTCTGACTCGATTCCTCTTCTTCATTTGGCCAAGAGCGGCGGAGAGTTGAACCGCCGCGTATACATCGCCTATTGCGAGCCCATAATCCGGGATTTCAACCATATCCCCCCACGTGATCTTGTCGTTTGGCTGCAAATCAGGCTTCCGGAACATCAACTCGGACCTGGAATCGAATCTGTCCGGAATTTTGGAATTCAAATGATAGAGTCTCTCTGCTGGTTGGTAAACCCTGGGCTTGGCCAAACAAATGAGGACAGGTTCTGAAGAGGCAAGCGCAGGAGACCAAAATTTCTCCAAAGTGGAAGTCGGAGGGGACTTTGGCGCTCCCGCCCGGTAGTTTGCTATTCCAATTGCTGCCAAGACAATAAATAGAGCTAAACAGGCTATCGGCAAAACCCATGCAAATGGGCTGCGCTTACCGGCCTTAACCTCTGCTTCCGCTTTCGCTGGCAGCGCCACTGTAAGTTGTTCTTGCGTGTGCACTGCGGCCTTGGCGGCGTCTCTTTGCTGATTCGACTCACCCTCGGCTTGGGAAAATGCCGGCAAGGGCAAAGCGTCTTGCGCCCACCTGAATTCAGGAGAATATGAGCCGACGCGTAGTTCGATTCGGACCGGTGATTGGTGGGTCGTTGCGTGGTAATACTGTTCCAGCCTCCTGCGTACCTCGCCAGCTTGCACTCGAACCACAGGATCATCTCCTGTTGAGTACCCGACAGGACGCTGAAAGAGGTCCACTCCTATGGTGCGCTCTTTCAACCGTTCCTGGTTCCCCGTTAGCTGATGCCGGACTACGTATGACAGAAACTGTTGACACCGCTTGCTTGTTTGAAAAGGGGGGCTGGTCAGGATCGCTTCCAATTCGCGAAGGACCGATGCTTCTTCAAGGGTGTCGAGGGCACCGGAGTCGCCCGGGACCTGCTCGCTCCCCACGAGTCCGGATGTCGGATTCATAGCACCCACCGCTCCTTTTTGACAATGCTCCAGCAAACGCATAATCCGCAAGCTGTTTTTGCCCACGCTCCATGCGCAGTTGAGTTGGTCCTCTTCATTGAAACTCTGGCACTTTGCTATCCGACTGTCAATACAGCATGTTTCGTCCTGCCGGGTCTCTCAGGCGCCCATTTTCGCGGTCGGAGCTTTGTTCGCCAACATCCAAATGCGGTAGCAATCGTCCGACCATACTGTAATCCACCGTGTCCTACTTGAAAAGCCCCTCTCCACGCGGTGAATATGCTTTTCAGTTGATCGAGTAAACCGATTTATGGCTCCCGTGGAATGTGTACCAACAGCAAGCCAATGATTTCAAACGGTTTTCCTCTGGGGAGGAGCCGAATCTCGGACTAAGTTGTAAACCTGTTGCGCTAATACAGACCCATCGAACTGAAGTGGCTGGGAGGCCAATCCATGACATACACAAAGTCGTACACAAATCACCTTGGAGCTGTTGGTGGACGATCTGCAACATCGACGGAACGGTCGAAACTTCTCCGCCGGTTAGCGACTCTAAGCCAAAGTCTGACATTGCTGGCAGTCTGTCTGCTTGCAATTCAGGGTTTTGGTCAAGTGGTAACAGGCACACTAAGCGGGACGGTAGTGGATACGACAGGAGCAGTCATCCCACACGCCACCGTGACGGTAACGGACCTTTCAACAAATGTAGCGCGTACCGCGGATGCTACTTCGGACGGGTATTTCAATTTTCCATTTTTGAATCCGGGTCAATATCGCGTCGAAGTCAAGGCGAACGGCTTCGAAACCTTGATACGGTCAAGCGTGACTGTCGCTGTCTCCACCGTAGCCAGCATCAATGCAGTTCTTACTCCGGGCAAGACCACGGAAAGTATTACCGTGACTACGGCCCCGCCGCTTCTGCAAACACAAAGTGCCGAAGTAGCTTCCAATTTCGAAACCCGGCAGGTTAGCGATCTCCCCATTGCAACCCGCTCCTTTCAGGACCTAGCGGGACTCGTTGCCGGCGTTTCTCCTCCAGCTCCGGACAACTATTTTCCGGAAGACCCAGCAAACACCACATTTTTTAATGCCAACGGGCAATCGTTCACGGCAAACTATACGATGATCGACGGCGTGGACGATAACGAACCTATACTCGGCTACACTATTTATATTCCGTCACCCGAGGTGGTCGACCAGGTAAACATTACCACAAGCAACTACAGCGCCGAATTTGGTCGCGTGGGGGGCGCGGTAATAAATGTGGCCACGCGCCAGGGAAACAACAAGTTCCACGGCACTTTATGGGAATACAATGAGGTTGCTGCTCTCGCAGCCCAAAACTGGGCCAACCCTCCTGGCACGCCTACACCTCCGCTTACCCTAAACGATTTTGGCGCAACTATCGGCGGCCCCCTCATAAAAAATCGCACGTTCTTCTTTGGTGGATACCGCGGTCAATCGACCAGGTCGTCTTCAACGACTACAGGAACGACACCCTTGCCGGCATTTCTGAGGGGCGATTTTAGCTCCGTTCCAGGTGCACTCATCTATAACCCCTTCACCGGGACCACAACCGGTCCCAATGCCTATACCGACCGCCAGCAGTTTCCCAACAACATCATTCCCTCGTCGTTGATCAGTACGCCGGCCTCTATTATTAATAAGTACTGGCCTGCGCCCACACCAAGCCTGGCGGCCAACATCACCAATAACTATGTGGGAGTCGTTCCCTTCAGTTTTAACGGGAATACCTATACCGCGCGCGTTGACCACAACTTTACCGATCTCACCAAGCTAGGGGTCACATCAAATGTCTCTGACTTTACGGTCGGTGCACCTGCCTTCTACGGCGAGCCGTTGGGCGCTGGCACGACCGCACACGATAATACGGTCACGGAAATTGTTAACTTGACCCATGGATTCAGCCCAACTCTTCTTACGGAGCTGCGGCTTGCCTATAACCTTTATGCCACAAATGTTGCGGACGCCAATCAGGTTTTGGACAATGCGCAGGCTGGATTATCCGACCCCAATCCGTACCCCATTTCCGAGCAAGGTCTTGCGTCTATGTATACCTTCACGACTATCGGGGGAAGTCCTTACTATCCTCTGAAAGACAGGGATAATCTGTTCCAGATTGTCGACACATGGACGAAAGATCTTAAGAATCAATCTCTCAAGTGGGGTGGCGAGGTTCATAGAAACCGCATGGATCGGCGCCAACCTCAGGGCTTGAACGGAGGCCCTCGAGGAGCATTCTACTACTCCGAGGGGACTACCGAACTGCCAATACCGGCAACCGCGCCTTCCGGTTATTACCCGTATGGAGCCTATGGGTCTTATGTAAATAATTTCGCAGCTTATTTGCTCGGCACACCACAGGAAACCAGCCGCACCTATATGACCGAGACCCCGACCAACCGGCAAACGCAAATCGGGGCGTTTTTTCAGGACACATGGCATGTAATCCCTAAGTTGACGCTCGATCTTGGAATCCGCGAAGACTTTCTATCAGCAATCGCAGTCAAGGGCAAAAGCGGAGGCTCCGACTACGATCCGACGACGAATTCTCTTCTCGTCGCAGGCTACGGCAGCAATAACCTGGCCAATAATGTGTCCAATCAATCGCTGGTTCAGCCACGCATCGGCTTTGCCTACAGCGTGGATAAAAGCTCAGTGGTTCGCGGCGGATTCGCAATGAGTGGTTGGACCGGAGCGTACGGTTATACCGGGGGAACACTATCGACTCAATTGCCTGCAATCTACAACGTCCAGGAAGGCAACACAGGCGGCAATGGTTCTCTTAACGATAGTACCGGGGCTCAACAGACCACAAGCCTTCCGGCAGTGGATTTTCTTACGATTCCGACGAATGGGGTCGTTGCGCTCGCTAACGTTCCGAATGCTGGAATTCAACAAGTGTTCGTAATTCCAACGCGAAATCCTATCCCCTATATCGAAGCTTGGAACTTGTTTTATGAACGAAGCATCAAAGGCAATCTGACATGGAACGTCGGATATGTCGGCAATGTGGGTCGCCATGATCCCGCGGCCGTAGAGCTGAATGCCGCTGCCCCTGGAGCCGGTGAGGCTGGGCTTCCGCTTAATATATTGTTTGGACGGACAGCCAGCACGCAGCTTCGCGCCAATCTGGAAGGCAGTAACTACAACGCGCTTCAGACCAACCTGGTCAAACGCCTCTCCAAGGGACTGTCGTTTACTGTTGCCTATACTTACTCAAAATCGTTGGATATTGGGAGCAATCAGCCGGGCTTCATCGATAACCTCGACCTCAAGCGACAGTATGGGCCCTCTAGCTTCGACACGACGCACAATTTAGTGATCAGTCATATCTATGAATTGCCTTTCGGGAAAGGTAAACCGTTCGTAAACCGGGGAGGGGTTGCCTCCTATGTTCTTTCAGGTTGGCAGTGGAACGGTGTCCTGCGCATGGTGTCGGGATATCCATTTCAAATAACCTCGAGCTCAACCAGTTGTAACTGTCCAGGGAATAGTCAGTTTGGAGAACAGATAGCACCGGTTCACATTCTGCATGGAGTAGGGCCCACCACCCCTTGGTTTACGACGTCTTCGTTCACAACGCCTCCGCCGAATCAGTTCGGAAACGTTGGCGCAGAGAGTGTTCGTGGCCCTGGTTTAAAGCAGTATGATCTCTCCATGTTCCGGGCATTTCAGATTACGGAGCGATTCACTCTGCAGGGAAGGGCTGAATTCTATAACTTAACAAACACGCCGAACTTTCGCGCACCGGATAGTACTGTCACAGACTCGACATTTGGAATTATAAGCAGTACAACAGGAAACCAACGCGTCACACAGCTGGCACTGAAGTTGTTATTTTAGACCGCTGGCTGGAATGGAAGATACTGCCGGGCGACATGAGCGAGCCCCAGGTCGCCCCCAGTTTTATCTTTTATGCGGATTGCGTTACGCGTCCGCCTACTTGGAATGATATCCGCAGCAAGTGTTTTTCTGTTGCACTTGTATCTGTTCACGCATTCAGCATCACCAGCGCTGCTGGCGCGCCCGCTGCACCTGTGGCTCCGGCCGTCATCAAAGAACCGTTGAGCAATCCGGAAATATACCGTCTGTTGCCTAAGCCTCAGAAGGAAAAGTTGGCTCGGGAGCAGACTTAGCGGAATAAAAATGCGTGTGCGGCTTCATCGCTGGAAAACAAGGTTGAACCTTTGGCGGAGCAATTCGGACGTTCTTGGGGAGCACTAATGGAAGCAAGAATCAATGCAGTTCTAATTGCTGTCTGCTGTCTCACTTCGAACTTGTTGATTGCTAGTGGGGCTCCTCGCGCGCAAACTCATGCTGGCGATCCTGCTGCGCCTCAACAATTGTCAAGATTGGCCAGTGAGAAAAGCAGTGCAGGTGAGCCGTCAGCGAAATATCGACAGGTGCAACGCCGTCTGGCGCAAGGTTGGAATACTTGGGACGTGAACAGCGTGGTCACAGAGGTTCTTCTACCAGAGGGGCTGGCAATTCATGCAAGCTTCAAACACAACACTACCGAGGGCGGAGACGCGTTTCTGAAGGACACGCTGATTGGCAGGCTGGCTCCGGGCGCGGAAGAGGTGTTTCCAGGGCCGCACTCATGGAACGGCAAGTACACCGAGCTGCGCATCTCGTGGAAGGGTCATAGCTGGCGCATGCAGAGCGCACGAGAAGAAGGCGAGGTGGTCCTGCTGGCGACGCCACTACCATCAACATCGAAATCCGCGCTCCCTGCGACGATTGTCTTCTCGGTCGACTTCCTCTGGAATAAGCCCGGTACTGCGTTGAGACACCCGGATTTCATCGAGACGCGCGGCTCATCCGGCCCTGTTTCGATCTATTGCACTTGCGCAAACCAAGAGGCCAAGACAGAGAGCGGATATATCGACCTTCCTATAGGTGGGCCGTATTTCGCGACCGACCTGGTCCAACCGGTTGGTGTAAGTACGGGCAAGCGCCGCACCCTGGCCGAAATCAAAACGGTTATCGCGCGACAACAGGATTCGTACCGGGAGTCCGTCGCAGCGGCCGGCCAGAATGGACCTATCGTGGACGCAATTGAGACGACGCTGGGCTGGGACACAATCTATGAGCCGAATAAGAAACGAGTCGTCTCGCCAGTGAGCCGTGTCTGGAGCGTGGAATGGGGCGGCTACGTCATCTTTGACTGGGATACCTTTTTCGCGGCCACAATGGCTGCAATCGGGGACCGGGATCTGGCCTATGCAGACGCCATAGAGACGCTTCGCGAATCGACTGCGCAGGGCTTTGTTCCGAATTACGCACGGCCAGGCGGCTGGAGTAGCTTCGACCGTTCGGAACCGCCGGTCGGGGCGATCACGGTGTTTGGGCTGTACAAGAGATTCCACGACCGCTGGTTTCTTGAGGATGCTTATCCACCGCTCCTGAGCTGGAATCGTTGGTGGGCGGCGCATCGCGATATTCAAGGCTATCTGACCTGGGGCAGCGACGGCGAAAATCAACTGACCAACCTCGACGACAACTCGCGTGGAACCTGGCAGGGCGCCATCTTCGAGTCGGGTCTCGACAACAGCCCGATGTACGACGGCACCACCTACAACGCGCAGACGCACCTGCTGGAGTTTGCCGACGTGGGTCTGATGAGCATGTACATTGCGGACTGTGATGCGCTGGCGGAAATTGCGGACGCGCTGGATAAGTCTGCCGACGCGAAGGAACTGCGCGACCGCAGTGCACGCTACCGCGCCAAGCTGGCGACTCTTTGGGATGAGCGCACGGGCATCTTTCTCAACAAGGATCTGCACACCGGGAAATTGAGTACGCGGCTTTCGCCGACGAACTTTTATCCCATGCTGGCTCATGCGGCAACTTTGGATCAAGCCAAGGTAATGATCGAAAAGCACCTGTTGAGCCCCAATGAATTCTGGGGCGATTGGGTTATTCCATCCATTTCTCGGGACGATCCAGCCTTCGCCGATCAGAATTACTGGAGAGGCAGAATCTGGGGGCCGATGAACTATCTCGTCTACCTAGGACTACGCAACCAGGCCGACTCCACGGTGCGCGCCGAGTTTGCGCAAGAATCCTACAGCTTGTTCCTGAAAGAGTGGAGTGAAAAGGGCCACGTGCATGAGAACTACAACGCCATCACTGGCACTGGAGATGACGTCTCGAATAGCGATCGCTTTTACCATTGGGGCGCGTTGTTGGGATACGTGGAATATATGGAACGGAGCCAAGAGGGAGGAACTCTAAAGCCCGAAAAATAACCGGATGTGCAGCTTCGAAACGAAGACCCAGATGCAAACTGACCATTCTGAGGCCGACTTTCCTCTCCTGGAGAAGGTGAGGAGTCAAGGTCAGGTGGTATAGCAACTCAATCGTTCTTTTGATCAATTTCACGTAGTGTGGGAGGGTAACGATGCGGTTTCCATTGAGAGTGATTGGGCTGTTTATTGCAACTCTCGCGATTCTTCCCTGTGCCTTTGCCAAACCGGAAGCCAAGCCATATACCTACACCGGGCAAGTTTCGCTCGACATCGCGAAAGTGCCTTTCAGCCGATATGGCTCTTATCTGGTGTTTTCGGAAATCACTGAAGGCAATCTCGCCAGATTGGGGGGCACGGGGCTTGTCCCCGGAGTATACCTGCGGAATGTGCTTGGAGATCAACATCCGGTCTTTCGAGTGGAGTTGCTTGATGGAGACACACCGGTTGCTTTTCACCTGGAAGCTAACCCCTCGATTCTTCGTCTGCAAGCGGCCAAGGGAAAGGTCGAGATTTGTATTGCTCAATCCAATCAAGTGAGCTTCCGTGGACAAGGAGTTTCGATGAGGCTCATCGGCCAGGAGGGTACATTGGCAGTCCCAGAACAAGCCTACCACTGGGAAATCAACTCAGAGCGCGCCATCGAGAAATACATGCTGTGGGCGACTCGAGGTCATTTGCAAATGAACGCCCCATGGACTGGCACATCGAACACACATGTGACTGTTACTTTCTCACCAGATTCGGAGAGCGGTCGCGTATCGGGTGAGATTGACACATACCCGAGCGTTTGGATACCCCATCAGGCTAGCGAGAACTTCGATGAAAGCGTCAAGCGTGTGGAAGGAGAGTATCTCCGTTGGCTCAAGAGGATGCCGACAGTCCCTCAAGCCTATGGGCCGGGCGCAGAGTTGGCAGCCTACGTGAATTGGACCAGCGTTGTGGGACCGGACGGATTCTTAGATCGACCTGCGATGCTTATGTCCAAGAATTGGATGGACAGGGTCTGGTCGTGGGACCACTGCTTCAACGCGATGGCAATGTCATTCAACGACCCAGAACTCGCATGGCAGCAATACATGTTGCCCTTCGACAACCAACAGCCGGAAGGCGCGTTGCCGGATATGATCTCTAGCTCGTCAAAGGAAATCAATTTTACGAAACCACCCATTCATGGTTGGGCGCTCGCATGGATGATGCGGCATGGCGGATATGGTGACCAGATACACCTAGCAGAAATATACGCGCCGCTTTCACGGTGGACAAACTGGTTTTTCGAATATAGAGATTCGAATCGAGACGGATTGCCGGAATACAACCATGGAAACGACTCCGGCTGGGATAACTCAACTGCCTTGTTATCAGGAGTCCCTATTGAAACTGCGGACCTAGATAGTTTTTTGATACTCCAGATGGATACGCTCGCAGACATTGCAGGAAAGCTCGGGAGGGAGGCGGAGAAGAAAGAGTGGCAGTCCCGTTCAAATGAGCTTTTAAAGAACATGTTGGCGACTCTCTGGAAAGGAGACCATTTTATCGCAATCCGTGCATCGGACGGAGTGCAGGTTGAATCACTAAGTTTGTTTAATTATCTCCCGATCATCTTAGGCAATCGACTTCCATCGGACGTTCGAAATAAGTTGGTGCAGGGATTGACCGAGCCGGGAAGATTCATCACTCCGCACGGATTTGCGAGTGAAGCTCTTAAAAGCAAGTACTACACTCCTGACGGTTATTGGCGTGGACCCATCTGGGCTCCGACGACAATGCTCCTGGTTGAGGGACTGGACTCCATTGGTGAAGTCTCGTTAGCCAAGAAGGTGCGGGAGGAATTCTGTCAAATGGCCCAAGAGAGAGGCATGTATGAGAATTTTGACGCGATCACAGGGGAAGGACTGCGAGATCCCGCATATACGTGGGCATCTAGTGTTTACCTAATCTTCGCTCATCAGCTGCTAGATGGCCAGAACTAGCGGTGGCTGAGACGTTTGTTAAGAACAAATGGAAGCCTGGGCATTGGCTGGAGAAGATCTCGTGTCATGCACCATTAAAGACATTGCCAGGCTGGCGAGAGTTTCAACAGCGACCGTGTCGCGCGTGACGAATGGTGGTGAGAATGTGTCTTGCGAGAGAAGAGCTACAGTCTTGTCTGCCATATCTAAATAAACGCGGTAAACCAGGAGAATAAGGTATGAAGGCATTGGTCAAGAGTAGGGCCGAACGGGGCATCTGGCTGGAGGAAATTCCCTTGCCGGTCATCGGCATCAACGACGTGCTTGTACGTGTGCATTACACCGGAATCTGTGGGACAGATGTGCATATTTATCAGTGGGACGACTGGGCACAGAAGACGATAAATGTGCCGATGGCCATTGGACACGAATTCGTGGGAGAAATCGTCGAGGTTGGATCCAACGTCAATGACTTCTATCCCGGAGACATCGTGAGCGGTGAAGGGCATGTCGTTTGCGGACGTTGTCGCAATTGCCTAGCTGGGCGACGTCATCTTTGCGCGTCCACCCTTGGAGTCGGCGTCAATCACCCAGGGGCATTTGCGGAGTTCATCTCTCTGCCAATGACAAATATATGGCGGCATAATAGAGGCGTCGATCAGGAAGTCGCGGCCATTTTCGATCCTTTCGGCAACGCCGTTCATACTGCACTTTCATTTCCTGTTTTGGGCGAAGACGTACTCATCACCGGTGCTGGTCCCATCGGTCTGATGACAATTCCCGTGGTCCGACATGCGGGGGCGCGCAATGTCGTCATTACCGATATGAACTCTTTCCGACTTGACCTTGCCCGAAAGATGGGTGCCACGCTAGCAGTGAATCCAAGCGAGGTATCCCTGGCGAACGTGCAAAAGCAACTTGGTATGCAGGAGGGCTTCGATGTTGGCCTGGAGATGTCAGGCAACGCGCAGGCACTCCGCGACATGATCGATAACATGAGCCACGGCGGAAAGATTGCTATCCTCGGAATACCCGCAAACAAGACTCCGATGGACTGGCGTCAGGTGATCTTCAACATGCTGACAATCAAAGGCATTTACGGTCGCGAGATGTACGAGACCTGGTACAAGATGAGCGTCATGCTGGGGTCAGGTGTGGACATCTCACCAGTCATTACTCACCGGTTCGCATACAGCGATTTCCAGCAGGGTTTCGACGCGATGATCTCTGGCCAAACGGGTAAAGTCCTGCTGAATTGGACAAGTCTGCATAGCTAGACAACGAAGGGAATAGACATGCTCAAGAAAATGCAAAAGCGTTTGCGTAAGAAGATCGTTGGAATCGAACGGGTCTCCCCTTTCAAGAACATCTCTCGTCGCGACGTTCTCTGTTCTGGAATTGTTCTCTCCGCCACTTCAATCGTGGCTCCTACAGCTTGGGCGCGTACCGCAGCTCTGATGGCCGGGTATCCTGACGTACCATCGGTCGAGCCAATAGCTGCCAATTCACCGCGCGAACAGTTGCTTTTTGATTTCGGCTGGAAGTTCCAGTTCGGACACAGCACTGATCCCGCCCGAGACCTGGGATTCGGCATTGGTCAGGAAGATTTCTCCAGGACTGGAGAATTTGACTTTGCAAAAGCGAAATTCGATGACTCGAAGTGGCGCAAGCTGAACTTGCCGCACGACTGGGCGGTCGAGTTGCCTTTCGTGCACGACGAGGTGCAGACCCCGGATGGCGACAAGCCGGTACAGTCGCATGGATATAAGCCGTTGGGTCGACGTTACCCAGAGACTAGTGTAGGTTGGTACCGGCGTGAATTCGAAATTCCAGCCAACGACTTGGGTAAACGAATTTCGGTTGAGTTTGATGGAGCCTTCCGTGATGTACTCATCTTTGTCAATGGATGCTTTGTTGGTCGAAACAACAATGGTTATGCGCCGTTCCGTTTTGACTTGACGGATTTTTTGAGTTACGGCGCGAAGAATTATATCGTCGCCCGCGTAGACGCTAGTTTCGGCGACGGATGGTTCTATGAGGGTGCCGGGATCTACCGACACGTATGGCTGAACAAGACAGACACGCTGCACCTCGGTAAATGGGAATCCACAGTACGCATAGCGCTGAACGGAAAATCCGCCACGCTATCTCTTGGCGCAGTGGTTGAGAATCAGGGCAAACAGGTGGAGAATGCCAAGGTCACCTGGCAGATTCTCGATGCAGCCGGCAAGACAGTGGCTACGTCCGAAACTACACCGCAACCTATTGGCATCAATGGTGTGACGAATTTCACTGCAAACGCAAAGTTGGCGAATCCGGCTCTGTGGGCGGTCGATTCTCCAAATCTTTATTCGGCAATTGTGAAGGTGGAGGCAGGCGGCAAGACGCGCGACGCCGAACGGGTGAACTTCGGCGTGCGGACAGTTCTATTCGACGCCGACAAGGGGTTCTTTCTGAATGGAAAGTCGCTAAAGATTCAAGGGACCTGCAACCACCAGGACCATGCTGGCGTGGGCGCGGCAGTGCCTGATCGGATGCAATGGTTCCGGCTGAATGTGCTGCGCGAGATGGGCTGCAACGCAGTAAGAACTTCGCACAACATGCCGACGCCCGAGTGGGTCGATGCGTGCGACCGCATGGGCATGATGATGATGTGCGAGACGCGGCAGATGAGTTCGAATCCTGAAGGGTTGGCGCAACTGGAAACGATGGTCAAGCGGTACCGGAATTCGCCATCGATCATCATGTGGTCAATGGGCAATGAGGAGTTCACGCTTCAGGACACGTTAGCCGAGCAAGGTGCGAAGATCGCGTCGAGCTTGGTACAGCTGTGCCATGAACTTGATCCAACGCGAGTTGTTTCTGCGGCCGTTAACGGCACCAACGAGAAGGGGCCCTCACTGGCACTAGACATTATCGGGTTCAATTACAACTTGAACTTTCCCGATGGGTTCCACAAGAAGTTTCCCAAGATGGCGCTTTATGGCTCTGAGACCTCGAGCGCGATTTCGACACGTGGCGTTTACACCACTGATTCGCTTCGTAACACGGTGAACGCATATGACTCCGCTGTGCCGTGGGGCTCAACGGCAGAAGAGTGGTGGAAGTTCTACGGTACGCGCGATTGGGAGGCTGGTGGTTTCGCTTGGACTGGTTTCGACTATCGCGGCGAGCCTACCCCTTACGGATGGCCTTCCATCAACTCACAGTTTGGCATTGTCGACATGTGCGGGTTCCCCAAAGACACGTTCTATTACTACAAGGCTTGGTGGGGCAAAAAACCCTCGTTGCACGTGTTTCCGCACTGGAACTTTGAGGGGAAGGAAGGCGAGATCCTGTCCGTGTGGGTGTATTCGAATCTGGACGAGGTGGAGCTATTCGTCAACGGAGTTAGCGCTGGGTCGCAAAAGGTTCCGCGTTTGGGGCATGTGAAATGGAAAGTGAGGTATGAGCCTGGGTCGATTGAAGCGCGAGGATCGAGAGGTGGCAAGATATTGCTAACTGAGAAACGTGAAACGACCAGCCCTGCATTTTCGATTCGGATAACGTCAGACAGGTTGGAGATCGACGCCGATGGAGAAGATGTGGCCGTTCTAAAAGTTGAAGTTCTGGATAAAGAGGGCCGAACCGTCCCAGCAGCCGGCAACCTCATTGGATTCAATGTTTCGGGCGAAGGTGTGCTGATTGGCGTGGGAAACGGCGACCCCAACTGCCAAGAGAGCGACAAGGAACCTAAGAGATCACTTTTCAATGGTCTGGCACAGGCGATTGTGCAGTCGACGAAGCACGCGGGCGAGATTCAAATTGAGGTGTTGGAGAAGGGCTCGGAACGTTCTGAGTTGACTCCTGCCAAGCTGACGATCACGACTCGGCAGGTGGAACCGAGGCCGGCAGTGGAGTAAAAGAAGTTGGAATGGATGCTAGTCAAACAAGTTTCGTAGATAATATGCCAGCGCTTGCCGCACTGCGTACACAAGAGCTCTGCAGGAGCACAGAGGCGCTCAAGGGATCGAGGTCAATCTTACCGAGAATCGAGAATACGCCCATGCATCTCACGCAAATTCTGCTCACGCTTTCCATTTGTTCTCTGGCAACAGCGCTCCTTCCTTTGGGAACAATCGCTGCTCAGTCCGGCGCGGGCGACAAACAACAAGAAAAAGTTCCTACATTACCCTCGGAGATACCTGATAGTTTCACACAAACCGTCGGAAGATTCACTTCATAAGACGCGACGAGCAGATACCCATGCGCGATGTGGAATGTCGGGCATTCCAATCAACTGCGGGCGCGGAAGCGTAAATTGCATCCATTTGGTATGTCGAGAGCCGTCTTCGAGAGACACCAATGGGCCAAGATCTGGGTCGTTAGGATCTTCATCCCAGCGGTCGTTATATCGGAAGTCGCTACCGGTGTTATAAGGCGGGTCGGTGAGTATCAAATCAACCTGGCCACGGTATTTGTAAAGGGTGACCATCGCCTGCAGGTTTTCACCTTCGATGATCATGTTGCGGCATTGCTGCTCTGGGGTTCCACAGTGAAGTTCGGTAGTCCTGCGTGTTACGGGGGGCGCACACGCTTGGCGATTTCCATGGCGCTGCGTTTGCCGTGGAAGTTCAGGAAGACGCCTCCGCTCATCATGCTCTTGACGAGCTTCAGGAGGTCTTCCTGATCCAACATTTCGATCGAATTGAGATCGGGTGCGCTAATCATCTTGGCTCACAGGGGTAAAAACACCAGAAACGGCAGCTTGGACTCGATGCGACTTGCTTCGGTACGGGCTTCCATATGGGTCTGGAGTAATCACAATATATTGTTTGACCACCTCCAGCTATGGGGGGTGTAAATTGCAGAAACTAAATCGCTTTTGTTGCCTACATTATCGAAATTTGAGTTTCGCATACTGCTCCTCAGTAAGACTCAGCCACACCCCACCACGCCCCATCTTGATCCCGTATCTGAGCATCTGATCGGCCTCGCTGTTCGGTAACCCTCCGCCGCGTTTCGCCATCTCGATCAACTTCGCCGGATCCTCCAGGTTCAGTTTCCGGGGCAGGGATGTTTTCAGGTCAGCTTCCAGAAATTGGCAGTACCAGCCCTGGCGCTGTATGAAATACATGTAGACATAGCGCGGCGCATGGGCTGGCGCGCAGGTCTCGCACGAACGCTCGCCGAGGTGCTCCGGCGGGCCTAGTCGCTTCTTGCACCAGCAGCAAATCTCTCCCGCCAATCGAGCCCGCGCCGTCGATCCTCGTTCTCCATCCATGAACAGAGTATAGGCGAAAATAAGGCGAATAAGAATTGTGGATTTACTATACTTCGTCTGGTATTCGGCCCTTCTGGATGACAATATGACTTGATGTTCCGGCGTCACGCGGTGAAGAGCAGACGTCGGTCATCCCTCAAAGACAATTGATATTTGGCCCGACAGGGCTTCTCAACGCGCATAGCGTCGCCCATTTTCAGCCGGTTTGCTAACGATGGCAGGGAGAGGTCTTGATATGAAGTCTGATCCCACATTTGAGTTTGCAAGAAAATAGTGGTATTTTTTCTTGCAGATGCTGTGGGTGATTAATGAGACAAACCATTGAAAATAAACTGTCATACCGTATTCGAGGTAATGGGAGTGGTTGGGCATTTTCGCCGAAAGACTTTCTGGATCTCGGAGGACGGCCCACAGTCGATTCCGCGCTCCATCGCCTAACGCAAAGGGGAGAGGTCCGACGCGTCGTCCGAGGCATTTACGACTACCCGCGTTTCAGCAAACTCCTTGACCAACAGTTGAGCCCGGATGTCGATCAAGTCGCTCGAGCAATTGCGCGGAAATTTGGCTGGCGCATTCAACCGAGCGGCGCAATGGCCTCAAATCTTCTTGGTCTCTCCACCCAGGTGCCGGCCCGAGCGGTTTATCTCTCAGACGGCCCCGACCGCAGCTACAAGATCGGCAATACCACCCTGGCCTTTGAACACACCGCCCTGAAAGAGGCTGGGTTTAAGCTGAGGGAAAGCGGTCTGATCGTCCAAGCCCTCAAGTCTCTCGGTCCGGAACGGGTTACCTCTGAGGTCATCTCGAAAATTCGTGCATGGCTGCCCGAAGCATTGCGTACAAAAGTGCTTGCCGATACCAGGATGGCGACCGGCTGGGTTTACACCGCAATCCAACAAATCACGGATGGAAATCTGAATGGATAAAATTGCCATCGGATCAGCCGCCGACAGGCGGGATCTATTTCGCGAGTCGGCAAGCCGGCTAGGCATGAATCCCGCCATTGTCGAAAAAGACTTCTGGGTTTGCTGGATTCTCAAACGCCTTTTTGCGGAGCCTGCCCTCAAAGACCAAATGGTCTTTAAGGGCGGTACCAGTCTTTCCAAAGTCTACGGATTGATCGACCGCTTTTCCGAGGACATCGATCTGATCCTGGATTGGCGCCTGCTTGGTTACGGCACGGACGAAGGCAGCGACCCGTACAAAGCCAACACCTCCAAGACGAAACAGAGCCGCTACAACCTGGAGATGAATGCCAGGGCTGCTACCTACATTCGGGAAACATTGCTCGGTCAATTGAACCAGCTCTTCCGGGCGGTTCCTGACATCGCAACCAGCGTTGATGAATCCGACCCCCATACCGTGAATGTGCGTTACCCGGCGGCTTTTGCCGCTGAATACATCCGTGCCGAAGTTCGATTGGAGATTGGACCGCTGGCATCCTGGATACCGTCCAGTTCCCGGACAATTCAGGCCTACGCGGCGGAATCGTTTCCGAAGGCTTTTGCCGATCCTGTCTGCTCAGTCGTTGCGATTGATGCGGAGAGGACATTTTGGGAGAAGGCCACAATTCTTCATCAGGAAGCACACCGCGTCGGAACGATTCCGGCGCGATATTCGCGCCACTACTACGACCTCTACAGGTTGGCCGAAAGCGCGATCAAGGCGTCTGCGCTTTCCAATCTTCTCTTGCTCAAAGATGTCGTCGAATTTAAGGAGCGGTTCTACTACTCCTCATGGGCTCGCTACGACTTGGCCCAACCTGGATCGTTCCGGCTGAGCCCTCCTGAGAACCAGACTCCGGCTCTTGCACGGGACTACAGGGCAATGCGGGAGATGTTCTATCGCGAGCCGCCAGAGTTCACAGCGATTCTTGAAGGTCTAGCCACACTTGAGCGGGAGATCAATGATCTCGCATGACCGGGGATGACATCGTAAAACGACATCAGCGCCGGCTTTTACAACCCTTCGGGCATTATCCTCACGGCCAAGTGACATACCCGCTTCGTCAAAAACTTCGTCAAATTGTGCGCCGAAAAGGCTCCAAAAACGCCTCTCGACTCCGCTCTATCCTACAGAAAACAAACGTGCTCCACCCCCTACACATGCCCTGTTAACCGAAGGGTTGTAGGTCGAGTCCTACCTGAGGAGCCAATAAAATCAATCACTTACATCACTCCCTTCCAGCCTGCTTCGTCAAACTTCGTCAAATCGCGATTTGACCCGGCGCGTCCAGTGTTTCTACCGGCACACTTTTGAGGTTCCGGCCTTTCAGCCCCAGCTTTTCAGCGGGAGCTGTCCAGTCGCCCAGCACCGCTGCCGTTCGGGAGCTTACCGCCCGTGCCACGCTCTCATCGAGGATTTGCACGTACACATCGCCAGTGGTCTTGATGCTGACGTGGCGTAGTGCGCCCTGCGTGTCTTTCAACGTGCCGTGATGCTGCATGTCGGTTCCCATCGTCCGGCGCATCACCTGGAAGGTGACCAGCCGGTCGGGAATCCCCAGCTTGCGGGAGACCGGGCGTATCCGGCAGCGGAGAAAGTTTTTTCCGTCGCGCGGCACCGCCTGTCCCTTGCGATCTCCCCTTCCGAAGGTCGGAAACATCAACGCCTCGGGCGAGGAATCCTTGCAGATTCTCCGCCAGGCCTCGATGACCGGCCTGACTGGTTCGGGGACCGGGATAGGAGCTTTGCTGGCCTTCGTTTTTAGACGTCCCTTGTAGAACCGTCCTTCGTACGCTGTGCCGTGCGGCATGAGCGCTTCGCCGGTCCAGGATTTCCATTGAAGTCCCATCGCCTCGCTTGTGCGCGGCCCACAGAAGATGGCCAGATACTCTGCGATGAACTTGTTTGCAAAGTCGACGAGCTGAGGGGCGAGACGGGCGGGGAACGGAATTATCTTCCAGCCCAGAGCACGATAGTTCCAGTACTCGATCAGATCGCACGGCGACGTTTCATCCATGTAAAACAGATGGGATTCCCAGCTATGACTGTTGCGATAGGTTTCGAGCTTGTGCCGCGTCACACGGATTGGGAACAGGCTCTTCTGGAAAATCTCCGGATACTCCGTTGGCTCGTATGACTTCCGCTTGCCGTCGAGCGCATGGAGGTAGATGCTCGCAGTTTCCGCCAATTCGCCTTTCTCAGGCAAACTGCCGAACATCGCGGCGAATAGAAGATTGAATCGCTTGTCCTTGCAAGACGGGATGACTACTTCCGGCGGATGCCGTTGTACGAACTGGAATTTCTCTTCGTAAAGATCATGGCATATGCTTCGCAGGTCAACGCCGATTTGGCATCTGCCCAGATCATCACGGCTCAGGAGTTCGGTGAACGAAGTGGTTCGCTTCTCTGGGAAGTCGATGCCATATTCCTTGCACTGACCAGCACGCGATTCAACCACGTAGTCCGGCTGAAACGCCTCCACAAAGCCGTTGAGCATGGCTTTCGCCGATATCGGCTTTTGATATTCCTGCTTGTACCGTGCGGGGACGATCTTGAAGAGCGGAATGATGAAATTGAACACCCCTCCCCATAGCGAGGAGGTCACTTCAAACGTGCGAAGCAGGCTCTTCTTGTCTTTGGGTTCGACAAGAAAGGCGAAGCGGAACGGCCGGGTTTTGACCTGCGCAGTTTCCACACCAATCGGGGGAATTCCTGCCGATCCATTCTATTTCAGCGGACCGCCTCAAGGCGTGCCCCCTCGAATCCGTTTCCGATCAAACTCGATTACATCGCTTACCGTTTCGATCAGGACGAGGCTGCCACGCCATTCCTTCCAAAAACGCTCTTCATCTTCGGTGAGTTTTCTACAGCTTGGAGGCTTCGATCCATCCTTTATTTCAATCAGAAACGAATGCCCGAACTTCCCGACTACCGCGTCAGGGAATCCCTTGCCGATTATCGCAGTGGATCGAGCCGACCAGCCCAGCCTTCTGAATGCGGCAATGATCTAGGCATGATTTTCGTCCACCTTGCGAATTATGGCTCGAACCATCAACTGACCGGATGGCTTGCAAACGATGGCACGGAATGTTCTGGACCATCATCAACATCAGGTTCGATATTTACCGCTATGCGAGGGCGTTCGACATGATGCGAATTCTCAGGAGCGCGGTTATGCAGTTTGAGACGAGTTATCTTGCCCAATGCCTGACAACGAGTAAGCCCCATTCGAGAGCCAATCTCAGATGCAGATAAGTCTGTTCTCCACAATTCACGTAGCTTTTTGACCCGCGCTGGCGTCCAAGTCGTCATGGTGCCCGCGCGGTCTTCGTTACCTTGAGGCCGTTGATCCCGAGATGTTCGAACCGCGCAAGCCATGAGTTGAATTCTTCCGTGCTGATCGTGTGGCGTTGCAGCGTCTTGGACACAGCACGATAATTACCGGCCCAGTATCGCTGAATGAGTCGATACTTGCGAAGAGCCGTCCATCTCATCTGATTACGCGAATCGATAGATTGGTGTTTCGCGTGCGTGGCTGCGCACATCCTTCATCGCACGGTACTGACCCGCCGCCACGATGATGCCTTTACGGACAGCCCGGTTGACCAGGGCTCCCCATGCGTTCGGGGAGGATGAGTAGCCAACATGCGTTATCAGCATGGCGCGGATGTCTTCCCCGGTCACGCCGTACTCGGTATTTGCCCATCCAGCGCGTGACTTCGCCAGTTGCTCAAGCTGAAGAATCGCGAGAGATGACCAATCTGGATTGTTCTCAGTTGTGCGTGCCATGCCTTCGCCTCTGGCCTGAGACGAAGCGATGAAATCAAGCAATGGCGCGGGGCGTTCAGTCACGAGCCTACCCAACCGTGATATCGGATTCGTCCATGAAGGCCAGGATGTAACCCTAAAGATCGATACCTTTTACTACACCTGTTACGGTCTCTTGCATGGCAAGGTAACGTCGATATCGCAGGACGCCATGTGGGTACGGCCGGCGGAGCCAATGCAGCGGGCATCAAATATGCTTTCCAGCCAGCGGCGAAAGCCGCCGACGTTCTGGGCCTGGATAAGCCACGCAATCTTCCGATCCTCAATGCTCGGGAAGGCGCCACCTCCGTAGATGCCTCTGGAAGTTCCAGATAGTGATCATCAAAAACAAGCCCTCATTATCGAGCATTCTAAGATCGATGCTCGTGCGCGAGCGCCGATATTCTTTGAACTGGCTGGGATCGAGGGAAGGTTATCCCAGCCTTTTATTCGCCACAACATGCCGCGGGTTTCGTGACCAAAGCCTATTGCGGCGGAGTACCTGATGAGGCAGTCATAGAACGCATCTGCCATCCCAGCCCTAAGCACCACGTACAGCTGCGTCGCGTAGAGAATCGCAGCGAACGTTTGGGTGTGGTTTAACTATAGGGGTGTGAGACAATATCGCTGAACGTAGAGGAAACATCTCCAGGAGCATTCGCATTCATGCGCAAATTGGCACCTGCGCTAGCTCTACTTGCGGGCATGGTTCAGCCGTCTGCCAGTCAACCCTCTGGTAGTGAAACGCTCACCGGGCATGTGATTGACACTCAAGGTGAACCAGTCATAGATGCAACTGTCATCGTAGAATCATCTCCAGTACCCCAAAAAGTTCCGGCTTTGGCTGGTCGAATCGACCTCCGACTCGGGGACGATCGTGAAGTAAGGCTCACAGTTACCGCTCCAGGTTTTGTAGCTCGACATCTCAATGTTAAGACCACTCCTCCGAAAACGGAGTTAGGTAACATCGTTCTGGCACCACTGCCGGGAGTGCGTATCGTTCAGCCCCAATGGCTGGGTGAGAGCAATACGGGAACCCGGCTAGACTTTATCCTCGTTAACGACGGAGCAGACGCTCCTCTAATAACCCAACTGCGTCTCGACGGTTTGCGTGTGGAACACACCAGTTGCCTCGATTTAGCTACGCCAGACGTAACTGTCGATCTGACGCGAGCAGTACGGATAAGAGCAGGCCTCAGCGATGCACTACATATCGGGGTAAAAGCAGGTCACAGAACTGATAACTTTGATGGAGGATTTATCCGGTTCACACGCAAACCCTGCAAAGCGGATGTGATTGATCTCTCCATCCCGTTCAAGCTCGGATTGGGACGAGGAGAGCGCTGCCGTATTGCACTTATCTTTCCAACGACGACACTAGTGCAGGGTAAACTCGTCGATTTGGACCTTCCAAAGTGGGCGCATGTGCGCATGTCTGTGAGTTGGTTGTTGGCAGGAGATTCGTCTGAGACCTCAGCTGTAATTGCGGGAACTCTATAAGGCAATGTCGTTTATCGATGACATTTATGATCGTGGCGCAAAACTACCGCCCAACACAGGCCGGGCAAAGACGCTCGCCCTCATCGTATCTACCATAGTTGCTAATGGACTCCCTTTACTCAGTCCAGTGCAGAAGATTCTTATCGCCTATCCCGCCGCCAACAGGCTTTTGCGGCTCTCGTTTCCTCTTGTTTTCTTAGCGGGATGTCTATACGTGATTCGCAGCAAGAGGTCCGTAAACGCCATCGGATACGTCGCGGGCCCAGCGACTGAATATAGTTTCAATAGATCGGCTCGCTTGGCCGCAAAGGTTCTTTGTATTCCGTTGATTGCAATGGGGCTTTTCGAGCTTCGAGCAAATGCACCCAATCAATTTGGCGAGACAATACTTAGTGGCTATGTTTGTCAACGTGGAATCAGTAAGGGTCGCCCCTCGTCC